>Ga0123328_1002480_pt1 | contig 16598 bp, 12 predicted proteins | sample BioC12SIPDNA_2_FD_89702 | JGI IMG/M metagenome (GOLD analysis project Ga0123328, IMG submission 89702) | Anaerobic biogas reactor microbial communites from Washington, USA - Biogas_R1_A C12 SIP DNA | ecosystem: Engineered > Bioreactor > Anaerobic > Unclassified | place: Washington, USA...
AACCTTTCTCCGGCGCCGCCTACCTTCTCGCCTTTCGCGGATTGCCCATGGTCCTTTTGATCAGTGCCCTCTCTTCCCTGCTCTTTTACTGGAACGTCCTGCCGCGCATCGTCAATTTCTTTTCCCTGTGCCTGCGCAAAACCTTGTCCCTGGGGGGAGCCGAAGGCCTGGGAGTGGCCGCCAACATCTTCGTGGGCATGGTCGAATCCCCCCTGTTCATCCGCCCCTACCTGCAGAAGATGACCCGCAGCGAGCTCTTCACCCTGATGACCACGGGCATGGCGACGATTGCCGGCACGGTGATGGTGCTCTACGCCACCCTGCTCAAAGGCCTGGTTCCCAACATCATGGGGCATATCCTGACCGCCTCGCTGATCAGTGCCCCGGCGGCGGTGCTGATCGCCAAGGTCATGGTCCCCGAGCAGAATCCGGTCACCGACGGCGCCCTGGAGCCGGAAACCGGGGTCAACGGCAGCATGGACGCCATCACCCAGGGCACGGCGCAGGGGGTGCAGCTGCTCATCCATATCGTCGCCATGATGATTGTCATGGTCGCCCTGGTGGAGTTGATCAACCTGATCCTGGGAATCCTCCCCTGGACCGGCGCACCAATGACGCTGGAGAGGCTGGCGGGATTACTCTTCGCGCCGGTCACCTGGCTGATCGGCATTCCCTGGCGGGAAACGATGACCGCCGGATCTCTTCTCGGGGTAAAAACCATGGTCAACGAATTCGTCGCCTATCTGCAGATGTCCCAACTCGCGCCGGAAGCTTTGAGCCCAAAGAGCCTGGTGGTGATGAGTTACGCCCTCTGCGGATTTGCCAACCCGGGGAGCCTGGGCATCATGATCGGCGGCATGGGGGCCATGGCTCCGCAGCGCCGCCAGGAAATCGTCGCCCTGGGCCTGCGTTCCCTTTTGTCCGGCACGCTCGCCGCCTGCATGACCGGCGCCGTGGCCGCCTTGCTGCTGTAGCGGTCAACAGATGGACCGTGCCGGCCTTCACGGAAGAGACGGGTTGCAAGTTGACAACCTCGCCAGTATGTTACCAGAGTTCGCCGCACCATCAACATTTTTGCCGATGGAGCGGCGCCATCGAACGTTAAGACCATGCCTGCCGTCCCATATTTTGGAAACACAGAGAAAGGAAAAAACAATGAGTCTAACCATGGGCTGCCAAGAAAAGGGAAACCTGACGCTGGTTACCGTCACCGGGAGGATGGACGCGGTTACCGCACCTGATTTTGAAAAAACCTGCCAGGCACTGATGCAGAAGGGGAAAATCGACATCGTCGCCGAGCTCTCCGCCTTGGACTACATCAGCTCTGCCGGGCTGCGCAGCATCCTTTCCGCCGCCAAAAAACTCAGGGGAAAAGGAGGAAACCTGCGCTTTTGCGGTCTTTCCGGCATGGTGAAGGAGGTCTTTAAAATCTCCGGATTTCAGTCCATGTTCACCATTGTGGAGAATCTGGCGGAGATCGAAGGGTAATCACGGCCGACGAATGTTTTTCAAGGCAAGGATAAAAAGAGAAACCGCAGACCATGCAGAACAGCGAACTGAAATACGATGTCAACGAAAATCCACCCCTTTTGCTTTCCATGGCGCTGGCTCTCACCCATGTGCTGGTCATCTTCGACGGCATCATTTTCATCCCCAACGTGCTCGGCAAGACCCTCGCCCTGGCCCCCGACACCCTGCAATTCACCACCTTCGCCATCATTCTCATCGCCGCCGCCTTCACCTATCTGCAAAGCCGCCGGCAATTCGGCATCGGCGCGGGCTTCATCCTCTTCACCGGTTCCTACAGCGCCTTCCTGATCTGTTCCCTGGACGCGGTGAAGATGGGGGGCTTCGGCACCCTGGCCGCCATGACCCTGCTCACCGTTCCCATCATTTTTCTCTACACCTTTTTCATCCGTTTTTTCCGCCACATCATCACCCCGGCCGTGGGCGGGGTCGTCATCCTGCTTATCGCTGTCTCCATGGTGCCCATCGCCCTGGAGATATGGGCCGGTCCCGCCGGCGGCTCGAAGCAGATGACCCTCGCCAAACTCGCTATCGGCGGATTGACCGCGCTGACCCTGACCCTGTTCATGCTTTTCGGCTCGACGAAGCTGAAACTGTGGAGTCCCATCCTCTCCCTGGCGACAGGTTACGGCGCCGCCTTTCTGGCGGGGCAGACCCATTTCGAACACACCCTGCGCGCCCCCTGGTTCGGATTGCCGCCGATGGCCTGGCCGGGAATCGAGTTCAACATCACCTCCCAGCATCTGCCGCTGGTTTTCGCCTTCGCCATGGCCATGATGGCCAGCATGATCGAAAACACCGGCAACCTGATGCTGGTGCAACAGCTCTCCAACCGCGATTTTCGGCGGGTCGCCTACAATCAGGTGCAGGCGGGGCTCTACTGCGACGGTCTGAGCAAGATTGCCGGGGGTCTTTTCGGCACCGCCGTACCCTCCCTCTATTGCGACAACCTGCCGCTCATCCACATCACCGGCGTCGCTTCCCGGCGTATCGGCACCTGCGGCGCCGGGATTCTCCTGCTGCTGGCCTTCATGCCCAAGGTCAGCGCCATCATTCTCGACATGCCGCCGCCCGTTATGGGCGGGTTCCTCATCGTTATTGTTTCTCTGCTCTTCCATGCCGGCATCGGTCTGGTGACCATGAACCGCTTCGACAACCAGCACGGCCTCATCCTCGGTCTTTCATTGACCGTCGGACTGGTCGCCGAAAGCGGAACCTACTTTCCCGGCGTCGTGCCGGACACCCTGGCCCCGGTACTCCAAAACAGCGTTGCCATCGGCGGCTTCACCGCCCTGTTCCTGAGCACGGTGGCCTATCTGACGCCCCAAAAACGTCTACAGGGAACATTCCAGGCGCGAATCGACGAACTGCCCAAGGTCCAAGCCCTCCTGGAAGGGGGACAAAAGAAGCTTGCCATCTCCGACATGACCCTGAGCCGCCTGTCGTTGTGCTGTGAGGAGGTGTTCTGCTACATGGTCGGCGAAAAACCGGATGACGAGGAATGCTCCCTCACCTTCCGCATTTCGAAAACCGAGGACGGCTATTTCACCGAAGCGATCTGCGGACACCATATGGACGATATAAACAATTTCGCCATGCCGGACAGCTTTTTTCATGCCCGCCCGGAAGAGCTCAAGCAACTCGGCATGATCCTCTTTTCAACATACGCCCGCGATGTGAAACACATCGAGATTTCGGGGTACTCCTTCATTTCTTTTTTGCTTTGACCGAAGATGCCGCCGGATCGACCAATCTCTCCCGATAAGCGACCTTCGTGAATGGTTTTGTGTTGACAGAAAAACCTTACTGAATTACAAGGTCAAACCGGCTCGTTGGTGGGCGGCTTCCGGCCGCCGCCGGCACCGTGGTTTCAGGCAGTTGCTACTTTTTCTTTTTTGATCGCGAGAGAGAAGATGATCACCTTTGATGAATATTCCGATATCTATGATGCGTGGTTTCAAAGAAACGAAACGGTTTTGGAATCAGAACTCAGGCTGGTGGCCCAGGTTTTGGGGGAAAACCCCGGCCGGACCTTGAGCGTCGGCTGCGGCACGGGCCTGTTTGAACAGTTGCTGCGAAGCCGTTACGGCATCTCCATCAGCGAAGGTCTGGAACCTTCCGCGCCCATGGGGGAGATCGCCCGCAAACGGGGGATGAGGGTAGTTGCGGCCGGCGCCGAAAAAATGCCCCTGGAAAACGGAGCCTACGACACGGTCATGTTCAACGGCTCCCCCGGATACATCGCCGACCTGGATGCCGCCGTCGCCGAAGCCTATCGCCTGCTGAAAAGCGGTGGCAGGGTTTTGCTGATCGATGTTCCGGCGGAAAGTTCGTTCGGAATTCTGTACCGCCTTGGCGGCGCCTATGGTACCTGGGAGGATCCCCGTCTGCGCGGCATTCTGCCCAGGGATCCCTACCCCGTCGAACTGGCCGGCGGCGCCAACTGGCGGCCGACCCAGGACAAGATCGACGCCGCTCTGAAAGCCGGCTTCACCGGCTTCACTTTCATGCAGACTTTGACCCGCCATCCCTGTTTTTCCGATACCACCCCGGAAGACCCGATCGAGGGCTATCAATCCGGCGACTACGTGGCGGTGTGCGCCGTAAAACCCTGATTTCGGGATAAAGGGGTTCAACCGTTTCGACGATATTCATGGCTGAGCAATCATTCTACCAGCGCTGCGTGGCGGCCTGCGGCCCCCTTTGGGAGCAGGCCGCGACCCATCCCTTCGTAAAGGGCCTGGCCGCCGGCGCCTTGACCCCCAGGCAGATGCAGCACTATCTGCTTCAGGATGGTTGGTATCTGCGGAATTACGTGCGGGTGTGCCGGGCCCTCGCCGCCCGTGCCCGGTCGGAAGAAGATCGGCTTCTTTTCGAATACTCGGCCGGGATTTCCGAAGAGGCGGAACTGGGCATTCAGGAGCAGCTGTTCAAGCAGCTCCGGTTGCCCTGGGTGGATGAAGCCCCCGCGGCCGCCACGACAGCCTATATGGAGCAGGAAAGCGACGCCGTCGGGCATGACTGGGAACTGGTCGCCCTCGCCGCCGCCACTCCCTGCACCGTCCTCTACGCGGAGGTGGGGCGGCGGCTGGCGCTTATGGAAAGCACCGCCGACCCGCACCATCCCTACCGCCTCTGGCTGGACCTGTACGCCGACCCGGCCGTGCAGGAAATGGCCGAACAATGGATCGCGTGCCTGAATCGCTGGGCCCCGGGCAAGGAGAAAGCGGAACAGGATGAGGCGGTCCGCGCCTTCGTCGCCGGCATCCAATGTGAAATCGCTTTCTGGCAGCAGGCCTGGGACGCCGCAGGAACCGTTCACGTCCAGCCTTGATGCCGGTTCGACCCCTCGCCAACCCTGCGGATGCGGCCAGGGGATTTCTTGCCGTCCCCTCTTCCCGTTCCCCGGCCGCGGTTCTTTCATCCCCCATCAGAGCAGAAAATTGGTGGAAAGGAAGCGGGATTTGCGGTGGCGGGTCACCGTGGTGATGATCTGTTTGTTGAGGTCGGTCTCCTTGGCCGCCACCATGGTGCGAATGGAAAAAACCCGCAGCGCGTCGGAAACCGAAAGGGTTCCCTCGGCCGAGTCCTTCCGTCCCGTAAACGGGAAGGTGTCGGGTCCGCGCTGACACTGGCTGTTGATATTGACCCGGCAGACCTGGTTTACCAGCGGATCGATCAGGGCGGCGATGAGCTCCGGATCGGTGCCGAAAATGCTCACCTGCTGACCGTAATCCGACTCGGTGACATAACGCAGCGGCTCCTCGATGTCATCGTAAAAAACCACGGGGACAAGAGGACCGAACTGCTCCTCCTTGAAAATCCGCATTTCCGGAGTGACCGGATAAAGGACCGCCGGGAACATGAAGGTGCGGTTGACCAGCCCACCGCTGGCGTTGACCACCGCGGCGCCCTGCTTTCTTGCATCTTCGATCAACTCGCTGAGGTAGGCGGTTTTCCCCCTCTCCGGCAAGGGGGTGATCTGAACCCCCTCCTCCCAGGGCATGCCCGGTGTCAACGCCTCCACTGCGGCGCCGAGTTTGTCCAGGAATGCCTCGGCAATGCTGCTGTGGACGAAAAGCAGCTTCAGGGCGGTGCAGCGCTGGCCGTTATAGGAAAGGGCGCCGAGAACACACTCCCGGACGGTAAGATCGAGATCGGCATCAGCGAGAATGATGGCGGGGTTTTTGGCTTCCAGACCGAGGACGCAGCGCAGCCGATGGGGTTTGGGGTGCTGCTTTTTTAGAAGGTCGCCGACACGGCTGGTGCCGATAAAGGCCAGCACATCGATTTTGGCGGATTTAATGAGCGGCCCGACGACGGTCGCGCCGTCACCGTAAACGGTATTGACGACCCCCGGCGGAAAGGAATCGCGAAAGGCCTCGAGCAGCGGCCGATGGAGCAGAACTCCGTGCTTGGGTGGCTTGAAGATGACCGTATTGCCCATGATCAAGGCCGGAATGAGCGTGGTGAAGGTTTCGTTCAGGGGATAGTTGAAAGGCCCCATGCACAGCACGACGCCCAGGGGCGCCCGGCGGATCTGGCCGATAACCCCCTGGTCGATAACGAATCTCGACCCGGCCCGGTCCAGATCCTTGAGGGCATCGATGGTATCGAGGATATAATCGACGGTGCGGTCGAATTCCTTGCCGGAATCCGCCAGGCTCTTGCCGATCTCCCACATCAGCAGGCGGATCACCTCGTCACGCTTTTCCTTCATGCGGTAGGCGAAGTCTTCCAGGTGACGGATGCGGTCTTCCACGGCCATGGTCGGCCATCGGCCCCGGCCATGGTCATAGGCCCGGCAAGCCGCCGTCAAAGCGGCGAGGGCTTCCTCCTCGGTCAAAAGGGGATAACTGCCGATTCGCGTTTCTTCCAGACCCGAACCCGTAGCCAGACACACCGGCGAATGAACCTCTTCGCAGGGTCCATGCCAAAAACAAATTTCCCCGCCGACAAGGTACTCCTTCTGCTCCACGGACTGAGCAATGCGAAAGGCTTGGGGGATTTTTTCCGGCGCGGGAAACAGAGCGGCTGTCTTGGTGGCGTTACTCACTTCTCCTCCTTTCGGGAAGGCTTCTGAAACCGACTTCCCTTTTGATCTGGAATATGGGATGGATAAAAAAGCCTCGGCAATCCTGGCGAAGGGAACGGGTAGATTTCCCCCCATGCAGCTCGCGCTGACCGGCGGCGATGGAGCGGCTCTTCAGACGCCCCTCTTCTCACTTCTCGATAACCAGAATGACATTTTAGCAGAGACGCCGCGAAATCCCAGGTTTGAAACAGGAGTCGGTCAGCTCATGGCGGAGGTTTTACTGGCGGCGATAAAGATGGGCATCGCGCCCCCCCAAGCAGGGAGATCGGTGGGCACCCAGGGCTTTCAACCTTGGTCCGGGAGGCTCGCCATGGCTGGTCGCCCTATCCCCGGCGGCAGTTAACGGAAAACCAATTCAAGGCAGATCGGCCAGCGCCCTTTGCAGCCAGGAAAAACCGATCTTCTCCTGTTCCAGGCGCAGCCGGCACCCCAGGCGGTCGGCGCGCAGATCGTCGTAGAGGGCCTGCTCCTCCTCCGTCAGCCGTTTGAGGTCCCGGGTTTCCGGTTGCGGTTCCGCTCCCCAGCATAGGCGATGGGCCAGCAGGGTTTCCCGATCCATGAGAAAGGAGCGGGCGTTTGGGAAATAAGCCCGGAACTGGTCGAGGATGGCGAAACCGTGGGTATCGATATCCCCCCAGTAAAGGAGTTCCCGTTTTTGCAGCCAGGCCGCGCCGGCCAGGGTTTCAAAGCCGTAGCCGGAGCCGAACAGAACCATGCCCTGTTTTACGGGCGGAAAGGCGAGAAAATTGATCTCGTTTTCGGTGATAAAGACCCGGGTCGCCGCCGTTTCCAGGGCGACAAACGTGTCGGCGGTGATCGTGATGTCCTGATCGGTGGCCGTGGGGAACAATGCCAGGTCGGGGTCGAGGAGGCGCAACCGCACCCGCACCGGCTTGTCACGGAAGCCGTAGCGGCGGCAAAAACCGCTGACCCCGCCGGCATCGGCGCCAACAGCCGCGGAGGGAAGGACCAGATCGAAAAGTTCGGCCAGAACCCCACGGTGTCTTTCAATGAACTTGCTGTCCACTCCGGGAAGGTCTACCTGGCGCAGGTAGATTGCGGGCCGCGGATGATGGCGCAGCCAGATTACGATATCGATAAGGAGCATCCAATCGTCAGCCAGTTCCAGGGCCCGGAGGGGCCTCTTGGCCAGCCAGGGGCGCAGCTCCGGGAGGCGTTCCGCGGTCGTTGCCAGCAAGTCGGAAAAACGCTCCGCCTGCCGGCGGCGGCCGATCATGGCCAGGGCGTCTTCCAGGGAATCGACCCAGACTTCCGCGGGCACCGAATTGGCGCCGAGAACCCGATGCCGGATGCGGCGCCACTCGATGCGGTAAAACTTGGCTCCCTCCTGGAGGTTCGCAATCCAGTCGCGAACCTCGCCAAAACGCTCCCCAAGGTCACGGGAGGTCGGACCCCGGAGATTCAGCCGGCGTGGGAACTCTTCTCCGTTTTCGGCCAAGGCCGCCAGCAGGATCCCGCGGTCATACCATTTCTGGACCTGGGAGCGCAGCTCGGCCGGCGTCGTCCAGGTCATGCCGTCTGCCTTTGCTTTTCGGCCCGGTACTCCTCGATGGTCAGGTTGCGCAGCACCGAAGCGCGGCCGTCCTCGTTATGGACAAAGCCGACGGCGGAAACAAAAGGTTCGATGATGTGTATCTTCTGCAGGGGTGTGACAATGAGCAGTTGCAGGTTGAGCTGGGCGAAGAGCTGGAGACCGTAGCGGGCCGAGTCGTCGGAGCCGCGGCCGAAGGCCTCGTCGATGACCACGAAGCGGAAGGAGCGCGACCGGACCGCCCCCCATTCGAGACCGAACTGATAGGCCAGGCTGGCGGCGAGCACGGTGTAGGCGAGTTTTTCCTTCTGCCCGCCCGACTTGCCGGCCGAATCGGCATAATGCTCGTATTCGCTGTCGTCCTCGCGCCAGCGTTCGCTGGCCGCGAAGACGAACCAGTTGCGCACGTCCGTGACCTTGGCGGTCCAGCGCCGGTCGATTTCCGAAGAGCCTTCCCGGCCGCGGAAACGCTCGATGATCCGCCGCACCTGGAGGAACTTCCCCTCGGAATAGTGGAACTCCTCGGATCCGGTCAGGGCGTCTTCCGTGCAGGCCCGCAAATCCGCCTGAAATTCCCGGACCTCGGGGTCCGGAGCCGCCTGGGCCTCGAGGGCGATGTAGCGGCCGGGATTGTAATCGATCTGGGTCAGGGAATCGTTGATGTGGCCGATCCGTTCCTTGATCGTCTCCCGCTCCCGGTTCAGTTGCGACTGGAAATTGGCCACCTCGCGGATCGTGTTCTCTTGGAGCAGCTCCTTGAAACGGGCCTCGAAGCGCGGCAGATCGTCGCTTTGCAACTGCTCCAGCAGCGTCCGGTAGTCCCCGGCCGCTTCCACGGCCACATCCACCTCCTGGGTTTCGAGAGGATAGGAGGTACTGAAGGAACGCATGGCATCGATAATTTTGTCCTGCAGGCGGCGGATCTTGCCGTCCTCGGCATCGATTTGGGTCTGGAGCCAATCCCGCATCTCCCGCTCGCGGTTTTCGCAGGACTCGACCGTCAGGGACACTTCGCCCAGGGCCTCTTGCCGCAACCCCGCCAGCCGTTCGAAATGCCGGTCGTGGCCCGGCCCCGCGGCCGCCAGCAAGGCGCGGGTCTGGTCGCGCAGCCCTGCCGCGAAGGTTTTCTTCTCTTCGGTTCGGGAACGCCGGTCCTTGCGGTCGTCGAGTTGCTGTTCCGTCTCGGCCAGTGCTGTTTCCACCTCCGCGAGCCTGGCACCGAGCACCAAAAGGGTGTCGGAGGCGGTTTCGAGCCGTTTCTTCTCTTCCTCAAGGCCGGCGATCTCCAAAACCAGAGGGCGCCAGTCGAGTTCACGAAAATCGCGGTACTCTTCCAGTTTGGAGAGGATGGCCAGCCGCTCCTGAAGAAGGTTTCGCTCCTGCTGCAAAGCGGCAATGCGGGCGCCGAGCTCCCCCATATGCCTTTCCAGCCGGCGGCGCCGGCTTTCCAGAACGGCCAGCTTGGCGGCGTTGCTCCAGCCGAGGACGTAACGGCTGCGGTCGTTGAGGTCGTGGCGGTCGTCCTTTTCGTGGCGCTCCCCCGGCATCTTGACCTGCCCGGCCCTGGTCAGGGCCCGGGCCTCCCGCCGGAACTGCTCCTGGGTGGCGCAGCAGGCCAGATCAAAACGGCGGGCGATCTCCCGTTCCAGCCAGTCGTAATAGGGGGAATCGGGTTTCAGAGCCAGCTTGCGGCACAGCGAATCGGGGGAAATGGGGGACGTCTCCTGCGGTTTTGTGCCCTCGCGCACACGAAAATAGACCAGCCGCCCTTTCAGCTGGGTGCGGTCCACCCACTCGGCCACGCGGGAGTAGTGAGAATCCGGAACCAGCAATGACAGACCGAAATTCCGCAACAGCCGCTCGATGGCCCCTTCCCACTCCCGTTCCTCCTCCCGCACCTGGATCAGTTCGCCGGCAAAGGGGAATTCGTCCTCCGCCAGGTCAAGGGCGCGGCACAGGGCGCGGCGCAGAGTGATCTGCTGTTCATCGATATTGCTGGCCCGGCGTTTGAGACCGTTGATTTCAGCGGCCAGCCGGTCGTGCTCGGAACGCTTCTGCGCCAGAAAAACCCCGGCTTCGGTCATCTCGTTCTGGGCCGCGGCCTCTTTTTCAGCGGCTTCTTCCCGCAGAGTCCGCCAATGCCGGCGTTGATCCAGGAAGGATTCTTCATCCTCGGCCGGAGGAAGGTCGAGAGCCCGGATCAGATCCCCGTAGTAACCGGCCTTGTGCCGGCGCCGTTCCTGCTCTTCCTCCTGGCGGCGGATCGCCGCCGCCAGGGCGGCGATGCGGTCGCCCCCCTGTTCCGCGATGCTGCGGCGCAGTTCCCGCTCCTGTTCGCGCCGGGCCTGGCGCTGTTCTTCCAGGCGCTGGATGGCACTCTGATGCCGCTCCAGTTCCTCGTCCAGGGAGGCGAGGCGTTTCTCCAGCAATTCCAGCTTGAAGCCGCAAAACCAGGGTTTGAGGGCTTCCCGGCAGGCGCGCAGCTCCGCGACAGCGCCGATCAGTTGCCCGTGGCGGTCGCAGTCGGCCACCAGGGGACCCAGCATCTCGATCTGGCGCTTGGCCTTCAAAACCGCTTCATAGGCGCGGTGAAGGTCGTCGTAATGCTTGATGAGAGCGGCGATGCGCGGCGCCACGTCAAAGGGTTCGAGCATGTGGGTGCGGACGAACTCGGTGAGATTTCCGACCGATTTGAGGGACACGGTCTGGAGGAAGAGATCGAGGGCCTGCTCGTTGTCGATCCCGAAACGGCGGCGGAACCAGGCGCCGTAGGGGGGAAAGCTGTCGAACAGGGCCACTCCCGCGTCCTTGAGGCGCTTGCGCAACGTGAGGATGTCGGCGCCGAATTGGGCGAAGTCGGCGCCGATGGTCAGGTCGCGCTCGCAGGCCGCATAGAACCGGGCCGGCTGCCCCTGAGCCTCCTTCATCCAGAAGACCTGGGCCAGGGTCACGGTCTTGGCGTAGCCGGCGTTGTGAAAAACGCCGAGGAGCACCGAATAGCTGTTGTGGTCGCGCAGCGCCACCGGCTTGGCGCTGCCGAGGGTTTCCTGGCGCTCCGATTTGTAGTAGCCCAGGGTGTAGGAGCGCAGGCTCCGTTCCTTGGCGTCGGCCCCGGCCGCCTTGTTGTAGGCGATGCGCTGGATCGGCGCCAGCAGGGTGGTCAGGGCATCCACCAGGGTCGATTTCCCGGAACCGATATCCCCGGTCAGCAGGGCGTTACGGCCGTTCAGAGGCAGGACCCACACCCGGCGGTCAAAGGTCCCCCAGTTGAGCACTTCCAGACGTTGCAAACGGAACCCGGCCAGCCGGTCATCCGCCATGAATTCCAACTCGAGGTTTTCAGTCATCTTCCCACTCTCCCGGCCGGCCCAGCCGCTCCTGATAGGCGGCGAGCCGCTGATCCAGCTCGTTGAGCCACTGGGCATCGACGAACGCCTTGAGTATGCGACGCACTTCGAACATCTCCTCTTGACCCCGCAGGCGCCGGGCGAAACCGAGATCCACCACCTTGTTGAGATAACCGTCAACCTGGTCGATCAACCGGGTTTCGTTGCTCCCGGCAGGGAGGAAAACCCGAATCAGCTCGGCCACCTCGTCCCGGGAAAGGATCAGCCGCGTGCCGCCGCCCGCGGCGTCAAACTCGGCCAGCTTCTTGCGCAGCAGCGCCAGCAGCAGACTGACCGGGAAGGAGAGCTGGCGCCGCGCCACCAGGCGCGGCACCCTGGCCGCCTCGTCCGCGGCCTCCGGCCTGGAGCGCAGAAAAGCATACCCCTCGGCCTCGTCCAGGATCAGTTCCAGGCCGAGCACGGCCACGTAATCGCGCACCGCCGCCTGTAGATTCAGCAGGGAATTCCACAGTTCGGGGCTCTCCTCCAGGTAGACCACCCCTTTGAGCAGCGGCACCACCACGGCCGACAGATCGGGGCCATCGCCTGGAACCCCGGGGGTTCCTTTAGCCGGGATCGCCATCGTCACTCCCTCACGAAAACAATGCGCGGAATCCGGGCCGCGCGAACCGCGCCCTCCGCCGTTTCCCACTCCACCCGCTCCCGCTGCTCCTCGTCCACGGCCGAGCCGGGCCATTCGCCGGCGACCTGCAGGTAGGCGATCAGCTCGGCCAGGCCGTGACGCAGGGGATGGCGAGCGATGACCTCGCCGAGGCCGATCCGGGAAGCCGACTGCAACTCGCGACGAATATAACCGGCCAACTCCTCGCGATCAACCACCACTTGGGCGTAAAGCGCCGCCGTATCGATTTCGGCCTCCCCGACCTCCGGATCCAGATCGGCGATCAGCGGTTTCAGGGGCGGAGAATAGAGGGGGCGTTCAAAGGGGAGTTCGATGGCCGCGCCGGTTTCGGCCAAGGCCATGAAGGTTCCCGCCGGCGGTGCCTCGCGCACCGCCAGGGCGCGGCCCTCGATGTCGCGCAGGATATCCATGATGCGGCGGTTTTCCAGCCACGCCTGGTCGTCGAGAAAGCGCCGCAACTGGCGGGAAAGCAGGGCCACGGTGCGCTGGGTGTGCTCGCCCGCTTCCAGCCAGTCGTAATGGATGCGCTGCAGCCGCGGCTCCGGATGCAGCTCCTGAACCGGTTTCAGATCCAGGATCTGCTCCAGGAGGCGGGTCAGTTCCTCCTGCCGGGTCGGGGACATGAGAAAATCCCAAAAGGCCCGGAAGCTCTTGCCCTCGTCGGAATCGGCGATGGCGTCCCGCTCGCCCATGATCTCTTCCAGCAGAGCGCCCTTCCCCCCCTCCCAGAGCGCGATACGCTCCCGCACCCGGCGGTCGAGATGGCGAAAGTTGCCTTCGACGGCGCGGAAATCGCTCAGCAGTTCCCTGGCCATCTGCAGAAACTGCTGGAACCGATCTTTGATGGCGGTCTCGTCCAGCAGCGGAATATCGCCGTTGCGGATGCGACCGATCTCCGCGTCGATGGCGTCGCGGCGCTTCTGCAGCTCGGCGATGCGCACCCGGGGATCGGTCTGGCTCCCTTCGCTCATCTGCCGGAGCAGTTCGAACAGGGTCAGCAGCCGTGACTCGGTCCCCACGAAACGCCGCTCCCCCAGGCTGGCCAGCCAGGTCAGGGCCTTTTCCGTGGCCGGGGTCAGATCGAAATGGGGTTCGTCGGAACCGGCGGGATAAAACTTCCGCAACCAGCCCTTGGCATTGTCGGCCCAGTCGTCGAGATAGGACCGCCCCGAACGCGGGAAGGCCTCGGCCCCGTACTGCTCCCGCAGGGCGAAGAGCTCATCCTCCAAGGCCTCGGCCAGATCGGCCTGGGACATGATCCGGACATTGGGCGCGACAAAAACCCGGTACAGGAATCCAGCCACCAGCGAGGCGTTATCGGAGCGCAGCAGTTTCCAGGCGGGATGGTTCTGGCGCAGCAGCTCCAGGGTGGTGAAATCAAGGGACATGGGGGAAAAAGAAAAATCCGTTCGCAGAACAAGGGTTGACAGCAATGGCAGGTACTTTAACGTTTGGCAATTTTGCCACAAAAGGCAGCCAACCTATCCAGACTCCGTCCCAGACTGGGAGAATGCTTGGCAGCTTCTTCCACCTGCCAATGCTCCCGGACAAACTGGCAAAAAAAATCGTTAAGGGGCCGATATGAGACCCAACCGTCGGCAGAAGCTCTTTCCGAAGCCTCCGTTTCCTGCTTTTCCGAATCAATCCGAACAGACATTGCTTGGCATCGGGTTCCAAATCAGGGTTAAGAGGCACCTTGCCAATTGGCAGAGACAGAGAAGCAGCAAACCTCTCCCGATCCGCCATCAGCCATGATTCGACCTCATGCACCGCGATCCGAAACAACAGGGCTTCGGGAAGAGATCCCATGCTCCAGGTCTCCATCAGAGCCAAAGGGCAGGGATACCGGTCCAGATCGGTCAAAACGATGTGCGGGAAAAATCGGCTCGCGGCCACAGCAAATTTCGGCATCCCTTGGCGGATTTTCCCGTTTCCCCGCATCATTCGAAAAGTGGACTCTCCCTGAAATCCAACCTGTTCGAGCAATCTCCTCATGACCGTTTCGCTGAGGACATCCTCCACGATCACATTCAGCATATTCGGTCCTATGCCTATTGGAACGGCAGATTCAGCTGATCCATTTTGGCGGGCTTGGCTTTCGGCAAAATTACCTCTGAAATGGTGTAACCAGCTGAAATCAATTTCAGATCTTCCTCGGATGTCTCGTGTGCCAAGGTGCCGTTCTTGTTCGGCTCCAGCCTGATGACTTCGCGGGCATCGATGGATTGATCCTCAAGCAAGGCTTCACTGTGAGTGGTAATAAAAATCTGCCGGCGATATTTGGCCTGCCGCTGCATGCTCCAGAGCAGCTTATGGATTTGTCGGACAATATCCTCATTCAGTGAGAGTTCCGGCTCTTCCAGCAAAAGCAGGGAATCCCCTTCCAGCAGCGACCACATGATGCCGAGCAGCCGCAAGGTCCCGTCGGAAAACTGGTCCTCCCGCTGCCACCCGGCCTCCGGACGCCAATGTTCATACATGGCTTCCAAATGGGGGGTCCCTTTTATTTCATCGCGCTTAAACCTCAGATCTCGCATGTTTGGGACACAAACCCTGAGCACCTTTTCGATTTTCTTAAGCCGTGACTCCTGGGTTTTTTCAGGAGTCTTGGCAATCCGTTCCAGAAAGGCCTGTCCGAAGGGATCATCCTCCAGCCGGTAGCCTCCCAGTTGGTCGGCATGCTTGAGCAACTGGGGGACCAGATGCAAGTAGGTCACATTGGCGAAAAAATCCGCCAATTCCCGAAAATTTTTGTTGGTATTGATCTGCTCAAGATGGGTTTGGGTTCGCATTTCCGGATCACTTTTATCAGCCTCGACGGGTCGTTCGAGGAGAACCGCCCCATTGACAAGATCTTCCACCCGTTCCCGGCTGACGATAACCCGTTGAGCCCCTTTCCCTTCGCTTCGAAAACCAAGGGAGTATTTCCATGTCGCGGGAGTATCAACACGCTCCGAAATCTCTACCTCAATCAATATTTCGGTATCTTTACGGGCCATCAGACAGCGCAACTTCGTCATCCCTCCCCGATCCTTGACCGCTTTTTGCAACCCACCGCCTTCGGCTTTGGCAATATCCCTTAAAAATCGTAATACATCCAAAAAGTTTGATTTACCGGAGGCATTGGGACCAATGACATACACCCTCTCTCGCAAGTGGACGTCAATGTTTTTGAAATTGCGCCAATTTTTCAGAACCAGCCTGGTTATAAGCATCCCTAATCCCCCAGCACCTAAAAAGGGCCCAAGTCGCCTGGCAAATCGCTCTTTTTAACCTTGCAACCTGTTAAAAGTATTTTATTTTTTACACATTTCTCCACATCCGTCAAGGACGAGAACACTTTCTAAAAATTCTTTGTTGCCCTTTAATCCGTCGCACCCCCAGGAACTCCTACCCTCACCTCCGCGGAATGTGATAGCTTTTTAAACCGACACACGTCCAAGGAAATTGAGAACCATGACCTCTTTCTCTTCCGATCTTTTTCACCCCTGGGACCTGACCCCCAGGGAAGCCGTCGTTCTCCAGAAATCCCTGGCCGGCAAGGTCGTCACGGCGGATGATTTCAACGAGGTGCGTTTTGTCGCGGGCATCGACGTGGGTTGGAGGAAGGGGGAGGAAAAAGCCAGGGCGGCGGTGGCGGTGCTGAGTTTTCCGGAACTGGAGTTGGCCGATTGGGCGGTCGCCGAAAAGGAACTATGCTTTCCATACGTGCCGGGGCTGCTCTCCTTCCGCGAAGCGCCGGCGGCGCTGGCGGCGCTGGCCAGGTTGCGGGTTCGCCCCGATCTGCTGCTCTGCGACGGCCAGGGGCGGGCGCATCCGCGTCGTTTCGGTCTCGCCTGCCATCTCGGGCTGCTCACCGGCCTGCCGGCCGTCGGCGTCGCCAAATCACGCCTTTGCGGCACCTTCGGGCCGCTTCCGGAAGAAAAGGGGAACTGGGTACCGTTGACCGACCGGGGCGAGATCATCGGCTCAGTGGTAAGGACACGAACCGGGATCAAGCCGCTGTTCATCTCCGCCGGGCACCGGATCAGCCTGGAAAAGGCCCGGGATTTCGTCCTGCGCTGTGTGACCCGCTACCGCCTCCCGGAAACCACCCGCTGGGCCCACCGCATCGCCTCCGAAGATTTTCAACCCAAGGACCTCAACGATTCGTCGAAGGAGTTATCCCATGGCCGCTAAAAAGAAGAAAAAAACCACCGTCTCCCTGGTGCTCGGCAGCGGTGGCGCCCGCGGTTACGCCCATATCGGCATCATTCGGTGGCTGACCGAAAACGGCTTTGACATCCGTTCCATTGCGGGTTGCTCCATGGGCGCTCTCATCGGCGGCATCTATGCCGCGGGGGAACTCGATGCTTACGCCCACTGGGCGCGGGCCCTGGAACGCAAAGACGTACT
>Ga0123328_1002484_pt1 | contig 16586 bp, 21 predicted proteins | sample BioC12SIPDNA_2_FD_89702 | JGI IMG/M metagenome (GOLD analysis project Ga0123328, IMG submission 89702) | Anaerobic biogas reactor microbial communites from Washington, USA - Biogas_R1_A C12 SIP DNA | ecosystem: Engineered > Bioreactor > Anaerobic > Unclassified | place: Washington, USA...
TACTCTCGTCTTCAGAAGCAAGGGACGCTTCATCGAAAACCAGTTCAGCCAAAGGGAGTTCCTCCCGTGGCATGTTCTGATATTTAGCTGCTTGCGCTTTAGCATAAGCTCGGCGTTTCTTACGTCGGGCTTGTTGCTTTGCCCTATAGTCTGGCCCTTTTAATTCTCCTTTAATTATCCCTAGTTTTAAGCGTTGTTCTCTCATCCAGTTCAAATCAGTCATGTTCATGTAAAGCTCGTCGTCTACAAGAATAGAGTGTTGTCTAAGTTTATCAAGATTGAGTTTTACAGTCTTAGGTCTAATCTCTTCAAAGATACCGAGCTTTATAAGCTCATCATAATATATCTCTCTAGGGTCTGTGCGTTTGAAGTGAAACGCCCTTGAAGGGCTCCGTATCATAATATACAGAACCCTCAAGGTTGCTTGATATCTATTTGTCCAAGGCTGTATCCCCTGTTTCCCCCCGTTCCCCGAGTTGAGTCCTAAACTCACAAGAGCCACACCTCCAGAAAGACTTGACTGCAGTATCGTTCATTAAAAAGCCTGCAGCCTTAGCATGACCTCCTCCTCCACAGGCTTTAGCGAGGTCAGCAACATTGACTTTACCTTTACTGCGGAGTGAAGCCTTATCATGTAGCATATCGAGAATGACTACATATTCGGCTTCCTCAAACTGCTGAAGCAGGTAGTTCCCCAGTGAGGAGGTATACTGTTCAGCAGCAACCAAGAGAAATACATTACCATCTTTATCTTTCATGGCCTGGGTATAAGTGATAGCTTCCTGTAAATATTTCTCCTCCATATTCTTGTCTGTGTTGATGATGGCCTCCTCAATACTGTTAAACTTGACAGAGGCTTTTACTTTGAAGCGGGAAACAAAAACTTCAGGACCAAGCATTTTGAGCAGTCGGTTGAGGTCTCTAGCCTTCTCTGTGGGCTGTGTACCATGGCCCCAGGTATCATAGTTGTCGACCAATTCAACGAACTCTTTGTAGTCCTCGAGGTTGGCGTACTGCGACAACATTTTCCACAGAAGAGATGTAGCGCAGTTGTTTACATCAAGCAAAGACCAGGGATATTTGTCTGAAACTTTCTTGCTGGAGATGTGGTGGTCAACGTGTTGAACTTTGCCATGGTCGTCACAAAGCCTAGCAAGCTCCTCTGTGAGTGCTATATCGGTAACATAGACAGGGCTCATCTTGGCTTTTTCTAAGACTCTGGGAAGAACTTCTGGTAGTTCACGATAGTCGATGGTAAAAGTCTTAACCTCGGGAAAAACTTTCTCCATCAGGATTGCACAACCTATACCATCTAGGTCGTTGTGCGTGATACAATAAGGCATCTAGCTTTCCTCCTTTTCTTTGACTCTATATATTTCACCTTGTTTGGTGAGAATACCTCTTTTAGTCATACTATTAAGCCTTTGAACAAGCTTTGCTTTGGATATATTAAACTTAGAGAAGTCATCTGGTCCTATTGCTCGGTTCTCCTTTATAAAATTGGCTATTTGGTCGTTAGAAAGTTTAGCTTCAGTTTTAGCAATAATAGCCTCATAGTCAAAATCACCTGGCTCCCCAAAGTTAAACGTAATGTTAAGGTTGTTGGGTTTAGAGAATGAACGAAACTCTCGTTCAAGTTCAATAGTGTGATTCTGCTCATCAACTATACGAGCATACATAGCAGACTCAACCCAACCGTGGAATAAAACAGAGCCAAGCATACGTTGTCCTCCACGTTCTGACTTTCCTGATTTATTCCAGTGATGAAGGATAATAACGGATGTCTTGTATTGGTATCGGAGATATAAGAGCCAGTTAAGTACAGGTCTTATATCTTTAGAAGAGCTTTCATCTTTATCACCAAGCATAAGATATAGTGGGTCGAAGATGATAAGAACAGGTTTTATCTCCTTAATCGACTCTTCTAAGAACTGTCGGTCTTCAGCACTATTAAAATCAAAGCCTTTGTTGTTGAGAAAATAAAGGGGTAAGTCTGGGGGCATATCAATCTCAAAACGTGTTTGAGACAGTTGTTTAACTCCTGTGCCGACCGCTCCTCTTGTTGTAGCAATTTTCTGAATACGGTCCTTGACTAGCCATGGACTATTTTCCTCTTGAATATACATAACTGGACCTGAGTGTTCCACAGGAAACTTTCCTAAGAACGGTTTGCCTGAAGCTACGGCAACTGCCATATCTGTGGCAAGAACCGATTTATAAGTCTTAGGCTCTCCTGCAATCATGCCGTGAGAGGTTCGTTGCCATACTCCTCGTATCATCCAGCCAGGTTGTTCCATCTGCATACTCATAAGGTCAGAGTATGAAGTCCATTTTTTCTCCATATGATTAACTTCTGTTTGGATGGCTTGGTCTTTACCGGTGTGAGTAAGAGCTTTATCAACCTCAATCTTAAGTCGTTTCATCTCATCTCTACGACCACGATATTTATTCCAGTTGCTACAAGCCACTAACTCAAGAACTTTATCAGGTGATACCCCTTGCTCAAGTAGTTGACACTCAAGCTCCCAGAGCTTTTCACTTCGGTCATAAAGTAAAATATCCTCTTCAGAGGTTATAAGTAAGCTTAGTGTTTTCGGTTTAAGTTTGTCTTTTACTGAACTAATAAGAGATAGCAACCGTGTGGGGTTGGAATCAATCAAGTCAAGGGCTTCAAACTCTTCGGGTTCTTGTTCCACAGGCATTGAAGGTATGACTTGTGGGTTGATGGTATGCTCATCATACCAGAGAAGTTTTCCTCGGGGATTGCCCTCATACTTAAAATTACGAGTGCCTGGGATACGGAGAACTTGAGTTAAATCCCAGCCCCCTTTGTCAGCATTAAGTAGATAAGTAAGACCTTTATTAACTTCTTCACCTTGTTTTGCAGGTATCGGTTTGTCAAGAAACCAGACAGCCGCAAAGCGATTCGGAGATGACTCCCAGGCAACGGAAGGTTTAAGGTCGTCTTGAATTGTGTTTGGATTGATTTCATCAAGGTCGGCATACAAAATGGATAGTGTGGGTATATTCTCCTTAACACGTTGTCTTTGGGTCAAAACCGTTGGGCACCAATAAAGGTCGTATCCCTGGGTATTACTTTCCTTTATGTATGCCTTTATATTGTCAAGACCTTCGGGCCATTGAAATGACCGTTCCTCCCATTTGCCTTTATGATTCTTGGGCCCTTTGGGTGAGTCGGTATCTCTCATTTTGCGTGGTAAGGAAACATAGCCTTTTCCTTGTTGTTGCCACACCTGAAAGATTGTACCTACGTCACTCAATGGTTTTCCCTCTCTTCAATCGTTTTACGGTCCGGGGGGTTTCTGGCCACTCAGCAGGCAAGTCCTTAAAGTGGAAATACCACTGCCATCCGGCTTTGTGCGCCTTAAGGCGTCCTTGCTTTATAGCATAGCGAACCTGTACCTCAGTCTTATTATACCTCTTGCAGACCTGTGGTAAAGATATTATAAAGTCTCCTTGTCTCACTTTCTCACCTCCTCGAGATGCAATTATTGTTAATTAGGTTCATTATCATTATATCATAAAAAAATTCTATGGTAAACTGTTTTGTTATAATTTGATAAAATAAAGTTTACATGGGGGCGTAGTTCTGATATAATAATATTGTAAACTGATACAATTAAATATGAAAGGAATGAACAAAGTGAGGCGCAGACATACATACAAGATAAAGACTGAGTGCAAAGTTTGTGGGAAGCCAATTAAACAAGTTAGTCCAAAAGCCAAGGGGTTTTGTAACGACTGTAAGTGTAACATTATGCGTCGCTGGAATAATGTTCCATATGAGACACGTTACAAACTCCTTCTTTATTTAGGAGGTCAGTCAGATGGACCCCTTAACTAAAAGAACCCTATGGATGGTATCAGTGAGAACCAAGAACCAACGCAAAGACCTTACGATAGAAACTGAAGGACAAGAAACTCCACAGGAGACTTACCGAAGAGCTAAAAAGTTGGTAGAGAAAATCAAAGAGCAAGTTGGTAAGAGAGCTACGGTAGACCTTATTTCAAAAACTGTAGCCTTTAAGCCAAAAGGGGTCAAACCCCATCGTTCTTGGTATTGGTGCCCATATTGCAATCAGTGGAGAGTATTTCTCTACAATGACTACATAGGAGTCAACAAGTGTAACATCTGTGGTATATCTGACCAAGACTTCTATGTAAGGAAGTATAATGAACTGTGGAAGAAAGAGATGTTGGAAAGGAAAACAAAACTATGAGCTTAAGAAAGAGTGACCTGATTTGGGTTGTTGGGTCAACACTTATCGCTGTTGGTATTGGAATCATCGCTACTTTCCCAAGACAACCCCAAACAGTATTTGTTGAAGTACCTACTGAACCCGAAATAGTCTACGTTGAGATACCTGTTGAACCTGCCTACATAGGGTTAGTCCCAGAATCAGAGTTCATGTCTTACATAGGAGACTTTGACTTAACAGCTTATTGCCCTTGTGAAAAATGTTGCGGTGAGTGGGGCAAGGACCGTCCTGTTATCAACTACAAGAAAGTTGTTAATACTGCTTCTGGGGCTTTTGCTTGGGAAGGTATTACTGTTGCTGTTGACCCTCAGGTTATACCGTATGGCACTAAACTTTATATTGAGGGAGTAGGGGTCCGAGTAGCTCAAGACTGTGGAGGAGCTATTAAAGGGAACAGAATTGATGTATACTACTTAAACCACGAGGATGCATGGGAGTCGGGTGTAAATGATAGAACCCGCAAGGTTTGGGTAATCAATGAAGAAGTTGACCTTTTGCATTGAATATTTTAGTTGACATTTTAATGAAATAGTGGTATAATATAATTATAAAGGGGTGATACATAGGTGATTATAGTAACTGGAGTTGACAATACTGGGAAAAGTTCTCTTGCCAGACATTTAAGTGAAGAGTTTGATATTCCTATAGCTACACGGTATCATACCTTACCACCCACAGATGGCTGGGAGTGGTATATTTGGGCAAAACGTCAATTTGAGCACAAAGGTGAACTTATCCATGACCGTTTCTTCATTGATGAGCTTGTTTATGGTCCAGTACTGAGAGATAAGTATGTTGTTTCTATAGAGCAGATGGCTCAGTTATCTACAATGCTTGTAATGAGACAACCCCTGTTTATCTATACAAAACTGCCTCTTGAGAAAATTCAGGAAGGCTTTGAAGTCCGGGAGCAATATCCAGACGCCGCAGACCTTAGTAAATTACTAAACAAGTTTGAAAGAGTAATGCACACTTGGCCCGTAAAAGAGCTAAAACATTGTACCCGCTTCTGTTATCTTAATGACCCTGACTACCGTCGAATAGACTTAGTAGTTAAAAACTATTTACAAGGAGGAAGTATCTAATGGCAAATGTAAATGACTTTGAGTGCAAAGAGTATCCACAGGACCTGCTGGGGAGTATTTTCAGCTATCAGCACGAGCTGGCTATCAAGTATATCCCCATCGAACAGAAAAATGGCTTATGCTTGTACGACCAAATCCCGGCAGACGTTGACAACGCCAAAGCCCAGGCTCGTATCAAAGACATGAGCTGGAGAGCCGTTGAGGAGGTTGCCGAAGCTTACGAAGCTTACGAGAATGGTGAAGAGGTTCACTTTCTCGAAGAACTTGCAGACGCTTTGCACTTCCTTATCGAGAAGTATTTACTCTGTGGCTTTCAACCCAAACGTCCCCTTGAGTGGTATTTCCAAGTGGTTGGAACAGGTATCCCGAACACTGACCGAATGGACTCTTACGTTGGTCAGTTCTGTGTAGCCTGTGGTCTTACCTGTAACTGCCTGAAAAACAAACCCTGGAAGCAGTCTCAAATACTGACCGACACTGAAAAGTTCAAGAAGCTTCTTGAAGCAGAGTTTGGTCAGTTTATCATACTCTGCAGCAGGGCTGGGTTCAACCCCACTACTCTGTACGATATGTATATGAGAAAGAACCAGGTCAATCAATTCAGGCAAAGGAGTAATTACTGATATGTCACTAACCTTTAATTGTAAAGACTTTACTGAAGGATACTTCAAACTTAACAATTACCTCTTTTTCAAGGACGACTATGACCACGAGAGAGGGGGCGTGACGGCTCATAAGTTTGATGTAAAGATGAGGTCTGACTCTCCAATCTGTGGCTTAAATCTCCACGACCTCAACTACACAAGCAACAAGTGGAAGATGCTCAATAACTTGTACCTCGACCCACAGGAAGTTGGGGTGTTTCTTGGTCGTATTCAACACTACCAAGCTCAGTCAAAGCATAAGAAGTATATTCCTGATATTGCCATGCAGTTCAAGAATAGAAGAAACGTGTCCGGGGCCTGCTTGTTAAACTTGACCCTTGGCTACCATGAAGAGAGCTGGCACTGCTTTGTTACCTCTCGTGCCTCCGAACTTACTTGTCGGTGGCCAATGGACCTTATCTTTATCAACGTATTGCTAAGAACTCTTTCTGAGTACTTAGAGATTGACTTTGAAAAGATAAAAGTAACTTGGCATATGATATCTACTTACCAATCAATTACTTCAATGCCCTATTTTCTAGTCTTTGCGGGGCATGAAGATTGGTTTGCAACTGCCCAAGATAGAGTAGATAAAAATATGGGAGAGCTACCTGCCTGGCAGATGTATACTCTAAAAAGGTATAACAAATGCTACAAGGGTAATGCGTATACTTCCTATCGTGTGCAGAGAAGACCGATGGAAGCATATCGTATGCTCAAGGGAGAAATGGACCACAAACAACTCCTGTGGACCAAAGACTTAACTATTCAGTTTGTTCCCTTTAAGGGAGTATTCGAGGAAGACTATGATGAAGTTGATATACTTCATGTAGATATGAAAACGCTTAAAGGTCTTCAGCAAGAAGCTGTGGACGATGATTTATTTGGAAAGGGAGGATACCGATGAGAATATTCAGCAATTTCGAGGAAGCCCTCAAAGAAATCAAACGTGACCTTGCAGAGATGGGAACTGAAGTTCATCCCCAGACTATGCAAGACAAGTATGTAGCTGATAATCCTGAATATACTACAAAGGAGCTTCAGAATTACGACTACACTGTAAAGGATGCTGTTAAAAGCTGTAGAGCTCTTTCACCCACGGAACCGTGGGCCGAGGCCGAGTTCGGAGAAAGAATTTGCCGGCAACCGGTTAACCCCGGGGTAGCTTATACACTTCGTGAAGATGTCTGGGATGAGTTTCTTCATGATGGTAAGTTTGCCTACACATATGCTGAACGTATGTGGAACAAGATTGACCGTATCATCCATGAGATTAACATCAACCCACAGAGTCGTCAGCTTTACCTTAACATTTGGGAAGGAGAAGACCTTACAAAACTTGGGGGTGTTTCCAGGGTTCCCTGCAGTCTTGGCTATCTGTTCCAAGTTCGTGGAGGAAGGCTTCATATGACTTATTTTATGAGGTCGTGTGACTACGCTACACATTTTCAGAACGACGTCTACTTGGCAGTTAGATTGCTGAATCATGTGGCTCATGCTGTAGGCCTCGAAGCAGGAAACTTCACACACTTTATAGGTAGTTTTCATATCTACCGGAAAGATGCTGAAGGGGTATTCTAATGAGAAAAGTATGGCCTATGGGCTGCAAAAAGACCCCAGATGCCGACAAAATTGAAAAACTTCTTGCAGACCCAAATTATGTAGCACAGCCCAAAATTGATGGTGTACGCTGTGTTCTTCATTTTGATAGTGAGGGCGTAGCTCACTATACAACACGAGGAGCCTCACTCAACGACCCAGAGACTCCTCTGGACATAACCCACCGGTTAAGTCATATGAGGGTAAGAGCTCGTAAGCTTGCTGGTCTTGAGCTTGATGGTGAGATATGGGCTCCCGGTTATACTTCTGCTGAGATTTCAGGTCAAGTAAGTTATAAGTCAACTGTACCGGTGGATCCAAGACTTCAACTTCATATTTTTGATATTCTTAGTATTTTAGGCAAGCCAGTTGAGCATGCCCCCCTTTCGGCTCGTATGAGGCTACTGTTTAGTGTTGACCCTATATTTGAGGCGATGGCTTTTCTTGCTCGAGTTCCAACTGCAAGGACCGAGCATGAAAAGCGTCAACTTCTTGCTCAAGAGCTTGAAGCTGGTAGAGAAGGTATTGTACTCAAAAATCTTCAGTCAGACTATGTCTTTGGTACACCGAGCCGAGATGCGAAACCAGCTAATCACTGGTATAAGGTTAAGAAAAAGGATACGGTAGACGTTAAAATTATAGGTAGTATTCCTCCTGAACAGTTTTATCGTGACCCCATGACCGGAGTATATGACCTTAGTAGACCTACCAAGCCGTGGTCTGAGGGCTGGTTTGGTTCACTTGCCTTTGAGTTCGAGGAGGATGGTAAGGTCTATACGGGCTCAACGTCAGGTATGACCGACGATATGAAAGCTCGTATGTCTGACGGCTGCCACAGAGTTCACCCTATATATCACGGAAGGATTATGGAGGTTGAATATATGGAGAAGACTGCTGACGGTAACCTCCGTCATCCACGCTTTGTGAGACTAAGGGAGGAGATTGAAAAATGAGTAAGCGTATATCAAGACATAAAATGTTTATGGAGATGGCCAAGGTTGTTGCTAAACGAGGAACCTGTGACCGGGCCCAGGTTGGAGCAGTTCTCGTCAACGCCAGTAATAAAGTCATTTCTATAGGCTACAATGGCTCCCCCCACGGGGAGAAACACTGCGACGAAGTTGGTCATCTTCTCTTCAACGGTCACTGTATCCGTACTATTCACGCCGAAGAAAATTGCCTCGAAGGCCTCACCCTCTGTGGGAAGTATATTATGTATGTAACCCACTATCCCTGCCCAAAGTGCCAAATAACTATATATGAGAAACTTCATGAAGACTACGCTACTATGTTGGTCATCTATGATGGCATGTATGGGGAACCAACGGCTTTTGAAAAGTTGGGGGATATTCATGGAGTCCTTCAATTTTCAAGTTTACAAAGTCTAGAAGACATGATATAATGTAATTGATGAAAGGAGGAGACTGATGAGTTGTGCATTTTGTCCTTTGCGACAAGACTCAATAAATGGGCCATTAGCTGGTCGTTGGGTAGGGCCACAGGATGGTGACCCGGTAATGATGGTAGTCGGTGAGTCTCCAACACTTGGCGACGACCAAAAGCACAAAGTCTTTACAGGCCAAAGAGGTCGGATGATTGATGAAGTTATTAGAACCGTAGCCCCGAATGCTAGGGTGTTTTACACTAACATTATGGGCTGTAGAGCTTTGGATAGTAAAGACCTCAAAGACGATATAGTTGCTAACTGTATGCGTGGCGAATGGTTCCAGAAATCCTTTGAAGAGGTCTTTGATGAAGTAGCCCCGACCGTAGTTATTACTCTTGGAAATACTGTTCTCAAGGCCCTTACTAAAAAGTCAGGAATAACTACATATCGAGGGGCTGAACTTGATTATCGAAACTCCCTTGTTGTGCCCACATATTCTCCGGGTGCAGTATTAAGGTCTCCGAAATACGCTACACCGTTTAAGGCTGATATTACGAAGGCCTGTCTTGCTGCTACGAATCACGCTCAAAAATACGTGTATCATTATATACCAGTCATGACTAAAGACACGCTTAGGGACGCTATAAATACGCTGCAAATGATGAAGAGAACCGACAAATTGCAATATTTATCATTAGATTTAGAGACAACAACCTACGACTACTGGAGACCGGAGACCAAGGTTATGACTATTGGCTTCTGCGCTGATGGCTATAACTGTTACTCAATTCCTGTGGACCATCCTCAGAGCCCATGGCGAGGCCAGGGTAAGACAATTATGAATCTACTTCGGCCCTTCTTTTGCAACGAAATCCCTGTAGTTGGTAACAACTGGAAGTATGACCAAAAGTGGGCTAGAGCAAAGCTTGGGGCAACTATTAACTTTGTTCCAGATAATATGCTTCTTAGCTATGCTAATGATGAGAACTCTCCGCATGGGTTGAAGTATCAAGCTGATGTATACTGCAACTCCGGGAAATACGATAAAGACCTGATTTGGCCTACAGAGTTTAACCCGGTAACGGATGATATTAACTATAAAGTAGCCGAGTATATGTCGATGAACCTGTCAAAGTTGATGAAGTATAATGCCCTGGATGCTTTTTATACTTGGCATATTTATCCCATTGAAAGAGAACGACTCGAGAACGACATAAGAGTTTCGAGGATATACCACAGGTTACTTGAACCGGCTTCCAGTCTGTTTGTACGAGTCGAAGAACAGGGGATGTGGGTTGACCCAGAACGTATAAAAGAGGCAACTGCTGAGTGTCAGTATAACTTGGGGACTATACTCGAAACGCTCAATGCTATGATACCGGAAGGTTGGGAAGAGAGGAATCTTGGTAAGAAACAACTTAAAGAGGGGTTTAACTGGAATAGCACAAAGCAACTTGGTCAACTTTTCTTCCAAGAGGACGGCTTTAACTTCCCAGTATTGGCTAGAACTGGAACAGGAGCTCCGAGTACAGCAGAGTCCGTTATTATAAACCTTGGTGTAGAGATTGACCACCCCGTATTGCGAGGCTTACTAGAGTATCGTAAATGGGCAAAATATATGAGTACCTATCTTCGTCCTTGGGCCGCAAAGCTTGATGTAAACTCAAGATTACACCCAAACTTCAAGCTTCACGGAACAGTAACAGGAAGACTGTCAGGAGAAGATGGTGTTCATCAAGTGCCACGTGATAACTTTATCAGACGACTCATAGGTGCCCCTCCGGGGTGGTCATTCCTTGAGATTGACGGTTCTCAGATTGAGCTTCGTGTTGCAGCTGCTGTGGCTCATGAAAACACAATGCTTCGAGTTTATGCTACAGGTGGAGATATCCATCGAACTACAGCTGCGGCAGTTGCTCACAAAGCTGCTGAGGCAGTAACTGGGGATGAACGCAAAAAGGCAAAAGCTGTAAACTTTGGCTTCTTATACGGTATGGGCTGGAGAAAGTTCAAGATTTATGCCTGGGAAAAATACGGTGTAAGAGTTAGTGATACTGAAGCAAAAGCTTTCCGTGAACGATTCTTTGAATTATACCATGACTTGCCTGAGTGGCACAGAAAGATGAGAAATACCGTAAGAAAGCTTGGCTATGTTGTCTCCCCGATAGGACGTAAAAGACGTCTTCCAGATATTTATTCCTCTGATGAGGGCATACGGGCTTCAGCTGAACGAGAAGCAATCAACTCACCTGTTCAAGGTTTTGGTAGTGATTATGTTCTCTCAGCCGCTATCGAGATTTACTTCAAGCATATTTTACCAAAAGACCCAGACTTCAGAACAATTAGGCTTGTGGGTTCTGTGCATGATGCTATCTACTTTGAGGTCCGTAATGATAAGATAGACTATTGGGCCCCAATTATTAAGAATACTTTTGACGATGCTAGCCGATTGAAGGAATGGTTTGACTATACTCCACCCTTGATTATTCCTGGAGACCTTAAAATAGGCAACCACTGGGGAGATGCAAAAGAGTGGAACATCGGAGAACCCTATCCGCATAAAATGAGGTGATAGGATGCCAAAGATTAGACTGGATTTTGGAGAAGTAGACTCCCCAACTGCAAAACAGATAGACTTTGTTCAGGATATCTGTAGAACTTTGGACATTGATAAGCCAAATGAGTATACCAAGGAAGCTTATTCAGAGTTCATTGACGAACACGTAGAAGACTATTATTATGAGCTAAATCAGCAAAGAAAGGAGTATTAAAATGAAAGAGAGAAACTTTAGAGCTAACGCCACGGATATTAACAAGACCCCCACAGAAGTCCGTTACGTCTTTGTGATGGAGTTTAAAGGTGGTCCTGGCTTCCGTGGCAACCTGATTGGGGCCGTGACAACTTACAGAACTTTGAACGAGAATCTTGGTCTTGGTATATTGTCTGTAAGAGTTGTAGACCTCAAGAACAACCTTATCTCCAAACTCAAGTATGACCAGTTGAGAAACTTTCTTGATGAGTGGAGAGAGAACTACTTCGATTACAACTGGGATATACCTTTTCAGTTCTTTGAGTAAACTTTGCAGTTGACAATCCAGCAAAAGTGTCTTATAATATAATTGTAAAGGAGGAATAGTTGTTGAAAACTCGAGATGGTAAAGTCCCTATTGATATTGGAGTATGCGACGGCGAAGGACTTATCGAGTTATCAGTATCACGAGCCAAGAAGTGGAAAAGCTGTCAACTGGCCCATGACTACCGATATGTTCAAAAGCTTCGGCCTAAGCGTAAAGTCAGGCCCCTCACTCTCGGAAGTTTAGTTCACTCGTGTCTTGAGGCCAGAGCTCTTGGCAAAAACTGGGTTCAAGAAATCAAAAACTTCAAGGAGAAAGACTGGGCTAAACTTTTTGAAGAAGAGAGGCTTGAACTTGGAGACATTCCCGGTGACGCCTATCGTATCATGCGTGGCTATCACTATTTCTATCTACAGTCCGACAAACGATACAAGACTGTAGCAGCTGAGGTTCCTTTCCGTGTACGTCTTGAAGGGACCCCAATTGTACTTACGGGGGTCATTGACTTAGTTGTACTCGATACTACAGACAATGGTATTTGGTGCTTTGAGCACAAAACAGTCAAGAAAGACTTGCCCACAGAGGAGTTCAAAATGACTGACTTCCAGACTACAATCTATTTGTATGTTATGGAGGTTTTGGCTGACAGACTAGGCTACAACAAAGACCAGATTCGTGGAGTCATTCTTGACTACCTCAAAACCGCTCCTCCGACTATTCCTGAAATACTTAAGAACGGTACCCTCTCAAAACGCAAAATTAAATGTGATAGGTACACGTATCTTGAGTGTATCAAGAAAATAGGAGGAGACCCAGCTGACTACGAAGAGATTCTCGAGTATATGGACACTAACGTGTTCTATAAACGGGTTCCTCTTACGAAGTCTCCAGCTTTATTAAAAATGACTCTTGAAGAGTTTATCAACTGTGGTAAACAAATCCGGGCTATCAGTGGTAAAGCTATAACTCGAAACCTGTCTTGGACGTGTGACAGACCTCGGTGTGAGTATCGTGACCTTTGTATAGCCGAGATACAGGGTCTTGATACATCTATGATTATCAAGCTTAACTTTGAAACAAGTAAGGAGGACGAAAATGGCGAGAACGAAGACGAAGCCGGAGATATCGAGTGATTTTGACCTTGACCTCGATGATTCCACCAAGATGGAAGAAGCCCCACAGGGCATGAAGACTCAGAAAGTGAATTCGATTGACCTTGGAGACTTTACTGACTTTGAAGAAGGTATCCAGGCAATCACTCACGAAAGTGAGGACTTTATCAAGGCTCTTTTCTATGGCCCCAACGGTACGGGTAAGACCACTATCGCAGGTTCTTTCCCGGCACCTATCATCTTTGACATTAACGAGAGGGGTACTCGAGTTCTTGCCACTGAGGAAGGCCGAGTCAAAAAGAGAGCAGTTGATGAGTTCGAAATGCTTGTTCAAGGGTTCTGGTATCTGAAGTCCGGGAAGCATCCCTTCAAAACTGTGGTACTTGACAATATCACTACACTTCAGGAAGTTGCGATGAGGTATATTATGAACAAAGAGGCCGACTTTGACCTCTCCAAGGACATGGATATGCCTACAAAGCGTGACTGGGGTGGATTATCACAGATTCTGAAGAGGTGGCTTATTGACTTCAGAAACCTCCCCATGAACGTGGTATTTATCGCACAGGAAAAGAGGGATAGAGATGAAGACCTAGAATCAGACGACGCTTCGGTTTACCCCCAGGTCACACCTTCCGTAAGGGGCATTCTTGGGGCTGCCGTTGACGTAATTGGCAGAACTTACGTCTCGGAGACTACGGATGCTAACACCGGCAAGACCAAAAATCGGTTCTGCATGAGAATTGTCCCCGGACCCCGTTATATGGCAAAAATCCGGTTACCTGCTGGAGCACAAACACCCAACTCCATTGTGAACCCGAGATACGAATCTCTGGTCAAAATTATGAATGGTGGCTACAAGCCGAAAGGAGCAAATTAAAATGCCGAGACTCAATATTGACTTCACTGACGTAGGAGAAGGCTTTTCAATCGCACCGGAGGGTGATTACGTTTGCAAAGTCAAGTCCATTACCCTCGAAGACGGTAACAAAGGTAAGTACCTTAAGTGGACTCTTGTTATCGGAACCGGCCCGGAGAAGGGAACTTCCGTAATTCACAACACAACCCTCGTCCCTGCCGGACTGTTCAACCTTCGGAACACTATCGTAGCCTGTGGCTTCGATGTCCCGAAGTCGGTAACCCAAATCAACACCGATAATTATATCGGCAAGATTGTGGGAATCACGGTCAGCCACAGGGAATATGAGAAGGACGGGGCGAAGAAGAAAGCCGCTCAAGTCGCCGATATCTACCGGGTGGTCAAAGGTGACAAAGGCTTCGTAAGAGCCGACCAGAAGGAAAAAGAAGAGGTCATTGATACTCTTACCTCCGGGGCTGACGTTGTTAATCTGGACGACGACGCAGACGAGATTGACATCTAATGCCTAGGAAGCCAGAAACCAAGTTGTCCCAGAAAGTCCTCTCTCGGCTCAAAGCTGAGGGAGGACGATGGGTCAAAAACCACGGAGGACCATATACCGAAGCTGGGGTAGCTGACATAACGGGTTGCTGGAAGGGTAGATTTATCGCTATAGAGCTTAAGATGCCTGGAGAGGAGCCCACAGGATTGCAAAAAGACTTTCTTGACGACATACACTATTCAGCAGGTAGAGCCGGAGTTGCCTACTCTGTCCAAGAAGCCCTTGATATACGAGATGGTAAAAAAGTTTTTATTCCGTATAAAATTAGGGGTTGACAATTTGATAGAACCATGATATAATAGAATTGTAAATGAAACTACCCACAAATATTTTAAGGAGGACGATTAAAATGGCAAAGCAGGTACTGAACACTACCCCCGTTGTCGAGGACCTCGACGAACTCGAAGTTGATGAGATGGAGCAGGAACTGACCGAAGCAACGTCGAAGAAAGCCCCCAAGGGCGAGAAGAAAGAGAAAGCTCCCCGTGAAGCGAAAATCGGCCCCACCCAGATTGGTGCTGCGGCACTGGCTGAGCAGCTCGGAACCACTGGCCGTGACCTCCGTATCTTCCTGAGGAAGCATTTCCGTGACATGAGCACCGAGAAGGGCAAGACCTATGTCTGGGAAAAGGGCTCCAAAGAAGTTCAGGAAATCATCGACGCCTACAAAGCTGCCAAGGCTGCGCCGAAGCCCAAGAAGGAAAAAGCTCCGACTGAAGCAGCCGCTCCGGTCGAGACAGTCGAACCCATCGACCTCGACGACCTGGACCTCGAAGAGGACAACTAAACCCCTTCCCTCACCTCACTTTCGCAAAAAGGCCAGTCAGAAATGACTGGTCTTTTTGTATATCATTATATTCTCGGTTTTTTGACAATGTAATTACATCGGTGAATATATGAGCGTGTCACAGGGATGATTCTAGAGGCCTCTACAATGATGTAGAATATCACTTTTTCATTAAATCATATGTGCGTTTGATGAAGACAAGCACATCTTGCCTTGTAACCGGCTCGTGAAGTTTAAGATTGCCGGTATCGTCTCCAAGAAGAATCTTATGTTAAGTTTGGGTTTGTTCATTCTCGCACCCACTTTCTCTCAGACTGACCACAAAAGACTCACGGAAGACAGTAGCCTCGATTTTGCACTTAATAAGCTCGTCGAGGTCATTGTAAACAGCTTGAAGGACTTCAAGACCCTTAGGACCTAATATACCATAAATGTCCAACTTGGCTGTTTCAAATATTCTCTTTTTCTCATCTTCAGTAAGCTTCCCGTCAGCGGCTGCCTCCTTGATAACATTGACTGTGGATTGATTGAGCCCAACAACCACGTCTTGGATAGTATCGTTGAGAATGTCCAAGTATTTGTTAAACTTGTGGCTGTTGACTTTCTCTTTAAGGTATGATACACACCTTGCCCCCAAGGCTGCGATAACCCCACCCACAGCTGTGGCGAGTATGGGTATCAAGATTGTGAGAATCTGGCCGAGTAGTTGGTCGTCCCAAAAATTCATGACTTTGCTCCTTTCTTACGGTGTAGGTATCTTGTCTAGATACCCCAGCAAATTGATTCCAATGGCTGCTCCAAGAGCCCCAAGAAAGGCGACGCCGAATATCACTATAAGCAGCCATTTTATAGAGGGCGACAGGGAGGACTCTGAAGCCATCGACGTCGCTTTCTTGGTCGGTTGACTAATCTTTGTTTCGATTTTCTCGAACCGGTCATCGCAAAGTTCAAACTTCCTCCCCACAGTGTCTGTGAGTCGGTTTACGTTTTCCGTTAGGCTCTTTAGCTCGAAAGTAAGTTGATATTTAAGTTTAGTGTAGTCCTCAAAGTCCACCTGAGGTTTAACGGCGGCTTCATTACTCATCGTCTTCCTCCTAAAATCTTTTTGAGTCTTTGATAGCGACTTGTTTCCTTAAGCTCATTAACTGTAGGTACTTCAACCCCCTGGTCTTGTAGAAGTCTGATAAGGTCGACTA
>Ga0123328_1002485_pt1 | contig 16584 bp, 16 predicted proteins | sample BioC12SIPDNA_2_FD_89702 | JGI IMG/M metagenome (GOLD analysis project Ga0123328, IMG submission 89702) | Anaerobic biogas reactor microbial communites from Washington, USA - Biogas_R1_A C12 SIP DNA | ecosystem: Engineered > Bioreactor > Anaerobic > Unclassified | place: Washington, USA...
CCTGCTGCCACGGGGTTGCCCTTCATATCCACTTTGTGCGGGCGCGAGCCAAAGTGCGACCCGTAGCGGCTCAACGTATCGCCGCGATCATCGCCGACGACCACAGCCACGAAGTCGTCACGCTGCAGGAAGCGGTCGGCAAAGACGACAAAGGTCATCATCTGTTCGTGCCAGAGGCTCCAGAGCAACGGCCGCCCGCTGGTCTGGGCCGCGTCCATGTTCTGCCAGCCCTCCACGCGGAAACAGCTCGTCAGCATGACGAGGCGCGAGTAGGCGAAAAGCCCATCGCCCAGCAGCTCGCGCCAGCGCGTGCCAAGCCGTTCTCCCCAGCTCTCGGGCGCGCTCTCAGCCGGCCTCATTCTGTCCACGCAGCAGGCTGCGCGTCAGCGCGGCCCCCACATAGCCAACGTTGAAGAGAAACCAGACGGCGACGGCCGGCAGCCGGAAGATGAAAAAGGCAACGGCGAAGTAAGCGAGATAGAACAGGTTGACCAGGCGATAGGAAAAGAGCCAGGTGAGCGAAGGGTGGGGGATGCGGCTGACCATCAGCAGGGACAGGAGCAGCAGGAGCGGCAGGAAGAGCACGGGCGGCGCCACTGCGCCCGTAACCTGGTGGGAGACGACTGCCAGGGCGAGCGTGGCGCCGCTGGTCGAAATCGTCAGGCCCAGCGACGCTGTTTGCCCCTGTTTCATGGGCAACAGATTGAAGCGGGCCAGCCGGAAAGCGCCGGCGAGCGTATAGAGTATGGTCAGCAGCCACAGCAAAGTCCATTGCAGATTGTTTTCCCGCAGGCTGTCCTGTAGATAGCTGAAAGCCAGAATAGCCGGCGCCGTGCCCAGGCTAACCATATCGACCAGCGAATCGAGCTGCAGGCCAAAGGAAGAACCGGCCTGCAGCCGCCGGGCCAGCTCGCCGTCAAAGAGGTCGAGGATGTAGCTGATGAGGATCAGGGCGCCGGCCGTATCCAACTGGTCCGCTGCGCTGGCCAGGATGGCAGCCACGCCGCAGGCCAGCGAAAGAAAGGTGATGCCGTTGGGGACGAGGTAGCGGGCCCGGCTACCCTGCATGCGCTCAAGCATCGGGCTAGTCCTGAGCCGGCTCCAGCCGGGCAACCGGCGTCAGCGCGCCATATACCCGATCCCCCTCGGCCACGAGGGGGCTGGCGTGCAGCGGCAAGAAAAGATCCACACGCGAGCCAAAGCGGATCAGGCCGAAGCGCTCTCCAGTGGTCACCTGCTGTCCCGGCCTGGCATAGTTTACGCAGCGCCGGGCCATGATGCCGGCGATTTGTTTCACCAATACCGGGCCGTATGGCGTTTCGATCTCCATGGCAATCGACTCGTTCTCTGTAGATGCTTCCGGGCGGAAAGCCTGCAGGAACTTGCCCGGCCGGGCGACGATCTGGCGTACAGTGCCCCCGAGAGGAATGCGCTGCACGTGAACGTCTGTCACGTCGAGAAAGGTACTGATGCGCAGCATTTCTCGCCGTAGATAGACCGGCTCGTACTCTCTGACGACTGCCATCACCTTGCCATCAGCCGCGCTCATCGCCAGCCCCGGCTCGCTGACCCGAGGGCGATTCGGGTCACGGAAGAAGTAGAGCAGCGCCAGCCAGAGCGCCGTGACGGCGGCGAGCAGGATCCCTGCGCCGCGGCCGCGCCTGGACCGCCAATTGAACAACGCAAGCGCCCAGAAGGCAGTGAACAGGGTAATAGTTGGGCCGCCCCCCTGGGCGAACGGCCACAGTCGATCTCTTCCGTACTGCTCCATTAATCCTCTCTCGCGTGCAAACGACGATTTTAGCTGTGGGGCAGGGGGCGGGCAACCAGATTTAGGGCCAGAACATGAGAGCCCGCCTAGTGGCAGCAAATGGCGTTTCGATCCTCTTTCTCCCCTCTGGTACACTAGAAACATGGCCAGAGAGCAACGCTTTCCCTACGTCGTGACCCTTGTCGCCGTGCTCGTCGTCGTCGTGGCCCTCGCGTTGGGCTGGCGCCTGATCCGCGGCGATAGCTCCATTCTGCGCAACCCTACCGTCGCCGATAGTATCATTACACCCAACGCCGACGGTGACCAGGATATTACCCTCATCTCCTACGAGATCTCGCGCAATGCCACGGTCTCCATTTACTTCGAGGACGCCGCGGGCGAGCGCTATTATTTCCGGCGCGAACAGCCGCGTGGGGTGGGGGAGTATAGCGTCTATTTCAGCGGCGTTGTCGAGGGCTACGAGCTGCCGGGCGAGAGCTTCGACGGGCAGGTCCTGGCTCGACTGCTCCAGAACGGCGACTACAGCTGGGTCATCGAGGCGACGGACGAGCGGGGCAACCAGGACGTAGCGGTTGGGAATCTGACTATTGCCGGCGCCGATGCGGTCCTTCCCGAAATCCGCGACTTCGCCCTGACCCGCGACACCTTCACGCCCAACCAGGACGGCATCGCCGACCGCGTGCAGATGGACTTTTTCCTGCCCAAGGAGGTCGAGACGGTCCGGGTATACGTGCTTCTGCCTGATGGCACCCAGCTATCGGTGCCGGAGAGACCCGGAGAGGTGCCGGCGGGCGCCGAGGGGCGGCACGTCTACGATTGGGCCGCGGGCGTCGATCAGAAGGTGGCGCCGCCGCCGGATGGCACCTATCCTGTCGTCGCCTACGCGGCCGACGCCGAGGGCCAGAAGTACCAGGTGGAGAACGAGATTACCATCGAGCTGGGCGGTGTGCCCTTTGCCAACATCATCTCCCCGGTCTCCGGCGAGACGCTAGATTTCAACAACACGGCCGTCTCCCTGTGTGATACGCTCTACTTCACCGTGACTGTGGAGAATTATGGGGACGCGCCCATCCGCACCGTCGGCCCCTGGAACGACACGGTCTATGATTCCGACTGGAACTACAACACGGTTGGCTGGCCGACTGAGTCCGGCGCGATGCGCGTGGGCATCGGTTTTGAGAATCAGCTTACTGACTATCCGTTTCGCTGGGGATTGGGCTCGCCGGAAAACCTGACTGAGATTGATGGGCAGTATTACCTGATGCCCGGCGAGCGCGCTGTCGTGCGCGGCGGTATCCGAGTCGTGGACACCTTTGGCGTGCGCAACCCGCAGCCGGTGTGGGCCGGCCTGATCCACGAGGACGTGGAGGTGGCCGAGGTCAACCGGCAGGTAGACACGCACCTGATCCAGGTCGACATACCGGCCGGCGTGGAGATTGAGCCGTGCGAAGAACGAGAGCCGACGGGCGGTTAGGCAGGCTGGATCTCGGCGGTAAGACGGAAACGAGAACGAGCGGACGCGCCCGCTGCTCAGCCGCCTTTAATCGCTGCCTTAACTCGCTCTTGCTTTGGCTGGCTATACTGCGCGTGAACCTCGGTATGGAGCCGGAGTACTGGATAGTTGGACCCTTGCCATCAGGATGACTCATGCTTGACGTTGCTGTCATAATTGTTAGCTGGAATGTGCGCGACTGCCTTGCCGAGTGTCTCTCTTCTGTTTACGCCGAGTTCCGCCATTCCGGTCTGACAGGCGACGTCTGGGTGGTGGACAACGGTTCCACCGACGGAACGCTGGAACTGCTGGCCAATCTCTTCCCCAACACGCACGTCATTGCCAATCAGAAGAACGTGGGTTTCGCGGCGGCGAACAACCAGGGAATGGCTGCTGCAGCGGCCAGCCTGCCCCGCTTCTATTTCCTCCTCAATCCAGACACGGTCGTGCGTCCCGGCGCCATGCGCGAAATGGTTCAGGTGCTGGATAGCTGCCCCAAAACGGGCATGGTCGGTCCGCGTCTTGTCTATCGTGACGGCCGGCTGCAGGACAGCGCCTTTGCCTTTCCGGGCGTGATCCAGCTCCTCTTCGAGCTGTGGCCCCTGCCGCGGCGACTCTATGATACGCGGTTCAACGGCCGCTATTCCCGACGCGCCTTCCGCCCTGACGGCCCGCCGTTTGCCGTCGATCATCCGCTGGGAGCGGCGATGATGGTCCGCCGTGACGTGGCCGAAAAGACGGGCGGCTTTGACGAATCCTTCCACATGTATTGCGAGGAAATTGACTGGAGCTGGCGTATCCGCAATGCGGGATGGGCGATCTACTCGGTGCCTTCGGCGGAGATCGTCCACTACAGTGGCGAGAGCACAAAACAGGTGCCGGCCCGTAGCATCGTCAATCTGTGGAGCAGCCGGGCCCGGCTCTACCGCAAGCACCACGGCAAGCTTCGCTGGCACCTGGCCCGCCGCCTCGCTGCCGCCGGCCTGCGCCGTCTGGCGGCGCGCACCCCAAATCCGGCAATAAGGGATGCCTATCTGGAGGCTGCGCAGCGCTGGCAGCCGGATAGCAGCGCCCCCAAACCCCAGAGCGAAGCCGTCGCCCACTGATGACCAGACCCCAACTCACCGCCATCATCCTGACCCTGAACGAGAGCGCCCACATCGTGGAGTGCATTGCCAGTCTGCGATGGTGTGATCGGGTTGTGGTCTTCGACGCGCTCAGCCGGGACGAGACGGTAGCCCTGGCGCTGGCTGCCGGCGCCGACGTCAGACAGTCGGCCTTTTCCAACTACGCCCAGCAGCGCAACGCTGCGCTGGAGTCCGTAGACACCGACTGGGTGTTCTTTGTCGATGCGGACGAGCGGGCCACGCCTGAGCTGGCTGCGGAGGTGCGCGAGGTCATTGCCACGCGCGAGGAGTCCGGCTGGTACGTGCCCCGCCTGAATTACATCTTCGGCCGGCTCACACGGGGCGCCGGCTGGTATCCCGACTACCAACTCCGGCTCTTCCGCCATGGCGCGGTGCGTTATGAGCGCCCGGTTCACGAAGTTGCCGTGGTGGACGGCTCTGTGGGCTATCTGGAGCATCCCCTGCTCCATCACAACTACCGGAATCCGGCGCAATTCCACCTGAAGCAGCGCCGTTATACCCAGTATGACGCGACCCTCCTCCGAGACCAGGGCGTCCGGCCGCACTTCTACACGCCGTGGAGCCAGGCGGTGCGGCAGTTCTGGTGGCGTTTCGTCACGCTCAAGGGCTACCGGGACCGGCTGCACGGGCTGCGGCTGAGCCTGTACATGGCCTATTACGAGTGGCTCAAATACCGCCACCTTGCGAGCCTGCAGGAAGAGACTGCCCTGCAGCCCCCACCCCGGCGCCTGTTGCGCTAGAGGATGGTCTGACGTGGGCGCATCACCAACCGCCACGTCAGGTCCTCGGCGCTGAGCAGTAGCTCCGCGATTCGCTCCCCTGCCAGCATGACGAGGACGTGGCGACCGCTGGTATCCTGCCATTGCCGCCCCTGGGCGACAGTGTGCCACGTTTCGCCCATGCGGATCCGGCGCACCCGCACGCGTCCATTGGCCTCAAAACGACAGTCCACGCCGATTCGCTCCATGGCGACTCCGTTACGAGCTCGTCGTCAGCCGAGCTGCGGGATGATATAGCGGACGAGGGCCAGCAGATCCAGGCCGATGAGGGCCAGCGCCAGCCCCGCCGGCAGCAGCCAGTTCAGCCAGCGGCGCCGGCCGAGCTGGCGAACCCAGGCGTAGAGCCCCAGCGCCACCGCGCTGGCGACCGGAATCAGGGCCGGAAACAGGTAGCGCCCCTGCGGCTGCACAAAGGTCAGGTTATAGCCCAGGAACAGGATCAGGGTGCAGACGGCCGTCGCCAGGAGAATAAGCGCCTGCTGCCGGCCGGCAGCGTCCCCCGGGCGTTTCACCCAGGCCAGCACGAGGCCCAGGATTACGACCAGCACAAAGAGGGCCAGGGCTGCATAGACCCAACGATCCATAACGACGCCCATCCAGCCGAACTGCCCCCAGAAGCTCTGGAATGCAGTGACGACGAATTGGCGCAGAGCCGGTCCGGCTCCCAGATCGGCCACCCAATCGACGGTGCGTAGCTGGCCCACGACGATGCGGTCGTGCGCGCTCTTGCCCAGAATATCGACGCCGCCGTAAACGGCCAGATTGCGCGACCACCACACGAGGCCGAGAAGGAAGGCCGGAAGAGCCACTTTGACCGCCGCACGGCGCATGGCCGGCCAATGCCCCCGGTAACGCAGCCAGAGGGCGAAGGCGACGACGGGCAGCATGAGGTAGACCGTCGCCTTGGTCAGGAAGCCGATGCCGAGCAGGGCGCCGATAAGGGGCCACTGACCAGCAGCGGTGGCCGGCCGGCGCACGCCGCGCAGTAGCAGCCAGAGGATGGTCGCAATGACCAGCTCGGCCAGACCGTCGTTGTTCACGGTTGCCAGGCCTGCGACATGCTGCGGCAGAAAGGCGACGAACGCCGTGGCCGTCAGTGGCAGCCATTCCCGCTGGGGCCACAGCTCCCCGGTTGCGTAGTAGGTCACCACGACGACGGCGAGGCCGATGAGCAGTGAGGCGAGGCGCAGAGGGAGCAACATCCCGCCGCTGAGCTGGAAGACGGGCACCAGCAGGAGATAGTAGAGAGGCGGCTGCCAGTCCTCATAGGTCAGTGGCTCGATCGACAGGTCGGGCGGAAAACGCTCAGAGACGATTCGGCTGCGGTAGGCCTCGTCGTAGTCGTCGGCCTCGATGACGGGCATCTGGCCTGCGGCGAGCTGGCTCACGTAGTTGTAGTGGGCAGGCTCGTCAGGCGCCTGCCATGGGGGTATCTCCATGGCATACATGGCGCCGACCAGAAGAAAGGCCAGCAGGATGAGGAGAAGGAACGAGTTCGAACGCATCGAGCCGATCATAGCCGAAAGTAAGCGATAGGCTAACGGAGCCGCGACGGCGGGCCGCGGCTGGCCCCCCGGGCGCTGTCGTGAAGGAACAGCCGGTGGCGACGTTACGCCCGCGTCCGGCGGTGATGATGACCCTGCACGACCGCTAGCGTTTGGGGCGCAATAGCGGGTGATCCCGATCAAAAAGGCGCGACCAGAACCCTGGTCGCGCCTTTTCTGTTTCTATTGGCGCCCATTTGCCGGTGGCTTTACGGCGCAGCGGTTAAGCGACCGGCCGTACCAGACGCGCCAGCTCTTCCTCCGCCACGCTCTCCTCCAGCTTGCGGAAGAGGGGGCTGGGTTTGGGAAGTTTGCAGCCAGGCCGGATTTCTGAGCGCAGCCACTCGCCCTTCGCCGCGCTGGCATCATAGACCAGGGCGCGGTGCTTGCGGCCGTCTTCTGAGAACTCGCGGACCAGTTGATGGCCGAATAGCTGCCCTTCGAGGCCGAGCATCTGGTGCAGCCGCTCGCTGGTGAACGGCAGGATGGGGGCAAAGAGCACCTTCAGGCCGTTAATCGCCTGCAGCGCAGTGTAAAGAGAGCAGGCCGTGGCTTCTCTGTCTTCGTTGGCCGTCTTCCACGGGCTGGTCTCTTCCAGGTATTGGTTTACCTTTGTCGCCAGAGCCATCGTCTCCTGCGCGGCGGCGCGGAACCGGGCGGCATCGTACAGCGCGCCGATCTCGTCGAAACCGGCGTCGATGGCGGCGAGCAGCGCTCTGTCTTTTTCTCCCAGAGCGGCGGGCTCGGGAACGACGCCGCCGAAATAGCGGTTCATCATGTTGAGCACGCGATTGACCAGGTTGCCCCAGTTGGCGACCAGCTCGTTGTTGTTGCGCTCGACGTAGCCGTGCCAGCTCCAGTCGCTGTCCCGCGTTTCCGGCATGGTGACTGTGAGGTAGTAGCGCAGCGGATCGGGATCGTGGCGCTGGAGCGCGTCGAGCATCCAGACGCCCCAGTTGTGGCTGCCGCTGATCTTGCGCCCTTCCATGTTCATGAACTCATTCGCCGGTACGTCGTAGGGCAGGTTGAGCTGCTTGTTTTCGTCCGTTTCGTACAGGCGGCCGATTCCCAGTAGCTGGGCAGGCCAGATGACGGCGTGAAAGGGGATGTTGTCCTTGCCGATGAAGTAGATAGTGCGGGCGTCGTCTCGGTACCACCACTCCTTCCAGGCTTCGGGCGTGCCGTTGTTCGACGCCCACTCGATGGTCGCCGAGAGGTAGCCGATGACAGCCTCAAACCAGACATAGAGGACTTTGTGCTCGAAGCCCGGCACGGGAACAGGGATGCCCCAGTCCATGTCGCGGGTCACCGCCCGTCCCTGAAGACCTTCATTCAGGATCAGGTTACGAGCAAAGTTGATGACCTGCGGGCGCCAGTGTTCTTTGTCCTGTTGGATCCACTCTTTCAGCCCATGCTCGGCCAGCCGGGGCAGGTCGAGGAAGAAGTGCTCGGTGTCACGCAGCTCCAGGGCGCTGTCGTCGAGCTGGCTGCGGGGATCGATCAGCTCGCTGGCGCTCTCAAACAGTGTATTGCAGTTGTCACACTGATCGCCCCGTGCCCGGGGATAGCCACAGTTGGGGCATGTGCCCTCGACGTAACGGTCTGGCAGAAAGCGGTCGCCAGTCGGCGAGTACATCTGCGCCGTCACTTTGCGATAGAGGTAGCCGTTGTTCAGCAGCGCCAGGAAAATGTCCTGTGACACCCGGTGATGGTTGATCGTATCTGTGTGGGTGAACAGGTCGTAACTCAGCCCCAGCTTCTGGAAAAGTTCCAGAAAGCGGTCGTGATAATAGGTGAAAAGCGCCTCCGGTGACTTGCCCTCGGCATCGGCGCGCACAGTCACCGGCGTGCCGTGGCTGTCGCTGCCGGAGACCATCAGCACGTTGTTGCCCAGCAGCCGGTGGTAGCGGGCGTAGATGTCGGCCGGTAGGTAAGAGCCGGTGACGTTGCCCTGGTGGATGTCAGAGCTGGCATAGGGCCAGGCCACGCAGACGAGGACAGGTCGGCGGTTGCTCATCTTATTCGTCAAATTCCTCTTCTTCCTCTTCTTCCTCGTCGTCGAAATCGGTGATCTCTTCTTCCGTCACCTCGGTCAGCAGCTCGGCAAGCAGCTCGAAGTCGTCTTCGCTCACGTTGAGATAGACGCCCGGTTTCTGCAGAATCGAGCGGAACTGCGGCTCGCTCTCCAGCTCCACGGCGTCCAGCTTCACCGCGTTGCGGATGTCGTTGGCGTGCTCGTCCAGGTCGATCGGATAAAAGCGCAGCGTCTTAGCCTCTTCTTCCGAGTAAAAGAAACCTTTCGGCACAGTCTCCATCTGCTCGCCCGTCACCGTCGCGACGGCAAAGAAGACCTTATCTTCCACGGCGTAGTAGATGATACGATCCCCCGGCCGCAGCGCGGGACCGCCTTCTTCGACCACGGTGACCCGCTCGCGCCAGCTAGGCAGTGTCAGGTCTTCCTCAACTTCCATGCTTAACGACTTGATGTAATGGCCGACGCCGTTTTCCCGCCGCTCGCGCGCGGCGCGACTCGCCCGCCGCGCTTCCTGCTCGCTCTGAATGTTATCCCATATGCGGGCCTGGATCTCAATGTTCAGCTCAGCTGTGGTGCCGTCTTCGTAGCGGACGGTCATCTTCGGTGGGTCAATGGAAAGGACCGTATAGGTGCCCTTGCGATTGGCATAAGTTCCATTTACTTCAAACATGCCAGCCTCTTCCTCCAGTGCCAGGGATGATGCGCGTGACATATTAACCCCATCACCGGGCGATTGCAAGCCAGGAAAAGGGTGGGCGGGATATGCCCGGCGCTGCCTAGTCGGCTGCGGCCGTCTGGCGCGAAAGGAGCCAGAGGCTTGCCAGAAGCACGCCAAGACTGGCGATTTGCACGATATGGTAGCCGCCGGTTGTTAGCGGGGCGTTGGCGCGGTAGGCGTCGCTGACCAGACGCCCTGCGCTGTAGGTCGCCGCCGCCACGAGGAACGGGAGCCCCGGGCTTAACCCGGCGCGCAACGCCCGCAGCCAGGCGACCAGAGCAAGGATACCGGCCACGATTTCGTAGATTTGCACCGGATGGCGGCGCACGCCGAACAGGTTGATGCTCCAGAAGAGATCGGCCGGCTCGCCGAAACCGGGACCGGCGAGGAAATCGGCGAGGCTCACGGTCAGGAGACCCGCCAGCAGCCCCGGCGCCAGCGCGTCGAGGGTGGCTGCAGGAGGCAGGCGATTGGCCCGCGCGTAAAAGAAGGCGGTTGCCAGCGCGGCGACGAGGCCTGCTTCCAGCTCATAGCCGCTGTTCAGCGGCCAGACGATGCCGATCAGGTTCTCCCGGTACGCATCCCAGCGCAGGCCGACGAAGGCCAGCCGGGCGACCACAAAACCGGCACCCACGGCGGCGACGGCCATGGTGTAGGTCCGCGGGACGTCCAGATGCAGGCGCGCCGCAGCGCGTTCCACGAGGCTGAGCGAAATCCAGATGCCGAGGATGATGACCAGGCTGGCCGTCGGCAGCGTGACCGGGCCCAGATCGACGGTCGGCAGCACGGCTCAGGAGTCCCGAATCAGCCGTTCGATCTGCTCGGCGAGCATGGCGCCGTTCACCAGCCCGATCTGGATATGCTGGATGACGCCATCGGCGTCGATGAAGAAAGTCGTCGGCAGGGAGTTGACCCGGTAGTGGCGGGCGACTTCGCTGTTGCTGTCCAGAGGGACCGGGTAGGTGATACCCATCTCATGGGCAAACGGCGCCACCTGCGCGCGTGACTCGCCGTCGTCCACGCCGACGATCAGCACCTGCCCGTTGTAGGTCGTGCTGGCCTCCTGGAAGTGGGGAATCTCGACGCGGCAGGGCGGGCACCAGGTGGCCCAGAAGTTGAGGATGACGGGCTGCCCGCGCGTGGCGCTGAGACTGAAGCTGTCGCCGGTCAGCGTGTCAAGCTTGAAATCGGGTGCCAGGTGGCCGACGGCCGGCGCTTCGGTCAGCCCGGCGATATTGCCGGTGTCCGGCGCCTCGCGCGAGTAGAGTATCCAGGCCGAACCGAGCAGGAGCGCGCCGAGCATGAGCAGTACCCAGGTGAACCGTGAGGCCGGCGCCCCACGGCTCCTGCCCGCCGGCAGAGCGATCTCCGAAACCGGTTCGGGCTCCCTCATCGCTCCGCGGCCGTGTTAACGGCATCGAGCGTGATCAGCGTATTACCGGCCTGGTATCCTGCCGGCACGCCCGTGAGGTCGTAGGTCATCGCGCCGTCTATAGTCACAGGCACAATCTCGCCCTCCGGCAGGCGACCCGGGACGAAGACGTAGCCGTCGATCTCAGGCGCGTCACGGTAGCTGCGGCCCACGCTGACGTCATCTTCCTCGGAGTAGCCTTCGATCAGGACGGGAAGCGTGCGGCCCACCTGTTCCTGGTTCTTCTCCAGCGAAATCCGCTGCTGCAGGCCCATCAGCTCCTCAACGCGCTGCGCCTTCACTTCGTCCGGCACCTGCCACGAGACGGTCGCCGAAGGGGTCGAAGCCTCATACGAATAGGTAAAAGCCCCCACCCGGTCGAAACGCATATCGCGGACGAAATCCAGCAGCGCTGCAAACTCTTCGTCGGTCTCGCCGGGATAGCCGACGATGAATGTCGTGCGGATCGCCAGGTCGGGCATGGCCTTGCGCAGCTTGTCTACCGTGCGATAGACCCAGTCCACGTTGGCCGGACGGCGCATCCGCTTCAACGTCTCTCGATGGGCGTGCTGCAGGGGAATGTCCAGGTAGGGCAGGATCTGGGGCGTTTCCGCCATCGTGGCGATCAGCTCGTCCGTAACGTAGCCCGGGTAGGCATACATGATGCGGATCCAGTCGATGCCCGAAGCGGCAGCGACGACGCGCTCCAGCAGATGGCTCAACCCATTTTTCAGACCCAGGTCGTGCCCGTAGTCGGTGGAGTCCTGGCTGATGATGATCAGCTCGCGCACACCGGCATCCTGCAGGCGCACCGCCTCCTCGACGATACTCTGGACCGGCCGGCTGACCAGCGTGCCCTTGATCTCGGGGATGGTGCAGAAGGCGCAGGGGCGGCGGCAGCCGTCGGCGATCTTCAGGTAGGCGCTGGCCCCCTGGCGGGCGGCGCGCAGTACGTTACGCTCGTCGCGACCCACGGTCTCAGCATCGCCGGGCAGATGGTAGAGCGGCTCAGGATGTTTGCGGCGGCGGAGCTGGTGCACAAACGGCACAATGTCCATCCAGCGGCGCGTGCCGATCACGCCGTCAAGCTGGGGCACTTCCTGTACGAGCATGGGTCCATAACGCTGAGAAAGGCAGCCGGCGGCGATCAGTAGCTGATCCGGCTTCTTGGTAGCCGCCAGCTCGCGCAGGGCGCTCAGCGACTCCTCTTTGGCAGACTGGATGAAGCCACAGGTGTTGACGATGAGAATGCCGGCTTCGTCTTTGTCGTCTGCGCCGCGGTAGCCTGCCCGCTGCAGCAGCGCGGCCATACTCTCTGAGTCAACCGTGTTCTTGCTGCAGCCAAGACTCAGCAGGTAGAACTGCTTCTTCCGCTTCTGTTTGCTCATCCGTCTAGTTGCCGGTGGTGGTCCATTGCTGTTCGGCCACCTCGCCCCGGCCGCCCAGCCGCCCAATCTCCACGTCGTTGATGGTGACGAAGACGCCCGCAGCGTTGCCCGTCAGTAGCTGGGCATCGGTAGAAGCTTCCCACTCGAAGGGGCTGTCGTCCTGGGTCACCTGGTCCTCAAGCACGACTTCGCCGTCGATGGTCACCCGAACCCACGTCCGCTCGGTGATATCCAGGCGCAGGCGAATGCTCTCCATCGTCGCCGGCAGCGCCGGGTTGATCGGCGGCGTCGCCACGGCGGCTGTCCCGGCCGCTTCCGGGTTGTTGCGCTCGGTGGGCAGGATCGGCTGGGATGTCGCCGCAGGCAAGTTCCCTTCGCCCGGTTGGGCGCCGCCATCTACCACGTCGGCGGCGGAGGGCTCGGGGGTATCGGTCGCCAGCAGGGACTCGATGAGGGCAGGGAGGTTGTCACGACCGTCGCCGTTGCCGCGCAGCATGGGTACAAAGCGGCTGGCAGCGAGGCCGATGGTAATGAGCAGCGCCAGGATAATTACGATGCGCATTTTGCGTTCCGGGCCGCCGACGGCGTTGCCTTCCAGGTCGAGATTGACCGGGTTAAAGAAGGTCTGGTCGCTTCGCGTAGCGATAGTCGGGGACAGACTGGCCGGTGCAGCCGGTTGTTGCTGACGGAGATTGGCATCGAACCGTTCCAGCAGGGGACGGGGGTCAAGCTCGAGGAAGCGGGCATAGTTGCGCAGGAAGCCGCGCCCATGAACGGCCGTGGGCAGAATGCTGTAGTCGCCTACCTCTAACGCATGCAGGTAGCGGCTGTTGATACGGATCTCATCCTGCACATCACTCAGGGTAAGACCCTTCATCTCCCGCGCTTCCCGCAGAATGTTACCGAGTTCGTCCATCTTTTCTGGCCCGAGGCCGGGACCTCACGGGCGGTGGCCTCTGACAAAAAGCCACTGCATAACCAGTGGCTTCCACAGAATCATGCAACTGAGCGCGATAGGCGATCCCTAAACGAGTTCGTCTTCCTCGAACTCGTCATAGTAATCGTCCATCTCGTCGTATTCCTCGGCCTCCTCCACGTCGTCCGCCTCCGCAGCCTCCTCGTCTTCGGCGACAGGAGCAGCGGACACTTCTTCCGCTTCCTCCAGCGGATGGATAGAGACGTTGATCTGGGGGTGGAAATCGCGGTCGAGGCGGACGATGACGGTGTGGTCGCCGAGGTCCCGCAGCGGCTGGCTGTCGAACTTGCGGCGGTCAATCTCCACGCCGAGCACTTCGTTGATCCTGTCGGCGATCTCCATCATGGTGACGGAGCCATAGAGACGTCCACCTTCGCCGGCGCGGGCGCTGAAGTTCAGACGCAACCCGTTGAGCTTTTCAGCCAGAGCCTCGTTCTGGGCACGCATTTCGGCCCGGCGCATCTCGGCCTGCGCGCGCCACGCGGCGGCCTGCTTGAGCACGCCCGGGGTCGCCTTAACTGCCAGACCGCGGGGGATCAGATAGTTGCGGCCGTAACCGTCGGCAACGTTATGGACTTCGCCAGCATAACCCAGGTTGTCGACGTCTTTCTGCAACAATACTTTCATGACGGTTCAGTACTCCATTCTCAAATAGTCTGCCGGAAGGGCCCCAGCCAGCGAATCAGGCGAAAAATAGGGCTGTTGCGATAATGCATGACGCGCAATTCCAGCCTTGCACGCAATCGACAATGGTAGCAGACCACCCCCCAAATGACAACAGCAGCTACGCGCGGCTTACTTCTCTCACAGGTTGTTGCTGAGCGCTTGCGGCTCGTTGCTGTAGACCTCGTCCATCGAGACCAGTACGTCGGCCAGCTCGTTGACCTCTTCGGCGATATCGTCGCGCAGGCGGCGAGCCCGCCCGCTGTCGATGTCCTTGGCGCCGACCAGCATCGTCTGTGTGTAAATGGTGCTCATCGCCGTCAGGGTGTTCTCCAGCCGCAGCCGGGCGCGCTCCATAGCATTCTCCAGCTCCTGGATCGTGTCGAGCTGGCGCTGGAGGCTCTTGATGTTGTACTCGATATCCTGGCGCAGCGCCGGATTATTCTCCCGTTGCAGAAGCTGGCGAAGCTCGGCCATCCGCTGCTGGCCTCGCTCCCAGTTCTGGCGGTGGAGACTGCGCTCTCGGCGGTAGCGGTCCAGCCGCTGCGCGAGGCCATAGACCTCCTCAAGCCATTCGTCCAGCTGGACGGCCGTTTCGGCGAGGTGATCCTTGAGCACGCTTTCGCGCCTCTCGCGCAGAGCGGCGGTGATCAGCCCGCGATACTTGAAGGCGTCGCGCACCTGTTCCTGCAGGTCCTTGCTCTGCAATTTCTCAGGCTCAAACTCGTCTTCCAGCATCGCCGCGACGATACGCTTGTGGGCTTCCCTATCGGTGAGGCTGCTATAGACGACGGCAGCTTCGGCGACCAGGCCGCCAAGCGGCCAGACGAACCACGGTATCTCAGCGAAGGCTCGGGCAAGAGCACCCGTCGGATCCCTGACCAGAAGGGAGAGCGCGGTTACAATGAGCGTTCCCGCCAGAATCAGCGCGCTTTCCGGCCGGAAGAAGGCGTACTGCAATATGGCGCGTTGCGCCCGTTCTTCCAGTGTGTTGCGCGTCTGGTTAGCCATAGGAATGGAAAACCTGTCTCAGTTCCTGTTGCTCTCTAACTGGCGCTGCAAAACAGCGTTTCGCAACCGTTCAACGCCGTCTTTAGCAGCGTCTATGGAAACGGCCGCTGCCGATTGTAACACGTCCAGGCTTCTCTCGAAAAAGCCCAGTTCAGCGTAACCTTCGCCCAGAGCCTGGAGAATACGTCAGTTGGTCGGCGCCTGTGCAGCAGCCCGCTGCCAGTGCAGCACGGCTTTGGCCCACATGCCCTGAGCCGCGTAACGGCGCCCGGCGACGTAGTAGTCATGGGCATTAACCAGCCCACGCTCCAGCCGAGCAACCATGCGCTCCTGGCTGCGGCTGAAGTCTGGACCCGCGAAGATGATGGCAACCAGCAGCGCGCCGGCTTGGGCCACCAGCAGGAGCAGGTAGTTCACTGAGATCAGCGACTGGAGAAGAGCGCTGGTAACCACCGGCTGCACCATTAGTTCCAGGAGGCCGAGGAAGAGCGTCACCATCAACAGAGGAATGGACGCCGCCCAGGCCCAGAAAAAGCGCATGTACAGCCCTACACTCAGACCGAAGAAGACCAGTCCGAGAAAGGCATGAAGCACGAGGATAGGCAGGCCATTTTCCTGGATCAGATCGGCTAACAGGAGGATCACATATAGGAAACCAGTTGCCAGCGTCAGCACCCACAGTGTCACCTGGCTGGTGCTTTCATGCGCGTACCGGTAGCGGCTATGAACCAACCGCCGCCGGCAACCTGCGCAGCTCTCCATCGCTCCATCTACCGGGCTCGCGCAGAACGGGCAAATGTCCTGCTCGCGCGCCCAGACGTCGTCAAAGCGAGACGTGGCCCGGAATCCGGGGGGCGAGACGGCGCCAGCTTCACGATTCATGAAAGGAGCCAGGACGTACCAAAAGGGGGCGCTCAGGCGCCCCCAGGCATGGCGATATGAATCTGGGCCTACTCTTCGAGCGTGGCCGTATCGGCCGCCGTGGTTTCTTCTTCCTCGGCAGGAGCCGGCTCGGCCAGACCCAGGCGGCGCTTCCGCTCTTCAAGCTGCAGGTCGATCTCGGCGCTGCCCAGCGCTTCGTCCATCTGGTTGTCCAGTCGGTCGGCGTACATTTCGCTGTAGGCGGTGGCGCGATCCAGCCGGTTGCGGATCGCTTCGCCCATACGGGCAATGTCGCTGTCGCCCACGCCCATCAGGTCGTCCAGGCTCTTGATCGCCCTGACCGTTGTCTCCTTGGACTTGGCCAGCTCCAACAGGGCCTCCAGCTCTTTCTGCTCCTGGCGAATGGTCTGCAGTTTGGCCTGAAGTTTCAGCCGGGCATTGAGTAACGCCTCATACTCGCGCTGCTGGCGCACCCACTGTTCGTGATACTGCTCCTGCAGCCGGCGGGCGCTGTTCAGCTCGTTCTGCGCCGCACGAGCCAGGTCCGTCTTGCCCTGCATCAGTAGCATGTCGATATTGCGATCCAGACCATCGGACTTTTTCTTGTACTCCAGATAACGTCGCTCGAGGGTCTTCACTTCGCCGCCCACAGTCGCGGCGGCTTCCTCCAGCTCGGCGAGGTTGCCTTCCGCATCACGAATGTACTGCTTCATGACAGCCACGGAATTGGCCTCGAGGGCCCTGTCAACCATCGCGTGTAAGTTCG
>Ga0123328_1002486_pt1 | contig 16578 bp, 9 predicted proteins | sample BioC12SIPDNA_2_FD_89702 | JGI IMG/M metagenome (GOLD analysis project Ga0123328, IMG submission 89702) | Anaerobic biogas reactor microbial communites from Washington, USA - Biogas_R1_A C12 SIP DNA | ecosystem: Engineered > Bioreactor > Anaerobic > Unclassified | place: Washington, USA...
AAACACTTGCTCGCCACCCTTAACCGGATACGCTTACCCGAAAAACTTAACCGGTTTTACGTTTGAAGTGTGACAAGACGTTCAAGTTATGGGTAAGGGACGCCTCGGCGAGACCGCCCTGCGGGGGCGTGTCCGTGTTGCGAGCTGTGCAGAGCACTAGGGGGAGGGGGACGTGATGAAAAGGGCTGGGTGGAGTCTGTTCGCCGCGCTGCTGGTGCCGTGCGGCCTAGTGGCGCAATCGGTGACGCTGGCGCGGCGCGGCCAGCCGGCGGCGGTCACGCTGGTGCGACCGGCCCAGGCGTCGCCGTCGCAGGTGTACGCGGCGGAGGAACTGCAGCGGTTCACGGCGCAACTGACCGGCGTGACGCTGCCGCTCGTGACCGACGAGGGGCCGCTGCCGGAGCGCGCGGTATTGCTCGGCGACACGCGCCACACGGCCGCAGCGCTCGGCGCAACGGCGGAGGTGGCAGAGCTGGGCGAGGACGGTTTCCGGCTGGTGTGCCGGCCGCCTCATCTGCTGATTCTCGGCGGGCCGGCGCGCGGCACCCTGCACGGCGTGTACGAAGTGCTTGAACGGTTCGGCGGCTGCCGCTGGCTCAGCTCGTGGCACAGCGTCATCCCGGCGCTGCAGACCCTGGAGGTGCCGGCGCTCGACGAGACCCAACGGCCCGCCTTCGCGATGCGCGAACCGTTCTGGTTTGATCTGTTCAACGGCGATTTCGCGGCGCGCAACAAGGCCAACGGCAACAGCATGCGGCTGCAGGCGCGGCACGGCGGCAACAGCTTCCGCTTCGGCGGCGGGCTTTTTTGTCACACCTTCAACGTGCTGTGTCCGCCGGAAGAGTTTTTCGCGGAGCACCCGGAGTACTTCAGCGAGGTCAACGGCCGCCGCATCAAGGAGCACACGCAGCTCTGCCTGACCCATCCGGACGTGCTGCGGATCGTCACGGAGCGCCTGCTGGCGCGCATCCGCAAGGATCCGGGCGCCAAGCTCTTCAGCGTCAGCCAGAACGATTGGCGCAACCCCTGCACCTGTCCGGCCTGCCGGGCGGTCGACGAGCGCGAGGGCTCGCACGCCGGCACGCTGATCGCCTTCGTAAACCAGGTGGCGGAGGCGGTGGAGAAGGAGTTTCCGGAGGTCTGGATCGAGACGCTTGCCTACCAGTACACGCGCAAACCGCCCAAGACGGTACGGCCGCGCCGCAACGTGGTGCCGCGCCTCTGCACCATCGAGTGCGATTTCGCGCGGCCGCTCGCCGTCAGCGATTTCGAAGAAAACCGCAGTTTCGTCGAGGAGATCCGCGGCTGGAGCGCGATCGCCAAGACGCTGTTCATCTGGGACTACACCACCAATTTCCGTTCTTACGTCGCGCCGTTCCCCAACGTGCGCGCGCTGCAGGAGAACGCGCGCTTCTTCCGCGATAACCATGTGGTCGGGCTCTTCGAGCAGGGCGCGTATCAGGGGCGGCATGCCGATTTCGCCGAGCTGAAGGGCTGGCTGCTGGCCAAGTGGCTGTGGAATCCCGAGCTGCCGGCCGAGCCGCTGCTGAAGACCTTTTTCGAGGGCTACTACGGCGCGGCCGCGCCGCAGGCGCGACGGTATTTCGACGAGGTGCACGGCTTTTACGGGGTGACGACCAACGCGCCGCTGCGGATCTTCGACGATGTGAGGAACCCGGCCATTCCGGATGCGTTTTACGCGCGCGCCGAGACGCTGTGGCGGCAGGCCGAAGAGGCGGTCCGGGAGTCCCCCGCGCACCTTTACAACGTGCGCATGGGCGCGGTGCCGGTGCTGGCCGCGCGTCTGGCGCGCCTGCCGGCGCACGAGCCCAAGAAAGTCTGGGTCACGTCCGATCCGTTGCGGTATGACGTGCCGGCCGAGCACCGCCGTCTGGCGAAGGAGCTGCTGGCGCGGTTCGGCGAGGCGAAGAACATGCGCCTCTCAGAGGGTCAGGAGGCGCACGCGCGCATGCTTGAAACGTGGCGCTTCCTGGCGGTGCCGAGCGTGCCGCCGGCTGAGGGCGCGAAGACGACGGCGACGGTGGAAGACACCGCGCTCTCGCTGGGCAACCGCGGCACGTGGGGCGAGACGGTGGCGGACCCGCTGGCCGAGGACGGCTCGGCGATGAAGCTGGTCAACACGCATTACGAGTGGTGCACCACGCTGCGCTTCAGCCAGGTGGCGTTCGATCCCGGCGCGCGCTACCGCATCCGCATGCGCGTGCGGGTTGAGAAGAAGCCCGGCCAGACGGGCGAGGCGTTCTGGAGCGGGGTGTACGATGCCAAGAACCGGCGCGGCTGCGGCGGCGGCTGCACGCGCGCCGTGGAGGCGGTCGGCGAGGGGTATCACTGGTACGACGTGGCGGAGTGGGTGCCGGAGACGGACCACTACTTCTGGATCGGGCCCGGGCGCTTCGACAAGAAGGCGCACGCCGAAAGCCCGGCGCTCGCGGCGCTCTATATCGACAAGCTGGAGATCAGCCGCGCGGAGTGACGCCGCGCCGCAGCTCACGGCGTCGCGTTCAGGCGGGGGCCGGCGCCGGAGGGCTCTTTGAACAGGAGCCGGGTCAGGAAGACCTGTACGGGCAGCCCGTTGTTGAAGCTGGGCAAGACGAGCGTGTGGAGCACTTTCAATTCGAGCAGGTGCTTGTTGTTTTCGTAGTGGGTGAAGTGGTAGTTGTGTTCGGCATCCAGCAGCGCGAATTGCGGGAACTGCGGATAGCGTTCGCGAATGGCGAGCGCCATGGGGACCGGGTCGGTGTTCGGGGCCGGCGCGGTGCGCGCCTTGAGCGGCAGGCAGAGCTGCGGGGCGCGTTCGCCGAAAACGACCGCATCCTCCGGCAGCAGTTTCGCCAGTTCGGCGACCGCCTGCCGGTGGAGCGTGCCGCGGCGGGCCAGCTCGCGCGTGCCGCGCCGCCAGCGCGGGTTGGCAAGCGTCGCGAAGGTCAGCAGCGCGGCCAGCAGGAGATGCCAGCGGCAACCCGTGCGAAGCAGGCCGGGCAGGCACCAGACGGCAAAAAAAAGGGCCAGCGAGCCGATCTGCAGGACGAACGCGACATCCTTGATGGTCGAAGGGAAGAGCGCGGTATATTTATACGCCTCGGATAACGGCAGGCGGCTGTAGCAGAGGCCTGAGACCAGCAGCGCGGAAGCCAGAATGGCTCCGGCGGTCAGGACGGTCAACGGCCGGCGCCGGCCCCACAGGCCCATGGCCGTCAGCAAGGCCGCGCCGGTCAGGATGTAGCCGCCGTTGCGTGTCCACACAATGCGTTGGGGCAGGTTATAGGCGTTGGCCAGATAATCATTGAGGCTTTCGGCTTGGGCCTCGCTGACATCGAACGAATGGAAGCTGGCGAACACGAACAGGGCCGCCATCACCCAAAGCGCCAGCGAAAAGAGATGGTCATGCCCGGCCCAGCGCTTCAGGTCATGGCGGGCTTCCAGCCAGATGACGGGCAGGAAGGCGATCACCGGGATGAAGTAGTGGGCGTAGTAGACCGGCATGATCATGATCCCGCCGGCATAAAGCGGCGGCACCAGGTAGAGCAGCAGGCGTCCGTCCCAGCGCAGCGGGCGCTCCGTGAGGCGACGCAGCAGAAGCAGGGCGGGCAGGATCAGAAACAGGGGGATCCACATGCTCAGCAGGCCGCCGCTCGGGAAGCGCGGGAAGGAGGAGACGCCGCGGAACGTGGCGCTCCAATCGAACGGGTTGGGCAACGGATAACTGGAGTCGGAAGCGGCCAGCAGTTCGTCGACGGTCACATTCTGCAGCACGGCTTCGGGGTGGATGAGCAGACGGATCAGGGCGAAGCCGAGGCAACAGGAGAGGCCGAAGCCCAGCGCGAACAGGCCGATGCGCGGCCAGCGCCGCCGGACGCAGGGGGAGATCGCGGCGCCGCTCAGGCCGAACAGGGCCAGCAGCCAGATCGAGGGCTTGATCCAGACGCCCAGCCCGAAGAGGCAGCCGCCCGCGAACGGAGCCCAGCGGGCCTGCCGCCGCGTGACCACGTAGCCGATCAGCAGCAGCGAGGCCATCAGCGTGTCGTTGCAGACGGTGCGCCCGTAGACCAGGAGCAGCGGGTTCAGCGCCACGCAGGCGCAGAGCAGGAAGGCGATCCACGCGAGGGTTTTTTTCGACAGATACGCATAGGCCGCGAGCCAGGCCCCGGTGTTCAGCAGCAGCGGGAAAAAACGGTGTGCCCAGGTGTTCTGGCCGAAGAGCGAGAACGCGAGCCAGGTCAACAGGTGCGAGGCGGGGCAGATCGCGAAGGTGTTGGGGTTGGCGCGGATCAGGGAGATGAAGCGGCCGAGCAGGAACTTCTGCTTTCCGCCGCAGGCGTAAAAGCCTTCGTCCGTGGCGAAATAACCGTATTCCGTCAGCGAGGGCGTGCCGCCGTCGCAGTCGATCCAGAGCCAGCGCGTGACGATCAGCAGAAGCAGAAGCAGCCCGCCGAAGAACCAGAGCGCCGCTGATGTTCGCTTGTGAAACAAAAAAGCCGCCACCTTATGCATAACCCACTCCTGCCCGAATCTATTCTTAATCCGATATCCTACCGCAGATCGTAAATATGTCAACATCATCTTAATCAAAATATTTATCTTTATCTGAGCACCATTCTCACTGCGGACGAGGCCGTCCGCACCCCTGGCGCCCTTCAGCGTTTAGCGTTCTTCCCTAACGCTGGCTCTCCCAACTCCTCCTTCCTCCTTCTTCCTTTCTCCCCCTGTTGCGGCGAACAGCGCCACGGCCAGCGCGCTCACCACATTCAGCGAGTTCTTGCGGCCGGCCAAGGGGATGCGCACGGCCGCGTCGCAAGCCTGTACGACGTCGGGGTCCAGACCAAAACGCTCGTTGCCGACCACCAGCGCGCACGGCAGGGGCCACTCGAACGCCCCCACCGACGGCGCTCCCGACACGGTCTCCAGCGCCACGCACGGAACGCCTGCAGCGCGCAGCTCGGCAATCGCCTCGCGAACCTCGCCGGCATGACGCCAAGCCACCAGCCGCTCGGTGCCCAGCGCCGCGCGTGCGGTCTGCGGCTGATCCGGCGGCGGCGTGTAGCCGCACAGCAGCAGCTCGCGCACTCCGAAACACTCGGCGGTGCGGAAGAGCCCGCCGACATTGAAGGCCGAACGGATCGAATCCGCGACAACCGTCAGCGGCAGCGGCGGAGACGACGGCTCCTCCCCGGGCGGAAGGTCGGCATCCAGAATCTCCACGTCAGTGATCCTGAGGCGCGCGACCGCGCGCTCGACCGGCACCCGCGCGCAGTCGAGCTGGCGCGGCGTGAGGCCCGGCGTCAGCAGACGCGCCAGACCGGCCAGGCGCGGCAGCGCGCGTTGCTCCGCCAGCCAGAGGCGGCAGGTCTCGCGTTCGCGCTCGCGCTCCGCCTCGTCCTGCCAGGCACGCTCCAAGACACGCAACCGTTCGAGTGCCTCACGCCAAACCCGTTCCTCGCCAGCAGTCAGATGGCCAGTGCCCCGCATGACTCATTTGCCCTGCGGCGTACCCTTGACCTTGAGCGGGACCGCGTAGAAACCCTTCGAGGCGGTCACAAAGAGCGTGTCCTTTTTCGGGCCGCCGATGCAGACGTTGGCGCTCCACCCTTCGGGAATTTTGATCACACCCAAAAAGGCACCCGCTTTGTCGTAGACATAAACACCCTCTTTGTTGGTCAGGTAAAGCCGGCCGTCGGCATCGAGCGTCATGCCGTCCGACCCCATCTCGCAGAAAAGCCGTTTGCCGGCCAGCGCACCGTCGGGCCGGATCTCATAGGCAAAGACCTTCTTCGCCCTGATGTCAGCCACGTAGAGCTGCTTGCCGTCCGGCGTACCGACAATCCCATTCGGCTGTTGCAGATCCTCGGTCACACGGCGCGGCGTGCCGCCCTTGGGCAAAAAATACACCTGCTGGGTGCCCTGCGGCGCATCCGCATGCGTCCACCACGGGCGCTTGTAAAACGGATCCGTGAAATAACAGCCGCCGCCCTGCGGACAGGCCCACACGTCGTTCGGGCCGTTCAAGGCCTTGTCGTCGTACGCCTTCGCCAGCACCGTCACAGCGCCGTCCGGTGTGACCGACCACAGCTCCATCTTCTCATCGGCGCAGACCAGCAGATTGCCGTTCGGCGCGAAGCACATGCCGTTGGCCCGCCCGGCCGGATCCATGAACGTGCGCAGCCCCTGCTCACGCGACCAGCGCAGGATCTTATTGTTCGGCTGATCCACAAAGAAAACTTCGCCGGCCGCGTTGACGGTCGCCCCTTCCGTGAACTTGAATCCATCCGCCAGCTTTTCCGCCACCGTGCCGGGCGCGAGCACGTCGTCCAGCCCCGCCGCCGCCGCGCACGCGGCCACCACGCCCGATACCAGCCCGACCAAACCCAGTTTCATGACTTGCCCTTTCTTGGCTCACCTGTCCACCCGCAAGATTGGCTGCCAGTTTACCGTTTCATGACCACGCTGGCAACGTCCCTCATCATAGAGTCCGTAATCGGCTAGTGACAGGGGGTATGCGAGTCGGGCGCGTGTTCGATACGAAGCACAGTCGGGAGCGCGGGCGTCCCCGCCCGCTCTGTGATAGTCCGCACGCAAGCCAGATACGCCCCCGGTAGGGCGGTCTCGCCGAGACCGCCGAGACCGCCGCGGACGCCTCGGCGAGGCGTCCCTACCAGAAGCGGTTTTGCGTTACCGTCATGACCGCTCAACCTATTATTGCACGGCACGTTGTTGCGGGCGGGGACGCCCGCGCTCCCGTCTCGCCATCCTCCCTTTCATCAGAAACGCACGATCTTCGCATACCCCTGTCGCTAGCCGATTACATAGAGTCCCCGTTCGCCGCCTTTTGTGGTACTGTTGTGCCGATCCTTTATAAAACGGAGGCAGGCGATGGGAAGAAAAGCGACGCTGGGATTGTTTTGTTTACTGACGGCAGGCTTATGCCGGGCGGCGACGGTGGCGGAAGCCGAGCGGGCGATCCCCGTCTGGCAAGAGGTCGATGTCGTGGTGGTCGGCGGCTCGTGCGGTGCCGTGGCGGCGGCGCAGGCGGCCGCGCAGGCCGGCGCCAAAGTCTTTCTGGCCGCGCCGCGGCCGTATCTGGGCGACGACATCGCCGGCTGCCTGCGGCTCTGGCTCGAAGACGGTGAAACCCCCGAATCGCCCCTCGCCCGATCCATCTACGTTCCCAGCGAAGCGCGCCTGCCCTTTTCATACACGGCCGACGCGCCCAGCGGCGGCAAACACAAGGATAACGGCGGTATGCTGTGCGACGGCCTGTCCGACGACGTACAGCACCACACGGTCGAGTTCGCGGGCGATGTGGCGATCACGGCGGACCTGGGCAGCGTGCAGGCCGTAGACAGCGTGGAAGTGATCGCGTTCAAGCGCGCAGGTGATTTCGAGACGAGGGCGGTCCACATGTCGGTCAGTGCGGATGGCCGGTCGTGGAGTGCGGCGATTCCCCTCACCGTTCAGCCGACGGGGGACACCGAAAACAAGGTGCGCTATGCAGCGGCGTTGGACCGGGCTGTGTGCGCGGTCAAAGTGGCGGTGAAGATCAAGCCCGGCGCCAAACGTCAGTTGGTGAGCGAGCTGGCCGTCATGGCGAAGGGCGCCGGCGTGACGGTGGTCACGCCGACGCCGCTGCGTGTGAAGCGGGCGCTGGATCAGGCGCTGTTGGAGAGCGGCGCGGCCTATCTGACCAGCGCGTACGCGACGGACCTGCTGCGCGACGCGTCGGGGAACCCGGCGGGTATCGTGATGGCAAACCGCAGCGGACGTCAGGCCGTCGTGGCGAAGGTCATCGTCGACGCCACCGAGCGCGCGACGGTGGCGCGCCTGGCGGGTGCCGCCTTTGCGCCCTATCCGGCCGGGCCGCAGCGTTTCACACGGGTGGTGATCGCCGGCGCGGCGCCGGCTGCGGACGGCATGACCGTGCACCTTCTTCCGGGCACGTACGACGCACCCGTCACCCTGGGCGGCTACAAGGTCAAGGGAGAACGCGTGCCGGGGCGCGCGTACGCATGCGCCCTGACGATCCCGATGCGCGACGGCTCCTGCCGCGCATTCGCCGAAGCCGAGCAGGTGGCGCGTGACCGGACGTTTGTGCCGTCGCTTTTGGAAGGCGCGGACACGCTCTTTCAAATCCCGCCCGATCCGGTGAAGGCCGCCGCTCCGCTCGCCAGCACGTGGCCGGGCGCGGCGAAGATCGACCTCGGCTGTTTCCGGCCCGCCGGCGTGACACGGGTGTACGTGCTGGGCGGATGCGCGGACATGCCGCGCGATGCTGCAGAGCGGCTGCTGCGGCCGCTGGCTCTGATGACGGCCGGCGAGCGCGTGGGCACGGCGGCCGCGGCCGAGGCCCTGACCTTGCCGCGACCGGACGGCGTGTCGCTCAGGGGCTCGGCCGGAGCGGCTGTCGCGGCGGGCGAGGTGCGGGAGTCACTCAATGGCCCGCGCCCCTTTCTGAGCGGGCTGCCGACCGTTCCGTCCGCGCGCGCGGCGCTGCCGGTGCTCGGCGAGTACGACGTCGTGGTGGTCGGCGGCGGCACGGCGGGCGCGCCTGCGGGTATCAGCGCCGGGCGGCAGGGCGCCAAGACGCTGTTGATTGAGCATCTATACGGGCTTGGCGGCGTGGGCACGCTCGGCATGATCGGCAAATACTGGTACGGCAACGCGTGCGGCTTCACCGCCGAGCACGACCGAGGCGTCACGGAGCTGGGCGCGGCGGTGCATGTGGTGGGCAAGTCCGAATGGTGGCGCCGCGAGAACCGCAGGGCCGGCACAGAAATCTGGTTCGGCGCAATGGGCTGCGGGGCGCTGGTGCAGGACGGCCGCGTGACCGGCGTGGTGGTTGCGACGCCGTTCGGGCGCGGCGTGGTGCTCGCCCGGAGCGTCGTCGACGCGACCGGCAACGCCGAGGTCGCGGCCGCGGCGGGTGCGCCCTGCGTGTTTGTGGGCGCGGAGGAGCTGGCCGTGCAGGGCGTGGGGCTCTCGCCGCGCAAGCTGGGTGCGAGCTACATCAACTCCGACTTCGGCTACGTGAACGACTGCGACGCCGCAGACCTGTGGCTCTTCGGCGTGCGCGGACGCGCGGGCGCCGGAAACGTATGGGACGTTTCGCAGCTCGTCGAAAGCCGCGAGCGGCAGCGCATCGTGGGCGACTGCTGGGTGACGCCGCTGGACATCCTCAACGGACGGACGTTCCCCGACACCATCGCGCAGGCGCGCAGCAATTTCGACAGCCACGGCTACTCGGTGGCGGAGATCTGCTACGTGAGTGAGCCGATCTCCGAGAAAGGCGCCCACGCACGCAGTATCTTCTCGGCCAATGTGCCGTACCGGGCGCTGCTGCCCCAAGGGATCGAAGGCCTGATGGTGGTCGGTATCGGTATCAGCGCGCATCGCGACGCGATGCCGATCCTGCGCATGCAGCCGGATGTCCAGAACATGGGCTATGTGGCGGGCGTGGCCGGCGCAACGGCCGCACGCGAGGGAAAAACGTTCCGGACGATCGACATCCAAGCCCTGCAGCGGCACCTGGTGGCCATCGGCAACCTGCCGCAGGAGGTTCTGGGATGGCGCGACAACGCCTTCGTCGATGCCGAGCGTCTGGCCGTGGCGGTCAAGGAGCTGGGCGACGGCTACAAGGGCGTGAGCCTCGTGCTGGCGCAGTGGACGCACGCGCAGCCGCTGATGCGCCAAGCGTATGCTTCGGCGCGCACGCACGCGGAGCGGCTGGTTTACGCACACGTGCTGGGCATCATGGGCGACGCGGCCGGCGCGGAGACGCTGGCGGCAGTGGTGTCCGGAAGGCAGCCCGGGCTGGGCCTGAGCATCGCCGGCGAGAGTGCATTCGGGCGGCGCATGAGCGAGGCGGACAGCCTCATCGTGGCGCTGGGACGCACGAAAGACGCGCGCGCGCTGGCACCGCTGCTCACGGAGGTCGCCAAGCTGGACGCCTCATCGCCGTTCACACGCATCCGCGCCGTGACGCTGGCCCTGGAGGCGCTGGGCGATCCGGCCGCAGCGCGACCGCTCGCCGCGTTGCTGGCGAAACCGGGCATCGGCGGGCACGCGATGGTCCATGTGCCCGACATCTCGCCGGCAGGCGGCTTCGGCGCCGGCAGCGGCAACGAGCGTACCCTCTGTCTGCGTGAGCTGGCGGTGGCGCGTGCCCTCTTCCGGTGCGGCGATTGTGACGGCGCGGCCGAGCGCGTGTTGCGGAAATACACCAAAGATCTGCGCGGCGTCTACGCCCTGCATGCAACCGAGGTTCTGAAGCGCGATTAGCGCGCAATCAAAAATGTGAATCCGCCGTCACCCGAAAGAGCCCTCACAGCGTCACAGTCAGGGTGCTTCCCGAACCGGCCAGTGTAACGGGCCGTGACGCGGTCTTGTCGCCCTGCGTCACCGTGATGACATAATCGCCGAAAAAGCCGCGCGTGCGCGCCGTGCCGTCCGCACCCGCCGTGACCGTTTCGTCTGTCCACCACGCCCGGGTCACCAAGTCCAGCCACGCCTGGCCGGCCGGCTTGAGCGACCAATCGCTGCGGTAGTAGGCGCCGTTGGGGCGCCAGTGCGATTTCTCCCAGAACCCCCATGTCAGCAGCGCGGCTACGGCGGGGTGGCTGAACGCGACCGTCAGGAAATCGCGCGTGAAGTCGGCCTGAAGCTGCTCGTCCTGGGTGTCGATGTCGTGCTCGGTGATCGAAATCGCGAGACCGAGCGCGGCGAAGCGGTCGAGGATCGCGAGCATGCGCTCGGGCGGCGTGGGCGTGCCGCCGAAGTGCGCCTGCATGCCGAGCCCGTTGATCGGTGCGCCGCCCTGCTTGAGGAAGCGCAAGGTCCGCTCGAAGTGGTCCTGGTGCGCCCGGTCCATACCGCCGCCGGACAGAATGGCATAGTCGTTGAGGTAGAGGTTGACCTGCGGGTCGTGTTGGCGGGCCAGTTTGAACCAGGCGATCATCTCCTCGTCACCGAGCACCTTCATCAGATCGTGGTTGGTGTACGGCTCGTTGATGACATCCCAGTCGATCAGTCGGCCTTTCAGGGTCGACACCTCGTGCGCGATGTGCGCGTTGATGCGCGCGCGCAGTTTGTCAGGATCATCCTTGAGCGCCTGCAGGTCGCGGGGCGTGTTCTTCCAGGAGGGCCACACCAGGCAATGGCCGCGCACGTCAATCCGCCGTTCGCGCAACCAGTCGAGCGCCCGCAGGATACGCGCATGATGGGCCGGGTTGTCCCAACTGCCCCACTTGAGATCGTTCTCAAACACGACGCGCGAAAAGTGCTTCTCGATGACCGCGCGATACGCCTCGCCGTCGGCATCCTGCCGCAGAATGCCCTTCACGGTCACGGCCGAGCCCCAGCCGAACGCATGACGCTGCATGGCCACCGCCACCTTGGCGCCGGGCACCGGCCGTCCCGCGCCGTCGGTCACGCGCACCGTGAGATCACCCTTGCGGTACCGCTCGATACGCGCCGCGGCCGCAGCGCGCCAAGGCGCGTCCAACGCCTGCCCCGCATAGGCGATGCGCGTGCGCGGCAGGCGCTCGAGATCATAGCCGGTCCCGAAGGCGTAGAGCGCGACATCCGCGATCTCGACGCGCTGCGCCATGACGCCCAGATGGAAGCCCGCGCTGGCCTGGCCGGCCGCATAGGAGTCGAGCGCCTTGAACGGCAAGAAGATTTCCTGCCACGTGCGGCCCAGCGTGACGCCGCAGCTCAGCGATTTGTCATGCGGCGGCCCAGCCTTCTCAAAAATCGCATGGATCTGCCCTTCGCCGCTTTCGGTGCGCGCCTCCAGTGTGCGCGCAAAAAAACGCATCCAGAGCGTCTCGCCCTTTTCGATGCGACGCGTCGTGCGGAACTGAAACTGAACCGCCCAAGGATGATCAGGCTGCGCGCGGATCTCGCAGCGGAGCGCCTCGGAAAAAGGCTGCCCCGCAACTTTTACGCGCGTCAGGGTCCCATGATCGGTCCGGGTCTCCGCGCGCAGCGACGCGATGGCGTTCTCTTGAATCGCGGGCACGCCGCCCTCAGGCACTGCGGCAATCAAGCTCCCGGCGGCCAGGAACGTCAGACTCAACAGTTTCCGTTTCATTCGCTTCTCCTCATGCGGCCTGAAAGCGGCTGCCGTCGGGCAACGGCATGTCCAGCAGGTCAGCCAGCGCGCGCACCAGTTCGGTTTCATCCTCGGTCAGCGCGCCGTCGGCGCGCATCACAAACGAGCAGGCGGTCAGCAGCTCGCCTTTAAAGAGCGGCGCAAGGCCGTCGAGCCGCTGCACGGCCGCGTCCCAATCGGCCAACGTGCAAGCGCGGCGTGCCGGCATCGGCAGCCGGCCGACCCCGAAGGAGGCCGCGCGCGCGGCACCTTCGCGCCAGGCCGTCTCAGCGGCGGCGTCATCGTGCGGCTGGCCCAGATAGGCCATCACGCCCAGAACGGTTGCGGCCTCGGCCTGCACCCGCACGGGCGGCAGCGGCTTGCCATAAAAGCCGCGCACCGCACCCGCCGGCCGCAGCGCGCGCTGCATGCGTCCGAGCAGCAAGGCTTCAAACAGCGAGCGCTCGCGGTCCGCGTCCGCCAGGTCGCGGGCCAGCGCCAGACAGGTGGCACGACCGGCCGGCGCGCGCTGCCTGACCCCCTCAACCGCCAGATCCAGCACTTGGCGTCGTGCGCTGCGGTCCATGCCTTGCAGCGCGTCGCGCCAGCGTTCGGCGACCGCCGCCAGCGCGGTCGCCTCCGCGACGGCGATCCGGCTGCGCTGCCGCTGGCGGACGTCTTCGTCCCCGCTCAGCAGCAGCCCGTAGAGCGCGGCGGCGGCGTCTTCGGGGCGCGCCAGCGTTTCGCGCAGGCCCGGCTCAAGCGCGGGCAGCGCGCGGGCCGCCGCCGAAACTTCTTGATCGCCACCGGCCTGCACACGCGGCGCGTCCAAACCGGCGGCTGCGGCCATCGTGACCGGCACGGCGGGCGCGGCCGCACCATCATGCGGCGCCGTGCGCCAGGGCGTGAAATCGCCCGCGAAACCGGGGTCCAACTGGCGGATGCGCGCCAGCAGCGGCGGATGCGAGGCGAAAAGGCTGCTCAGCGATGCGCCGGGCGAAAAGAGCAGGTGCGCGAGTTCGCTGCGGTTGGCGCACCGCATCGCGCTGCCGAAACTCGATGCGCCGATCCGCTTGAGCGCGCCGGCCAGCCCCGACGGGTTGCGCGTGAACTGCACGGCCGAGGAATCCGCCAGAAACTCGCGCTGGCGCGACACCGAAGCCTGGATCAGCCGCGCGAAAAAGACCCCGGCGCTGCCGATCACCCAGAGCGCCAAGCCGGAGAGGAATGCGATGAGCAGGATGCCGCCGCCGCTGTTTTTCTTGTTGCCCGACACGCGCATGAAACGCAGCGCCATCATCAACTGCCGTCCCAGGATCGAGGTCACCAGAATCCCGAAGAGGACACCCAACAGCCAACTGTTGAGGCGCATATCGCCGTTCTTGATGTGGCTGAATTCATGCGCGACCACGCCGTGCAACTCTTCGCGCGTCAGCCGTTCCAGCGCACCGCGCGTCACGGCAACCGCCGCATCGTGCAGCGAGAAACCGGCCGCAAACGCGTTGATGCTCGGCTCCTGCTCCAGCACAAAGACACGCGGCACCGGCACGCCCGAAGCCAGCGCCACCTCTTCCACGATATTGAGCAGGCGCCGTTCCAGAAACCCGTCGACACGGCCGGGCGCGATCTCGCGGCCGCCGGCCGAGCGCGCCACCGCCGCCCCGCCCTCGGCCAGCGACGCCCGCCGGTAGAGCGTGCCGCCCCCGATGACCGCCGCGCTCACCCCGGCGGTCACCAGCAGCCAGAACGGGTCCCATGCAAACACTTGAATACCGGTGCGCCCGCAGCCAGACATCTCCTGCGACTCGTCACGCGCGGACTCCGTCACGAGCGCCACGATTGCGCGCGAGGCGAGATAGAAGGCGCACACGATCAGAACCACGGCCGCCGCGTAATACACGAGCAGCACGCGCGTCCGGCGGCGGGCGGCTTCCTGTCGGGCAAAGAAGGTCATGGCCGTTCAATCAGAAGCGCACCTGCGGCGCCTGCCGCTCGGCGGCCGACTCAAGCTCCAGCGGCTGCGCCGCCGCGAAGTTGAACAACGCGGCGATCAGCGAGGCGGGAAACACTTCGCGGCGGATGTTGTACGCCATGACCTCGTCGTTGTAGGCCTGGCGCGCGAAGGCGATGCGGTTCTCGGTGGAGGCGATCTCCTCCTGAAGCTGCATCATGTTCTGGTTGGCCTTGAGGTCGGGATATTGCTCCACCACCACCATCAAGCGGTCGAGCACGCCGCGCAGCGCGCCTTCGGCGCCGGCCAGCGCGCGCATGGCCGAGGCGTCGGCCGGCGCCGCGGCTGCCGCCTTGGCTGCGGCCGCCGCCTGGTTGCGCGCCGCGATCACCGCTTCGAGCGTTTCGCGCTCATGCTTCATGTAGCCTTTGGCGGTTTCCACCAGATTGGGAATCAGGTCGTAGCGCCGCTTCAACTGCACGTCGATCTGGGCAAATGCGTTTTTAAACCGGTTGCGCGCCTGTACCAGTCCATTGTACACGCCGATTGCCCATCCGGCGATCAACACAGGAATACCGATCACGAGAGCCAGCATCATCATGCTCATACGAAGTTCCCTTCTGTAAGATGTGCCCAGTATAACACGGAGAAAGGAAGAAGGAGGAGGGAGAATGGAAAAAAGTCTAACCTGCGATACGCACGGCAAAATGCCGGATGTGGTTCTTTTCTGTCGGTAAAGAAATTGGCTGCTGCTGGTTGAATCCGTGACGAGTCACGGCCCCATGGATGCGAAACGTCACCGTGAATTGGCCCGTCTTTTTTCCCGATCAACAGCAGGATTGGTCTATGTGACTGCTTTTCCTGACCGTGCCGTTATGTCGCGTTATCTCGGCGAGATCGCGTGGGAATCGGAAGTGTGGGTGGCGGACGCACCGACCCACCTGATCCACTTCAACGGCACTCGTTTTCTGGGCCCTTACGATCCTGGCTAACGCCGTTCACCACGTTGATGGGGCGGCCGGCCTGGAAGGCCTTGACGTTCGCCACCGTGATGTCCAGCAGACGCTGGCGCGCGGCAAGCGTCGCCCATGCGCAGTGCGGCGTAATGACGATGTTGCGCGCGCGCAGCAGCGGGTTGTCAGACGCGGGCGGTTCGGTCGAAAGCACATCCACCCCCGCGCCCGCCAGCCGGCCTTCGTTCAACGCCTGCGCCAACGCCGCCTCGTCGATCAGTCCGCCGCGGCTGGTGTTGATCAGCCGCGCGCCCGGCTTCATCAGGCGCAGCGTGCGCGCATTGATCAGCCCCTCGGTCTCCGGCGTCAGCGGACAGTGCAGCGACACAATATCCGAGCAGCGGAACAGCTCGTCTTGTGACACCCACGCCACGCCGTCGGGCAGGGTCTGGGGCCGCGTGCGCGAATGCGCCACGACCCGCATGCCGAAGGCCAGCGCCGCCTGAGCGACAGCCCGTCCGATCGCGCCGAACCCCAGCACGCCGAAGGTCAGCCCGTCCAATTCCGTCAACGGCTGAAGCTGGAAGGTGATGTCCTCGCAACGGCACCACGCCCCCTCTTTCACCGCCCGGTCGTGCGCCCCGCAAAGCTGCGTCAGTTCCAGCAGCAGCGCGAAGGTCATCTGCTGCACCGACCGCGTGCTGTAGGCCGGCGCGTTGGAAACCGGAATGCCGCGCTCCCGCGCTGCGGCGAGATCCACCACGTTGAAGCCGGTGGCCAGCACAGAGATGAACCGAAGCGCCGGCAGCGCCGTCACGGTGTCGCGCGTCAGCGGCGTCTTGTTGGTTAACAAGATCTCCGCTCCGGCGGCACGCTCCAGAATAGCTTCGGGCGGCGTGCGCGCATGGACCGTCAACGAGCCCAGCGCCTCCAGCGCGCGCCACTCCAAATCGCCGGGATTCATCGTAAACCCGTCCAACACCACCAGCCTCATCCGTTCTCCTTACTCTTCGATCAGCACCGGCGTGCCGTACTCCACCATCGCCAGCAGCTTGACCGCATTCCAGTTGGCGAGCCGGAAGCACCCCTTGGATTCGGCGCGTCCGATGTGCTCCGGGATAGGCGTGCCGTGGACGCCGTAGCCTTGCAGCGAAAGACCGATCCAGGCGAGGCCCACCGGATTGTTCGGGCCGGGCGGGATGACGAGTTTGGTTTTGTTGGGACCGCCCGGCGCAAAGAGCTGGGGGTCGTAGGTGTAGTTGGGGTTCGGCGCGACCGTCCTGACCGAGACCTCGCCGTCAGGCCGCTTGGATTTCTCGCGCGCGATCGAACAGGGGAAGAGCGCGACAAGCTGTCCTTCGGGGTTGAAGACCGTCACCTCGGTCCGTGAGAGCGAGATGCGGATCGACCCGGCCTTGGCGGGCTTCGCGTAGGCGCAGTCCGGCAGGACGACCTCGCTGCCCACCGGCGGATTCGGCCAGGCCAGCCCGGGATTCAGGCGTTCGACGGCCCGCTGCGAGGTATGGCCCTTCTCGGCCAAAAGTTCCTGAAGTGTCTCGTAGGCCAGCGTC
>Ga0123328_1002487_pt1 | contig 16576 bp, 10 predicted proteins | sample BioC12SIPDNA_2_FD_89702 | JGI IMG/M metagenome (GOLD analysis project Ga0123328, IMG submission 89702) | Anaerobic biogas reactor microbial communites from Washington, USA - Biogas_R1_A C12 SIP DNA | ecosystem: Engineered > Bioreactor > Anaerobic > Unclassified | place: Washington, USA...
ACCCGATAGAGCCTTGAGTATAGGGAGGCGGCGTGGGTTGATCAACCTGGGCTATCTAGTGGCCTCGGTGGACAGGTCAGAGCCAGGATGTGTATACTAGCCGCACGCCTGACAATCCGTAAGGAGATGCATTCCTTGGCACACGATCGAACATCTCTAGCCACGGCTGGCGGATGCATGGCGCCGGCGCTGCTGCTCGTGGCGGCCTCGGGGCCGGTCATGCATCTGCTCAGCCTCTCGCGGCAGGGGATCGCCTTCCTCTGGGGCGACTATGGCGCCGTGGTCCTACACTATGGGCTGTTGGCCCTCTCGGGCATTTGTGCTGCGACGTTGGTCGCCAAGCGCGAAGTTGTGCCTGTGATGCGCGGCCTGGCCGTCATTGCTTTTCTTGCGAACCTGGTGGCTATCGGCTACGGAGCGCGGGGCTGGCGGATGCAGGCAGAGAGGCAGCTCGAGACGCTCTCCATCGCGCCCGTAGAGGCGCCCCATGGCATTCTGGTGGCGCCGGTCAGCAACGAGGGCGATGATCTGGCGCTGGCCACAGACGTGCGCAACGAGATCGATGCGCTCTTGCGCGGCAGCGGACTGGATGCCAGCATCGAGACGCGTCTGGTCGCGCCGATCCCTTCCGAGACCCAGGCCGAATCGATGGCCAGTCGGCTGGGTGCTCAGGTGGTGGTGTGGGGTGTCGATCGCGGCGTGGATGCATCCATCATCGAGTATCATGTGCAGAGCTTGGGAGCCAACGACGCCCGGATGACGCTGGCGCCGGCCTCGTTGCTGCTGGTGGCTGGCAGTCAGGTGTCCTTCCAGATGCGTGAGGTGCCGGCTCTGGACGCCGCGTCAGCCCGAGCGAGAGAGGTGCTTCCCCTCATAGCGGCGGGTCACGGCGCCATGGTGGCTGGCGACGCGCTGCAAGCGGGGGGCTACTATGCGGCGGCCCTCGACCTCGGCGGTCTGTCGGACGACTGTAAGAGCCTGACGACGCGGCTGCTGGGTGTGTCGCTGCTTCGGGCAGGGAGACCCGATATGGCGGCGCAGCGCTATGCTCAAGATCCGCAACTGGACGCCCCGACGCAGGTGGGGCTAGGGCTGGCCAGCTATTTTAGAGGCGACATGACCTCGGCCGCGACCTTGTTGGCGCGAGCTATCGAGCAGGATCCCTACGATGCGATGGCCTACCTGGCCCTGGCGGCCGTCAGCATTGAGCAACAGCATTCCCAGCGGGCCATTGGCGCCGCCACTCGCGCCGTTTCGCTGCAGCCAGATTGGGCCCCCGCGCACGCCATGCTGGGCCTGGCCTATGAGCTGGAATCCAACATCACGGCCGCCGTGCTAGCGTATGAGAACTGCGCCGAGCGCGCTGGCCACCTCGACGCTCTGGCCAACGTTAGCGCCGCTCGCGCCAGAGCCATCGTCGATGAGCCGCCTACGCCCGTCCCAACCCTCACCCCTTGGCCTACGCCCACCCCGACGGCGGTTCCCACCGAGGGTGTCTACCGCGTAGAAAGCGGTGATACGCTCCAGCGTATCGCGGACAAGCTGGGAGTGAACATTCAGGTGCTGATCGAGCTCAACCGCCTGGACGACCCCAATAACCTGGTGGTTGGTCAATACCTGATTCTCCCCGAGGAGCCATAGGCATCGTGCACGCGCGCCGCCAACGTGGGCGGTTCTGCCGGAGGGGTCAGGTGCCCTGGCCCCCCCGTCACGCTGCGCTAGGCATGTGGGTTACCCTCTTGGCTATGCTGTACCTCGGGACCTCGTGCTCGGTCGTGGTGGCCGACGACGTTTCCGCCATCGACGGTCCCAGCGCACCTCTGGTCACCTTGGCCCCCGCGCCTGTATCCGACCTCACTCTGATAGTCGGCCCTTCCGGCGAACCCCTGGTCGCTTGGCTCACCAAAGACGATAGCGATGCCCCGCTGCTGGCTGTGGCGCGGGGTCCCGGGTGGCAGGTGGAGCCATACGCCTGGGAGTCGTCTGGCCAGGGCGTACGCGCTCTCGGAGGTTCGTGGCAGGAGCAGCCGGTGCTTTGGTGGCTCCAGAGCGGCGAGGAACAGGACTGGGTGCTGGCGTGGGATGGCGCTACCGACGAGCTGCTGCCGGCCCGCGCTGTCCCCCAAGGGGCCGTTCCCGTGACCAGGCCGTCTGGCCGGGCGGATTCGTATGCCTGGCTGGCCGACCGTGCGCTCTGGGTGACCGATGCGAGTGGCGCAGAACGCGTGGTCCTGTCCGACATCGACGGCGCGGACGCACTGGTGGCGTACGAGGCGCAGGGTGATCCGATCTATGCCTGGCGTCACGCTGACGGCTCCGTCTACCTCTTGGACGAGATGCAGCTCTCGTCGCCGGTTCAGCTCTCCCCGGCAGGCTCGAGGCCCGAGATCGCGTGCCATGCAGCGGGTTGTGCCTGGCCGCAAGAGGGGCAGGTGTGGGTCGCTACCAGCCCCGTGTGGGACGCGCCCCAGGCCACCGGCGCGCGGCCCACGCACGAGGCCGCCTGGGCGTCGGGCATGGATGCCGATGGGCAGCTGCATCTCGTGTGGGTCGAAGATGAGGTACTGTGGCATGCTCATGGCGGGGACTGGGCCAGTAGCCGCCACCAGATCGGTCGCAACGTTACGGCAGAGATGATCGCTCTGGCGATGGATCCGTGGGGGGATCTCCACGCGGCCTGGACCGAACCGGCCGAGGACGGAGCAACCAGGCTGCGCTATCTGCGATGGGGGGCAGGCTCTGCCCAGACGCGCGTGGTCGGGCCAGGGGCGGGAGAGTACGTCCGCGGGAGCACTACCGTGTTCCTGGAGACCAACCTGGCGCCCTCTGATGTCGCACACGTCAGCTTGTTTCTGGAGGCTCACCCGTCCGCCGAGAGCATGGTCAGCGGTGCCTTGCTCCCGCTCGAGGCGGCCTGGTCGCCTTTGTCTGGCTGGTCGGCCGTCGTTGATGGGGCGATCCACGGCGCCGCCTTTCCGCAGCGGGTGGTGGCCCTGTTGCGCCAGAACGATGGGGCGGTGCGCTGGGCATGGGGAGAGTGGTTCTCTCTGACGCGGGCCGATGCGCCGGTCCTGTGGGTGGAAGACGATGCCAGCGTGGTGGTTCACCTGCCTGCGTCGGTGGATCCTCTGCCAGACCGGCTGGACCTTTACCTGGAACCGCGACTGGCGGCCGTCGATCCTGCGGGATCCGTCCCGTACCCACCCAATAATGTGGAGCAGACGTTTGTCGGCTCGATCTTTCCTCAGGCTGGGGGGCGCTATCGAGTCGATCTCCCCCTAGAGGCCCTCTCCGATGGCGCCTATGTCGTGCGCCTCTGGGTGCAGGCTGGGGCCCAGAGGTTCCTCGTGCCGGCGGCGCCTGAGGTGTCTATCCAACGTAGCGGGCTGCCCAGTGTGAACGTGGAGGCGCCGGCCACCACTGCTTCGGCCGGAGACGAGCTGACCTACGAGGCCTTGGCCGATGATACCGACGGGATGGTGACTCAGGTCTCCTTCCACTTGGTTTCGCCTCCCGATGCAGTTTCAGTACGTTCCGTCTGGCTGGGCACCGATATCGATGGCAGCGATGGCTGGTCGGTGCGTGCACCTGGTGGCGAGGCCGGATGGTGGTATGTGCGCGCCGAGGCGATCGATGACGCCGGCAACCGGAACGTTGCCCTGTCCGATGCGGCCATCGTGCTGACCTCGCCGGCGGTTCCGTATGCAGAGTTCATCACGCCGCATGACGGCAGCGTCGTGCGCGGAGTCAAGACGGTGCGCTTGGCTATCGAGACCGACGGCCCTGCGGTGGAGCGGACGACGCTGATGGTAGCGCCCGAGGGAGGCGAGTTCGAGATACTGGGTGCTTTGGTTGCCGAGGCCGGAGAGTCTCGCTTTGCCTGGAACACAAGCCAGTGGGCCGATGGCCTGTACCGGCTAGCGGCCTTGCTCGAGTTTGCCGGCGGACGCACCTCGTTCGTAGAGACCCAGGCCTTGGTCGTCAATGATCCTGCAGCGTTGCGCTTTGCGTCGCCGGGTGCCCAGGAGTCCCTCAAGGGCTGGCAGACCGTACGGCTGACGCCGTCCTTGAGTGGAGGCGAGGTTCAGGCTGTCGACGTCTATCTCCGTGATGCATCCGGCGAGCTTTTCTCCATCGGTCCGGCGCGACGCCAGGATGATGCTTGGGTGGCGACCTGGTCGACCCGCGCCTACCTGGATGGTGCCTACGATCTGGTGGCCTATCTCCACGGGGAGAGGACCCAGCGGGTCGAGGTGCCGGTCCTGCTTGCCAACCTTGTGCCTGATCTGAAGGTAACGCTGAGCCAGGGTGAGGACGGTCTGGCAGAGCTAGCGTGGGGACCGAGCCACGGCGACGCTGACCCTGAAGAGCCGTGGTCTGTTTCGCTGGCTTACAGCCCGCACGAGGGCGCGGCCTGGTTGCCCATCGCCGCCCATCTGCCCGTCTCGGGAACGATGGTGGTCGAAACCGCCGACCTCCCCGATAGCCGCGACGGGCTCTTGCGGGTCCAGCTGTATCAGGGCACGCGCCCGACCGTCTCGGTGACGCGCCCGCTGGTTGTGAACAACGTGAACGAACCTCCGCTGGTACGTTGGCTGACGCCGGCATCGGGGGCTCGGCTGGATGGCTCTGCGACGATAGCTTGGGAGTGCTTGGGTGTTGATACGGCGGGATGGCAGGTATCGCTCGCCTTCCGTCAGGAGGATCAAGCGTGGGAGCCGCTGGCCGATGGCCTGGACGCCTCGGGCCGCTACCTGTGGGATCTGCGCGAGCTGCCGCCGGGCGACGGGTACGCTCTGAGGCTGACGTTGACTGATGGTGCTGGCGACGAGACTGTGACGATGGTGGACAGCCTGACGCTGGTGGCCAATGCTTCCCCTAGGGTGCGCCTGATCGCTCCGGGCAGCAGCACCGTGTTCGACGATGAGGTGGGGCTGCTGTGGGAGGCTACCGACCCTGATGGTGATTCCCTGCGCGTTACCGTCGACTACAGTCATGATGCGGGCATGACCTGGCTGCCCGTCGCCGAGGATATTCCCGACACCGGCTATCTCGAGTGGTATGTGGCCTACCTGCCGCCCGGTCGCTCGTATCGGGTGCGCGTGACGGTCACCGACGGCCTTCGGGTGGCAGAGGCGACCAGCGGCACGTTTGGCATCGGGCCTGCGCCGGCCCTTGATGTGGCGTTCGAGGTTCCCGTTGCCGGCGACCGAGTGTCGGGGCACACCGTCGTGCGGTGGCGCGCCGACGCGTTGCGGGCATATCTCCTGAATGCCAGCGTGTTCGTCCGACGCATGGGCGAGTCGAACTGGCTGACACTGGCCGCGAATATCCCCAACGATGGTCACTTTTTCTGGGATACTAGTGGCTTGCGCGACGGGCACTATGAGCTTCGCGTCACCGTGACCGACGCGACCCGCACCTCTCGGGCGGAGGCGGTCACGAATGTGGAGGTCGCGAACCGAGGCTGCCCCGCCGTCTGGCTGGAGCTCGAGGCTGATGAGCTAGCGGCGGCCTGGACGGGCCAGCGTGAACTGAGCTGGCGACTCGGGCAGTGGGATAGTGATCCGATGACCGGCACGCTGCTGTACCGCGAGGTGGGGACTCTCGAGTGGGAGGCACTCGCGAGCTTTGATCCACTCAAGGGCCGCCTGGTGGTAGATTCCCACCAGCTCGATGGCTTTGCCATGGCCGAGCTGGCTCTCTCGGTGGCCTCGGCATGCGACGCGACTCAGGTTAGCCTCGGCCCGGCCGTCCGCCTGGGGCACTATCAAGGTAACCCGCCGGTGGCCGAGCTCGACCTGCTGCGGGGGCACGAGCTCTCACCCGACGACCACCTGTTGGCGTGGCGAGCGGACTCCGAGGGCGGAAGGCCGCTCGTGGCGGAGCTGTGGAGCGTTCGCGATGGCTTGGCTATCGAGTCGCTGCTCACCGGCATGGCGCCGCGCGGGACCTACTGGCTGACGACCGACGATGTAGACGGCCTGGGTGGCGCTGGTATCGGCCTGACGGCCAGCGACGGGGTCCTGCGCACCCGCACGTTGGCGGCCTCCAGCGATACGCTCTTACCCTCCAGGGAGGCACTGCCCGCGGTGAACCTGCTTAGCCCTGCAGCGAGTCACACGGTCAGTGGGACGGTAGTGGTGGAGTGGTTGGCGCTCCCCGAGCATCCCGACGCCGCCGTGACGATCAGCGCGAGCACCGATGGTGGTGCCGAGTGGAGGCGTCTGGTCACAGTCTCGGCGAGCGAAGGCAGGTATACGTGGGACACGACGCGCCTTGCCAACGGTCCGTGCCTGCTCAAGGTATCGCTGGAGCAGGAGGGCTGGCGGCCTGGCGACCGGGTGGTGCCGCTGGAAATCGCTAACGAGGGCGGCCACGCGCCGATCGTCGCGCTGACCTTGCCGACCGAGGACGTCCCATGGGCCGGCCCTCGCCGCGTCACCTGGGCGTCGCACGATCCCGACGGCGATGACTTGACACTGAACCTGGCATACAGCGTAAACGACGGCCAAAGCTGGTATGTCATCGCGCGCGGGCTGGAGGACACGGGTTCCTACCTGCTGGATACGAGCGTTCTACCCAACGCTGAGCGGATATACCTGCGCCTTACCGCATCCGACGGCCTGTACCGTACCAGCGCGGTGAGCGGATCGTCGGTGGCCGTGCGTGATCCGGGTCGTCCCTGGATCTCGTTGCGCGCCCCTGGGGCTTTTCAGGACTGTGCTGGCCTGCAAGAGATCCGATGGTACGGCGTCGACCCCGCCGCTAGGGAGACGGTCTCGGTGCGAATCGAGCTATCCGATGACCGTGGCGCTACCTGGCAGGAGCTCGGGGATGGCCTCGAACTCGCCGGGAGCTTGCTCTGGGACACTAGCGGTCTCGCCCACGGAGCTGCGACCTGGCTGCGGGCTACCATGGTGGATGATGGCGGCACGATCGTGGCGTTGGCCACGCTGCCAGGTCCCGTGTATATCTCTGGCAACGCCCACGTGTACGCGTTACCGTTGGGCCTTCCGTAGGAAGCAAGATGCCCCGCGCTCGCGAGCGCGGGGCATCGATACGGCTATGAATCAGGCTCTCTTGGGCACGGGATGCATGGCCAGGCGGGCATAGGGCGGCAAGGGCTCGCCGATGAGTGGGCGAGCATAAGTGATGAACGCGTCCGTCACGCCGTTGCCCTCTGCATTGATATAGGTTTCGGGGAGTACGTGTTCCACGTTGGCGATCTTGTCGAGAGGCGCCAGACCGTAACTGATCTCATAGCCTGGGCCGTCGGCGCGATCGATCGTCACCATGACGTCGGTGCGGCCCTCCATGGCGGCGCGGACGGCGCGACGACCGACCTGGTAAGCCTCCTCGCGGTCCACCGATGACTGCAGGGCGGCGAACGAGCGCTGCAGATAGCCGGGCTTGTCGTGGCGGGTCTTGACGTCGCTGGTCTTGCGAATGGCGGCCTCCACGGCCTCGACCACGCCGCCCTTGGCTACATGCCCAAAGGCGTCCACATCCCCGCTGCCCTCGCCGATGGGATGGCCATCCGGGTCTTGCATGCCCTCGCTGCACGCCACCACGCAATAGCCCAGGCGGTCATAGACCTTGAGCACGTCGCTGACTACCTGATCCATGGTGATGCCCCGTTCGGGCATATAGATCAGGTGGGGCGGGTCGTCGGGCTCGTCCTTGGCCAGGGCGGTAGCCGCTGTGAGCCAGCCAGCGTTGCGTCCCATGATCTCCATCAGCTTGATGGGGCTGCTCTCGCCCATGGCCCACGTATCAAAACCCGTATCGCGGATCGCCGTGGCCACAAAGCGCGCGGCGCTACCAAAACCGGGGCAGTGGTCGGTCACGGCCAGATCGTTATCGACCGTCTTGGGCACGCCGATGGCATGCATCTCATAGCCCCGCGAGGCCGCCAGCTTGGCAACCTTGTGGGTGGTATCCATCGAGTCGTTGCCGCCGATGTAGAAAAAGTAGCGGATATCGTACTTGATAAAGAGGTCCAGAATCCGCTCATAGTCCGCGTCGGTGACCTTGTAGCGTACGGTGCCGAGGGCAGAGGCGGGCGTCGCCCGCAACAGTTCCAGCGTACGAGGCGATTCCTGGCGGAGATCCACCAGCTCCTGATCCAGGAGCCCCTTGATGGCATGCACCATGCCATAGATGCCGCCGATGGCCTCATGGTCCATGGCCTCTTGGATAATGCCCACCAAGCTGTTATTGATGACCGCCGTTGGTCCTCCCGACTGACCGATCAGCAGATTACCCTTCATCGATGCCTCCCCGTGCGTCACGTTTTGCTCCAAAGGCTACTCTTGACTATACCCGAATCTGCCCTTGGGGCCAAGCGGGTCCCGTCGTGCGGTCGCTTTCCCATGGCTCGGTGGGCCATCCGTCGCCCGCCGATGGCGGCACGGCTTTCTGGCGCGACTATGCACGTTTCTGCGCGGTTATGCGTCAAGTTGCGCGAATGACCGTTGGGGCCTAGAATGCCAGCATGAATCAGCGCGAGCAACCCGACTCGTTCTATCCCGCCGAGCGGCGGCGCCGCATCGTCGAAGAGCTGCGCCAGCAAGAGACGCTGGCCGTACGGGATCTAGCCGAGCGGTTTGGTGTCAGCCTCTCGACCATTCGGCGGGACCTGAGCGCGCTCCAACGAGCTGGGCTGCTGGAGCGCACCTATGGAGCGGCGTCCGCGCCGCTGCTTGGAGCCCAGGAAAAGCCCTTGGCCGAGCGCCGCGTGTCGCGCGCCCCCGCCAAGCAACGCATTGCCCGAGCGGCTGCCGCTTTGATCAAGCCTGGAGACACCCTGTTCCTAGACGGTGGCACCACCGTCGAGTGCCTGATACCGTTTCTGCGCGAGATGGCGGGGCTCACCGTCGTGACCCTGGGCCTGAACCTCGTGTCGGGGTTGGCGGGCTGCGACGGTTTGCGGGTGATCACAGTGGGCGGCGTGCTCGACCACCGTACCTATATGCTGGGCGGCACCTTGGCACACGAGTTGTTCCGCGCGCAGGGGATGCGGTTCGACCGCGCCTTTGTGGCGGCCAGCGGCGTATCGTCCGAGGGCGGCGTCACCAACGCCAGCCTGGACGAGATCCCGCTCAAGCGGATCGCTATCGACTCGGCCCGCCAGACCGTGCTGCTCGTGGATGGCTCCAAGGTGGGACGCGACGCCGTGGCGCAGATCGTCCCTGTGGAGCGAGTGGACCTGCTCATCACCGACCGTTCCGCGCCCGCCGAGGAGCTGGAGCAGCTGCGGCAGCGCAATGTCCGAATCATACTCGCCTAGCCTGCCATCGCGGCGTGGCCTCTGACTGCAAGGAGCTGTGCATGACATCGTTCACTCTGGGCATCAACACGGGCTTTGCTACCAACCGCTTCCCCGAACCCGACGTATGGGCACGCATCGTCCGCGAAGAGCTGGGCCTGGGCCATGTGCAGCTGGTGGCCGACCTGCTCAACCCCTTTTGGCCCGACGAGATCATCGAGGCGGAGCTGGCACGGGTCCGTGAGGCGACCGCCCGTTACGAGATCACGGTTCACTCGCTGATGACGAGCACCTATACGCGCGTCAACCACCTCATGCATCCGTACAAAGAACACCGCCTGGCCTGGGTTGCCTGGTTCCGTCGCTTTGTCGAACTGGCGGCTGAGCTAGGTGCCAAGGCTATCGGCAGCCATTTTGGCATACTCTCCTACCAAGACCTGGCCGACCCCGCCAGTTATCGGGCTCGCGTCGATGAGGCCATTGGCCACTGGCAGGACCTGTCCTTTTACGCGCAGCGACTGGGCCTCGAGTATGTCTACTATGAGACCATGTCGGTGCCCCGCGAGATGGGACACACCATCGAGGAGGCCCGCGGGCTGTTGGAGCGGGTCAACCAGCACGCCGGAGTGCCCATGGCCTATTGCCTAGACGCGGGCCACGCGCCGCACCCGGAGCAGAGGGATCCCTACCAGTGGCTATCCGAGCTGGGTGGTGACGCGCGCATCGTGCATGTCCACCAGACCGAGCAGGGCCATAGCCGGCACTGGCCCTTTACCGACGCCTACAATGCCCGGGGCATCGTTGAGCCGGCGCGAGTCTTGCGGTGTCTCCAGGAGGCGGGAGCGAAAGAGGTCCTGATCGCCTTTGAGATCTCTCACCGCGAGCGGTACGAGGAGGAGCCCAAGGTGGTGCCCGAGTTGGCGGCTTCGGCGGCTTACTGGCGCCGCTATCTGCCAACGGACGGACCGTGGACCCCCGGCGAGGTGACGTCCTGATGCCAACCAACCGATTGGCCGGGACCATGCGGGCTCTGGTGCTCCATGGCATTGGCGATCTCCGTCTCGAGTGGGTGCCGGTGCCACAGCCAAGAGGTGGAGAGGCTCTGATTCACGTGGCCGCCTGCGGCGTCTGTGGGTCGGATGTGCCGCGAGTATTCGAGCACGGTACCTATCACTTTCCGACCATCCCTGGGCACGAGTTCGCCGGCGTGGTCGTAGAGGTGCCGGACGATTCGCCGGTGACTGTCGGCGCGCGCGTGGCGGTCAAACCGCTGATCCCCTGTGGGCGGTGCCCCTATTGCGCCGTCGGCGCGTTGGGTCAGTGCCAGGACTATGACTATGTGGGGTCGCGCAGCGACGGTGCCATGGCGGAATACGTTCGCGTTCCGGTGGCTAACCTGGTGCCGGTCCCCGATAGCGTCTCTCTTGAGGAGGCCGCCCTCACAGAGCCGGCGGCGGTGGCGTTGCATGCGCTGCGGCAGGGCGGGGTGCAACCGGGCGACCAGGTGGCTGTGCTGGGCGCCGGGCCCATCGGGATGTTGATCGCGCAGTGGGCGCGCATCTGGGGCGCCGCAGCGATCTACTTGGTGGATATTGACGCGGCCAAGCTTGCGCTGGCGAAAGAGCTGGGCCTGGGCGTGCCGGTCAACGGGCGAGCAGAAGATCCGGTGGCGCGGATCGTGCGCGAGACTGGCCGGGCAGGCGTGGATCTGGCGATCGAAGCGGCCGGCGTGCCCGGAACCTTGATTCAGGCGCTCGAGATGGCCCGCCCCTTGGGGCGAGTCGTGATCATGGGGAACCCCTCTCGCGACGTGACGATCCCGCAGGCCACCGTCTCTCAGCTTCTGCGCAAAGAGCTGACCATCCGAGGCACCTGGAACTCGCACATGGTCGCCCTGCCAGTGGACGAGTGGGGTGTGGCGCTAGAGATGATGGCGCAGGGCCGGCTACGCTTGGCACCGTTGATCTCGCACCGCGTGCCTCTGTCTGACGGCGTACAGGCGATGGCGATGATGCACGATCGCACGCAGCCCTTTAATCGTGTCGTGTTGGTGAATCCCATGGAGGAAGCATGAGTAACATGTTGGCGGCGGTCTTTACCGGGCTGGAACAGATGGAGCTACGTGAGGTCGCCATTCCTGCGCTTGAAGACGAGGAAAGCCTCCTACTAAGGGTACACGCCTGCGCGGTCTGTGGGTCGGATATCCGCATCTACCACCACGGCAATCCGCGCGTTGTGCCGCCACAGATTATCGGACACGAGATCGCGGGAGAGGTGGTGGCCGTGGGCAGCCGCGTGACCCAGTTCCAGGTGGGCGATCGCCTGGCCACGGGTGCCGATGTGCCTTGCGGCGTCTGTTCATGGTGCCGCTCGGGGCTGGGCAACAACTGCGCCATCAACTATGCCATCGGGTACCAGTTTCCTGGCGGGTTCAGCCAGTATATGGTGCTGAACGCCACCACGCTGCGTTTTGGGGCCGTGCATCGGATTCCCGACGGGCTATCGTATGATCAGGCGGCCATCGCCGAGCCGCTGGGCTGTTGCATCAATGGGCTCGAAATGTGCAACCTCAAGCTGGGTGAAACCGTCGTGGTCATCGGGGCTGGGCCGGCCGGTTGCATGCTGATGCGGCTGGCGCGATCCTATGGCGCCACCAGCGTGATCGCCGTTCAACGGTCGAGGGCCCGGCTCGAGGCGGCCAAACGCTTGGGCGGGGCGGATCAGATCATCTGCAGTCAGGATCAGGAGCCGGTGGAGGCCGTTCGCGCGGCCACCAAAGGCGAGGGGGCCGATGTGGTGATCACCGCCAACTCGGCGGTGCAGACCCACGAGCAGGCGCTGCACATGGTCCGCAACCGCGGCAGGATCAACTTCTTTGGCGGGCTCCCCAAGGGATCTCCGGCAATCTCGCTGGATAGCAACTTGGTTCACTACAAGGAGCTCATGATCACGGGCTCGCACGGCAGCGTGCCGCGGCATCATCGCTTGGCGCTGGACGTCCTGGCCGCTGGCGTCATCGACGCTGACGACTATATCACCCATAGGTTTCCTCTCTCGGACATCCTGGACGCCTTTGCGGCTGCCGAAGCGCATGATGGCATGAAGGTGATCGTCCATCCCCAGGAGGGCTAGGCCAACTATGCTATTGCCACCGATAAAGCTCTGCGCATCGCTGGCGTGCGCCGATCCGCTGCACCTGGCGCGGGAGATTGAGGCCATCGAGGCCGCCGGTATCGACATGATCCATATCGATGTGATGGACGGCTCGTTCGTGCCCAATCTAGCTCTATCGATCGATCTGGTGCGCGCGGTGCGCCGAATCACCGATCTTCCGATGGATGCGCACCTGATGATGGTCGACCCTGCGCGCTATATCGAGCCCTTTGCCGAGGCGGGCGCCGATCTGATCGTGGTCCACCAGGAAGCCTGCACCCACCTACAGCGCACGTTGGCGGCGATTCGTGCACTGGGCGTCGGGGCGGGCGTCGCTCTGAACCCCGCCACCTCCCTCAAGATGCTAGAGTACGTCCTGGACGATATCGACCTGCTCCTGATCATGACGGTGAACCCTGGGTTCGTGGGGCAAAAGCTCGTGCCGGCCACCGTGGGCAAGATTGCCGATGCCCGGCGAATGCTCGCTGCCCACAACCGGCCGATTGACATCCAGGTCGATGGCAACGTCAGCCTGGATAACGCGCACGCCATGGTCGCAGCCGGCGCCAACTGGCTGGTGGGAGGCACCTCGAGCATCTTTCGGCGGGATCTGACCATCGCCGAGGGAGCCGCCGAACTGCGGCGCGTTGCCGAGCGAGCCCGCATGGAAGCGCACGGGGGAGTGGCGTGAGCCTTGTCGGCAGGCGCCGCGGTGTCTATACTGGGGGCGATGCGACGGACAGAGCTACCAAAGGAGTGAGCTGCCATGGGGGCCACTAGCAACTATTTGGCGTTCGACCTGGGTGCCGAGAGCGGTCGGGCTATTGCCGCGACCTTTGACGGCGCCAAGATCGGTCTCGAGACGATCCACCGCTTTCCCAACGGTCCTATCGCGGTGTTCGACAACCTCTACTGGGACACACCGCGTCTTTATGCCGAGATGCGCCAGGGCATGCGCATCTATGCCCAGGAGCGCGGCAAGGACCTGGATGGCATCGGCCTGGACACCTGGGGCGTGGACTATGCCCTGCTAGACCATGACGGTCGGCTGCTATCGCTGCCGTACAACTATCGCGATCCTCGAACCGCTGGCATGTATGAGGCCGTGTTTTCGCGGGTGCCTCGGGCAGAGGTCTTTGCGCAGACCGGCATCCAGTTCATGGAGATCAACACGCTCTACCAGCTCTATGCCATGCGGATGGCTGGGGATCGTGTGCTGGATCTGGCTGAGACGTTCCTAATGATCCCGGACCTGTTCAACTACTGGTTCACAGGCGTCAAGCGCTGCGAGTTCTCCGATGCCACCACCACCCAGTTCTGGGATCCACGCCGTGGCACCTGGGCCACCGACCTCTTGGCGCGACTCTCACTACCCACCCACATCTTTGCGCCGGTGGTGCAGCCGGGCACGATCATCGGCGAGCTGTATAGCGGTATCGCCCAAGAGACGGGCCTGGACGGGGTGCCGGTCATCGCGCCCGCTTGCCACGACACCGGCTCGGCTGTGGCAGCGGTGCCGGCCACTGGGGGGGATTTCGCCTATATCAGCTCGGGCACCTGGTCGCTGATGGGCATCGAGACGACAGAGCCGATCATCACCGATGACAGCCTGCGCTACAACTTTACCAACGAGGGCGGTGTCTGCGGTACCTATCGCTTCCTCAAGAACATTATGGGGCTCTGGCTGGTGCAGCAGTGTCGCGCGACCTGGGCGCAAGAGGGAGAGGCCCTAGGCTATGACGTGATCACGCAGATGGCCGCTGAGGCGCCGGCCTTTGCTGCCCTGGTGGATCCCGACGACGAGGATTTCCTGCGGCCCGGTGACATGCCCAGCCGCATCCGGGCTTACTGCCAGCGTACGGGGCAAACGGTGCCCGAATCCAAAGGCGCCATCGTGCGTTGCGCCTTGGAGAGCTTGGCACTGCGCTATCGCTGGACCCTGGAAAAGCTCGAGTTGATGCTGGGCCGCTCCCTCAACCGCATTCACATTGTGGGTGGTGGGATTCAGAACCAGTTGCTGTGCCAGTTCGCCGCCGATGCTACCCAGCGTCAGGTTGTGGCTGGGCCCGTGGAGGCCACCGCCGCTGGCAACGTGCTGATGCAGGCCATGGCTCGTGGTCGTATCGCTAGCCTGGATGAGGGGCGTGAGGTGGTTCGCAACTCGTTCGAGCTTACCACCTATGAGCCTGGCGATGCCGCACCGTGGGATGAGGCCTACGACCGCTGGCTTGGGTTGCTCCAGGCGTAGGGCCTGGAAGGGCTGCGAGAGGATCTCTGACGGCCCCGAGGAGCCTGCCTCGGGGCCGTTTTGCATGCGAGTGCGGTTGGGGAGGTACCCAAAGATGCTGGATCTGCTAATCCGCGGGAGGATTCTGGCGCGCTCGGGCGTAATACCGATCGGTTTCGTGGGCGTCGCGGACGGGCAGATCGTCGCGGTAGGCGCGGGGGATCCCGAACCCTCGCTGCAGGCCGTGCGCCGCATCAACCTCGATGGCGGCAGGGTCGCTCCTGGGCTTGTGGACCTGCACACCCACGGCGGAGCTGACCACGACACCATGGACGCCTCGCCCGCCGCGCTGCAAGGCATGTCGCGCTTTGTGGCCCAGCATGGCGTGACGGCGTTTCTGGCCGCCACCATGAGCAGCCCAACCGAGCCGTTGGTGCGCGCCTTGATGAACGTGCGAGCCATGATGGGAGAGGGTCTGGGCGGGGCCCAGCTGCTGGGAGCTTACGTGGAGGGCCCCTACCTGAGCCCTTCCAAGGCTGGGGCCCACGATCCCGCCGCCCTGCGTCAGGCCGTTCGCAGAGAGGTTGAGGCGATCTTGCAGACGGGGGCGGCCCGTGCAGTGGTGTTGGCACCAGAGCTGCCTGGCGCCATGGATGCCATCAGGCGGTTCGTGGGTGCGGGCGTGGTGGTGTCGCTGGGACACACCAGCGCCAGCTATGAACAGATGGTCGCCGCCGCTGAGGCTGGCGCCAGCCTGGTCACCCACTTGTTCAACGCCATGGCGCCGCTACACCATCGCGAGCCAGGCCCCGTCGGCGCGGCCCTGACGACGCCGAGCCTGACCTGTGAGCTGATCGCCGATCTGGTGCATCTGCATCCCGCCATCCTGAGGCTGGCCCTCAAGGTCAAGGGAGCGTCTCACATCGCCCTGGTGACCGACGCCATGCGCGGGGCGGGCCTCCCCGATGGTCGTTACGAGCTCGGTGGGTTGCCTGTGGTGGTGGCAGAGGGCAGCGCCCGCCTCGCCGATGGGCGCTTGGCGGGGAGCGTGTTGACCATGGAGCGCGCGGTGGCAAACATGGCCGACGTGGCAGGGCTTTCGCTGGAGGAGGCGTGGGTAATGGGTTCCGCGGTGCCCGCCCGCGTGCTCAGCCTGGATCACCGCAAGGGCTCCATAGCGGAGGGCATGGACGCCGACCTGGCCCTCTTGGCCCCCGATGGGGCGGTCCAAGCCACCATCGTCGGCGGTCGAGTGGTCTTTGAGGTCCCCACAACAGGCTGACGCACCGATCCGACTTTGGACGCCCTTGCCCAGTGGTGCTACACTCGTGAGCGCGTTGGGTGGCCTTTGGACGGGACCAGATGATTCTCTACAAAATCGACGTTGATGCCGTCGCCGACAGCCTGACTCAGCCTTTTGAGATGGTCCACATCGCACGGGTGGACCATTTCGGCATCTATCTCTATCTCTGTGAAGGTGCCGTGTCCAAGCATCGGCATCACACCCAGGATGAGCTGTTTTACGTGCACGGGGGCGAGTTGGCGCTCTCGACAGAGTGGGGCGAGGCCACACTACATGCTCGTGAGGTCGCTGTGGTGCCTCGTGGTGTATCTCACGTCTCGGCTTCCTTGGGGCACGAGCGCACCGTGGTCATGTTCTTTCGAGCCCAAGGCGAGCCCGAAAAGAGCAACGGGCACGGCCGCATCTCAGCTCCCGCCAATGGCAGCTCCCTGCCCAAGTGGACCATCGAGGCCGAGGCTCGCTGCTTGGAGAGGCCGTTGGTGCCCCGACACCTCCTGCAAGTGGATGCGATGTCGCTCCGCATCACCTTGGTTCAGGATCGAACGCCCTGGCATCTCCATGAGGTTCATGATGAGCTGCTCTATGTGGAAGAGGGGCTGCTGAACGTAGAGACAGGCATGGG
>Ga0123328_1002492_pt1 | contig 16559 bp, 12 predicted proteins | sample BioC12SIPDNA_2_FD_89702 | JGI IMG/M metagenome (GOLD analysis project Ga0123328, IMG submission 89702) | Anaerobic biogas reactor microbial communites from Washington, USA - Biogas_R1_A C12 SIP DNA | ecosystem: Engineered > Bioreactor > Anaerobic > Unclassified | place: Washington, USA...
GAGCAGCGCGATGTTCGCCGCGTGGTCGGGCTCCATGTGGTGGACGACGAGGTAGTCGGGCGCGCGCCCCGCGAGCTCGCGGCGGAGGTTTTCAAGCCATTGGTCCGTCTCGCGCGCGTCGACCGTGTCCATGACCGCGCACTTATCGTCCAGAATCACATGCGAATTATACGAAATGCCGTCCGGCACCGGGTGCTGGCTCTCGAACAGGTCGAGCGTACGGTCGTACGCGCCGATCGAGCGGATGGCGTCGGAAATTGTCAGATCGTTCATCGTATTCACCCCTTATTCACCCCTTTGCCTTATTATACCACGCGCGCGCCGCGTTTTCACGCGATTCCGGTAAAATCTCGTCCATTGTATTTCTCCTCGCATTGTGCTAAAATATGAGAATCACTCGGAAGGGCAGGGATTTCGTGATACGCTTCAACTGCGACTACGGCGAGGGCGCGCACCCGCGCATACTCGAGAGGCTTTCCCAGACGAACTTCACACAGACCGCCGGCTACGGCGAGGACGAATACTGCCGCGAGGCCGCCGACATCATCCGCGGGCTGATCGAAGCCCCCGGCGCGGACGTACACTTCCTGACGGGCGGCACGCAGGCGAACCTGACGGTGCTCTCGGCGGCGCTCCGGCCGCACCAGGGCGTGCTCTCGGCGGAGACCGGCCACATCGCCTCCCACGAGACCGGCGCGGTCGAGGCGACCGGACACAAGGTGCTCGCGCTCCCCCACAAAGCCGGAAAAATCTCCGCGGCGCAGGTCGACGAAACCTGCCGGCTGCACTTCGCGGACGACGCGCACGAGCACATCGTGATGCCCGGAGCCGTCTACATCTCGAACCCGACCGAGCTCGGGACGATCTATACCCGGCGGGAACTGCTCCAACTGCGCGAGGTCTGCGACCGCCGGAACCTGGTGCTGTACTTGGACGGCGCGCGGCTGGGCTACGGGCTGGCCGCCCCCGGAAACGACCTGACGCTGCCGTTTCTCGCCTCGGTCGCGGACGCGTTCACGATCGGCGGCACGAAGCAGGGCGCGATGTTCGGCGAGGCGGTCGTCATCGCAAACGACGCGCTGAAGCGCGATTTCCGCTACATCATCAAGCAAAAGGGCGGTATGCTCGCGAAGGGGCGGCTGCTGGGCATACAGTTTTCGGAGCTTCTGCGCGACGGGCTGTACCTCGAGCTCTCCGGGCACGCGGTCGGCCTCGCGCTCAAGCTCAAGGCGGCGCTCCAAGAGTGCGGCCATCCGCTCCTCGTCGACAGCCCGACGAACCAGCAGTTTCCGATCCTGCCGGACGCGCTTCTCTCCGGGCTCGGCGGCGCGTACACCTATTCGTATCAGATGCGCGTCGACGAAACGCATTCGGCCGTCCGCTTCTGCACGAGCTGGGCGACGCGGCCGGAGGACGTCGAGCATTTGATCGAGGACATAAGGAGGGGATCGCATGCCTAAGAACTACCGCGCCGAATTGACCGGCGTGTTCGGGGACCCCGTCGACGGAAACCCCACCGGCGCGATGGAGGAGGCGGGCTTCCGCGCGCGCAATCTCAACTATCGCTACATCACCGCGAGGGTGCTCCCGGAGGCGCTCGGCGCCGCGATCGCCGGCGCGCGCGCGATGCAGATGAAGGGCTTCAACCTGACGATGCCGCACAAGGTGCGCGTGATCCCGTTCCTCGACGGCATTTCCGAGGCCGCGCGCGCGATTGGCGCGGTCAACACCGTCTACCGCGAGAACGGGCGGCTGATCGGCGAGAACACCGACGGCAAGGGCTTCGTCGAGGCGCTCGGGATGGTCGGCGTTTCCCTTGACGGCAAGCGCGTCGCGCTGCTCGGCGCGGGCGGCGCGGCGAAGGCGATCGGCGTCGAGTGCGCGCTCGCGGGGGCCGCAAAAATCACCGTCGTCAACCGCAACCGCGCCCGCGGCGAGGAGCTCGCCGGCGCGATCCTGAAAAACACCGTCGCGGACGCCGAATACCTGCCGTGGGAGGGAGCGGCTTCGATCCCCGCGTGCGACATACTCGTCAACGCGACGCCGGTCGGCTTAGGCTCCGGCGAGAAGCCCGACATCGACTACACCGGCATCGCCCCGGGCATGGTCGCAGCCGACGTCGTGTTCAACCCCGAGTGGACGGCGTTCCTCAACGAGGCGAAGTCCCGCGGCGCGACGGCCGTCACCGGGCTCGGCATGCTCGCCTGTCAGGGCGCGCGCAACTTCGAGCTCTGGACCGGCGAGAGGGCGCCGTTCGACGCGATGTACGAGGCGCTGAAGGCGGAATTTGCCGAATAGCCGCAGTGCGGCATCCCCCGCAGTGCGGCCTCCTTGGAAATTTTACATCTTTATTGCTTGTCAGGCGCCGGGCGCTGTGGTATAATCGGGTTTGTGACATCGGGCGGTCCGCTGCCGCAGGCCGGTTATGAACGCCCTTGAGAGGAAGGAGGCCCAGTTCCATGAATGAGATCATCCGTTCCATCGAGAGCGCCCAGCTCCGAACAGACATCCCCGAGTTCCGCGTCGGCGACACGGTTCGCGTGTTTGTAAAGGTTGTCGAGGGCTCCCGCGAGCGCCTGCAGGCGTTCGAGGGCGTCGTCATCGCCCGCCGCAACGGCTCCGTCCGCGAGACGTTCACCGTCCGCCGCACGTCCTACGGCGTCGGCGTCGAGCGCACGTTCCCGCTGCATTCCCCCCGCCTGGATCGCATTATGGTGGTCCGCCAGGGTAAGGTTCGCCGCGCGAAGCTGTACTACCTGCGCGAGCTCAGCGGCAAGGCAGCCAAGGTCAAGGAAAAGTAATTCTCCGAAAAGCCGCGTTTGCGGCTTTTTTTGTGTTTGGAGGGCAAAATGCCGTCGTCGATCAACTGGTATCCCGGCCACATGGCCAAGTCCCGGAGGATGCTCTCCGAGCAATTGCGCGCGGTTGACGCGGTGATCGAGCTCGTCGACGCGCGCGCGCCGGTCGCCACGTCGAACACGGATCTGCGCTCGCTTATCCGCGGGAAGGCGCGGCTTCTCGTGCTCAACAAGGCCGACCTCGCCGACGACCGCGAGACCTCGCGCTGGCTCGAGCACTTCCGCAAGGGCGGCGCCGAGGCCATGCGCTTCAACTCGACCGGCGGCCGCGTGAAGGAGATGCTTGCAAAGATCGAGGAGGCGACGCTGCCCGCGGTCGAGCGCGCGCGCGCCCGGGGCATCGAAAAGACCGTGCGGCTCATGGTCGTCGGCATCCCGAACGTCGGAAAATCGACGTTCATCAACCGCATCAACGGCTCGGCGGTCGCAAAGACCTCCGACCGGCCGGGCGTCACGCGCGCGAAGCAGTGGGTCAAGATCGGGCCGTATCTCGAGCTCATGGACACGCCGGGCATGCTCCCGCCCAGGCTCGACAACCAGGATCGCGCGAAGTCGCTGGCGTACCTCGGCTCCGTACGCGACCAGATTCTGGACACCGAGGAGCTCGCCGCGTCGCTGCTTCAAAGGCTGATGGAGCTTCGGCCGGAGCTCGTGCGCGCGCGGTTCAAGCTCCCGGACGATATATTCGAGCACCCGGAGAAGCTGCTCGAGGCCGCGTGCCGGGGGCGCGGGTGGCTGCTCTCGGGCGGCCGGTTCGACACCGAGCGCGCCGCCGCGCTCGTGCTCGACGAGTTCCGCGCCGGCAAGGTCGGAAACATCACGCTCGAGCGCGCGGAGGTATAGCATGCGCATGCGCGAGACCGCGTCGGAAAAACTCCTGCGCCTGACGAAGTTCGAGCGCGCGCTGTGGGCGGACGGCCGCCCGATCGCCGGCATCGACGAGGTCGGGCGGGGCCCGCTCGCCGGGCCGGTCGTCGCCGCGTGCGTGTCGATCCCCGAGTGCAAATTGATCCCGGGCGTCGACGACTCGAAGAAATTGAGCGAGAAGCAGCGGGAGGCGCTGTACTCCTCGCTCCTCGCGGCGGCGGATTACATAAAGACGGCGTTCATCCCCGTGGAGGTCATCGACCAGATCAACATACTGAACGCGACGCGGCGCGCGATGGAAATGGCCGGGGCGGGCTTCAGCGGGCTGTTTTTGATCGACGCGCTCGAGGGGCTTCACCTGCCCGGCGAGGCGCGCGCGATCGTGCACGGCGACGCGCTCTCCTACATGATCGCCGCGGCGAGCGTCGTCGCGAAGGTCGAGCGCGACCGCTACATGGTCAAGCTCGCCGAGCGATATCCCCAGTATGGCTTCGAGCGCAACAAGGGATACGGAACCGAGGAGCACATTTCGGCGCTTCGCAAATACGGACCGTGTCCCGCGCACCGGCGGAGCTTCATTTCGAACTTCCGGACGGAGGGCGTCGCGCTGTGAACCGGCATGAAATCGGCTCTTGGGCGGAATCGGCGGCCTGCCAGCATCTGAAGGCGAACGGCTGGACGATCGTCGACCGTAACGTGCGCCTCGGCTGCGGCGAGATCGACATCGTCGCCAGGCGCCAGGACGTGACCGCGTTCGTCGAGGTCAAGAGCCGCTCGTCCGACCGCTTCGGCACGCCCGCCGAGGCCGTAACGAACGCGAAAAAGCGGCGGATACTCGACGCCGCAATCCGCTACGCGCAGCAGCACGGCATACTCGACGAAAAACTTCGCTTCGACATCGTTGAACTCGCGGATGGAAAGATCCGTCATATTGAGGGTGCGTTCGACGCATCCGGCGGCTCTTTTTAAAATAATACCATCGTTTCGCCACACCGCATTGGAGGAATCGCTCGGTGCGGTATGGAAAAGATACAGTTGACAACACTGTAGGAGTTCCTGATATGCGCAGAATCGTCCCGCTGCTTTTGCTGATCGCGCTCGCGATTGTGCCCGCCTCGTTGGCCGAAAGCCTCGACCTGCTCGTCAACGGCGAGGTCGACGCGGTGAGCGACGCGGGCTTTCCCACGGGCTGGTACCGCGACATGTGGTTCACGGACGCGGGCGTCTCGAGCCTGACCGTGGAGGCGGGCGTCGCCGGCGGGAGCAGCCTTTGCGTGACGAACTTCGAGCCGAACGACGCGCGCTGGGCGCAGGATGTCGCGGTCGAGCCGAACGCGCTGTACAGGATTTCCGCGATGGTCCTCGCGGACGGCATCGGCGAGGACGGCTACGGCGCGAACCTGTCCGTCAAGGACACGTTTTCCTACTCCGACATGCTCTACGACACCGGGGGCGACTGGGCCGAGCTGTCGATCGTCGGAAGGACGGGCCCCAAGCAGACGAAGCTGACCGTGTTCGCGCGCATCGGCGGCTACGGCGACGACAACCTGAACACCGGCCGCGCGTTCTTCGACGGCCTTTCGCTCGTGAAGCTCGACCAAGAGCCCGCCGGCGAGCCGGTGTTCGAGTTCGCGGGCTTTTCAAGCGACAAATCCGAGACGCTCGACCTGACGGAAAATACGGCCCCCGCGCGCCACACCGAGGCGCTTTTGCTGTTCCTGTTCGCGTATGTGCTGACGGTGATCGGCTTCGCGCGAAAGTTCCGCGGCGGTTCGCCGAGGCGCCCCGCGTGGCTGTTCCTCGCGGTGCTCGCGCTCGCGCTCGTCGTTCGGCTGTTGATCGCGGCAAAGGTGCGCGGCTACAACACCGACATCGGCTGCTTCTCGGCGTGGTCCGAGCGGATGGCGTCCGTGGGGCCGCTGAACTTCTACGCCGAGGACTACTTCTGCGACTACCCGCCGGGCTACATGCTCTTGCTCGGCCCGGTCGCGCTCTTCCGCTCGATGTTCGGCATCGCCTACAACTCCGCCGCGCACATCGTTTTTTTGAAGCTCGCGCCGATCGCGTGCGACCTGTTGGGCGCTTTGATCGTCTACCGGTTCGCGCAAAAGCGGCTCGGCGACGTCGCGGCGCTGCTGCTCGGAGGGTTCTACGCGCTGAACCCGGCGGTGATCATCGACTCCGCCGCGTGGGGGCAGATCGACGCGGTGCTTACGCTCGCGATCGTCGTCTGCGCGCTGGAGCTGTTCAACGGGCGGTACCTGACGGCGCTGCCGGCGTTCGCGGTCGCGGTGCTGATCAAGCCGCAGGCGCTCTTGTTCGCGCCGCTCGGCCTCGCCGCGGTCGTCGTGCGCGTCGCCGCGTCGAGGCGCGCCCTGCGCGACGCGCTGCTCGCCGCCGCCGGAGCGGGCCTCGCGCTTCTTCTGATGTATCTCGTCGCGCTGCCGTTCTCGCTCGGCGGCGGGGGCGGATTCTCCCCGCTGCAGCCGGTGAGGTGGCTTTGGAACCTCTATTCGAACACGTTCCAGGGCTACCGCTACATGACCGTCAACACGTTCAACCTGTACGCGATCTTGGGCGGCAACTGGGTGCCGCTCTCGAGCGTCGGCGCGTGGGCGGCGCTCCCGTGGGCGCTGTTCGTGCTCTCATATATCTATTCCATCGCGCTGCTCGCAATCTCGAGGGACGCAAAGAAGGTGTTCCTGACCGGCGGGCTGCTCATCATGCTGATCACCGCGTTCGGGCCGATGATGCACGAGCGGTACGTGTTCCCGGCGCTCCTTTTGCTCGCGCTCGCGTACGCCGAGTGCCGCGACCGGCGGATACTGTATTCGCTGCTCGCGCTGACGGCGACGCTGTTCCTCAATCAGGCGCTGGTTTTGCAGGGCGGCATGACGGAGGCGAACTACGGCCACCTGCAGTCGTCCGAGGAGTGGCTGAACACCATCTTCTCGATCGTCGCGGTGTTGAACGCCGCGTGGATCGGGTACGTCGCGCTCGACGTCTGCGTGCTCAGGCAGGCGAAGCCGCTCGCCGAGCCGCTCCCCCGCCCGGCGCCCGAGGAGGAGGGCGGCTACAGGCTAAACCTCAAGCGGCTAGACTGCGTGCTGATGGCGGCGGTCACGGTCGTCTACTCCGTCGTCGCGTTCGTGAACCTCGGATCGACCAAGGCCCCCCAGACCGCGTGGGTGTCGACCGCCGCGGGCGAAACGGTCCAGTTCGACCTCGGCGAGGAGCGCGAGTTCATCCTGACCTACTACGGCGGCATCTCGGACGTCGCGTTTAAGGTTTCGTTCTCCCCGGACGGCGCAACCTGGACGGAGCCGCGGGCCGCGGTCTACGACCAGGGCGAGATCTTCCGCTGGCTGTGGCTCGACGAAAACGGCTCGACCGCGACCGCGCGCTTTGTGCGGCTGATCGCGGACGACGCGGGCGTCGTGCTCCACGAGGTCGGCTTCCTCGACGCGGACGGAAAGCCGTACCCGATCGCGTCGGTCTCGGGGGACGGCGACGCCCAACTGCTCATCGACGAGCAGGACACGGTGCCCGCGCACCCGTCGTATTTCAACTCCACGTATTTCGACGAAATCTACCACGCGCGCACGGCCTACGAGCACCTGCACGGGCTGCGGACCTACGAGTGGACGCACCCGCCGCTCGGCAAGGTGCTGATGATGTTCGGCATCGAGATGTTCGGCATGACGCCGTTCGGCTGGCGGTTCATGGGCACGCTCGCGGGCGTATTGATGCTGCCGGTGCTGTATTTGATCGTGAAGCAATTGACGAAGCGCACCGACCTCTCATTCATCGCGATGTTCCTGTTCGCGGTCGACGCGATGCACTTCACGCAGACGCGCATCGCGACGATCGACAGCTACGCGGTGTTCTTCATACTCGTCATGTACTTCTTCATGTTCCGCTTCAGCCGCATGCGCTGGAATCGCGACGGCTTCTGGCGGTCGCTCGTCCCGCTCGGCCTCTCGGGGCTGTTCATGGGCATCGCGTGGGCGACGAAGTGGATCGGCATCTACGCCTCGGCCGGGCTCGCCGCGATCTTTCTCTGGGCGATCGCAAACAACATCCGCGAGGACCGCGCGACGCTGCGCGGCGGGCTATTTTTCGCGATGACGTGGGCGGGGCTTCTGACGATGCTGGGCGCGGCGGGCTCCAAAGTGCTCGATCACTCCGGCATGCTGGCGCTGAGCGCCTCGAGGCTCTCGCGGGCGCTGATGCTCGCCGCGCAATGGTGGGTTCCGATATCGCTCGCAGGGTTTGCGCTGACCGCCGTCGGGATCGCGCTTCTGGCGCTCCGCGAGGAGAACAGGCTGTTCTTCCGGCTCGCAATCGCCTCGGCGTTCTCGGTCCTGATGTTCGTCGTAGTCCCGCTCCTCATCTACTACTTCTCGTACTACTGGCACATGCAAGCCGAGGGCGGGCTCACGATCGAGCGCGTGCTGAATCTGCAGAAGAGCATCTTCAACTACCACGCGGGGCTCGGCGGCGACACGCACTACTTCCGCTCCGAGTGGTACGAGTGGCCGGTCATCGCTTGGCCGATGTGGTATTACTCCGGCACGAAGTTCGTCGCCGCGGGCATGATCTCGTCGATCTCGTGCATGGGAAACCCGGCCGTGTGGTGGTTCGGGCTCGCGGCGCTGCTGTTCGTCGCGTTCGCGACCGCCTGGCGCCGGCGCGCGCCCCGGGCGTACGTGCTCGTGCTGATCGCGTTTTTGTCGCAATATCTGCCGTGGGTCGTCGTGCCGCGCTCGACGTTCATCTACCACTACTTCGCGAGCGTGCCGTTCATCATCGTCGCGGCGGCGCTGCTGCTCGACCGCATACGAAGGAAGAGCCGGCAGGCGTTCATCGCCTCCGCGGGCATCCTGATGGCCGTCGCGCTTCTGCTGTTCATCGCGTTCTACCCGCTCGAGAGCGGGCTCCCGGTCGCCCGGAACTACGCGATGCTGCTCCGGTGGTTCAACTGGTATAACTTTTAGCATATTACGATATATTCCCGCATACAAAAGGGGAGGGACTTCCATGCTCGCCTCGGTCACGAGCCTCGGAATTCTGGGAATCGACGGGTTCGTCGTCCGGGCGGAGGTGAACCTCGCGCCCGGCATGCCCGCGTTCGATGTCGTCGGGCTCCCGGACGCCGCGGTGCGCGAGTCCCGCGAGCGCGTGCGCGCGGCGCTCCGGAACGCCGGGGAGAAGTTCCCGGCGGAGCGGCTGACGGTGAACCTCGCGCCGGCGGACGTCAAAAAGGAGGGCCCGGCGTTCGACCTGCCGATCGCGCTCGGCGTGCTCGGCGCGTCCGGGGCGTTCCGGCCGGAGGCGTTCGAGGGCACGGCGGTCATCGGCGAGCTTTCCCTGGACGGCTCGGTCCGGCCGGTGCGCGGCGCGCTCCCGATGGTCATCGCGGCGCTGACGGCGGGCGTCCGATCGGCGATGTTGCCGGCCGCGAACCTGCCCGAGGTGCGCACGATCGAGGGGATCGGCCTCCTGCCCGTCTCGCACCTCCGCGACGCGGTCGCGCACTTCTCCGGCCGCGCGCCGATCGCCCCCGTGCCGACGGTCCGGTACATAGACCTCCTGACCGCGCGCGAGTACCCGGTCGACTTTTCGCACGTCAAGGGCCAGCGGTTCGCGAAGCGCGCGCTCGAGATCGCGGCGGCGGGCGGGCACAACGCGCTGATGATCGGCTCGCCCGGCTCCGGAAAGACGCTGATGGCGCGCTGCATCCCGACGATTTTGCCGGACATGTCGTTTCAGGAGGCGCTCGAGGTCACGCGCATCCACTCGGTCGCCGGCGCGATCCCGGAGACGGGGCTTTTGACCGAGCGGCCGTTCCGCTCGCCGCACCACACGGCGTCGAACGCGTCGCTCGTCGGCGGCGGCGCGGGCGCGCTGCCGGGGGAGATCTCGAAGGCGCACAACGGCGTGCTGTTTCTGGACGAACTGCCCGAGTACCGCCGCGACGTGCTCGAGGCGCTTCGGCAGCCGCTCGAGGACGGCTTCGTGACGGTCGCGCGCGTCAACGCGACGGCGACGTACCCCGCGCAGTTCACGCTCGTATGCTCGATGAACCCCTGCCCGTGCGGGAACCTCGGGAGCCGGCTGCAGCCCTGCCGCTGCTCCCCCGCGGAGATACGGCGATACCTCAACCGCATCTCCGGCCCGCTGCTCGACCGCATCGACATGCACATCGAGGTCGAGTCGATCCCGTCCGACCGGCTCTCCGACGAAGTCGCCGAGGAGCCCTCCTCCGCGATCCGCGAGCGCGTCGAGAGGGCGCGCAGCGTGCAGTCGGAGCGGTACCGGAGCGAGCCCGGCGGCCTTCGGATCAACGCGCAGCTGAACGCGCGCACATTGAACCGCGCCTGCCCGATGACCGGGCGCGCGCGGGAAATCCTGAAGCTCTCGAGCGAGGCGCTCAGCTTCTCGAACCGCGCCTACACGCGCATCCTGAAGGTCGCGCGCACGATCGCCGACCTCGAGGGCGCGGACGTGATCGACGAGGCGCATGTCTCGGAAGCCGTGCAGTACAGCACGCTCGACCGCAAATACTGGGGGTAGCCGCATGGATTTGAGCGCGATGGAGCAATATTGGATATGGCTGTCGGGCGTCGAGGGCATCGGCATCCGCCGCTTCTACAGGCTTTTGTCGGAGTACGGCGACGCGCGCGCCGTCTGGGACAGCATAGGCGACCCGGGCATGGCGTTTCTCGGCGCCCGGGCGCTTGAAAACCTGCGCGCCGCGCGCACGGAGGAGCGGTTTTTCCGCGTGTTTTCGGAGCTCGAGCGGCTCAATATGCGCGCGATTCCGCGGATTTCCGAAGCGTACCCCGCGTCGCTTCACGAGATCTTCGACCCGCCCGCGACCTTGTACGTGCGCGGGGACGCGGACCTCTCGGCGGAGCGGATGTTCGCGATCGTCGGCACGCGCCGCGCGACGCGGGACGGGAAGCGCGCGGCGCGGGAGTTCGCGCGCACGCTCGCGGGCGAGGGCGTCTCGGTCGTCAGCGGGCTCGCGCGCGGCGTGGACACCGCGGCGCACGAGGGCGCGCTCGAGGGCGGGGCGCCGACGATCGCCGTGCTCGGGAGCGGCGCGGACGTGATCTACCCGCCGGAAAACGAATTGCTCGCGGAGCGCATACTGGACGCCGGCGGCGCGGTCGTCTCCGAGTACGTGCCGGGCGCCGAGCCCTCGAAGGGCAACTTCCCGCAGCGCAACCGCATCATCAGCGGGCTCTGCGCGGGCGTGCTGCTCGTCGAGGGCGCGGAGAACTCCGGCGCGATGATCACGGTGAACCTGGCGACCGAGCAGGGCCGCGACGTGTTCGCGGTGCCGGGCTCGATCTACTCGCCCCTGAGCGCCGCCCCGAACCGGCTGATACAACTGGGCGCGCCCCCGGCGCTCTCCGGCTGGGACATACTGGAGCACTACCGCTGGGCGAGCCGCCCGGCAAAACCCGCGCCCGGGGCGCCGCTCCCGGAGCTCGACGAGGAGGAATCGACGCTCGTGACGGCGCTTCGCGAGCAGGAGCTCTCGTTCGACGAGCTGTGTTCGCTGGGTAAATTTCCTGCGGCGAAACTAAATTCACTCTTGACAATGCTTGTGCTTCGGGGCATAATCGTAAAAGCCCCGGGCGGACTGTATCGGGCGTATCAATAGAAGCTTTTTCATGGAGGACTTCAATGGCGACGAAACTGGTAATCGTGGAATCTCCGGCCAAGGCAAAGACGATCGCAAAATTCCTCGGCCGCGGCTATAAGGTCGAGGCCTCGCAGGGCCACGTGCGCGACCTTCCCAAGTCGCAGATCGGCGTGGACATCGAAAACGGCTTCGACCCCAAATACATCACGATCCGCGGGCGCGGCGACATTCTGAACAAGATTCGCAAGGAGGCGCGCTCCGCCTCGAAGGTCTACCTCGCGACCGACCCGGACCGCGAGGGCGAGGCGATCTCCTGGCATCTGGCGAGCGTGCTCGGCATCGACGAGACGTCGCCCTGCCGGATCGAATTCAACGAGGTGACGATGAAGGCGGTCAAGGCGGCCGTCAAGAGCCCGCGCGGCATCGACCTGAGCCGCGTCAACGCGCAGCAGGCGCGCCGCGTGCTCGACCGGCTCGTCGGCTACAAGATCAGCCCCATCCTCTGGGCGAAGGTCAAGAAGGGGCTGAGCGCGGGCCGCGTGCAGTCGGTCGCGACGAAGATGATCTGCGACCGCGAGACCGAGATCGAGATCTTTGCGCCGGAGGAGTTCTACAACATCTCCGCGCAGTTCGACATCGGCGGCGCGTCGATCTCCGCAAGATTCTTCGGGCAGGGCGACGAGAAGATCGAAATCCACTCGCGCGAGGCGTGCGACGATCTGCTCCGGCGCGCGCACGTGGGAAGCTATAAGGTCGGCTCGATCAAGCGTTCCGAGCGGCGCAAGTTCCCCGCCGCGCCGTTCACGACGTCGAACCTGCAGCAGGAGGCGTCGCGCAAGCTCGGCTTCACGACGCAAAAGACGATGCAGGTCGCCCAGCAGCTCTACGAGGGCGTCGACATCCTCGGCGAGGGCTCGCAGGGCCTCGTGACCTACATCCGCACCGACTCGACGCGCATCTCCGACGAGGCGCTCGCCTCCGTGCGCGACATGATCCACGCCTCCTACGGCGAGAAGTTCCTGCCGGCGGAGCCGAACATCTACAAGAGCCGCAAGAGCGCCCAGGACGCGCACGAGGCGATCCGCCCGACCGACATCCTAAGAAAGCCCGAGAACATCAAGAACTCGCTGACGCGCGACCAGTTCCGGCTCTACCGGCTGATCTACGACCGGTTCGTCTCGAGCCAGATGACGCCGGCGGTGTTCGACACGCTGTCCGCGGACGTCGCGGGCGAAAACGCTCTGACGTTCCACATCAGCGGCCAGAAGATGAAGTTCGCGGGCTTCACCGCCGTCTACGAGGAGGTGCTCGACGACCAGGTCGAGGAGAAGGACATGCAGCTGCCGAACCTCGAGGAGGGCATGGTCGCGCGGCTGCTCGACATCGCGGGCGAGCAGCGGTTCACGCAGCCCCCGCCGCGCTACACCGAGGCGTCGCTCGTGCGCGCGCTCGAGGAAAAGGGCATCGGAAGGCCGTCGACCTATGCGCCGACGATCTCGACGATCATCACCCGCGGCTACGTCGCGCGCGAGAACAAGCGGCTGATCCCGACGGAGCTCGGCAAGATCGTCAACGAGCTGATGTGCCGGAACTTCCCGGACATCGTAAACATACAGTTCACCGCCGACATGGAGGAAAAGCTCGACGCGGTCGAGACCGGCTCCGCCGACTGGCACGGCGTCGTGAAGGAATTCTACGGCCCGTTCGAGCAGGCGCTCGAGAACGCCGAGGCGAGCATCGAAAAGGTCGCGATCGAGGACCAGGTGTCCGACGTGCCGTGCGAGAAGTGCGGCGCGATGATGATCTACAAGATGAGCCGCTACGGGAAATTCCTCGCCTGCCCGAACTTCCCGAACTGCCGGCACACCTTGGCGCTGCCGAAGAACATCGAGGTCCCCTGCCCCGCCTGCGGCGCAAAGCTGCTGGAGCGCATCAGCCGCAAGGGGCGCAAGTTCTACGGCTGCGAGCGGTATCCCGAGTGCGAGTTCGTGTCGTGGGACAGGCCGGTCAACGAGAAGTGCCCGGTCTGCGGTTCGCGCATGGTCTACAAGCGCGGCGCGAAGGACACGCACTACCACGTCTGCACGAACGAAACCTGCCGCCACCGCGCAGAGGTCGAGCAGCTCAATGACGACTAGGGTCACCGTCGCCGGCGCGGGGCTCGCCGGCTGCGAGGCCGCCTGGCAGCTCGTCCGGCGCGGCGTCCCTGTGAGGCTCGTCGACATGAAGCCCGCAAGGCGCTCGCCCGCGCATTCTGCGGACGGCTTCGCGGAGCTCGTGTGCTCGAACTCGCTGAAGGCGGAGCAGCTTACAAACGCTTCCGGCCTTTTGAAGGCGGAGATGCGCGCGCTCGGCTCGCTGATCCTCCGCGCGGCGGAAAACTCGCGCGTGCCCGCGGGCTCGGCGCTTGCGGTCGACCGCGAGCGGTTTTCGGAGTTCGTCACGCGGACGCTGAAAGAGCACCCGCTGATCGAATTCGAGACGGCGCTCGTCGACCGCATGCCGGAGCCCCCGGCGATCGTCGCGACCGGCCCGCTGACCGACCCCGCGCTCGCGGACGCGCTGACGCGGCTCCCGGGGCTTCGCGCTCTGCACTTCTTCGACGCCGCGGCGCCGATCGTGACGGCGGAATCGATCGACATGGACAGGGTGTTCCGCGCGTCCCGCTACGGCAAGGGCTCGGACTACCTGAACTGCCCGATGACGGAGGCCGAGTACAATGCGTTTTACGACGCTCTGGTCTCGGCGGAATTGGCCGAGCTCCACGACTTCGAAAAAAACCTCGTGTTCGAGGGCTGCCTCGCGGTCGAGATCCTGGCACGGCGCGGGCGGCAGACGCTCGCGTTCGGGCCGCTGAAGCCCGTGGGTCTGACCGACCCGCGAACCGGCAAAGAGCCCTGCGCGATCGTGCAGCTCCGGCAGGAGAACGAGTCGGGCACGCTCTACAACCTCGTCGGCTTCCAGACCCGGCTCAAGTGGGGCGAGCAGAAGCGCGTGTTCTCGATGATCCCGGGGCTGGAAAACGCGGAGTTCGCGCGCTACGGCGTGATGCACCGCAACACCTACCTGAACTCCCCGGACGTGCTCGGCAGAAACTACGCGCTCGCGTCCGACCCGCTTTTGCGCTTCGCGGGGCAATTGACCGGCGTCGAGGGCTACATGGAGTCCGCGGCGAGCGGCCTCGTCGCGGCGATCGGGCTCTTCAAGGCGCTCCGCGGCGAACCCGAGCCGGACTTCACCGGAAGGACGGTCCTCGGCGCGCTGGAGAGGCACGTTCGCACAAAGGCGCGCGACTTCCAGCCGATGAACGCGAACTTCGGCATACTCGACCCGCCGGATCAGCAAGTCCGCGGAAAGCGAAACCGCTGCGAACGGCTCTCCGAGCGCGCGCTGCAAGAGCTTGACAGGATCAAAGACGAATGCGAATTGAGGAGTTGAACATGGAACAGACCGCGTTTCACGGAACCACGATCTGCGCCGTCCGGCGCGACGGCTTGTGCGCCATCGCCGGCGACGGGCAGGTGACGTTCGGCCAGCAGACGGTCATGAAGTCGCACGCGAAGAAGGTGCGCCGCATCTACAACGGCCAGGTGGTCGTGGGCTTTGCGGGCAGCGTCGCGGACGCGTTCGCGCTGACGGAGAAGTTCGAGGAGAAGCTCACGCAGTACTCGGGCAACCTCGCGCGCGCGGCGGTCGAGCTCGCGCAGGACTGGCGGCTCGACAAGGCGATGCGCAGGCTCGAGGCGATGCTCTTATGCGCGGACAGGGAAAACCTGCTGCTCGTCAGCGGCACGGGCGAGGTCATCGAGCCGGACGACGGCGTGCTCGCGATCGGCTCCGGCGGCAACTTCGCGCTGGCGGCCGCGCGCGCGCTGATCGCGAACACCGGGCTCTCCGCCAAGGAGATCGCCGAACGCTCGCTGCGCATCGCGTCGGACATCTGCGTGTTCACGAACGGAAACATCATCGTGGAGACCGTGTAAAGGAGATTGAACATGAGCCAGCTCACACCGCGCGAGATCGTCCGCGAGCTCGACCGCTATATCATCGGCCAGGACGAGGCCAAGCGCGCCGTGGCCGTGGCGCTTCGCAACCGCTACCGCCGCGCGCAGCTTCCCCCGGAGATCCGCGAGGAAGTCACGCCGAAGAACATATTGATGGTCGGCCCGACCGGCGTCGGCAAGACCGAGATCGCGCGCAGGCTCGCGAAGCTCGTCGACGCGCCGTTTGTCAAGGTCGAGGCGACGAAGTTCACCGAGGTCGGCTACGTCGGCCGCGACGTCGAGTCGATCGTGCGCGACCTGCTCGAGGCGTCGATACGGCTCGTCAAGGAGCAGCACACCTCGCGCGTCCACAAGCGCGCCGAGAGAAACGCCGAGGAGCGGCTCGCCGACCTGATCGTGAAGCCGATCAAGAAAAAGAGCAATCCGCTGGACATCTTGCTCGGCAACAAGCCGCGCGAGCCCGAGCTTCCGCCCGAGGAGCGCGACCGACTCACGCTCCGCCGCGCGGACGTGCTCGAAAAGCTGCGCAAGGGCGAACTCGAGCACGAGGTCGTCGAGGTCGAGGTCGAGGAAGTCGCGCCGAGGAGCGAAATCCCCGGCACGGACATGAACATGAACGACATGTTGGGCTCCATCCTCCCGAAGCGCACGAAGCTTCGCAAGGTCGAGGTCCGCGAGGCGCGCAGGATACTCGTCGCCGAGGAGGAGCAGAGCCTGATCGACATGGACAGCGTCTACATCGAGGCGATCGACCGCGCGGAGCAGCACGGCATCGTGTTTTTGGACGAAATCGACAAGATCGCCGGCCGAGGCGGCGGCAACAGCGGCCCGGACGTATCGCGCGAGGGCGTGCAGCGGGACATTCTGCCGATCGTCGAGGGCTCGACCGTCAACACGAAGTACGGCCCGGTGCGGACCGACCACATGCTCTTCATCGCCGCCGGAGCGTTCCACGTCTCGAAGGTCACGGACCTGATCCCGGAATTGCAGGGCCGCTTCCCGGTGCGCGTCGATTTGAAGCCGCTTACGCGCGAGGACTACAAGCGGATTTTGACGCAGCCCGAGAACGCGCTGATCCGGCAGTATCAGATGCTCCTCAAGGTCGACAACGTCTCGCTCGCGTTCGACGAGGGCGCGCTGACCTCGATCGCCGACTACGCGTGGCAGGCGAAC
>Ga0123328_1002499_pt1 | contig 16541 bp, 15 predicted proteins | sample BioC12SIPDNA_2_FD_89702 | JGI IMG/M metagenome (GOLD analysis project Ga0123328, IMG submission 89702) | Anaerobic biogas reactor microbial communites from Washington, USA - Biogas_R1_A C12 SIP DNA | ecosystem: Engineered > Bioreactor > Anaerobic > Unclassified | place: Washington, USA...
CCCAAGGAGCAGAACATGGACTTGAAGAACCCGAGCTGCGATACCACCCGGGCGCCTGTCAGCCAGCAGGGCGGCGTCTGCACCCTCCCTGATCTGGAGGCCCCGAAAGTCACCGTCAACATCGACGGCATCGATGTGGAAGTGGTCTCCGGGACCACCATCCTGGAAGCCGCCAACCAGATCGGCGTGAAGATACCCACGCTGTGCCAGCACCCCGACCTGGCCATTGCCGGCGTGTGCCGCATGTGTGTGGTGGAAGTGGAGGGCATGCGGACACTGCAGGCTTCCTGCGCCTACCCCATCACCGGTCCCATGACCATCAAGACCCAGTCCCGCCGTGTACGCCAGGCGCGCCGCCACATCCTCGATCTCCTGCTGCGCAAGCACTACGGTGAGTGCTACGCCTGCGTACGCAACGGCGTGTGCGAGCTGCAGTCCCTGGCGGAGGAGTACGGGGTTGACTTCTTCCGCTTCGGGCACCCCACCGAACCGCTGTATGAGGTGGACACCTCCAGCTACTCCGTCCACCGCGACATGAACAAGTGCGTGTTGTGCCGCCGCTGCGTCCGCACCTGCGTGGACCTGCAGGAAGTGGGTGTGTACGAGGCCGTGGGGCGCAGTAACCAGACCAGGATCGAGACCTTCCTGGAGAAGCCTCTGGCTGATGTCGTCTGCATCAACTGCGGCCAGTGCATCAACCGCTGTCCCACCGGCGCCCTGCGCGCCAACGATCCCAGCGATGAGATCTGGGCGGCCATCGACGATCCCACCAAGCACGTGGTCATGCAGACCGCTCCGTCGCCGCGGGCCGGCATCGGCGAGTGCTTCGGCTTGGAGCCGGGGCATGCCCTCACCTTCGAGATGAACACGGCGTTGCGCCGCTGCGGCTTCGACAAGGTGTTCGACACCAACTTCAGCGCCGACCTCACCATCATCGAGGAGGGCACCGAGCTCATCATCCGCCTCAAGAAGGCCTTGGTGGACGGCGACGCCGACGTGAAGCTGCCGCAGTTCACCAGCTGCTCACCGGGTTGGGTGAAGTTCATCGAGCACTTCTACCCTGAGTACCTGGAGCATCTGTCCACGGCCAAGAGCCCGCAGCAGATGTTCGGCGCCCTCATCAAGACCTACTACGCGCAGCTCACCGGCATCGATCCCAAGGACATCGTCACGGTGGCCCTGATGCCCTGCTCGGCCAAGAAATTCGAGTGCAACCGGCCGGAGATGGTGGACAGCGGCTTCAAGGACATCGACTACGGCCTCACCACCCGTGAGCTGGGCGCCATGATCAAGGAAGCCGGCATCTGGCTGCCCGACATGCCCAAGTCCGACTTCGACGATCCCTTCGGTACGGCCACCGGCTCCGGCGTCATCTTCGGCGCCACCGGCGGTGTGATGGAAGCCGCGCTGCGCACGGTGATCGAGCTGGTGGCGGGCCAGAAGGTGGAGAACTTCTACGATCACGCCGACATCATCCCGGTGCGGGGCTTCGACGGTGTCAAGTACGCCGAGATCACCGTGCCCGAGGTGGGTCCGGTGCCGGATCTGCTCAAGGATCTGGTTCCCAGTTGGGACTTCCTCAAGGGCGCGACCCTGAAGGTGGGCGTGGCTCATGGCACGGCCAACGCCAAGCGCGTGATGGAGGACATCAAGGCTGGCGGCATCTTCAGCCAGTGCCACTTCATCGAGTTCATGGCCTGCCCCGGTGGCTGCATCGGCGGCGGCGGCCAGCCCATCCCCACCAGCCCGGCCATCCGCGCGGCTCGCGCCAAAGCCATCTACTCGGAGGATGCCGCGTACGAGGTGCGCAAGTCGCACGAGAACCCGGCCGTCCTCAAGATCTACAACGAGTTCCTGCAGGACGGCCCCTGCAGCCACTTGAGTCACAATCTGCTGCACACACACTACACGCCCCGGGGCAAGTTCATCTCCTAGGCGCTGGTGTTGCCGTCGACGGAGACGGCACGATTCTGTGGGCGACGCCCGCCGGAGGGCGGGCGTCGCAGCTTTCCGCAGGATGAGCGTGGGGTGCGACCTGTTTGGAGAAGGCACACCACGAGAAGGAGGGACGCGATGGCCAAGAGAGTCGTATTGGGTGTGTGCATCTCCTCCCGAGCGAAGGAAGTACCTGCCGTGCAGCAGGTACTCACCGAGTACGGCTGCAACATCCGCACCCGCCTGGGCATGCATGAGGTGGCGGGTGAGTACTGTGCGCCCAGCGGCGTGGTACTGCTGGACATGGTGGGCGCCCCGGAGGACATCGATGCCTGCCAGACCAAGTTGACGGCCGTGGAAGGCGTGCAATGCCAGCGGCTGGAGTTCGACATATGAGGTTCCGTTCGCTCCTCCGGCAGCGGTTTCTGAAGCCGGCGTTGCCGGTTCTCCTCCTGGCGCTGCCCTTCCTGGTGGCCGCGTGTGGTTCGGAAACCACTACCACCACGGAGCCCACCACCAGCACTGCGCCGGTTGCCAAGGTGGAGAAGCTGACGCTGGTGGTGCCTCCCGGCCCCATGGCAGTGCCGGCCGCCTACCTGGCGGCGGAGAACAAGTTGGACGCGGTGGCGAACAGCGTGGAGGTCATAACCTGGGAGAACACGGAGCAGCTGCGTGCCTTGGTGGCCGGCAACCGGGCGGAGTTTGTAACCATGCCCTCGAACAATGCGGCCGTCTTCTACAACAAGGGCCTTGGCATCCAACTGCTGGATATCGGCGTGTGGAACATCACCTACCTCATCAGCACGCAGGAGGGCGTGTCCTCCTTCGCCGATATCAAGGGTCAGTCCATCACGGTGTCGTTCCAGGGCAGCGTTCCCGACCTGATGTTCCAGGCCTTGGCCGCAAAGGAAGGGCTGGATCCGACTACGGGTTTCGATCTGCGCTACGCGGCTGATCCCACCCAGGCGGCACAGCTACTGCTGTCAGGCCAGGTGCAGAACGCGGTGCTGAGCGAGGCGCTGGCCACCTCCGTGCTGCTGCAGTCCAAAGACAAGGGTATCAACCTCTACCGGAGCTTTTCATTTGATGGTAGGTGGGAGACTGCCTTCGGTGCCCAGGCCGCACGCACACCCATCGCCGGCACGGCGGCCACGGCGCGCGTGCTGGACAAGCCGGAGGTTATTGCCGAGTACCGGAAGCAGTACGCGGCGGCGGTGGAGTGGATGCTGGCCAACCCGGAAGAGGCCGGGAAGCTGGTGGAGGAGAAGCTGCCGCAGTTGGGCCTAAAAGCGGCCATACTGACCGCCTCTCTCAAGAACATCACCTGGGAGTACGTGGATGCGGAAGAGGCGCGCCCGGACATCGAGGCGTTCTTCGGCACGCTGGGTGAGCTGTCCCCGGATGTGATCGGGGGCAAGCAGCCTGATGATGGCTTCTACTATGGAGCGATCTAAGGGTCAAGCCGAGGGCTAGGTGAAATCTCCTGTCTCCCGGAAGGGAAAGCTGCTCCACGGCCTGATCGGTTCGGTGGTTTTGCTGCTGGGCTGGCAGCTGGTGTCCATGGCGGTCAGCTCGGCCATCGTGGCCTCGCCCGGGGCCACGATGGCCGAGCTGGGTCGCCTTGTGGCCGAGGGTGAGTTGTGGAAGCAGCTGCTGGTGACGCTCCGCCGGCTGCTGGTGAGTCTGGTGCTGGGCGCAGCCCTTGGGCTGTCGCTGGGATTGCTGGCCGGCATCCTTCCCCGGGTACGCGCCGTGCTGGAGCCGGTGCGCTGGGTGTGGATGACGTTGCCCGCCGTCGTGATAGCGGTGCTGGCCATGCTGTGGTTCGGCTTGGGCGATCGCGCCGTGATCTTCCTGGTGACCGCCATCGTCACCCCTGTGATCTACGTCAATACGGTGGAAGGGGTACGGGTGCTTGATGCGCGGTTGGTGGAGATGGGCCGAGTGTACGGAGTGCCGCGGGGGTTGATGCTGACCCATGTCTACCTCCCCGGGATTGGGTCGCCGGTGATAGCCGCCCTCACTCTGGCGGCGGGAACAGGGGTCCGAGGTGTGGTGCTGGGTGAGGTACTGGGGGCGCAGGACGGGGTGGGCCACAGCTTCGCCCGGGCCATGAGCTACCTGGACACCCCTCAAGTCTTCGCCTGGGTGCTGGTGGCCTTGGCGCTCATGGCGCTGCTCGAGTTCGCCGTCCTGCGTCCCGTGCGGGCCTGGGTGCTGCGCTGGAAACGGCACTAGGCGGGGGGACTGGAACGTGGGGGAAGGGGTGCCTGTCATCGAGTTCCAGGCGGTGGACAAGTCGTTTGGCGAGCTGTCCGTGCTGCGGCAGCTCAGCTTCAGCGTGGAGGCGGGTCAGGTGGTGTCATTCGTAGGCCCATCGGGTTCGGGGAAGACCACGGTGCTTCGGCTCATCGCCGGTCTGGCCACACCGGATGGCGGCCGGGTGCTCATGGAGGGTCGGCCTCGGGTGGCCTTCGTGTTCCAGGAGCCCAGGTTGCTGCCCTGGGTGACGGCGCGGGAGAACATCGCCTTGGTGGTGCGCGCGCGGGGCGAGTCCAAGAAGGCCGCGAACCGCGAGGCGGAGGAGTGGATGGAAAGGCTGGACCTGCAGGGGTTCGGACACTACTACCCCGCTGGATTGAGCGGGGGGATGATGCAGCGGGTCTCATTGGGGCGTGCCTTCGCACACCACCCGGACATACTTCTCATGGATGAGCCGCTGAGCGGGCTTGACCGGGAGCTCAAGAGCGCACTGTTGGCTCAGATCAAGCGTCTCATCCGCGAGGAGGGCGTGACCGTAGCCTACGTCACCCACGAGTTGCCGGAGGCCCTGGGTTTGGCCGACCGCATCCTTGTGCTGGAGCGGGGGGGCCGAGCGCGGGAGCTCGACCTGGTGGATCGGGGCGCTCTCCTCCTCAACTGGGTGGCCTCGGTCATGCAACAGGCCGTGGTAGACTGACTCTCTGCCTCGAGCTTCCGTGGGAGACTTCATGCAGGAGCACTTCTCGCAGTACATCCCCCGTCACGCCGCGTCTGGCCCCATACGCGTGGACATCGATGACACCACGCTGCGGGACGGTGAGCAGACGGCCGGGGTGGTCTTTGCCAACGAGGAGAAGGTACGCATCGCCAAGCTGCTGGATGAGGTGGGCGTCTACCAGATCGAGGCGGGGATTCCCACCATGGGTGGCGCGGAGAAAGAGGCGGTGTCCCGCATTGCCGGCATGGGGCTGAACTGCAGTATCCTGGCCTGGAACCGGGCGGTGGTCTCCGATATCAGGGCATCGCTGGACTGCGGGGTGGACGCCGTGGCGGTGTCCATGTCGTCATCCGATATCCACATCGAGCACAAGCTGCGCTCCAACCGCCAATGGGTGCTGGAAAGCATCAAGCAGGCGGTGGAGTTCGCCAAGGCCCACAACCTCTACGTATCGGTCAACGCCGAGGACGCCTCGCGCTCGGACATGGAGTTCCTGCTCACCTTTGCCCGCACGGCCCGAGATGCGGGCGCGGACCGGCTGCGCTTCTGTGACACGCTGGGCATTATGGATCCGTTCAACACCTTCATGAAGATCAAGACCATCATTGACGTGACCGGCATGGACGTGGAGATGCACACCCACAACGACTTCGGCATGGCCACCGCGAACGCTCTGGCCGGCATGAAGGCGGGAGCGCGCTTCGTCAACACCACCGTGAACGGACTGGGAGAGCGGGCGGGCAACGCCGCGCTGGAAGAGGTGGTCATGGCCCTGAACTTTGTGGAGGGCGTAAAGCTGCCGTTGAACACGGCCAAGTTCCGGGAGCTCTCCGAGTACGTGGCGCATGCCTCCGGACGGCCCATCCCTACCTGGAAGCCCATCGTGGGCGCCAACCTCTTCGTCTATGAGAGCTCGGCCCGCGCGTCGGGCGTGATAGAGGATCCGGCCAACTACGAGGTCTTCCCGCCGGAAGCCGTGGGGCTGACGCGACGTTTCGTCCTTGGCAAGTACTCGGGGGTGGACTCTCTGAAGATGAAGCTGGCTGAGCACGGCATCACCATGTCGGACCAGGAAGCGGCCGCCTTTGTCATCCGCATCCGCTCCAAGAGCGTGGGGCTCAAGAGGGCGCTGGTCGACGAGGAACTGCTGGACTTCTACCAGGCGGAGAAGGCCTCGGTGGCGGAAGAGGCGGCGGAGACGGCCGCCGTGGGGCCGGACATGCTGGACCGTGCCGTCGCCCAGGCGCCGGAGGCCCTTGCGGTTGCCATAGAACTGGAGGGGGCGGAGGAATCTGACCATGGCCGGTAGGGCGCAACCCTTCGAGTCGCGCTTCCAGGTAGCCCGCCACCCGGTATGCCTGGTGGATTCCACTCTGCGCGATGGGGAGCAGAACGCCGGTGTGGTTTTCGCCACGCAGGAGAAGGTGCGCATCGCCCGCCTGCTGGCGGAGGTAGGCGTCAGGGAGATAGAAGTGGGGACGCCGTGCCTCTGCCCGGAGGAACGGGAGGCCATCACCCAGATAAGCGGGCTCAAGCTGGGGCCGCGGGTCTTGGCCTACTGCCGGGCCAATCCGGCGGATGTGCGTTTGGCGGCCGCCTGCGGCGTGGACGCGGTGGTCATCTGGGCCAGCTTCTCCGGCATCCCGCCCTCCCGTTTTGCTGAGGGCGTGCGCGGGATCACGGCCAACGTGGAGCAGGCGGCTGCGGCCGCCCAGGATGGTGGTCTGCCTTTCATCTTCGCGGCTGAGGATGCCTCGCGTACCCGCACCGATGTGCTGCTGAGCGCCGCGGTGACCGCCAGGGAACTGGGGGCCGAGCGCTTTCGCTTTTGCGACACGCTTTCGGTGCTGAATCCCTTCACTGCCTTCCAGCGGGTGCAGATCCTGCTGGAGACGGCGGATACGGATGTGGAGATCCACTGCCACAACGATTTCGGCATGGCCACGGCCAACGCCTTGGCAGGGATCCGGGCGGGGGCGCGGTATGTGACGGTGTCGGTCAATGGACTGGGCGAGCGGACCGGCAACCCCCCCTTGGAAGAGATCGTGATGGCACTCAAGCATTTGGAGTCCACCGATCTGGGCTTTGCCACCTCTCGCTTCCGCGAGGTTTCGGAGTATGTGGCGCGTGCGTCCAGCCGGGCCATCCCCGTTTGGAAGGCCATCGTGGGTGACAACGTCTTCGCGCACGAGTCCGGCATCCACGCCGACGGCGTGCTCAAGAACCCCCTGACGTACGAGGTGTTCAGCCCGGACGAGGTGGGCTTGACGCGGCAGTTGGTGGTGGGCAAGCACTCGGGGAGCCGGACCATCCAGCACAAGTTCCAGGAGTTCGGCATTGATCTGACGGACGTGGAGGCGGACGACATCCTCTCCCGTGCCCGCCAGATGGCCGTGGAACTCAAGCGGGCGCTGTTCGACAAGGAACTGATGTACATCTACCAGGACTTCCTGCGCGACAATGAGGCGCGCAAGGCGGCGGAGAAGGTGGGTGTCATGGATGACGAGGCCTAGCCGCGGTCGCCGTGACGCCTCCTCTGTCTGAGCAGCCGGCCGCGCGGGACGCGGCTCCTCGTCTCCTCTTCATCACCAACGATTTCCCACCCCGCGTGGGGGGGTTCCAGTCCTACTACTGGGGCTTGGTACGAACCCTGCGGCCGGAGGACGTGGTGATCATGGCGCCGGCTCATCCCCGGGCTGCGGCCTTCGATGCCACTCATCCCTACCGCGTGGTGCGCACCAGAGAGTCGGTGGTTTGGCCCACGCCGCGCAACCTGCGGGTTGCCGAGGACCTGGCCGCCGAGCATGACGCCGAGCTGGTGCAGTTGGGGCACCCTCTACCGGCCGGTCTCCTGGGTCCCGCGCTGGCCCGGCGGAGGGGTCTTCCTTACGTGGTCATGCTGGGCGGCGCGGAGCTCACCCTTCCCGCCACCTGGCCGGTGGGCGGGCAGTTGCTGCGGTACGTGCTGGGCAACGCCCGCCTGCTGATCACCGTGAGCGACTACACCACGGCGGCCGCGCAGAGGCTTCTGGGCGCCCGCGTGCCGGCGCACACCGTGCGGCCTGCCATGGATGTGGACCGCTTCCCTCTCACCAGTGGGGCGGCGCGCGCGCAGGCGCGCCGCCGGCTGGGAGTGACAGGCACCCTCGTCCTGTGCGTGGGCCGGTTGGTGCCTCGCAAGGGGCAGGACCACCTGGTGGAGGCGGTAGGCCGTCTGGCGACCAAGTGGCCGGATCTGGAGGTGGCGCTGGTGGGCGGTGGCCGGCTCTCCTATCATCTGCAGAAGAGGGCCGGCGAGCTGGGCATAGGGGAACGCGTGCGCCTGCTGGGGAGCTTGTCCGCGCCGGAAATGGCGCAGTGGTTGGAGGCGGCAGACATCTTTGCCTCACCCTGCCGGTCGCGGTGGGGAGGGCTGGAGGTGGAAGGGTTCGGCATAGTGTTCGTGGAGGCGGCACTGTGTGGGTTGCCGGTGTTGGCCGGTCGTTCCGGGGGCTCAGTGGAGGCGGCGAAGACGGGCGACACCGGTATCGTGGTGGATGGAGCGAGCGTGGACGAAGTGACGGCCGGTCTGGAGCGGTTGCTGCGGGCGGGGGAGGCGCGGCGGGCGGAATTGGGGCTGGCCGGCCGCCGCTTGGGGCTGGAGCGGCATGACCCCGAGGCGGTAGGCCGGCGCTATCGGTTGCTCTTGGCCGAGGCGGCGGCCCGGCCAGCGGCGCCCGTCGGGACCGGCAGAGAGGCGTAGCGTGGGCCCAGAGAACGAAGCCAGAGTGGGCGTGGATCCCGGAGTGGCCTGCCACGACGGGACGGTTGGCGCCCAAGTCCCCGCAGCGCCGGAGTCCCGGGCGGCCGAAGGCCGCAAGGGCGTCTCGCTGCACTGGAAGCGCATGGCGGTCAGCATGATCCTGGGATTGGCTGCCGGTGTGGCGGTCATCCTGCTCTTCAACCCACATGTTGATGACGACGTAGAGACCGCGGTGACTGCCACCCAGGCGCCGGGGTTCCTGGTGCTGGCGCTCGTGGCGTTGGCCGTCATGCTCATCGCCGATGCGTGGTCGCTTCTGATACTGACCCGGATCATCCGCCCGGACGTGCCGTGGTGGCGGGTGGTGGGGGTGGCCTTCGAGGCCCATTTGGTGGGCGGAGCCACCTCCTTCGGTGGCATCGAGATCCCCTATCAAGTGGTGGTTCTCCGCTCCCTGGGGCTCACGGTGTCGCAGGCCACCTCCACGGTGATGGTCAAGGGCGTGATCCACACCACCGTCTTGGTCTTCGCCGCCCTGGTGGCCTTCATCCCCGTGGCCGGCTCGCCCATCACCACGCTGCAGAGGTGGATCCTGCTGGGAGTGCTGGGGCTGATCTTGGTCGGCTGGGTGATCGGCACGCTGTGGGTACGCCGTCCCCTGGGTATGTCCCTCCTGCCGGCGGCCGCCCGCCGTCGCGTGGCTTCTTTTGCTGATGCGCTGCGCGAGTTCAGGCAGATGGGGTGGGAAGTGCTCGCCAAGGTCACCGCGGCGCAACTTGTGTACTGGGTCTGCATGTTCTCCCTCATTCCCCTGGTCCTGCTTGCTCTGGGGTACCGAGGAAGGTTGGTGCCTATTGCCGTGGGGCAGGCGGTGTTGCAGGTGCTCATGCCCTTGTCCCCGCTGCCCGGTGGGGCCGGCGTGGCCGAAGTGGGCTATCTGGAGCTCATCGGGCGGATGATCCCCGGGGACATCCGGGTGGCCAGCCTCATCATGTGGCGCGTTCTGACCTGGCTCATCCCCTTGGCCTTGGGCGCACTGGCCATGGGGCTGAGAGGAGTGAAGCGCCATGAGTAGGGCGGTGCTCCTCGGCCGGCGGGCGCTGGTGGTGGCCGGCGCTTTCGGTGCAGGCTGTCTGCCCAGTGCCCGGCTGGCCTCCCGCCTCTTCGGCGGCCCAACCATCACCAGCCTGGGAGACGGAAACCCTGGCGCATCCAACGTGAGAAAGGCCTACGGTCTGCCGGCAGCTCTGCTGGTGGCCGGTATGGACGTTTTCAAGGGCTGGTTCCCCGTATACCTGGCCCGGCGGTTTCGCGCCGACGCGAATGTGGCCGGTGCGGTCTACGTGGCGCCGGTGTTGGCGCACATAGCGGTGGTGGGCGGCAAGGGCGCGGCGGCAGCGCTGGGGGCCTGTCACGGCTGGGACCCACCTGCCATGATGCTGGTGGAAGCGGGGTTGATCTGGGGAACGGCCAAAGGCTACCATGCGCCGGCGGTCGCGGCTGCCCTGGTGGGGTTGCCCTCGATACAATGGCTTCTCGGGAGGTCTCCGCGCACTATCGCCTGGACGCTGGTCTGCACGAGTCTTCTGGTGTGGGGCAGGCTGCGCGGCTCACATCGGGGCCGGCAGGCCTTGTCTCCTCGCGTGCTACGAGAGCGGCTTCTCTGGGACAGAGAAGCCGCCGGATTGAGAAAGGAGGAAGGGCTATGCGGGTAGGGCTCGTTTCCCCTTACTCCTGGAGTGTCCCCGGCGGCGTCAACGACCACATCACCAATCTGGCGCACCAGCTTGAGTGTCGTGGGCACGAACCCTGGATCCTGGCTCCGGTGGGAGGCCCGGGTCACGCGCGGCAGAGACTGCCGGAGCGCTTCGTATCGCTGGGCTCGGCGGTTCCGGTGCCCTCGAATGGGTCGCGTGCGTACGTCAACACCTGTCTCTGGATCCTGCCACGTATGGAGCGCATCCTGGGAGAGCATCCGTTCGACGTCATGCACGCCCACGAGCCGTGCACACCTGCCGCCGCGGGGGCGGCGGTGCTACGCCGCAATGCGCCGGTGGTGGGGACTTTCCATGCCGCGTTGGAGCACTCCCTCTACTACCGTTACCTGTTCCCCATCGCCAAGAAGATCATCGAGTCGCTGGCGGTGCGGATCGCTGTGTCGGAAGCGGCCAAGGAATACGTCCACGCCCGTTTTCCCGGCGACTACCGGATCATCCCCAATGGGGTCCCCGTGGAGAAGTACGCTCCGGCGCGCTTGGGGGACAAGGTCTCGGGGCGCATCATCTTCATTGGACGTGCGGAGCCACGCAAGGGTCTCTTCTACCTCCTGCAAGCCTTTGTCGCGCTGAGGAGGAGCATGCCTGACGCCACCTTGGTCATGGTGGGCCCCAGTTGGGCGCAGGTGCAGGAACTGGTCAGCCGTCCGGACAGCGGCATGGAATGGCCCATACCGGGTATTGCGCCTCTGGGAAGGGTGTCGCAGGAGGTCAAAGTCCAGGAGATGGCGGCGGCGGAGGTCATGTGTGTACCTTCGCTGGAGGGTGAGAGTTTCGGGATTGTGCTGGCCGAGAGCATGGCGGCGGGGGTGCCGGTGGTGGCGTCCGACCTGCCCGGCTACCGCTCCGTGCTGAAGGATGGCACCTTGGGCGTGTTGACGCCGCCGCGGGACGCTGAGAGCTTGACGGCGGCGCTGGGGGGCCTGTTGCGGGACGAGGCCCGTCGCCGCCGGCTCAGGGCGGCCGGTCTGGAGGCGGTGGACGAGCTCTCTTGGAGCAGAGTGGCGGATAGGGTCGTCGCGGCGTACGAGGATGCAATTTCGCACCCCGGCAGCCGGGCGTGGAACAAGCCTCAGCCAGGTGGCGGGCGGGGCATGCGTGTGACAAGGAGGTCTTGGTGAGGTCTCTGGTGGTGCACTTCTCCGGCGGGACTGAGGTGAGCATCCGCGTAGGGCAGGAGCCCGAAGTGATACTGGGGAAGCTGGAAGAGGACGGCGCATGGCTGGTGGTGGAGGACCAGGACGGTTCCCTTCACTACTTGTCCAAGGGGCAGATCGCCTACCTGACCTTCACGGGCAGGAGAGACATAGGATTCGCGTGAGCAACGTGGCCGCAGCCGGGCTTGCGCAAGGAGGTGGGTAGGGCATGGCGTATGAAGTGACCTGTATCCCGGGCGACGGCACCGGTCCGGAGCTGATGGCCGCGGCCAAGGTGGCGCTGGCCGCCACGGGTGTGGACATCGCCTGGACGGACGTTGAGGCCGGCGCGGACGTCATGGACAAGTATGGGACTCCCCTTCCGGCTCAGGTACTGGATTCCGTACGCCGCACCAAGCTTGCCCTCAAGGGCCCCATCACCACACCCATCGGCTCGGGCTTTCGCAGCGTCAACGTAGCCCTCCGCAAGGAGCTGGACCTCTACGCCAACTTGAGGCCGGCGGTGACCATCCCGGGCGTGGCTTCCCGCTACGAGGGAGTGGACCTGGTGGTGGTGCGCGAGAACACCGAGGACCTGTATGCAGGCGTGGAGCACATGGTGGGCAGGGATGCGGCTGAGTCCATCAAGATCATTACCCGCTCTGCCTCGGAGCGTATCTGCCGCTTCGCGTTCGAGTACGCGCGGCGTCACCGGCGGCATAAGGTCACGGCGGTGCACAAAGCCAACATCATGAAGTTCACGGATGGCCTGTTCCTAGAGGCGGCGCGGGGTGTGGCGGCGGAGTACCCGGACATTGTGTTCGAGGACCGCATCGTGGACAACATGTGCATGCAACTGGTGCAGAAGCCGGAGTTGTACGACGTGCTGGTATGCCCCAACCTGTACGGGGACATCATCAGCGATCTCTGCGCCGGCTTGGTGGGCGGCCTGGGTGTGGCTCCGGGAGCCAACATCGGGGTGGAGGCGGCTGTATTCGAGCCCGTGCACGGTTCGGCGCCCAAATACGCCGGCCAGAACAAGGTGAACCCCACGGCACTGATCCTGTCCGGTGTGCTCATGTTGCGCCATCTGGGGGAGGAGCAGGCGGCGGATGCGCTTTTCGCGGCGGTGACGCAGGTCATCGGCAGCAAGGATCGCGTGACCTACGATCTGGGCGGGCGGTCCGGGACCAGCGATATGGCGCGGGCCATCGCGGAGAGGGTGCAGAAGATCCGGGCATCGCGACAGTAGAAGCGCGGTGCGGAGGCAGGAGCCGCGGCCCCGCGCCTCGCGTCATGGCCTTGCTTTCACTTCAGCCGGTTGGCCAGCCACAGGAGGTTGTCGCAGAAGCGATCGAGGGTGGTCAGCGCCTCCGTATCCCGTTGCACGTCTCCCGGGTCGGCCCCGAAGGCCATGTTCCAATAGCTGGAGCCGGGCACGACCATGTCGCTGATCATGAACCAGTACAGAAGCTGGGCGTAGGTGAAGTTCTGACCGGCGCGCCGGGCCACCACCACGGGCCCACCCAGTTTCCGCGAAAGCAGACCCCCGCCGGCGCGGGACACGTAGCCGGCGCGGTCGAGCAGGGCCATGAGCTGGGGCGTGGCGGAGCCGAAGTAGACGGGAGAGCCCACCAGCACGATGTCGGCGGTAGTCAACTCGTGGAAGATGTCCGCGAAATCGTCGCCGTCCACGGCGCAGCTGCCGTCGGCGGTCTCCTTGCACACGGCGCAGCCGGTGCAGTGCTCCACCCGCTTCTCCGCCAGGCGCACCAGCGAGCCGGAGACGCCGCCGGCCGCCAGGCGATCCAGGCAGTGTTGCAGCAGTTGCTCCGTGTTGCCTCCCCGTCGCGGGCTTCCACATATGGCTATGGCCCTCATTGCTGGTGCCTCCTCGTGCGTGGGTGTGCCGGTTCACTGGTTCGCCGAAGGGTAGATGCAACTGGAGAGGTTGTCTAGTGGACCACGCAGGCGCTATATTTCATGGCTATTCTCGCGAGAAGTGGAGATATCACGTGACCAGCGCCAAAGTGAGTGACAGAGTCTGGCAGGGAGCCGCGCGGGCCCCTCATCGTTCGCTGCTTCGCGCCCTTGGGTTGTCGCCGGCGGATGCGAACCGGCCCTTGATCGGCGTGGCCAACTCGTACAATGAGCTGATCCCGGGGCACATGCACCTGCGCTCTATCGTTGAGCAGGTGAAGTTCGGTGTCTGGCAAGGGGGCGGCGTGCCCTTGGAGTTCAACACCATAGGCGTGTGTGACGGCATCGCCATGAACCACGAGGGCATGAGCTTCTCGTTGGTCTCACGGGAGAACATCGCCGACTCGCTGGAGATCATGGTACGTGGTCACGCCTTGGACGGGCTGGTGCTCATCCCCAATTGCGACAAGATCGTGCCCGGCATGGTCATGGCGGCTGCCCGCATGGACATCCCGGTGGTGGTGGTTTCCGGCGGCCCCATGCTGGCGGGCGACTACCGGGGGCGCAAAGTGTCCTTGGTCAACATGTTCGAGGCGGTGGGCGCCTACTTCCAGGGCAACCTGAGCGCAGAGGAGCTGGAGGAGATGGAAGGCTGTGCCTGCCCTACCTGCGGCTCCTGCGCCGGTCTTTTCACCGCGAACTCCATGAGCTGCCTCACCGAGGTGCTGGGCCTCTCTCTTCCGGGCGATGCCGCCATCCCCGCCCCCTTCTCCGCCCGCCTGGCGCTGGCGCGGGAAACGGGCGCGGCGGCCGTTCGCGTGGCGCAGGAAGGCTGGGGTATCCGGCGTTTCCTCTCGCCGGAGGCGTTGCGCAATGCCCTGGCGCTTGATGCCGCGCTGGGCTGCTCCACCAACACCGTGCTGCACCTCAAGGCCATCGCCCACGAGGCGCAGGTGGAACTGCCGCTCACCCTGTTCAACGAGATCTCGGCCCGCACACCGCATCTGGTGAAGCTGGCGCCGGCTGGGACGGCGCACATGGAGGATCTGTTCCGGGCGGGCGGCGTGATGGCCGTGTTGAACCGGCTGTCGGAGGCGGGGCTGGTGGACGGCTCCGTTCCCACCGTTTCCGGTGTCACCTTGGGTGAGGCATGGGCAAACGCACCCGTGCGCGAGGACCAGGTGATTCGGCCTCTGGCGGCCCCGCACGGCTCCACCGGCGGGCTGGCCATCCTGTTCGGCAACCTTGCGCCCCGGGGAGCGGTGGTGAAGGAATCTGCGGTGCTGCCGGAGATGCTGCGGCATCGCGGTCCCGCCCGCGTTTTCGACTCGGAACGCGCGGCCATGCAGGCTATAGAAAAGGGCGACATCCGGGCGGGATGCGTGCTGGTCATCCGCTACGTGGGGCCCAAAGGCGGACCGGGCATGCCGGAGATGCTCTCGCCCACCGCGGCACTGGCCGGCGCAGGCATGGATCACAGCGTGGCCCTGGTCACGGACGGCCGTTTCAGTGGTGCCTCGCGCGGAGCCAGCATCGGGCACGTGGCGCCGGAAGCGGTTGACGGAGGCCCCATCGCCTTGGTGGCGGACGGCGACATCATCAGCATCGACATCCCCGCACGGCGGGTGGAGCTGGAAGTCCCGGAGGACGAACTGGCACGAAGGAGAGATGCCTGGCAGGCACCGCGGCGGGAGCTTACGGGCGTGCTGGGCCGCTACGTAGCGCTGGTGCAGGGAGCGGAGACCGGCGCCGTGCTGCGCGATCCGTCGGCAGCGGCCGTCGGCGCATAGGCGCTTCCGCCTCCCTTCCACCGCACGCCCGCCGACAGGCGGGCTTTCGAGGCGAATACCCACCGTTGATCGGAGCACGTGAATGAAAGCAGCCATCGCACTGCTTGAGGCGCTCAAGCGCGAAGGGGTCGATACCATCTTCGGCTTCCCGGGGGGCCAGGTCATCCCCCTCTATGATGCCCTGTACGATTCGGACATACGTCACATTCTCGTTCGGCACGAACAGGGGGCGGCCCACGCCGCCGACGGCTATGCGCGGGCCTCGGGCAAGGTGGGCGTGTGCCTGGCCACCTCAGGGCCGGGGGCCTGCAACCTGGTGACGGGCATCGCCAACGCCTATCTGGACAGCGTGCCCATGGTGGCGCTGACCGGCCAGGTGCGCAGCGACCTCATCGGCACTGACGCCTTCCAGGAAGCGGATATCACCGGCATCACGCTGCCCATCGTCAAGCACAGCTACCTGGTGCAGAAGGCCGCCGATATCCCCAGAGTCATCCGCGAGGCCTTCTACATCGCCGGCACGGGGAGGCCGGGACCGGTGCTAGTGGACGTGCCCGTGGACCTGACCACGGTGGACATCGACTACGACCCGGCCAAGGCGGCCAAGGTCGATCTGCCGGGATACAGGCCCACGATGAAGGGCCACCCCAAGCAGATCAGGGCAGCGGCAACGGCCATCGCTCAGGCGGAGCGGCCGCTCATCTACGCCGGCGGGGGGGTCATCACCTCCAACGCCGCGGAGGAGCTGCAGGAACTTGCCTTGTACGGCCAGATCCCCGTGACCACCACGTTGACGGGCAAAGGGGCGTTCCCCGAGAACCACGCCCTGGCGCTCGGCATGTTGGGCATGCACGGCACGCGTGTCGCCAACTACGCCATGAACCACTGCGACCTCATCTTTGCCGTGGGAGTGCGCTTCGATGACCGGGTCACCGGCCGACTGGACGCCTATGCTCCTCACGCTCGGGTGGTGCACGTGGACATCGACCCGGCGGAGATCAGCAAGAATGTGGGCGTGGACGTGCCTATCGTGGGCGACGCTCGCTGGGTGCTGACCTCGTTGTTGACGGAGCTCAAGGCGCACAAGTTGGCTCCGGATCGCCATCTACCCTGGATGAGGCAGATCGAAGAATGGAAGAAGAACCACCCGCTGCGTGTGCGCACTGATCCCGAGGGCGACATCATGCCCGAGTATGCGGTGCGCAAGATCTGGGAGGTCTCCAAAGGCGAGGCCATCGTCTGCACCGAGGTGGGGCAGAATCA
>Ga0123328_1002504_pt1 | contig 16526 bp, 13 predicted proteins | sample BioC12SIPDNA_2_FD_89702 | JGI IMG/M metagenome (GOLD analysis project Ga0123328, IMG submission 89702) | Anaerobic biogas reactor microbial communites from Washington, USA - Biogas_R1_A C12 SIP DNA | ecosystem: Engineered > Bioreactor > Anaerobic > Unclassified | place: Washington, USA...
CGGCGGAGAGGGGCGACTTCCAGGAGCCGTAGGGAGCGGTCTGTGGGCTGGACATGGGGTCCTCCCGGGGATGGACTAGTCCGAATGAGAGACAGACTAGCGCAGTTGGGGAGGGAGGTCTAGGAAAGGAGGCCCCCGACCCATCGGCCATGTGGGATCAGGCCTTGGGGTCGGGAGGCCTTCTACGCCAGATCCCTAGTCCTCAAACTCCAGGATGACCTTGCTGACCTGGTCCGTGTGCTTGTCGACCAGCTCGAAGGCCTTAGCGGCCTCGCGGAAAGGAATCCGGTGCGAGATCAGCCCTTCCAGATCGACCTTGCCGGCGGCCATCAGGCCGAAGAAGGTGTTCACCACTCGGCGAATGTCCCACGCTCGAGCCGGTGCCGGGGGCACACGGTGATTGTTGGCTCGGATCTGACAGGTGCCGCCGGCGCCGAACGAGCTGTGATGGAACTCCTCGCCCAGCCGCAGCCCAATGCCTTCGCCCTGATACCAACCCACAGCCATGGCCCGACCGTAGATGGGCGCCCCGCAGCGTATGGCCTCCTGCAGACCTCGGTATGATCCGGTGGCGTCGAACACCACCTCCGCCCCCCGGCGTCCCAGGATCTCCCGCACCGTGCGAGCAACATCCTGCTGCCGCGGGTCGATCTGGTGCGTTGCGCCGAGCCTCATGGCCTTATCGCGCCGACCCTCGAGCAGATCAGCGGCGATGATCGGGTTGACTCCACCTAGTCGGCACAATTCCACGATGAACTGACCGATCACACCGAGTCCGATCACCACCGCACTTTCGCCGAGCCGGATCTCGGAACTCAGGTAGGCGTCGAGCGCAACGGAGCCAAGAGCATGGAAGATGGCGTTTGCCGGATCCATTCCCGCTGGAACCACGTTGAAGTAACTCTGCTGATCGATGTCCAGAATCGTTTCCTCGCGGTGGTGGTAGGCAGAGGCGATGAGATCGCCTTCCTTGACCTCCGTGACCTCGGAACCGACCTCTATCACCCGGCCGACTTCCTCGTAGCCGTACGGCATGGGATAGCTCCAGGCGGCGGGACCCTCGGAGTAGAGTCCGTCCACCAGACTCTTGTGAAACGAGGGTGCGGTGCCGCGGTAGATGTTCATCTCGGTCCCGTGGCTTATCCCGGAGTACTTGGTCCGGACACGCACCTCGCGCGGGGCGAGGGTATCCGGCAACTGGTACTCGCGGAAGGAAAGCTCTCTAGGCCCGACGAAAATGAGCTCGGTTGGCATGTGCAGTCTCCTCACCGGCCGCCATCGCGGCGTCGGTACTAGCCCTTGATTGCTCCGATGGTGATGCCGCGCAGGAAGTAACGCTGGAACGAGAAGAAGACAATGAACACTGGAATCATGGCGAACACGGCACCGGCGTTCCAGAGCCCGAAGTCGGTAGTGAACTGGAAGCGGAGTGTGGACAACCCTACCTGGATCGTCAGGTTCTCGCTGCTGCTCAGAACAAGCAGGGGCCAGAAGAACCCGTTCCAGTAGTCGACGAACGTGAATATCCCCAGCACGGCGATCCCCGGCTTGGCAACCGGCATAACAACCTGGAGCAGGATGCGCAGCTCTCCCGCGCCATCAAGCTTCGCGGCCTCGATCATCTCCGTCGGGAAGCTCGTAAGGTACTGCTTCATCAGGAAGATGGAGAACGCGATGACGAGGTCGGGCACGATCACGGCCCTCAGAGAGTCCAGCCAGCCGAGCTTATTGACCAGCAAGTACATGGGAACAAGCGTCGCCTGACCAGGGATCATCATGGTCAAGATCACGATCCAGAAGGCGATGGAGGCCCCCGGGAACCGCTTCTTCGCCAGGACATAACCGGCCATCGTTCCGAGCAGTATGTTCGACAGAGCCACCGTGACAGACACAATGGCGGAGTTGGCCAGCCAGCCGAAGATCTGACTGCGGCCGAAGAGCCGCACGAAGTTGACCAGTGTCGGCGGATCAGGAATCAGACGCGGTGGTGTCGACATCACCACGGACGGGGGGCTGAGGGCAGTCACGAACACCCAGTAGAGGGGGAATAGACTGACCAGGGCCCAGAGTGTGAGCAGAAGGAAGGCTATCACGCGGGTAGCGGATGTCCTGCGCCCTCTGCGTCGTGTCCTCGGTTCTAGCGCCGCCCCGGACGGATTCCTGCTCGCCGCCAAGGCTGGTTGCGAATCGTTCACGAGTCCTCCATTGCGCCGTGTCGTCCAGGCCCACGTCGGGCATTGAGCTCCGTCTGAGACCTGCTGTTGCTAGGGTGCCGGCAGCCTAGTACTCGACGGAACCCCGGGCCACGAATCGGTACTGAAGAGCCGAGACAAGGGCCAGTATCACCGCCAGAATCACTCCGATGGCACTGGCGCGACTGAAGTTCAGCATCTGAAACGCATAGGTATAGAGGAGATAGACGGCCGTCTCAGTGGCATGATAGGGGCCACCGGAAGTCATCACGTAGATTGAGTTGAACACCTGGAACGAGCCGATCGTTCCCATGATGAGAAGGTAGAGGATCGTCGGACGAAGCAGCGGAACGGTGATATGCCGGAACTCATGCCAGCCGTTCGCCCCATCTACCCGAGCAGACTCGTAGAGAGGGTCTGGGATGCTCCCCATCGACGCTGTGAGTAGCACTATGGAGGCGCCCTGTCCGGTCGCCACCGCCATGAGAATCAGTGACGGCATCGCCGTTTTCGGACTCCTGAGCCACAGCAGTGGTTCCAGCCCCACCTGCTGGAACAGCCAGTTCAGCAGACCATAGACGGGATCGAACATCCACAGCCACACCAGCGACATCACCACGCCCGAGACAACCATGGGGAGGTAGAACGCCGCCTTGTAGAACATCTGCGTGCGCCGGCCGAGGTTGAAGATCAGCTGCGACAACCCAAGCGATACGGCGATGCCGAGTGGAACGACGCCGACAGAGTAGTAGAGAGTGTTGAACATGGAACGCCAGAACAGGTCATCCTGTAGCGTCGCGGCGTAGTTAGCCAGCCCTACGAAGGGTGCGCCCCGTGGGCCGTAGCGGACCACGCTGATCCAGAACGCTCCCCCTACCGTGAGAACACGGAATATGACGATAATGGCGAGGGGTAGCGCCAACAGGAGATAGGCCTCCCGGTGTCGCCGCCAGGTTTCGGCCATCGATGAAACCATACTTGTGTGCCTCCCAGTCTGGGCCGAACGAGAAACGTGGGGGATGGCGTCGCGAGCCCATCCCCCACCAGCCCATTCAGCAGTGGCTACTTAGGTCCACTACTCTGTCAGGCGCTCTGGATCTCAGCAATGAGATCGTTGCAGCGCTCCTCGGCTTCCGCCAGCGCCTCCTTCGGCGTACGTTCGGCCGAGAGGATAGCCTGCCACATAGGGTTGAGGATCCTGTTGCAGGCATCGTAGTACGGGCTCAGGGTATCCTCGTGACCGAAGTTCATGGCCTGGAGGGCATACAGCATGAACTCGTCGCCTTCAAACACATCCGAGCTCGACTTACGACACGGGAGAAGATTCGCTGCCAGAGGCGCCTTGGCGTTTTCCGTGTTGGTGATGAAGTCCACGAAACGCGCGGCGGTGGCCTTCTCGACATCGGTCCCAGTGTCGAACTGCCCAAAGCCCATGAACACGGTGTATACACTGGGCTGGATGTCCGGCAGCTTGGACGGGAACATGATCGGGTAGATGTCGATGGCGTCCGGGTTCGGGATAGTGCCGTCTTCCTTGGCCATTCTGATCGCGCGCGACGACCCATGGCTACCAAGCATCATCGCCAACTGGCCCTGATAGAACATGGTGTCTACATTGGTAGACTGTAGGCCGGCGGACCCAGGCGGCATGACGTTGTGCTTGTTCTGCATGTCGGCCATGAGCTGTAGACCCTGCTCGCACTCCGGGCTGTTGATGACGCACTTCTCGCCCGTCTCGTCGAAGATCCGGCCGCCGTAGCCCCAAAGGAACGAGTCTACCCAGAAGTGGGCCGCTGAGTGGGCGAAGTGCGAGGTGTAACCAAACACTTGCTCACCACTATCACGGGTGAAAGTGGTGGCTAACGCCGCTTCCAAGAACTGCTCGAAATCCCAGAGCCGATCGCCCTCGGTAGGGATCAGGTCCTCGACACCTCGCTCCTGGAAGATGGCGCGGTTCACGAGCAGAAATCGGCTGCCGGCAAGCCAAGGGCGGTACCACAGCTTGCCGTCGGAACTGCCTGCCTGGAGGGACCCGGGGAAGAAGTCCTCTTGGTCCTCGGCGGACAGTTCCACCGGAAGCATCGCGCCCACTTTGGCGAACTTGATGATGACCGGCCCGTCCTCAAGGAAGAGATGAGGCCGACCGGCACCGGTGGTCGCGGCCACCGTCAGCTTGTTACGGCCTTCGTCCCAGGTCAGCGTCTCGACCTTAGCGCTGAAGCCGGGATTGTCCTTGGCGAACTCGGCTGCGGCCCAGTTCGGCCAGTCAGCGGCGGTGAACTCTGCCCGCTTCGGGTCGTCCTGAGACAAGCCGACGGTCTCTTGGCCGGTAACGCCCTCCCACATGGGGTATTCCCACCACTCGAGCGTGACCTCACTGGCAGCCTCAACCCGCTCCTGCGCACCAGGCTCAGCCGGTCCCGCGGCAGGTGTAGCGCCACAGGCAGCCAAAGCAGCTGCGCCAGCGAGGCCTCCAACGTATCCTAGGAACTGCCTTCTACGGTACTCCCGCTTGGACATCGTCGCCTCCTTGCCTCTCTGGCCAGGTCCAGGACCCGGCCTCACCCTGAGGATACCAGGATGATAGCGGCCGGCGACGAGCCTGCCAAGCGCTGGTCCCTTATGACGCGTTTCGGGGGCCGAGGCCGTCTCGGGTGCGCCCCCACCCCTACCTCCCCAACAACCGCGCCGCCCAGCGCGGCAGCCGCTGCAGACTCTCCTCCGCCTGCACGGCCACCAGCCCGCCCACGATCAGCATCGCCGTCACGGTGAAGAACAGCCCCTCCTCGAACGGGAGCGGCCCGAACAGGATCCCCACCGTCTGCTCCTCGCTGATGGCCCAGATGCCCGACCCGATGGCCAGCGCATCCGTTGATCCCAACCACAGCGACGCCGGGACCAGCGCCAGCAGCACCAGGCGCCAGTGCCGCACGATTGCCGGCCCGCCCACCGCCACCTGCAGCATGAGCGGCGGCAGGAACCAGACCAGCAAGATCGCCGAGTACGTCCCCGGCCTCCAACCCAGCACCAGCACCGCCACCGACGCCACCCAGGTCGCCGCTATCAGCGCCAGCAGAGCCCGCGTGGCGCCCTTGGCCGGCAGTGGAGGGGGGCAGGGCAACCGCCCGGCGAGGAAGAACAGCCACTGCCCCACCAGCAGCGTCTCCAGCACGAAGAACATGTACTCCTCCAGCGGCACCCAGCCGAAGGTGATGCCCACCAGCCGCTCCGGCGGGTAGCTCCACACCTCCGTCGCCACGCCGTAGTTGTCCCAGGGGGTGGTGTACACCAGCGCCACCAGGCACAGCAGGGCGATGGCGGCCCAGACGGGCAGGTTGCGCAGGCAGGGCGGCACCTGCCGGCCGCGGCGCCGGTCGCGCGCCGTCAGGAAGAGGAGAATCAGCCAGGGAGCGACGATGAACACGAGCAGGAACTGCATGTAGGTCACTGGGCTGCCTCGCGAGGATGCAAGAGCCGGCGCCCGCTAGCCGACATCGTAGCGGGCGGGGGCGTAGAGGAAGCCGAAGGCCTCACCCTCAGCCGGGCCGGAGTGGCGGTGGTGCTCCCGGTGCGCGGCAACGATGCGGCGCAGGTAGCGGGTGCCGGCCTTCAGCTGCAGCCGGCGCACCCGGCGGTGGAACATCACGTCGTGGAAGAGGAAGTAGCCGGCACCGTAGAGCGTCATGCCCGCGCCCGCCGCAACCAGCAGCGGCGACTGCCACAGCAGCACTCCCCCGGCGATGAGCGCGATGGCGATCGCGGCGAAGAACAGGCTGAAGGCGTCGTTGCGCTGCAGGCCGCGGCCGCTGGGCCGGTGATGGTCGGCATGGAGCACCCAGAGCGACCCGTGCATCACGTAGCGGTGCGTGGCCCAGGCCACCCCCTCCATCCCGATTGCTGCCGCCAGGAAGACCACCAGCACTGCCAGGAAATTCATGGCCCCTCCGCTCAGATCGTCTCGGCGCGGTAGGCGCCGGTGGTAGCCCGCCACCAGATCCCGGGCAAGCGGGCCAGCTTCGCCCCACCACCCAGATGAGCGCGGCGGTTGAACACGTCGTAGTCGTGCGCCTCGATGTCGTCCAGGATGCCGCGATACAGCTCTGCCGCCGCGGCCACGGCAAAGCGACCATCCTGGTGCAGGTAGCTCAACCCCGGCAAGGCATCGCGGTATAGCCGCCGGGCCCGCTCGATCTGGTAGGCGAGGAAGCGCCGCCAGCGCTCGTCCACCTGCCCGGCCGCCACCTCTCCCTCGCTCAGGCCGAAGCGAGCTAACTCGTCCAGGGGCAGGTAGAGGCGACCCGATCGCCAGTCCTCGCCCACGTCTCGCAGGATGTTGGTCAGCTGAAGCGCGACCCCCAGCCGAATGGCGCTAGGTTCCGCCTCTCCCCCACGGTAACCCACTATGCGCATGGCCATCAGCCCGACCGTGACGGCGACCCCGTAGCAGTAAACACTCAGATCCTCAAAGGTGGCGTACCGGTCCACAGAAAGGTCCTGCGCCACGGTCTCCACCAGTTGTCGAGCGTAGAGCGGTGGGATGCCGTGTCGCGCCACAGCGTCTCGCCAGGCCAGCGCCACCGGCTCCTGCGGATGGTGACCCTCAGCCAGGGCCTCGCGCTCCCACGCGGCCAGGGCGGCGCGGCTGCCGTCCATCTCGTCTACGATATCGTCGGTGGTGCGGCAGAAGGCATAGAGGGCGTGCATGGCGCGGCGCTTGGCGGGAGGCAGCAGTGCCGCCGCCAGGCTGAACGTCCGACTGTGCTCGGCAGTGATTCGGCCGCACAGCCGGTAGGCTTCGTCCAGGACGGCATCGCCCCCCGGGCAGGCCGGACGGAGGGGCGGTTCTGCCTCCTCCAGGCGGGCCAGGCGCAACAGACTCCGCTCCCAGGACTCGGCGCTCGTCATGATCGCAGGTTATGGCCCAGGCTGCTCTCGGGCGATCCGCTCCGCCGCTAGCTTGGCCGAGAGCATAACCAGGGGCACCCCCGTACCTGGGTGGGTGCTGGCCCCGGCGAAGTAGAGGTTGCCGTAGCGGCTGTGCCGGTTGTGGGGGCGCATGTACCCGATCTGGCTGAACTGGTGGTTGAGCCCGAAGGCCGACCCCTTGGCCAGGTTGTACTCGGACTGGTAGCGCAGCGGCTCCATGGCCTCTTCGAAGAGGATGCGCGAGCGTAGGTCGGTGATGCCGATGTCGGCCAGCCGGGAGAATACGCCCTCGCGCGCTCTATCCTTCAGCATCTCCCAGTCCTGCGTCCCGGACTCGCTCAGGTGCCCGGCCGGCACCAGCACCATGATGCCGTCCTTGCCCGCCGGCGCCAGCGTGGGGTCGGTGCGAACCGGGGCATGGATGTAGAAGGAAGGCGTCACGGGCAGAGACAGGTCCTTGAAGATGCTGTCGAAAGACTGGCGGTAGTTGTCGCTGGCCAGGAACACGCTGTGATGCAGCAAGCGCGGATCGGGCGCCCCCTCCAACCCCCAGTAGAACACGAAGGCCGAAGAGGTGTACTTCTTGTTCTGCAGGCTGGCGGCATAGGGATCGTTGGGCAGCAGCTTGGAGTAGACGTAGGGCAGGTCGGCATTGGCTACCACCACGTCGGCGGGCACCGTCTCGCCGTCTTGGAGGCGAACACCGGTGGCCCGGTCGCCATCCACCAGGATCTGGTCCACCGGCGTGTTGTAGACGAACTCGGCCCCGAGCCCCTCGGCAATCTTCATCAGGCTCTCCACGATGCGGTACATGCCGCCCCGCGGGAACCAGATGCCCTCGGCCAACTCGGTGTACTGGAGTAGGGTGAAGGTGGCCGGTGCCTCATATGGGCTCAGGCCCAAGTACATGTTCTGGTAGGTGAAGGCGGCACGCAGCCGCGGGTCGCGGAAGTGCTTGGCCGTGTTGCGGTAGTGGTTCTGGAGGGCCTTCAACTCGAACAGAAGGGGCAAGTTGGACAGGCTCCAGAACTCGGTCCAGTTGTAGAAGTTGCGGCCCACGAAGTTGCCCAGCGACTTGTGGTAGCAGCGCGACCCCTCGGCGAGGAAGTCGGTCAGGCCGATGGCTGCCCCCGGCTCGATGGCCTCCAGGCGTTCGGTGAGCGTCGCCAGGTCGCCGGTGAGGTCGAGCGAGGTGCCATCGTGGAAGTGCACGCGGTAGGTGGGGTCAATGCGGATCAGGTCGAGGTGGTCCTCCATCCGCTCACCCAAGTCGGCGTAGGTGGCGGCGAAGGTGGGGGGCATCAGGAAGAGGGAAGGCCCCATGTCGAAGTGGAACCCGTCGCGGCGGAGAGCGGCCAACCTACCACCCGGGGTGGGCTGCTTCTCGAGCACGGTAACGCGGTACCCGGCCTTGGCCAGCCGGGCGGCGCTGGTAACGCCGGCCACTCCGGCGCCAATGATCACTGCCCTCTTCATGCCACCCTCCCCCTGCACGGATGTGTCTCGAGGCGCGATCACCGCGGCAAGACGGGACCCCACTCCCCCTCAAGGACGGCCGCGGTGGGGTCAAGGCCCGGAGCGCTAGTGGATCGCAGCGGACACTAATTCTACCTTCCGTCGGCCGAGACGCAACCTAGGCCGAGAGCCCGAAGTCCTCCAGGACACTCGACGAACCGAGGGTGCACCTAGAGACACTCAGGGCGTTGGTACTCATAATCCAGGAGGCCGTACATGGCGCTGTGATGGAACAAGCCGTCATCCTCCAGCGAATACTCGCGCCTGGTTCCTTCGCGCTGGAAGCCAAGCCGCTCGAGCAGGCGCACAGAACGGTGGTTATCGGCGATGGTCTCCGCCTCGATGCGGTGCAGGCCCATCTGGTCGAACCCGAAGGCGCATACGGCAGCGACTGCCTCGTACGCCATTCCGCGGCCCCACCACGACCGCGCCAAGGTATAGCCCACCTCGGCCCGCTGGTGGCGGCGGCTCCAGTCGTGCAGGCTCACCGCGCCGACGACTCTGCCGTCGCAGCGCTCGGCCACCGCCCACATCACCGATCTTCCGGCTTGGTAGGCGGCGTGCATCTCCCGGATGAACTGCCGCGTCTCCTCGAAATCACGCGACGGCTCGGCGTTGAAGCGCTGCACCTCCGGGTCGCCCCAGAAGACGAACACGTCCCCGGCGTCAGCCGGCGTCAGCGCGCGCAGGATCAGCCGTTCCGTCGTCAGCACCGGAAACGGGCCGAAATCGAAAGCCACCGCATCCTGCATGTCTGCCCCCACCGATGAGCCTACCGCCGGGCCCAACCGCGCCCAGAGCACGCGAGGAGACGCCGGCCTCGGCGCCCCGAACCTAAGACTGCTCGCTCACCGCCTGCACGATCTGCCCCGCCCGCCGATCCAGCAGGCGCGCCAGGGGCCGGAGCGTGAGCAGGTTTAGGCCGACGGCATAGACGACGGCCAGGGGAAGCGTCACCAGCAGCGCCGGTCGCCAGAGCAGATAGGGTACGACCACCAACAGCAGAGCCGGCGCGATGGCGAAGGGCCAGGCCAGTAGCGTCCAGAGGTTGCCGGTGTCCTGATTCCAGTTCTCCACATTCTGCCGCCGAGCGCCGAGAATGCCGACGAGGGTGTACAGCGGAGCGGCCGACACATTCAGCAGAAGGGCGAGGACCAGGCCGCCCACAATCACCACCCACATACCGCTGAGAAGCGCGACCGGAAGCAGGAAGAGCAGGCTAAGGCCCATTGCGAGCACAAGCGCTGCCAGGTTGCCGGAGATCAGTACGTAGCGCCGGTCTACCGGGCTGAGCAGCAACGTTGCCAGGCCATCGCGATCCACGGTGCCGAAGTAGTTGGAGCTGATGGAAGTCAGTGCCAGGTTGGCCGCCACCGTTAGCAGAACGGCCACCAGGATCGGCAGCGTCTGGTGCCAGCCACTATCGGGAGCCGCCAGACCACGGACCAGCACGACCGGCACGACGCCCAGCCCCAGGGCCACCAGCGGCGACATGGCCAGCGCTTGGGCAGTGGCCGGGCTGCGACGCAGGCAGATCCAGTCCTTCAGGAGCAGCGCCCACAGCTGCGGCGGCCCCGGCCAGTTCCGCTGCCAGCGTTCGCTGCGGACCCGCTGAGTGCGCAGGCGGATCCCCGCCCCCTGCATCAGCCGCGCCACCAGCCGACTGTGCCACCAGAGCAGGCCCAGACCGGCAGCCAGCGCCAGTACCAAGAGCGCGACGGCTGCTCCCCAGCGACCCAGAACGGGGTAGGCCAGTGCCCCGGAGGCCCAGGTGGTGGGAAGCCAGAACAGCAACCGCGAGGGCCGGAAGGCGAACAGCAACGCCTCGGTGCTCTCGACGAAGCTGAGCCCGCTAAGATCCGGAAGCGCGATCAGCGGGGCCAGCCACTCGCGCAGGCTGCCATACTCCTGCGCGGTGAGTTGCAGGAACAGGTTGCCGAAGACGGGAATCAGAAGTGGCAGAGAAAGCACGAACAGCATGGCCGCTCGCAGCCGCCGGTCTCCGGCCACCAAGTCGTACACGTCCTCCATGATCCGGCCGGAGAAGAGAAGCACGGCTGTGAGTACCAGCGCCGCCGCCGCGAGGAGCGGCACCGCCAGAGGCGCATGCCAGGCCAGACCGGCCACCTGCCCCACCACCATCAGGACCGTCATCACCCCAAAGACGTCGGTTAGGGATACCAGGCTGCTCCCCACGACCAGGCCCAGATGGCTCACCGGATGGATGAGAAGACGGGAGACCTCGAACCGCTCCACGATGCTCGAGTTGTAGCTGGCCGGGAGGACGAGCCAGAGAAGCAGCAGCCCGGCGTTCACAAGGACGACGAGCTCCAGGGCCGCCGCGGGCGACAGCATCGCCAGCAGGAAGCCTAGCCCGGCCGCCATCCCGGCAAAGGCAGGTAGGCTGAAGAGGAGCATGAACACGCCGAGCAGGAGACGACCCAGCCGCGCCAGTATGTCCGGCCGGCGGCTACGGAAGAGCGATAGCGTCAGCCGCCACTGCAGCCAGAGGAGCGTCCGAATCTCAGCCCTCACCGGCCTCATCCTGCCCGGTCAGCCACTGAAGGAGCGACTCATGCGCCCCACTCCGGCTCTGCGCCTGCACGATGTGAACGAAGACGTCCTCCAGAGGGGCCTCCTCGGAGAGGCCGGCGGCCCGCCGCAACGCCTGCACGCTGCCCTGAGCCACCAGCCGGCCGCGGTTGATGATGGCGATCTGGTCGCAGAAGCGCTCCGCCAGGTCCATGACGTGAGTGGAGAAGAAGACAGTGGTGCCGCGCCGGTCCACCATGTCGCGCAGAATGTCCTTGACCACCCGGGTGGAGATGGGGTCCACGCTCTCGAAGGGCTCATCCAGGAAGAGGACCTCGGGGGCATGGATGAGGGCGGCGGCGATGGTCGTCTTCTTCCGCATGCCGGCCGAGAAGTCCACCACCATCTTGCCCGCGGTCTCACCCAGGTCCAGCGCGTCCAGGAGCGGCTCCACGCGCCGATCCAACTCGGCTTGGCTTAGCCCGTGGAGACGCCCGACTAACTCGATCTGCTCCACGGCCGTAAGCCGCTCGTAGAGGCCCAGCTTCTCCGGTACCACGCCGATGCGCCGCTTGACCTCGAGGGGAGCCTCCGTCACCGAGAAGCCGGCCACCGCCGCTCGGCCCGACGTCGGCGGCGCCAGTCCCACCAGCATGTTGATGGTGGTGGACTTGCCTGCTCCGTTGGGTCCCAGGAAGCCGAATATGACACCCCGCGGCACTTCCAGATCGAGGCCGTCCACCGCTACCAGATCGCCGTATCTCTTCGTCAACGCCTCGGTGCGCAGGGCCGGTCCCGCTGCTGTCACGCTGCCATCTCCATCGCTCGGTTCAGTTTCCGCGCAATGCTAGCGCGACGGCACCTTCGGGGCAATGGCCTATTCGGGGCGGGAAGCATACCCCTTCCCCGCAGGCTCGCGGGAGGAAGCCCGCCTGCTAGGCTTCGGAATGGGGAAAGAGGTCAGGCAGCCGAGCCCGTTTTCATGGACGCCACACTTCAGTGAATCCGCAAATCTGCTATTGAAGTCTATGTCTTTCGGTGTAACAATAGCCTTGCGAGTCTGATTAGCAGGGACGCGTCCGGTCTCTCGCCCGCCAGGCTGCGGGGGTGGGGGTGGAGGGGTCGGGAGCAAGGCCTAGCAGTGCGCCCACGTGGCGGAGCGCTCACGCGCTGATCCGCCAATGACGGCTCGCGGTCCGGGATCTTCAGAGTCAGGCCGATGGAAGGATGAGGTTGGTTCACCGATTGCGCTCTAGGGCTGGGCCGGCGGCGGCGCCGATCTGACGGACCGGAGCGACACGGTCCGTTCCTCCGGCCTGCCTGATGATCCACGAACACGAAACGGCCCCGATCTCCGGCAGGCGCGTCATGGACTCCCAGTGGGCCGGTCTGCCGTTCGGTCTGTACTCAGGGGGACGAGGGGAAACAGCAAGATGAAGAGATCTCTTTGCTTGGCCTTGGTGCTCGTGCTCGCGTTCACCGCAACCGTCTCCGCCCAGGAGCCGGCATCGGTCCCGGTCAATCCTACGCTGCTGGAGAAGTACCAGGAGTTCTACCCGCCCGCGGTGATACAAGTGACGGATGGCGTCTACGTCGCCCGAGGGTACAACCGAGACAATCCGGCCCTCATCGAGGGTGTCAACGGGCTGATTGTCGTCGATCCGGGCGAGAGCATTCCGGCGGCCCAAGCGGCCAAGGACGCCTTCAACGCCGAGCTAGACAACATCTTCGACAGGAAGCCCGTCAAGGCAATCATCTATACCCACCACCACGACTGCCACATCAACGGCGCCTCCGTCTTCGCCGATGAGCACACCGAGATCATCGCCCACGAGAACCTGATGAGCGCCCTGTTCGACGAGTGGTATGGGCAGATCTACCCGTCGAGGCTTGAGGGCGGCGTCAAGATGGCCGGGCTCATGTTCATGGGCGCTCCCGTTCAGGACGGTGAGGGCTGGTACACCGGCTACGTCCTCGCCGGACCACAGCTTATGGGGCCATCCGGCTTTCTGCCGCCGACTAGGACGGTGAAGGGAGAGCTGGAGACGACCATCGCCGGCGTTCAGTTCGACCTCATAGCCGTGGCCGGTGAGACGCACGACATCATCCTCGTGTGGCTGCCGGAGAAGAGAGTCTTGATAGAGATAGGCGTCCTCTACGAGGCCTTCCCGGCCCTGACTACCATGCGAGGCAGCGGCCAGAGAAACCCGCTCGAGTACGTGGAGACCCTGAAGCTGGCCAGGAGCCTCAATCCTGAGTACCTGGTGGCGCTCCACGGGCCCAATCCCGTCACCTCCGGTGAAGAGGACGTCCGCGAGTACCTGACCAACTTCAGCGACGCCATCCAGTTCTTGAACGACCAAACGGTGCAGTACCTGAACCGCGGCTTCACGCCCGGCGAGATCATGGACCTGCTCGTGCTGCCACCCCATCTGGCCTCCAGCCCCTATCTGCAGGAGACGTACGGCTCCAAGGAATGGGACATCTACCACATCTTCCGCTACTACCGGGGCTACTACACTGGAGAAGTGAGGGATCTGTTCCCCCAGTCTGCCCTGAGTGAGGCTCAGATGTCGGCCGAACTGGCCGGCGGGGTGGAGGCCCTGGCGGCCAAGGCCCAGAGCGCGCTCGAGGCAGGCAATCTGGAGTGGGCATTGAGGCTCGCCGACGATGTGCTCCTGCTCGAGCCGGAGAACTCAGCGGCGTTCCAGACCAAGGCGGCGGCGATAATCGCCCTGGCGGAGAGCACGATGAACTCCCAGGCGCGCAACATGCTGCTGTCCGACTACCTGCTCATGACCGGGCAAGTCCCGACGGATTTCCCCTTCGGGGACTCGCGAGCGCTCTTCTCCCGGATTGGCGCGGGCGCGGTTCAGTTGATGCCCATGGATACGCTGCATCGCATCATGGCCGTCAGCCTCAATGCCTCCAAGTCCACGGAAACGGACGTGACTGTCGGCCTGCGGTTCACGGACCTACCCAGCAACCAAGACACCGAATCGGACTTCTACACGTTGCAGGTCCGCAAGGGCATCCTCGAGGTGGATCCTCCATCCGCGGGAGACAGTGAGCTTGTGATCACCACCGACTCCCTGACCTGGAAGCAGTTGGTGCTGGCGCAGCTAGACGCGGAAGAGGCCGTCGCCGGCGAGAAGGTGGTCATTGAGGGCGGAACTGCCGAGAGCTTCTACGCCTTCATGGATCTCTTCGAGTAGCGGCGGGGCCGGGCGTCGGTGGAGGCGCCTCATCCTCGCCTCCACCGACACCACCTCCGCCAGACACCTGGCCGTCGGTGACCGATAGTGGGGGTACGGACACCAGCAAGTGCCCGGCACGCTGGATGTGCCGGGCACCTGTGTAGCCGTCCACCATCGCCCTCTACTGCGTGCGCGAGATGTAGAGCGCCGTGCCGACGATCAGCGCGCCGCCGAGCGCTGCCGACGGCCCCAACTGCTCGCCCAGCATGGTAACACCCAGCAGAGCCCCCACCAGCGGCTCTACGTTCAGGTACACCCCGGCGCGCGAGGCGTCGAAGTGGGCCAGGCCCCAGTTGTACAGCAGGTTGGCCAGCGCCGTGGAGCCGAGCCCGAGCAGCAGCACCGATCCCCACACCTGTGCCGACAGGTGCAGCGAGGGCAGACCCTCCCAGAGCAGGGCTACCGGTGCCAGGGTGATGGTCCCGAAGGCGATGATGTAGGTGGTAGCCGCCAGGGCCGGGTAGCGGCCCACCAGATCCTTGGTCATCAGCACTGCTCCCACCACGGCCACGGCCGCCAGGAAGACCAGGAAGTCGCCCACCCAGGAATGACCGCCATTGGGCTGCCCCACCACCAGCAGCACGCCAACGCTAGAGAGGGCCACGGCGATCCAGCCGCCCACGCCCAGGCGCTCGCCGCGCGTCGCCACCGCCGCCAAGGCCAGCAGGGGCGGGGTAGCGCCCATCACCAGGGAGGCGCTGGCAGCAGTGGTCAGCGTAAGCCCGGCGAACTGAAGTAGGTAGGTGACCGGTACCGTCACCACCCCCGCAACGACGAAGAGGGGAAGGTCGCGTCGCGCCGGCCGCACTCCCTGGGCCCAGGCGATCGGGACCATGACGGCGGTGGCCATGACGAAGCGGAACAGGACCACCTGCGCCGGACCCAACTGGGCGAAGGCGTACTTGCCGAAGGGGAACCCCGCCCCCCAAAGGACACCCGACACGATGAAGGCGGCGACGGCCAGCCGGTTGCGGCGACGGATGCTCATGGATGGTTAGCCCGTGACGTATGAGATAGACTGAGACGAGGCGTGAACCGCAAGAGTGGCTTAGGCCGCGGCGGTGCGCAAATGGCCGCGAAGGCGCCGCTCCGGACGTCACAGGAGTAACCACATGGCCCAGGATGTGTATGCCAGGCTCGCCGACGCTCTCGATCGCCTGCCCAACGGCTTCCCCCGCACCGAGTCGGGCGTGGAACTGGCTGTGTTGAGGAAGATCGCCACCCCGGAGGAGGCGGACCTGGCCTCCCGACTGAGCGGAACCCTGGAGCCGACCGACGCGATCGCCGCGCGGGCCGGCCTCGCGCCGGCGGAGGCTCGCCGCGCCCTCATGGGCCTGGTGCGCAAGGGGATGGCCTGGTTCGAGCGGGAGGGCGGCGTCAACCGGTTCCGCCTCGCCCCCTTCATCGTCGGGCTCTACGAGGCCCAACTGGACGTGCTCGACGAGGAACTGGCCCGTCTGGTGGAGGAGTACTTCGCCCAGGGCGGCGCCGCCGGCATCATGGGGCCGGAGCCGGCCCTGCACCGCGTCATCCCGGCGCAGACGGCCGTCGAGCACGAGTGGGTGCTGCCATACGACGACGTCCGCGCCATCATGGAAGGGGCCAAGTCCTTCTTCGTGCGGGACTGCATCTGCCGCACCGAGCAGGCCCTGGTGGGAAACCCCTGCCGGTTCCCGGTGCACAACTGCCTCTCCTTCACCTGGCGCGAGGTACCGCCCGGCCCGGAGAGCGTCACCAAGGAAGAAGCGCTCGCCCTGCTGGAGGAGACGGAACGCATCGGCCTGGTGCACACCGTCAGCAACGTGGCGGAAGGCATCGGCTACGTGTGCAACTGCTGCGGCTGCTGCTGCGGTATCCTGCGCGGCATCACCGAGTTCGGCCTGGAGCAGTCGGTGGCCAAGGCCAACTATCGCGCCGCCATTGACGCCGACCTCTGCATCGGCTGCGGCATCTGCGCCGAGCGCTGCCACGTAGACGCCATCCACGAGGTGGGCGGCGTCTACGCGGTGATCGCGGAGCGCTGCATCGGCTGCGGCCTCTGCGTCACCGGCTGCAGTAGCGAGGCCGTCACCCTGACCCGCCTCCCCGAGGCGGAGACCGTCCA
>Ga0123328_1002506_pt1 | contig 16516 bp, 26 predicted proteins | sample BioC12SIPDNA_2_FD_89702 | JGI IMG/M metagenome (GOLD analysis project Ga0123328, IMG submission 89702) | Anaerobic biogas reactor microbial communites from Washington, USA - Biogas_R1_A C12 SIP DNA | ecosystem: Engineered > Bioreactor > Anaerobic > Unclassified | place: Washington, USA...
ATCAACCCGTCGGGAACCGCGCCAACCTCATGGACGTAGGACCACTGATGCGCGCGCCATGTTCTACCGTTCGCGCCGAAGTTGCCGTAGCCGTGGCGTCCCGCGGCGCCGGTCCAAGCCCAGCACGGCCCGAGGCCCGGGCGGTGCGTCGGGATCGGCCCGTCCTTGTTGACCTTCATCCAGAACCGGTCGGCAGAGGTCAAGCCACGGAGAATCGGCCGCAGGGCATCGCCTCTGCGCCTCTGGTGGTAGTGCCCCGAGCAGAGCCCCGTGCCGAGCACTTTGGCGCCGCAGCCGGGGAAGGAGCAGATAGACTTGTCCATGCAATCGCCGCCTCTAACGGTGGTTGTCAGGCCCTCGGACGTTTGCCGCGTCGCGGGGGCCGCTTACGTGTTGGAGCCTACAGGCTCACCACGACAGAGCCTCGGGCCACAATATGTGGACCAGAAACCAGCCCGAGAACGTCACCCACCCGGCAGCGAACACGCGCCGACCGGTCTTGGAGGACGTGGTGCGGAACCAGTCGCGGGTCCGCTCCGAGAGCGTGTCTCCCTTGCGGCGGTCGGCCAGGGCGGCGCCCTCGAACAGCGCGAACAGGCCCAGCCACAGGGCCCACACCAGATTCCAGCTCACGACGCATCCCCAGGCTCAATCAGCAGACGCGCGCCCGGACGGATGCGGTAGGTCAGCCAGCAGCGGCAGCCGTACCAAAGCCGCGTGGGAGCTCCGGGATAGCCCGGGTAGGGCATCGGCACACCATCGACGGTGAACGACTCGCTCAGCGGCACAGCAGCGCCCTCGACGCCCTGGTGAGCCGGCCGGACCCGCGCGTCACGCTTGGTGCGCCACACCTTCTCCACCGGGTCCTCGTCGCTGCCCGGCATCGTCAGCGTGGCCTGCATGGCGTCCTCACGGGCGCCGTTGACCGCGGCCGCGGCCACCCGAAGGGCAGTGCCGGCGACCATCTTCGCCCCAGCGGTCTTGTAGTGCTCCCGCACGGCCTCTACGACCTCACCGATGGACGCGCCACCGGCCGGGGGAGTGGAGCGCGCCCGGATCAGCGCCACCAGCGACTCACCGAACGCCTCCACGGCGTCAGCAGCGACCGCCAGAGCCGCCAGGGCGGACTTCCCGGCGACACGGGCAGCGGAACCGGTCAGCTCCTCCGTGGTAGCGGCGGTGGCGATCACGCCGGCGGCTGCCAGGGCCGCGTACAGTGTCCCGGCGGCGTCCTGAGACGCCTTACCGACGACAGGCTCGAGGACCTTGGCGGACTCGTTCGCCCACCGTTCAGCGTTCACGACCTTCTCCGCCGGCAGCGACCCGTCCCCGCCGCGGGAGTCGTTCTCGTTCTCCGGGGTCCAGAAGGGGGTGCCCTTGCGGGTCTTGGGGGACTCGAGACGGGCGACAACCACGCCCTCCTGACGCGCCAGGAGCGCGCTCAGCAGTGTGGCGATGGCGAGCTCGGCCGCGGCAGCCTGCTCCGGGCCGGCGTCGTACTCCGCGCCCTCGTCGGTGTCGGCGGTCGGGTCGAACGCCTTGCCCTCGAGTGCGGCGTTGAGCAGCTCGGCCGCGTCACCCTCGGTGAGCGTGTGCGCTGCGGCGTCCTCACGGGCCTGCGCGACCAACTCGGCCGCGGTGCCTGGCACTGCTGCGGAACCGAGCTCCTGCGCCTGCTCCACGAGCTGCGCCGCTTCACCGGTGGGCTCACCGCCGGGCTCGGCGCCAGGCTGCGGGGCTGCGTCGGGGTCCTCCATGCCGAGGGCAGCCATGTCCTCCGGGCGGGTGGCGACCGGCGCCTTCGCCGGGGACAGCCACAGGGCCCGCGTCTGCGGGATGCCGACAGGCTTGAGCCCAGCCAGCGGCCGGTACTCGTCAACGGAGCGCAGGCCGGCGTGAAACTCCTTCATCGCCTCCTCACGGTCGCGGCGGCGGGGGAGTTCAAGGGCTTCGACCTGCGAGGTGTCCAGGAACGGTTCCCAGCCCTGCGGCACGTCATCGAGGAACGCGCCGGCGATGAGGTCGTTGTGAGGGACCATCGGCCCGGTCCAGAAGTTCCAGAGCTCGGCCTCGGCGTTGGCGTAGGTGCGCTCTGACGAGTTACCCAGCAGCGACTCTCCGATGCCGAATGCCGTCAGAATCTCGATCTTCGCGTTGCGTGCCATCTCGCCATAGGCCATGTCACGCGGCTTAGTTGACGTGTCAACATAACTGACGCCACCAGGTCCAGTACCCAGCACCGTCACCTCGCCGGCACGGTGCACACCAGGAGCAAACTTGCTCTCGACACGATCAAGCATCTGATCGCTCAGACCGTCAGCGTCCACACCGATCACACCCGAGGGGCGGGCGTCGTTCTGGATGAAGGACACGTTGTAGAGACGGGCCAGGAAGTCCAGCTGCACACTCATGCCGGCCGGTTCCAGCGGCGTGACACCAGAGAACGGGTCGATCGGGTGCGGCTCACGCACCCACCGGATGCGCTTGGGGTCAATCTCACGCACCTGACCGTTGCGGCGCGTGTACTCGAAATGCTTGATGTACGAGTCGCCCTCGTCGTCCAGGATCGGACGAACACGGGTCGGGTCGAGCAGGTCCAGGCGCACCGGTGTGCCGGCGCGGGAGGTCGTGACCTCGATGAACGCGCCCTTCTTGGACGCGTTGATGATCGCGGAGAGCCGCTTGCGCAGCGCCTTGCCGGTCTCGAGAGGGTTCGCGCGGCCGTTCAGCAGCCGATACAACGGGTGGTCGTCAAGGACTTCCTCGTCATCGGTGCCCAGGTTGCGGCCGATACGGAACGGCAGCCGCGACGACGCGCCGGCCATGAGCTCCATGCACCGGAACGTCCACACGGACCGCTCGTAGCCTTCGAGGATGACCCGCTCAAGGTCCCAGGAGTCGGCGCGGGTGTGGCCGGTGGCAGCGTGCCACCCGGGGGCGGCGTCGATCAGCGACGCGTAGCCCGGGACGACGGTGAGCGACTTCGATTCTGTGGCCACAAGGGGCGCGGCAGGGGTGCTCAGTCCCCGCAGCGCGGGTAGGAACTGCACCACGTCACGGCCTCCTGATGGTCAGCAGCAGTCCGCCGGCGATGAGAGAGACGCCTGTGACGAAGGCGAGCAGCATCGGGGAGGACCGGTAGAGAACGACGGCGACCACCACGACACCCACGAGGGCGAGGAGCACCCCAATCAGCTCACGGACTATGCCGGTTCGGATCGGGTCAGGCTGTGGGGGCAGGGCGGGGGTCGTCACGCTGCGTGACGGTGCCTGCTCCCGGGTGCTTGTGTCGCGCGCTGCCGCGAAGGGCTACGCCTCGCGGCTGAGCACCGCGTCCAGTCCGCGCCGGTTGATGCGCGGGCCGGGCACCACGAGCACGCCCGGGTGCTGGGCGCGAGGCTTGCGCTTCGCGCGCTCCCGCTGGTCCCCACCAATCAGGTGCGTGTTGTCGATCTTCGCCTCGCAGCCCTTGCCGGCCACGTCGTCGTAGGCGCGGCGGCACTTCTCGCACACCACGTCCAGGGCTTCGATCCGGGTCTGCTCCTGCACACGGAACGATCCGCGGAAGGCGGCGTTCTTGGCCACCTTGTCCGTGATCCGCAGCTGCGCGTTCGCTACCCACTCGTGTGACAGGTCAGGTTCGACGCCCTCGGTGGTGGGGTTCACCCCCTTCGCCGGAATCGTGTCGGTCGGAAGGTGGGCGGGGCGAATGCTCAAAACTCCTGCTTTCCCAGGTGGGGCGGGCGGTGCGGGGGTGCCGGTGACGCTTCCCGGCGTGTTCCGTGAGTCACATTAGCCTCACTCGTCACTACAAACGTTCGACCAGTGTTAGAAGTTACGTTCGATTACCGTCAAGTCCTCGAAGGTCAACCGTTCAGGATGCCTCTGCGGCGCCGCGCCGACACCGGCACCGGCTCGTACACGGACATGAGAGCCGACTCGGCCCGGTCAGGGGAGCTCCGGCCGCGCTGCTTCATCGACTTCTTCGACTCGACCTGCACCAGACCGCCCGGGTTGGTGAAGTTCGGCGTCGAGAGCTGCGCCGCGCACTTCTCGTCCACCCTCAACCGCACCCGACCCTCGCCGGTCGTCGCGTCAGGCTGCGTGAGGGACCGCATGGACAGCCACATCTCGTCACGCTTACGCCGCGGCCGCATCTCGGTGCCCGGGTCGTCGTGCTCCGGGGACTCGGCCACGTTCACCGGCACGATCACCGCGCCGTGCTTGCCCTCGACGCCCCACCGTTGCAGCACACCGACGACACCCCAGCCGAGACCGATGGTGTCAATCTTGACTCTCACCTGCGCCGTCGAGCCCAACGCCCGCGCCAGCGACTCCGCAGCAACGATTTCGGCCAGCACCTTGTCGGCCACGTCCATCGCGTTCGCGTTGACGGAGCCAGAGGAGACGTGCCGCTGCTCCACGGCGTCCCCGACGGAGCGGTAAATCGCCAACTCGTCGCCGCCGTCGGCAGCCACATCGACGCCCAGGCGCACCCAGGAGCCCATTTTGACGGTGTGCTTGGCCGTCTCGGTGGGCAGGCCCAGGTCACACAGCCGCGTCCAGCCCTCACCGGTGGGGTCCTCGGCCTCGCGGGCCCGCTCGATCCACGTGGTCGGGATGATCTTGAGGCCGGCGTCCTTGGGGAACTCGGCGTTCACCTTGGCCACGACGTAGGGGTGGTCCTCGCCGTAGGCGCGGATCGTGCGGTCCACCCACTCCCGGTCGGGCAGGTGCTTCACGAGCAGGTGCGCCGGCACCCCGTCCGGGCACTCCCGGCACACCGGCGTGGGCTCACCGGTCAGGCCGGGGGAGTCGCCGGTGGCGATCTTGATGGTGACCGTGCCGGGCTCCTCACCGGAGTAGCCCTCCTCGCACAGCGTCTCGAACCACGAGCCGGGGTCGTCCATCGCGGGGTTCCCGATGGCCAGCATCCGGGCGTCACCGGTGAGCAGGTTGTTGGTGCCCTCACCGATCATCTTGGACATGCCGCCGGCCTCGTCCACTACAAGGAGCAACGAGATCGCGTGAATCCCTTGCATAGCGGACTCGTCGTTGTCGGGCGCGGAGAAGCCGTAGGCCACCTGAACGTCGTTGCCGTACTGGTCCGGCACCTTCCACTGCACGGTGTCACAGTGGCCGGGCAGCCCCGAGCGGGCCACGACCTTCCTGATGTGCGGCCACAGCTGGTTCCGCACCTGCCGGAACCGTGGCGCGGTGGTGACCACCAGGGCGGTGCCGATGGGTTTGGTGCACACGAACCACGCCGTTGCTCGAGCGGCGATGTGGGTCTTGCCGACGCCGAACCCGGCGGGCACGGCGACGCGCTTGTGAGTGGGCAGGGCATCGAGCAGATGTGCCTGTTTTGACCAGGTTGTCTCCCCGAGCACGTCCTCCACGAACCCGCTCGGGGTGTCGTGCCACAGGCCGTACAGTGCGCCGGTCTCACGCAGGGTCTCGTCGTAGACGTGCGCCATCTCCGCCGCGCTCAGGGTACGGATGACCTGCCGGCGCACCGGGATCGGTGCGTCCAGCAGGTCCCGGGTGAGGCTACGAGCCTCCTTGGACACCACACCCGGGCGGTGGCCGTCGCGTCGAGCTGCGGCGACCTGCGCGGGCTGGGTGCTCATTCAGCGCCGTGCTCGTGGGTGTGCTCGAGGTCGGGGAGGACCGCCTCGTCACGCTCGTCGTTGATGACGACCTTGGAGGCCAGCAGCGTCAGGGTGACCGTGGACAGGGCCCCGCGGGCGATGGTGACGCCGAGCTCGGGAGCGAACTGGTACGGGAACGGGTCCCCGTCGATGGTCAGGTGCAGGGAGCCGTCGGCCGCACGGTCGAGGGTGATGTTCTTGGCGAGAATGTACGGGGTGGGGTCGATCATTCCCCCGTGATAGGCGAGCCGGGCCTCTACTGTCGCGCGGTCGCAGGAGCCTCGAACGCGTACACGTAGTCCTCGTCGCCCGGTTCGAGCCGCAGCGACCACACATCAACCATCTTGGTGGCGCCCGCCCGCCAGGGCCGCTCCTGCGGGTCCAGGTCGAGGGTGGGCCGCGACAGGGACAGCAGCCCACCGGAGGGGAACGTGAACGTCACCTGCCGGTGGATCGGCTCGCGCAGCACCGCAATGAGCGTCTCGCAGTCCGCGACCCTCACCAGATGGCGGGTGAAGTAGCGGTACAGCCTCGTCGGCAACGGCAGATCAACGACCTCGTAGTCGCGGGTCTGCTCCACGTCGGGCAGCAGCCGCGCAGTCCCGCACCGCTGCCCATCGACGGCGACCTCGACCACCGGCCACGTCCCCACCTGTAACGGGTCCCCGAGCGGGGAGTCCTCCAACCTCACAGCAGCTCCTTCTCATCGACAGTGAGCGCGGCGACCATGCCCGCCTGGTAGCACGCGGCCCGCTCTGCCAGCCGCAGGATCGCGTCCGGGGCGGCGTCCTGCTTGCCCAGCAGCGTCGCGTGCGCAGCCGCACCCACCAGGAACGACGCCTGCGACTCGGACGCGTCACACACCGTCATCAACGCGGCAACCAGATTTGGTCCGGTAGCGGACCAAAACGCGATGATCCGGTCGGCGTTGGCGTTCTCGATCATGGCCTTGGCGATCACCTTGGCCACGTTCTTCTGCCCGGTCTCACGGCGGATCGCGTCACGGTGGGCAGGTCGCAGCGCGCCGGCCACGGCGGAGGCTGCGCGCCGCTCAGAGAGTCGCTCATCGCGTGCCATCACCCGGTCTCCTTCCGTCCGTTGTGCCCCTGGGAGTTGATGGCGGTGTGCGCCGCCTCCAACGCCATCGCCGCTTCGGCCAGGTGCTCGCGGGCGGTATCAGTGAGCACCGCGAACTCATGGACCGTGCCCAGCGGGTCGTTCTTGTCGTCGGTCACGTCGTAGGTCTCAAGAGAGCGCATCAGGCCCGCGCTTATCAGCCCAAGCGACTCCCGCAGGCCGTGCAGACCGGAGGACAGGTCCCACATGGCCGCGTAGATCACCGGCGCCGGTATCCCGTCCAGAGCCATGCCCAGGGCGGCGTGCGCCAGGTCCCGGGCACCCTGCCGGAAGTCCTCGGCCGAGTGCACCAGCCGCTCATCGCTCGGTTCGCCTTCACGGCGGGGTCTGCTCACAGGTCGATCCTCACTGCCTCAACGGCATCTTCGATGTTGGCCCAGCGTGGTTTGACGTACACGGCGGTCGTGGAGATGTTCTTGTGGCCCAGGACCTTCTGCACCGTGGCCAGGTCGGTCCCGGCTTCCAGTGTGCGCCGCGCGTAGGTGTGCCGCAGGGTGTGCGCGGTCATCTTCACCCCGGTCTCGGCGGCGACCCGGCTCACCATGTCCTGAATGGTGCGCTTGGACATGCGCGTGCCGCGCTGGGAGAGCCACAGCGCCGGGTTGTCGGCCGCGGCCGGCATCTTCGCCCGCTGGGTCAGCCACTCCCGCAGCGCGTCCCGGGCCTGCGAGGACAGCGCCACGTTCCGCGGCTGCCCACCCTTGCCGGCGCGCACCTGCAAGACGCCCTTGCGTTCGGTGATAAGCACGTCGTCCACGTCCAAGGCGACGGCCTCACCGATCCGCACGGCGGTCTGGAACAGCACTTGCCCGATGGCGTAGTCCCGCACCCCACGCTTCTGCATGGCCCGCAGCACCCGCCGCAGGTCGTCCTCCTCGAGCCCGAGCTTCCCGGCCGGCTCGACGTTGACGCTGACCCCCTGCGGCTTGCCGATGCCGGCCCACACGAAGAACGAGGTGACCGCGGCCATGTGCTGAGCCACCGACGACGGCGCGAGCTTGCGCTCGGTCAGCAGGTGCCGGCGCCAGTCCCGGGCCACGTAGTCGCGCACGTGCTCGTCCTTGAACGCGTCGGCGTACTCAGAGCCCTTCTCCTGCATCCAGGTCGTGAAAGCGCGCACGTTGCGCTGATAGGCGGCGACGGAGTTCTCCGAGAGCGCCGTGCGGGAGACCCAGGTGCAGTACAGGTCCGCCGCCTCAGCGGGGTCCATGACCCGCGGCCAGCTCGGGGGCCTCGACGGCGGCGACGACGGCCAGCGGCCCGTCGGTGACCGGGAAGGACTGCACCGCGGGTCGCGCGGCACGCTCCTGGTCCAGAGCCGCCATGCAGTCAGCCTTGGCGCAGGTCGCGGCGGTCCACACCGCGTCGGAGAAGTCGATCTGGTTGGTCTCGACGCCGTGCAGGTCGAACACGTGGAAGATCAGGTCCCGACGGTCGATGCCGCGGTCGTCTGCCACCTCGTTGATGAGCACCATCTGAGCCATTTTGGGCCTTCCCGCACGGTCGGAGACTTTATGTGCAGTCCCATCGAACCGATAAACGGCCCCAATGTCAACGTTATGTGCAATGTCGGGGTCGCGTGTCGCGCGTAAAGTAGGATTACGCGCAATCTTTACGGGGCGCGCGGGGGAGTGGCGGCACGCCGGCCGGGAGGAAGGGCAAGGGTGCGCCCACGACGACGGGTAACCCGACGCGCAGCTCTGCGCGCGGCCCGATTCGGTCGGGGCGCCCCCTCGAGTGCCGCAGCTAGATCCTGAAGCGCCTCAGCGCGATCAGCTCGTGAGAGCCGAGTCGATGAGGGTGACTCGTTCTCCGCTTGCAGCAGGGGTTGGTCTTTACTCATTCGGCGTCCTGTGTGCCGGGTGACGCTTCCCCAGCGGGGTTGTTCGGACGTTCCGCAAGATAAAACGTCGCAGGTCAGCAAAGGTTACAGAGGTCATCTCAACGGCTGATCTGATTTGCTCACTCGTCATCATCTTCGGGGTAGCGCCAGCCGTGTAGACGGGCCAGTTCATCGAGCTCGTCATCGCCCACCTCGACCAGCCACGGCTCATCGAAGTCGTCGTCCCAGATGTCGTCGGCGTCCGGGTCCCCGGGCGCTTCACAGTAGGAGCAGGCCACCTTCCCGCGACCCATGACGAACACGCACGGCTCGCCACGGTTCGAGGGGGACGAGCAGGGTGTGACAGGGCAGTCGAGAGTCAAGCTCTCAAGGGCATCGTCGTGGACCAGGACTCCGCACTCCCGGCAGGAGTGGGTGGAGTCCTCCACGTCATCGAACTGGTGGCCGTACATGAGCGGCACTGTCACTGCCGGGGGTGCCTTGCGTCGCGCGCTCAGGCCGGCAGGCCAGGCCCGGCGCGGCCACGACGCTTCCGGGACTCGTCCGAGGCCCACGAGAGCAGCGACATGACCACCCAGGAGACGATGGTGGCCTTCCACCCGGTCGTGAGGTGATCCCCGAACCACAGCCACGGCGAGACGCCGGTTCTCAGGTGGGAGATGAGAGCGAACAGCAGGGCGAAGGCCCACGTGACGACGAGGAACCCGCCGGTGAACACGGTCAGCAGCCCGGCGGCGTTCGTAGCCGCGGTCGCCACTCTCGAGGTGGTGGTGTCCGTGCGGATCAAGAAGATGGTCACCCCGATGGTGCCGAGGGTGGTGATGAGCAGCCACGCGGCGACGACGCCGGCGCTGGGACGAAGCGATCCGGTGCTCATCATCGAGTACGTCATCGCCAGGGAGAACGTGACCACCGCCATCGCGGTGAAGATGGCGAGCCGTGCTGCGAAGAACAGCACGAGGAGACGGGCAGTGTGCTTGGCCATGAGGGGTGGGTCCTTCCGGGGGCCGGTGTGGGTCACCCGCAGCGGAGCACTTCCCTCACCCTTGCGTCTCGTTGTCCCCTACCAGCGTCAGCTGGCCGGGGGAGACCTCAGCCCGGTCGGAGCGGCCGTGGAGCCACGCGTAGACCTGCGCTCGACGCGTGGCCGTCAGCCCGTCCCACCACTCGTCCGCGATCCGCGACCTCGAGCGGGAGAAGTCCCCCAGGGCAGCGGCGCGCATGAACGCAGCCATGCTCATCCCGTGAGCACGAGCCCGCTGCCACAGCTTCAGCTTCTCTGTCACGCTCAGCGTGACCGACAGGCGCGGCACCGCTACTCCTTCTTTTTCTTCTTCTGGCTCTTGCCGGAGCCGCCGCCGTCGAGGACCGACTCGAAAACCTGATAGCCGACCCAGGCGAGGAACAGCAGCCCAAGCCCTTTGGCCACCACGGGCCCGAAGGTGTCGATCAGCCCGGAGACGAACCCGCCGATCCAGCCGAGCAGCATCTCCCACAGTCGCGTGAAGAACTCACCCATCACATGCTCACTTTCCCGAGAAGGTGCCGCGGGTACGGCCAAATGCGGATCACCGCGCCGGGCTGGCGCAGCGCATCAGGGTCGGGGTCACCGACGTAGAACTCGAACAGCCGCCGGAACCCGACGAACTGCGCGTCATCGAGGATCACCTGCCGGCCGTGGGACTTCACGTTCTGGTCGATCCCGTCCTCCGTGGCGCGCAGCAGCTTCGACAGGTCCGGCTGCCGGTCTGGCAGGGTCCTCAACGTCTTGGGTCGATCGGCAGGCTTGGGCAGGGTGAGCACGTAGTCGGCCACCAGCGGCCCGGTCAGCGGGGTCCACCCGGGAGGCAGGGCAGCGAGAGCCGCCGCGGCCACCGCTTCACGCCACGGCTTGACCGCTCTGGACGACTCCCGCAGGATCGGCACCTTCTTGCCGTTCTTGGAGGTGCGGGTGCGGCCGGTGGGTGTCTTGGAGCCCTGCGGCGCCGGGGTGCCGTAGACGACGACGGCGAACATCGGCGGGCCGAGCTCAGCCAGGGTCAGGTCCGTCACCTCGGTCGGCAGCGGCACCCGACGACCGATCGCGCGGCGCAGCGTCCGATTCTTCTCGTCGCGCAGCGCGGCCTGCGCGGCGGGGTGGGCAGTCACGGCTTCCACGTCGGCACCGCTTCCGGCGTCGGTCCGGGCTTGTCGTAGTGCGCGAGCACCGCCGCTTCCATCAGGGCGTCCCTGCGGGTGCCGCTGTCGTACATCTCGCTCAGGAGCTGGTCGAGGAACGTCTCAACCACGGCGTCCTTCTTCGACCCGTGGACGCGGTTGTGGTCGAGCGCGTCGAGCATCACCGGCAGGACCCCCTCCTCCACCTGCCTCAGCATCAGCCGCGCGGACGGTGACTGGTGCATCACGTAGCCCCACGCGCGGGGGTTCCGCTGCGCGGCGCGCTCGAGGTACTCGGGTGGTGTCCTCACTGGTTCTCCTCCTGGTCCTCGACGGGCCCGGGCGGGTCCATGCCATGCCACATCAGGGCCCACCTCTCGAACAATCCACCTTGGCGGTGGCGGTCCTCCTCGCTCAGCGCGTCCCACCGCTCCCGCGCGGCCGCGAGGCGTAGCGGCTCGCACCCCTGCTCGTCCGCCTTGGTGTGCTGCCACGCGTAGGACATGTACCGGCCACCGCTGATCTTCGGGCGCACCAGCGCACCGCAGAACCGGCACGGCAGGCCAGCCAGTAGCCCAGCGGCGGCACGGTGCCGGTCGGCGCGCTCCCGGGCGGCGGCGAGCTGGCCACCAAGGGTCGCCAGGTCCTTCTCGATCTTCCGCACCTTCCCCCGCAGCGACTCGACGGTCTCATCGCCGTCGTAGACGCCCTTGGTCTGCGCTTCGAGCCACGCCGCGCGACGGATGATCGCCAGCTGCAACCAGTAGGGCACCTCCCGCCGGCCCTGCGCGCGAGGACCCTTTACCGCGAACTTCACGATCCCGGTGTCGTAGACCTCGACCAGCCCGGACCCGTCCGGCAGGTCTGCGGGGTCGATCAGCCCGGCCGGGGCGGCGTACACGTGACGGTGCGCGATCTTGCGCCACGGGGCCTGCTTCGCCGGGTTGGCCACATCGGCGCGGAAGTCGGCCTTAGACACCTTGATTTCGACGGCCAGCAACTCGATCTTGCCGATATCCATAGCGCGCGCCGGGCGCATCATCAGCACGTCGATGCGGCGGGTGCGGGCGAACGGGTCAGCCGAGCCGGCCGACACCTCCCGCAGCGGAGACCAGCCCTGCCGCGCAAAGTGGCGGTACAGGGCTGCGTAGACGGAATGCTCGGTCCACTTGACGGTGGCTACGGCTGTCACGAGTCGGGGTTTCCCCTCCGGGTCGGCGTTCAGCTCCCCGGAGACGCTTTCCGGGATTCGCTTGCGGCGATCATACCGTGCCCACGCTCACGGCGCAGCACGCCACAGCGGATACAAAGAGGCCCCGGACAGACACTCTGTTGGGTGCCTGTCCGGGGCCTCTCCGTTCAACCCCTTACTGCTGCCACCACCGGAACATGTCGGGGCGCTTCTGCTCCTCGACGGGCTGAGCGGTGGCCATGCCGTAAACGTAGTCCACATAGCGCCAGTTCGCGCGCATTCTGCGAGCATTCGCCTGGTCGGAGAGGTGCTTGAGGCCCCGGAACCAGGCAGGGTAGCGATCCCAGCGTCGCCAGTCGTCGTACTGCTCCTGGGTGACAGCGGGGAGCACAACGGTGCGCCGCCTGGCCATCAACATGGTGCTCATCGTTCCACTCCTCTCATCACGCTGTCTAGGACTGCTTCTTCTTCTTGCCCTTGGGCTTGGTCTCGCCCTCATCCTTCGCCTTGCCGCGGGTCGTGCCGTACACGACCTGCGAGACCCGGGACGGGTTCCGCTCGAGAATGTCGGCAATCTCGAGGCGGGTCATCTTCTTCTCGCGGTACAGGCGGGCCATGAGCTCGTCGCGGACCTTGCGGGACTCCTCGATCATCACCTTCGCGTGCACGACGCGCTGAGCGATATCGGGGAGCATGTCCGCGGCGTCGGAGTAGAACGGGACCTTCCGCTTGCGGGCGCGCTCGACAATCTCCGGGCCCCAGGACGACGGACGCTTCCAGTCCTCACCGAGAGCATCGACGGTGAGCTTGTAGAACCGCTCCCGGGAGAGCCCGATGACGTTGCTCATGCCTCGAGCGCCCTCGTAGAGCGCCAGGGAGAGCGCCAGAGCGGTGGCGAAGTCGCCGTACTCGGCCAGGGTCGCCTCAGCCGGCTTGGCGAGAGCGACCACAGCACGCAGCTGCTCGGCTTCGTTCTTCTTGTGCTTGTTGAGGACGGCCTGAACCTCGGCCTTGACCTCGGCGCGGATGGCCTCAGTGTCGGTGGGTGGCAGCTTGGGTCGCCCGGAGCGGGTGGTGGCGGCAGTCATGTGAATGATCCGTCCCTTCTGGTGTCCGCTGGGGATTCCCCTCGCTTTCGGTGTCTGTCTGTTGGCGGGCTTGCCAACACTCGAAACCGTACACCAGCGCACAGTGCGCCGCAAGGGGCGCTCTTATCCCCGCGCGTCGCGCTTAGCCTCCCACGTGAATACCCATTTCCCCGGCGAGACGCGCGGGTCGGCCACGAGCTCCGCCGGGCCGATCCGATCCGGCAGGCCCCGCCCGGTCATCCATAGGAGGGCATCGTCGAACGCCACGAGCAGGTCCATGCGGGTCGTCGGGTGCATCGTGAGCGTCACCCCGCCGCGGCTGGGCATGTCGGTCGGCTGTGTTCGTTGGCGCGCGACGAGCGTGTCCATGAAGCGAAGCACCCGCCAGACGGTGCGCACCGGGTTGTGGCCGGCCTCGGTGTCGTCGGCGTCCAGGACGATGGAGATGGCGCAGCTCATGCCGCTCTCTCGACGCGGGCGACCGGCTCGGTGGCGTACCGGCTGGCCAACGCCCCGCCGGGGCGGGGGGTGATGACGAGCCGGTGCTCACCGTCCTGCCGGATCGCCACCGGCCCGATCCACCCGTAGGGGAAGTCCGTGCGGCCGGCGTGAGGCTCCTTCTCGCGCCGCACCCGGAACATCGGGCCGGTGTGATCGACCAGCCACACGCTCCCGTCAGAGGTGTAGTACCGGAACAGCAGCGTCGGCGGCGACGCCGTGGCGGTGCGGCGGAAGAAGCGGCGGGCGAGGTCGATCGCGGCGGTGAGCACTACGACCTCCGCGCCTGGTCGGCCATGCAAGGACGGTGCAGAACACGGGTCACGACAGGGTTCCTTTCCTGGGGGCGGGACGGCTGCGGCGGTGCTTGCAGCGGCCGCAGTAGCAGACACCAGACGGGCAGGGCTTCGTCATGCGTGGTGTCCAGTCCAGGTGGGCGCCCCACTCCCCCGGCTGGGGAGGGTGATGGGCGCAGCGCCACTGATCGCCGGCGTCGGCGGTGGGGACAGCGACGACAGCGGGCGCTCCGCATTCGGAGCAGCGGGCGCCGGCGAACTCCACCGGGCCGAGCGCGGCGAGCTCGGCCCAGCCGGTCGGGACGTGAGGGGCAGGCTCCACGGACGGCCCATCGTCGGTGGGATCGACGGGCGCCTCCCCCAGCCACATGGCACGTTCGTGCTGCAACGGGCGGGCGTTGCCCGGGTCGTCCGGGTGTTCACGCACCCACTCGGCCTTGAGCCGCAGGTTGCTGACCACGGCGTCCCACGTCTCCATCGTGCGAGGAGGGAGAGCGCCGGCCTCTCGGGCCCACCGGCGACGCTGGGCGTCAGAGGCTCCCAATATGTCGGCACCGGCCAGGCCACGTTCCCAGCACCAGCGGGCAATGTTGCGGGCCTTGGTGACGCGGTTGTCCTCGGCTTGCTGGGTGTGGGCGAAGTCCGGCTGGACGCTCACGCGAGGTCCTCGAGCCCGGCCGCGGACCGCATCTTCGCCAGGATGCCGGCGAGGATGGCCTTGTGCGTGTCGAGGGCGTCGAAGGCTGCCCTGCGCTCATCGGCGGTAGCCGTGCGCGGCATCCGAAGAATCTGCTGCTCGAGCTTGTCGATGAGGTGGGTCTCTGCAATGGCGGTTTCGGCAAGGCTCTGGCGGCGGTACTGCTCGATCCGCAGCTTCTCGGCAGCGACGGCAGCGGCGTGCTTGGCCGCGATTCTCTTGAGGAACGGCCAGCGGCGGGCACGGTGCGCCCACAGGTGTGCCTTCTCCTGGTACGCGAGGAGCATCGCGTGCGGGCCTGGCTCGGAGCCGATGACGGTCATCCGAGCCCCCACACACCCTTGGCGGTGCGGGTGGAAATCCGGTCAGCGACGGAGAGGACCCTCTCCCCCACCGCGGCCAGAGCCCACGTCCACCACTGCGCAGGCACGGCTGCCTCGATGACGGGCTCGCGGCCTTCGCGGATCGCCTGGACCGCGGCGGTGACCTCGTACTGCGCCCACGGGCGGTTGTCGGGGTGGGAGAGCTTCACAACACGTTCAGCCTGGTTGCCGTCGGAGGACCAGTAGACGTTCAGGTCGGACCCTTTGAGGTCCCATGTGAGGAGTTTCCTGCCCATTTCGGGTGCTTCCTGTTCGGTGATTTCCTTGCGTCGCCGGAGACGCTTTCCGGCTGTGTTAGTGACTCCACGCTACCGCGCGGGCGTGACGGAGCGCACTCGACGCGGCCGGCGTGTCACCAGCAGGCGGGGAGCAGCCGGGCCAGCACGCCCTGCGTGATGCAGTTGTCCTCGTCGGGTGCCGACTCGACAGCTGCGGGCTGGGACTCGACGCGCACGGCGGCACGGTTCGGGCGCGCCGCAGCCCGCTCCCGCACCGCTGTCGGCTGCACGGAAGGCGCAGCCCGTGCAGTCAGGTGAACCGTGGTCGTCGCCGGGGCGGGTGCAGGGGCGGTGGCGGCGGGTTCAGGCAGGGGCGCAGGAGCGGTGGCGGCGGGTTCAGGCAGGGGCGCAGGAGCGGGAGCAGGGTCGGGGAGGTAGATCGGTTCAGGGATCGGGTGAGGGACGTAGCCCGGCATCCCCGGGCAGAGGCCCTGGCCGACGTAGGCGCCGCCGAGCATGACGCAGTTGTCGTGATGAGCGTGAGCTGCGGGTGCGGCCACAACAGCAGCGGCAGCGAGAGTGAGGGACGCGATGACGCGACGAAGCATGAGCAAGGCCAGTTCTCCTAGATCGGTGACACTGTGCCGTCGAGACGCTGCAACGGCCGTACATCAACCACGGTAGCGGCTCGAGGGCGCTCTTGTCGCGCCGTGGGAAACGGGACCGGCCCCGACCCAGGTGACTGGATCGGGGCCGGAGAGCAGCCGAGAAGGGTCAGGCGACCGGGCCGAGGTCGGTCCACACGCTGCCCTGCGGCGGGCCCCACGTGCCCTGGTACTCGGCGCCGTGAGCGACGAGGCACTTGTAGTAGCGGCCGTTGCGGTCCACCACGTCACCGACCTTGTAGGAGGTGTCCTTGTTCCAGGCGCCGACGTAGCCGGCGGGGCGGGTCGGGCCCGGGTCGGGCTCAGGCTCGGACGCCAGGACGACGACGAACATGTGGGTCCACGCGGACGGGCCACCAGGGAACGCGGACGGCGCGGTCGTCAGCGGCACACCGGAGACGTTCCGGTAGACGGTCTCCCCCTCACGGAGCAGCTGCCCGTTGGGCCAGACGCCGCCCCACTCAGCGAACGTCTTGACGGTCGGGTCGGTCGGGGTGGTCGGCGCCGGGGGTGCGGGCTGCACGAGCGCCTCGAGGCGCGCGACGCGGGCGGTGAGGTCGTCCAGGCGGGCGTTCTGCTCAGCCTCAGCGGCGCGCTCAGCCTCGGTCTTGAGCCGCGACACCCACTCCCGGGTGGGCTTGCCGGCGACCATCTCCACCTTCCACGTGTCGTGGATGGTGGTCTCGGTGTC
>Ga0123328_1002519_pt1 | contig 16448 bp, 12 predicted proteins | sample BioC12SIPDNA_2_FD_89702 | JGI IMG/M metagenome (GOLD analysis project Ga0123328, IMG submission 89702) | Anaerobic biogas reactor microbial communites from Washington, USA - Biogas_R1_A C12 SIP DNA | ecosystem: Engineered > Bioreactor > Anaerobic > Unclassified | place: Washington, USA...
CGGAATTAAGAAATACACGGCCGCAAAAGAAATTATTGCCAGCAAAACCGGCCTTTTTCTGGTTGCGGCCAGGAATGCCGTAATAAAACAGATAGCCAGTGTCAACCAGAGTACATACAACGGACTCCAAATGATGGACAGCAAAAACAGAACAATCGCCGCTATGCCTGTCAGGGGTATCCAGCCGGGAAGGCCTTCCCGGTATAATACAATGATAAAAGCCGTTAAAACAAGGGCCAGCCCCGTTTCATCTTCCAGAAGTATCAGGGCGGCGGGGATCAGGATCAGGGCCGTTACATAAAAAATCCCGCGAAAAGTATTCAAATGAAAATGGGGCCGGCTCATCACTCCGGCCAGTCCCAATGCCACGAACACTTTTGTCATTTCAGCAGGCTGAAAGTGAACGGGTCCGAAAACGAGCCATGATTTTGACCCGCCGCGTTCCACACCCAAAACCAACACGGCAAGCAGTAGCAATATCCCTAAAACATAAAGAACGTTGGAAAAGATCTCGTAACAGCGGGTGGGTATAAGCAGAACCACTATGGCAAGAAACCAGGCCCCGAATATCCATATCATTTGCATCCCGTAACGTTGTGAGGTGTCAAATATCTGCCCGTGCTGGGGATCGTATACAGCTGAAAAAATACTGATCCACCCGATCAGCACCAGGACCAGGTATACGGAAACACTCCACCAGTCCAGTTTCCCTAAAAATGTATGTTCTCTTTTTCTCATTCCGTATGACGTGTCAGCAGGTCCTGTTCCAGTGTTCTTTCATAAAGCCATTGCCGGGAAGGATGGATTTCCCCGGTAAGGTATTTTTCAACCAGCAACGAAGCAACGGGGGCAGCCTGCGAAGCTCCGAATCCGCCTTGTTCAATGTAAACCGCTACTGCGATCTTTGGATTTTCCCGAGGAGCAAAACAGATGAATACCGAGTGGTCCTCTCCGTGCGGATTTTGTGCCGTTCCTGTTTTTCCGCACATTTCCACGCCGGGAATGGCTGCCAGCCTTGCCGTGGCACCGGAGCCGGCAGGGGCGTGCACTGCCTGGTACATACCTTCCACAATAACCGGAAAATAGGTGGAATCAACCATAACCTGGTGTCTTTCCACTGCCGGGCTGAATTGAGGATCTTCAGGGATTTCCCTCACCAGGTGCGGTGTATAGTAATGACCTCTGTTGGCCATGACGGCTGCCAGGTTGGCCAGTTGCAGGGGAGTAGCCCCGATTTCACCTTGTCCTATAGCAAGAGAAATAACAGTCAGGGATCTCCATGCGTTTTTACCGTAAATACGGTCGTAGGTTGCGGAACCCGGAATGGATCCCGGCAATTCTCCGGGTATATCAATGCCCAGTTTTTGTCCAAACCCGAAGCTTTTCACATATTCCTGCCAGACATCCATAGCTGTTGCCGTGTTTTCGTATTCCGGATTGTCCAGAATGTTTCTGAACACATAACAGTAATAGGCATTGCAGGACATCATGACCGATTGCATGAGGTTCAGCGGAGAAGGATGGCTGTGGCAACCTACCGTCAGTGAACCGGCCCGGTATCCCATATTACATGAATACCGCACGGTGGGAGTAACCACTTCCTCTTGCAATCCTATCAGGCCGTTGACCAGTTTAAAAACCGAGCCCGGGGGATAAGAAGACATAATAGCCCGGTTAAACAGCGGTTTCAGCGGATCAGAGATCACCTGCGAATAATACGCTCCAAAATTGGTCAGGTATTCTGTGGAAAGACCGGTTGAAGTAATCAGCGTGAGTATCTCCCCGGAAGAAGGATCCAGTGCGATGACCGATCCCACCTTGTTTCTCATAAGTTCTTCTCCAAAAATCTGCAAAGGCAGATCAATGGAAGTAACCATGTTCTTTCCCGGTACGGCAGCTTTATCGTAAGCGCCTTCTTCGTAAGAAGATTTAATTTGGTTATGAACGTCTCTCAGGTAAATGGAATATCCTTTTTCCCCTTTCAGCCAGGGTTCGTAATACTCTTCCAGACCTGTCCGTCCGATATAATCTCCCGGACGGTATTCCGGGTTTTTTTCCAGAAAAGAGGCATCGGCTTCAATGATGTATCCCAGCAGGTTCCCGCAAATTGGAGACGGGTAATTCCGCACACTTCTTGTTTGCACGGAAAATCCGGGAAAACGGTGGGACCTTTCCAGGAAACGAGTGTATTGCTCGTTGCTTACCTGGCGAAGAAAGATAACAGACTGGTATCCTATGGCCCGGCGTCTGGAATCTACACGGGCAAGCATTTCATCCATTTTTTCACGCGACAACCGGAAAATGGTACAGAATCCGGTGGTGTCAAAAGGTTCCAGTTCGCGCGGAGTGATCATAATGTCGTATGCAGACTGGTTCCCCACCATGATGTTGCCGTTGCGGTCATAGATCAGCCCGCGTGAAGGGTAAATGATTTCGTAACGCAATACGTTGTTGGAAGCAGTAACCTTGTATTCTTTATTTACCAGTTGCAGAAAAACAAGGCGTCCCACCAGGATTAGTAAACAAATGACAAAGAAAGCGATGATTATGTTTTTCTCTCTAGCCCTGTTTTCCATAACGGTTACCTCCTATGTTCAAAAAAGGTTCTTTTGAATAACAGGATAAGAAAGACGTTGAGAATCAAACTGCTCACAAGACGGGCTAATGTTTGCCAGAAAAGATAGAAACTGAAGCTTTCCAGGTTGAAATAAACCAGGTGATGCAAAGCCACGCTCATCAAAACGAATAATGTGAAACGGGCAAATCCGAAAGAACGGAATCCGGGTACGGACAAGTCATCAAAATCTCCTTTGACTGCAATGAGTTTGATCATGCCGTTTCTCAAGGCTCCCAGCATGACCAGGGAAGCGGTGTGTAATCCCGTTATGCCGGTGCTCAGTACATCCAGTCCCATTCCGAATGCAAATCCCCAAAGCATCAATTGCCAGGAAGGATAGGCAGACGGAAATAGCAAGAGAAAAAGAATATAGGGCATGGGATACAGATAAGTTCCCAGGTTCAGGTGTTCGAACAGCAACAGCTGTACGGCCATAATTACAACAAACCGAAAAAAATATTTCAGGAAATCATTCATAGATCCTCCTCCTGCTGATTTTCCGTTAATTGGCGGATTTCCACGGCCCCGTCGTGAGAAACCACATTCACGTAATGAAGGCTCTTGAAATCTTCAAACAGTTCCACTTCCAGTTCCAGGAAAGTTCCCCGTTTGAGGCTGCCGGATTTTACAAACCCTATGGGTATGCCCGGTGGAAATACCAGGGAGAATACACTGCTGACAACGGTGTCCCCCACGCTGATCTCAATATGTTGCGGGATTTCGGACAGAAAAACCCTGCGGTAGTCCACTCCGTCCCAGCGCAGCGTCCCGAATGTGCCGCTTTTTTTAAGTTCAGCCGTAAAACGTTGTTGTGTGTTGAGCAGGGATATGATCATAGCATAACGCTCCGAAACATGCGACACGACTCCTATAATGCCCCGGGAACTGATCACTCCCATGTCCTGTTCCAGTCCGTCTTGTGAGCCTTTGTCTATGACCAGAAAATTATGCTGCCTGTTAACAGAGTTCTTTATCACCCGGGCAGGTATGTAGGAGAAAGAATCTCTCAGGGCAACGGAGTCTTTGGTCTGTAGGCTTTTACCCGTTAAGGGATCTGTCAGGCGGGCAACCTCATTTAAAAGCCGGTTATTTTCCAGCGCCAACTGCCGGTTGGTCTCTTTGAGGTTGGTAAAAGCTACCCATGAAGATTGCTTTTCCCACCATCTGATCTGACGGGCACGTATGAAGTTCAGGATGGCGTTTTGCTGGAAATAACTGTTATTTACGATCATAACAATAGCTCCCGCCTGCAGGACAAGAAACAGCAGCAGAACCAAAAGTTTCCTGAGCAAAGGGGAGATATTGAACATGCACGACCTGTCTTTTTATCTTAACAAAAATGGGAATTTTCCGATGTTTTTCAAAGCGATCCCTGTTCCCCTTGCTACGGAATGCAAAGGGCCTTCCGATATATGGAACGGGATGTTGATTTTGTCTTCCAGTCTTTTATCCACTCCGCGCAGCAAGGCACCCCCTCCTGTAAGGAAAATACCCCGTTGTACGATATCCGAATACAATTCGGGAGGCGTCTGTTCCAGGACAGACAGTACGGCTGTTTCAATTTTTACCAGGGATTTGTCCAGGCAATGGGCAATTTCCTGTGAGGTGACCGAAACCTCCACGGGAAGGGCTGTCATCAGGTTGGGACCGCGGACCAGCATGGGTTCAGGGGGGTTGTCCAGATCAGACAACGCGGATCCGACGCAGATCTTGATGTCTTCCGCCGTCCGTTCGCCAATCTTTATGTTATGCTGATGGCGCATGTATTGCTGAATCTCCGTGGTAAATACGTCCCCGGCAACACGAATGCTTTGGTTGCATACAATGCCCCCCAGGGCAATTACGGCGATTTCCGTGGTTCCCCCGCCGATGTCTACCACCATGTTTCCTTCAGATGCGGTGACGTCAATACCTATCCCCAGGGCAGCAGCCATGGGCTCATAGATCATGTATACATCCCGGCCCCCGGCATGTTCGGATGAATCACGCACTGCACGGATCTCCACCTCGGTACTTCCCGAAGGGATACAGACGACCATCCGTAGACTCGGCATAAAAAATTTGTTTTGCGGGTTGATCATTTTGATCATCCCGCGGACCATTTGCTCGGCGGCGTTGAAATCGGCAATCACCCCGTCACGCAACGGGCGGATGGTTTTTATGTTTTCGTGCGTCTTTCCCTGCATCATCCGGGCGGTCCGGCCAATGGCCATAGGTTTCCCGGTGTTTTGATCTATCGCTATGATGGACGGTTCGTCCACGACAATTTTATCGTTGTGAATGATGATGGTATTGGCAGTACCCAGGTCAATGGCCAGTTTTTGAGATAAGAATGAAAAAGCCATATATAAATCTAGTGTTTGAAATGGCGTATGCCGGTAAAGACCATAGCCATGTTGTGTTCGTTGCAAAAATCAATACTTTCACGATCCCTGATGGAACCTCCGGGCTGAATAACGGCAGTCACGCCTTCCTGCAAGGCCAACTCTACACAATCGGGGAACGGGAAAAAAGCATCTGAAGCCATAACGGCATCTTTGAGTGACAATTGGTTTGCATGGGCTTTTTCAATGGCGTGTTTCAGGGCATCAACCCGTGAAGTTTGTCCCATGCCGCTGGCGATAAGCATTCCGTTACCGGCCAGTACAATTGCGTTTGATTTGGTGTGTTTGACCAGTTTGTTGGCAAAAACCAGGTCGTTTACCTGGGCTTTGGTGGGGGCTTTGTGGGTGACTTGTGTAAAAGAGGCTGCTTCCTCCACTTTGTTGTCCCGATCCTGAATAATCACTCCGTTCAGCAGTGAACGGAATTCTTTTTCCGGGAGGGGGGTTGCCGTGTTGGTTACCAGGATGATCCGGTTCTTTTTACCCTTGAGTATTTCCAGTGCTTTCGGATCGTACGAAGGAGCTATGACGACTTCAAAAAACAGGTGGTTCATCAATTGGGCCACATCTGCCGTCAGGGGTCGGTTGGTAACAATGATCCCGCCGAATGCACTTGTCGGATCTGCCATCAGGGCACGTTCCCATAATTGTTTCAGGTCTTTGCCTGTAGCACACCCGCATGCATTGTTGTGTTTCATGATGGCCAGGGCAGGATCCGTAAAATCGCCTATCAGACGCAGAGCAGCTTCTATGTCCAGCAGGTTGTTGTAAGAGATGTCTTTCCCGTGCAATTGACGCGGCAGGCTGTCGGCTGCCCCGAAATACATGGCATTCTGATGCGGATTTTCTCCGTAGCGCAGGGAAACAGGCGTTTCCAGCATATTGTGGCTGAATGCGGGAATACCAATATCCCGGTTCATGTATTGAAAAATGGCGGTGTCGTAGTGGGAGCTGACTTTGAAAGCGTGTGCCGCAAAAAACATCCTGTCACTCAGTGTTGTATGACCGTTCTGGGCACGCAGCAGCTCCAGCAGTTGCGGATACAGTGACCTGTCCGGAACTACCAGAACATCTTTGTAATTTTTCGCTGCCGCCCTGATCAGAGAAATGCCGCCGATGTCTATCTTTTCAATTACGGAAGGATGGTCTGCCCCGGATGCCACGGTATCTTCAAAAGGATACAGGTCCACGATAACCAGATCTATGGGTCCGATCTCCCAACGTTTCATGTCAGATTGATCTTCAGAAAGGTCCCTTCTGCCCAGAATGCCTCCGAACACCTTAGGATGCAGTGTTTTGACACGGCCTCCCAGGATGGAAGGATAACCGGTCAGATCTTCTACTGCCGTAGCAGGAACATCAAGTTTTTTGATATATTCCAGGCTGCCTCCTGTAGAAAAAATAGTTACGCCCAGTGAGTGCAACTCTCTGACTATTGGTTCCAGTCCCTCTTTGTGGTACACGGAAACAAGGGCACTTCTGACGGGTATGTTTCTTAAATTGTTTGTCATTGTTTCACCCATACCTGACGCTCAATTGCTTGATCCAGCGAGATCAGCGTTTCGGTTTGTATTACTGAAGGAATGTTACGGATGATATCTATGAGCACTTCCATCAGGTGGTCGTGATCCCTGCAATACAATTTCAACCACAAGGCATATTTTCCCGTAACAAAATGGCATTCAACCACTTCTGATATGCTTTTCAGTGCTTCTATAACGGTGGGATACTGGTTGGCCTGTGCCAGCTGGATCCCTACAAAAGCACATACATTCAAGCCGAGTGTCTGGGGTTTTACTAAGAGCCGGGAACCGGTAATGATCCCCAGAGCTTCCATTTTTTTCACGCGCTGGTGAATGGCAGCTCCGGAAACACCGCATTCACGTGCAATTTCAAGAAAAGGCATACGCGCATTTTTGACCAGAAACGCTAAAATTTTCTGGTCTGTGGCATCAATCTGATACTTGGGCATAATAATTCTTACTTAAGTCTGTAAAGTTATGAAAAATTATTAGACTTCTGGTAGTAAAACAGCCATTTTATAGGTATTTCTCCTTTACAGGCAAGAACGTAATCTTCGGTGGAGCAAGCAATATGGACGGGTGCTCCGGGTTCCTTACTATTTGGAACCTCCAGCCACCATCTTCCGGTTTTTTTTGACATCAAAAAAACAAGTTCCTGACCGTCTTCTCCCATCTGAACCACTTTTCTCCGGAAAGAATCTCCGTCTTTTTCAGGGTGTTCGTTTACAGATACCGCCAGACCTTCTGCCAGGTGCCATACAATCTGGGCCGTAAGACGCGCTATCTGCGAATCACGGCGATTTTTTGAGGGATATCCGTACAGTACGGCAAGCCGGAAATCAGCCGACAATCCGGCATATCTTGCCAAGGTGCATATTTCTTCCGCATACAGCCCGTTAGGTGTCGTGCAGAGCCCGTCAGGGGCATCAGAATGACGAACCGAACGCAGGTCCATAAAATGATAAGAAGCTTCCCTGAGCAACGGTTCTGCGGCTTCAACACTGTTTCTGAATTCCCCCAGGCGCAGTGTTTCCATGTAACGATCTGAAAGCAAATCCAAAACAGAAGGATCTGTAAAATAACGCTGGAAACCTATCCAGGTGAAATAAGACGGCGTCATTTTTTCAAGAACGGCCTGAACAGGGTCGGGCTCTTCTGTACCCCTGGAGATCAGACTTACCCGGGGGTCCGGTGTTTGTATCAATACTCCCGGATCAGCCGGTTCATCCCCGTTGAGCACAATGCAGGGTATTTTATGTGTATCCGCAAATGACAGCACTTTGGGCAATTGCGTCTGCAAAGTGTCTTCAATATAATATATACGTGAATGACTCTGGGGATATAACAATTTCAATTCATCCAGTACTTCTCCTCCTTTTCCCGCAAAGACCATCAACGCCAGGCAATCCGGCATATCCGCACAGAGAGCATCGGCATGCAATGATTCCAGGGGAAAACGAATATCATTCATTGTCTTTCTTTTGTATGATCTTCAGGCAATCTTCCAATGTAAGGGTTTCAGGGTCCTTTCCTTTGGGTATTCTGTAATTCTTTTTGGCGTGACTTATGTACGGTCCGTAACGGCCTTTCAATACGCGGATTTCCTGTTCCGGAAATTCCAGAATGTGTTTTTTGGCTTCTTGTTCCCTTGCCTGTTCTATCAAAGCCACACATCTGTCCAGTGTAACGGAATACGGGTCGTCACTTTTGCCCAAAGATACGTATTTGCCCTGCCATTTCACATACGGTCCAAAACGACCTTTGGAAACAAGTACGGGGGAATCCTGGTAAAGACCCATTTCCCGGGGCAATTTAAACAATTGCAAAGCTTCTTCCAGGGTGATGGATTCCAGCAACTGCCCTTTGGCCAATCCGGCATAGCGTTTTTCCGGATCTTCGCTATCTCCCAGCTGGGCCATGGCGCCAAAGCGTCCCAGCCTTACGGTCACGGGTTTCCCGCTTATGGGATCATTTCCAAGGAATCGCTCCCCGTTGCCCGGCCGAGAAGTTTCCAGTGCCTGGTCCAGCGTTTTGCTAAAAGAACTGTAAAATTCTTCCAGCATTTTGTTCCATACCAGGTTTCCGGATGCTATGCGGTCAAAATCTTCTTCTACTTTGGCCGTAAAATTATAATCCACAATGGAGGCAAAATACTCCATCAGGTAATCGTTTACCAGGATCCCGATATCTTCCGGGAAAAGTTTTCCCCGTTCTTCTCCGTAATTTTCCGTATTCTCACGGCGGGTTACCCGGTTATCCTGAAGAATGAATTCTGTGTATTTCCTGGTTTTGGCAGGGCGGTCTCCTTTTACCACGTATTGTCTTTGCAAGATGGTGGAAATGGTAGGGGCATACGTGGAAGGACGCCCGATTCCCAGTTCTTCCATCTTTTTGACCAGGCTGGCTTCCGTATACCGGGGCGGAGATTGGGTGAAACGCTCAACAGCCTTGATCTGTCCTGCCTCCAGCTGATCGCCAGCTTCAAGAGGCGGCAGCGTCTCGGCTTGTTTTCCTCCGGGTTTTTCCGGTTCATCATCCGAGGATTCCCGGTAAACCTTAAGAAATCCTTCAAAAACAATGACTTCTCCGGTGGCTACGAATACATGGGAGGGCTTCCCGTTGTCCAGAAATATTTGTGTCTTATCTACCAGTGCATCAGCCATTTGGGAGGCCAAAGTCCTTTTCCAGATCAAATCGTACAGTTTCTTTTCAGCCGCGTTTCCTTCAATTTTGGTTTGCTCCATAAACGTGGGACGGATGGCCTCGTGTGCCTCCTGGGCTCCCTTGGAACGAGCGGTGTATTGCCTTGTTTTGCTGTATGATTCGCCGTAGGAGTCAGTGATGATTTTTTTTGCCGAGCCGAGTGCCACTTTGGAAAGTTGCGTGGAATCGGTACGCATGTATGTAATGCGTCCCGATTCATAGAGACGTTGTGCCACGCTCATGGTCTGGCCTACCGAAAAGCCGAGTTTGCGGGAAGCTTCCTGCTGAAGGGTGGATGTGGTAAACGGAGGGGCGGGGCTTTTACGTCCTTGTTTTTTCTCTACATTGGTTACCCGGTATTCCGTCCCTTTGCACGTGTTCAGAAATTCTTCCGCTTCCTTATCTGTTTTCAGGCGTCGGTTGAGTTCGGCTTTAAACAGATCCGTCTTTTTTTCCGGACAGCTAAACAATCCTTCCACCCGAAAAGAAGAGGCGGATTGGAATTGCATGATCTCTCTTTCGCGTTCCACCACAAGCCTGACCGCAACGGATTGTACCCTGCCCGCAGACAGACGCGGTTTTACTTTTTTCCACAGGATGGGGGATACTTTATAGCCAACCAGCCGGTCCAGAACACGGCGTGCCTGCTGAGCCATTACCAGGTTCATATCAATGTCCCGGGGATTTTCAATGGCCTGCAGAATGGCATCTTTGGTGATCTCGTGAAAAGCTATACGGCGTGTTTTTTCATCCGGGATTTGCAACGTTTCCTTTAAATGCCATGCAATAGCCTCTCCTTCACGGTCTTCATCCGAGGCAAGCCATACCAGGGATGCTTCCCCGGCCGCTTTGGTAAGATTTTTGATAAGATCTTTCTTGTCGGGAGGAATTACATATTCGGGAGTAAAACCCTTTTCGGGATCTATTCCAAGCTTTTTTTTGGAAAGGTCTCTTATATGACCGAAGCTTGATGTAACCGTAAATTTTTCTCCCAACGCTTTGGCAATGGTTTTGGCCTTTGCCGGTGACTCTACAATAACAAGGTTCTTCTCCATACGCAATCAATGTCTGACGGTGCAAAGTAAGACATAAAGTAAGGTATATTCCAAATATTTATACGTAATTTTGCAGAACTACACGAATATCTCATGAAGGAAAAGACAAAGAAAAAAATTTGTAAATGGTTGTGGATTATAGTTCTTGTCCCTGTTGCCCTGGTTATCCTGATGTTGTTTCTGGTGGGTGTGTTCACCGATATTCCGTCTTTCCGCGCCCTGGAAAATCCCCGGAACAATCTGGCTACGGAACTGATCTCTGAAGACGGTGTGGTCATTGCTACGTTCCATGTGGAAAACCGTACCTATGTTAATTATGAGGACTTGTCCGAAAGTTTAATAAATGCCGTAATAGCAACCGAAGACATCCGTTTTTACCGTCACTCGGGTATAGATTTTTATGCGCTTGTCAGGGTGGCCGTAAAATCCATATTATTGGGTCAGAGCAGTGCGGGCGGGGGAAGTACACTGACTCAACAAGTAGCCAAAACCTTGTATCCCAGGGACACAACAGTTTACAACTTCCCGGGAGGATCCGCTTTCAAAATGATGGTGATTAAAATGAAGGAATGGATCACGGCAGTCAAGCTGGAGCGCAATTACACCAAGGAAGAATTACTTACCATGTATTTGAATTCCGTGTTTTTCGGAAGTAATGCGTATGGTATCAGGGCAGCTGCTTCTACTTTTTTTGATAAACATCCTTCCCAACTGACCGTTGAAGAAGCCGCCACCCTTGTAGGAATGGTAAACAAACCCACACGGTACAATCCTGTATTGAATTATGAATCTTCCCTGCGCAGGAGGAACCGCGTTATTTCCCAAATGAGCAAATACAAATTCATTTCACACCGGCAGGCAGATTCCATTATGTCCCTGCCCATAGAACTGAATTATTCCACCCGTGACCACAATGCGGGGTTGGCTCCTTATTTCAGGGATATGCTCAGAAGGGTGATGAGTGCCGGTGAGCCTGTAAAAAAGGATTTCGATTATCCGGAACATTACCGTGAAGCATTGGATATGTGGGAGAACGATCCTCTGTACGGATGGCTGAACAAAAACACCAAGCCCGACGGTACTGCTTATGATCTGGACCGGGACGGCCTGAAAATTTATACAACAGTCAATGCCCGGATGCAGTTGTACGCCAACCAGGCCATAGAAGAACACCTGAGTACCCTTCAACCCGTTTTTTACCGGGATATGCGTTACAAAAAAAACCGGCCGTTTTCGGACGAAGTGCCCCCGGAAGTGATTGATCTTGTAATGAGACAGGCAGTGCGCTGGAGTGATCGTTACCGGAACATGAAAGCTGACGGGGCAAGTGAAGAAGAAATTGAAAAAGCCTTTCGGACCAAGACACCCATGCGTGTTTTCGCATGGACCGGAAAAGACGGGAGTTATGCCGTGGACACCCTGTTGACTCCCCGGGATTCCATATTGCATTACAAATCTTTTCTCCGGGGAGCCCTGATGGCCATGGAACCGGAAACCGGTCACGTGAAAGCGTATGTGGGAGGGCCCCATTACAGGTACTTTAAATACGACAATGCCCGCCAGGGAAGGCGCCAGGTAGGATCCACCATCAAACCGTTCCTGTATTCCCTGGCCATGCAGGAAGGATATACTCCCTGTGACCGGGTAGTTAATGTACCCCAGACTTTCATTGTGGGAGACACTACCTGGACCCCGGAAAGTGTGGATAAACCGGAATGGATAGGCAGGCAGGTTACGTTAAAATGGGGTCTTACCAAGAGCAGCAATAATATTTCCGCTTACCTGATGAAACAGTTTGGTCCGGAAGCGATGGTGGCCATGTGCCATAAACTGGGAATAAAAAGTCATCTGGATCCTGTGGTTTCCCTGTGCCTGGGACCTGCCGATCTGCGTCTTTACGAGATGGTAAGTGCATACAACACGTTTGCCAACAAAGGGGTATATGTAGATCCCTTCCTGGTGACACGCATAGAAGACAATACCGGGAACCTGCTGACTTCGTTCAGCCCCCGGAAACGCGAAGCCATTGGAGAACATACTGCTTATCTGATGATCAACCTGTTGCAGGGCGTTGTCAATGAAGGAACGGCGGTCCGTATACGCGCGTTGTACCTGCCCCAGGGGGCAGTGGCAGGGAAAACCGGGACGACCAACGACCAGGCAGACGGGTGGTTTATGGGGATCACCCCCAAATTAACGGCAGGTGTCTGGGTAGGAGCCGAAGACCGGCAGGTTCACTTTGAATCCCTGGCCCTGGGAGGAGGTTCCAATATGGCACTGCCTGTCTGGGGGATCTTTATGAAAAAGATCATGGAAGATCCGGTTTTGGGTTTTTCGGTAGAGGATCAATTTACTGCACCTCCCGGATTTAACATATCACTTGACTGTGACGGATCCGATCAGGATATTGAACGGCAACAACGCCGGACAGACAGCTTTTTCAATTGATCATGAACATAGCTTTGATTTACGGAGGCAACTCCTCTGAACGTGAGATTTCCGTATTGAGCGGCAAAAACATTTCCGGCAATTTATTAAGGGAAGGCCGGAACGTATTTGAAATAGACATCTATTACGACAATTGGAAACTGGTTGCTGTCAACGGCCTGGAAATTCAGCCCGTGCAAGTGGATAAAAACGGATTTACGGTGGAATGGGAAGAGTCCCGGGTTAAATTTGATGTGGCCCTGCTGATGATCCACGGCACTCCCGGAGAAGACGGCCTTTTCATATCGTACCTGGAAATGATGGGGATTCCCCATACAGGATGCCCGGCCCGGGTGGCCCTGATGGCTTTCGATAAATACGCGTGCAAAACCTTTTTGCGCCCGGCCGGTATCAAAATGCCGCGTGCCTGCCGTATAACGGAAAAAACATTGGGCAGGTCCTGGCAGGAGGAAGCTTCCCGGGTGTTGGGGCCTATGCCGTGGTTTGTTAAACCGGTGGCCGGAGGATCCAGTTTCGGTATTTCAAAGGTGCGTGAACCGGAAGCTTTACTGGCTGCGGTGGAAGAAGCCCTGAAAGAAGATGACCAGATACTTGTGGAAGAATATATTGAGGGAACGGAAGTAACCAACGGGATTATGAAAACCAGGGAAAAAGCTTACATACTTCCGGTAACCGAGATCGTGCCTTACAGGGAGTGTGAATTTTTTGATTACAAGGCCAAATACAAAGGGGCATCGGCAGAGATCACCCCGGCCCGCATATCCCCGGAATTGACAAGCCTGGTTCAACAGACAACTTCTTTAATATACGACACCCTTGTATGCCGGGGCATTGTCAGGGTGGATTACATTATCCGCGGGAACGAAGTGTATTTCCTGGAAGTCAACACGGTTCCCGGCATGACCACACGGAGCCTGGTCCCCCAGGAAATTGAAGCGGCCGGTTTTACCTTGCCCGAGTTTCTGGATGAATTGATTCGTGCCGCCATAGATGAATATCAGAGAGTTTAAATCCTATGCAAAGGCCCGGCTGGAAAAAGACCGGGAAGCTCCCGAAATCCGTGTCATTACAAGTTCACTGTTGGCGGAATTCGCCGGGATACCTCATTACTGGTATCATACACAGGAGGATCACGTGCTTTCGGCCGGTGCCGAAAATACATTGCTGGAAGCTATTGAACAAGTAGCTTTCGGGAAACCCCTTCAATACGTTCTGGGTTATGTGAAATTCGGGGAATGCCGCATTGCCGTTAACGAAAATGTATTAATACCCAGGCCCGAGACGGAAGAATTGTGGAACCGTGTCAAAAATTTGGACGGCAGTATCCTGGATGCCTGTACAGGGAGCGGGTGCCTGGCAGTAGCTTTAAAAAAAGCAGCTCCGGGGAATTCTGTTTATGCTTTTGATATCAGTCATGGAGCGTTGGAACTGGCTCAAAAGAACGCCGCGGACAATCAAACGGATGTCTTTTTTTTCCAGGCAGACCTGACCGATCTGAAGGGGTTTGACAAGGCGGCCTTAGGAGCAGGTCTGAAAAAAAATTCACTTGGACTGATCACCGCCAATCCGCCGTATGTAACGGAAAAGGAAAAACCAGGCATGTCGGACGGGGTTTTGTCTTTTGAGCCGCATCAGGCACTTTTTGTCCCGGACCGGGATCCTTTGCTGTTTTACAAGCCCCTGGCATCAGTGGGCAGGATGTACTTAAAAAAGGGAGGCGTTTTGTTTGCCGAGATCAATGAAATGTACGGGCATGAAATTTCTTTACTGATGCGGGAAGCAGGGTATACGGATGTCCGGATTCATAAGGACTTGTTCGAAAAAAACAGGTTTGTTGAGGCAAAATGGATACAATGAAATATTTTTTTACATATATTTGCATTACTATGAGACAAAATGCTATGGTTAACAGATGGTGGTGGCACGGAGATAAACTTTTCCGCGTCGCATCTGTTGCCTAGTTTAAATAACCCGATTTATTAACCGTAATGGCCCTCTTGCAACGCAAGGGGGCTTTTTTTAATTCTTTGTTTAAACCAAACCACCACAATGAAAACAACCAAAAAGTTTCTTTTACCGGATCAGGAAATACCAAAAGCATGGTATAATGTCCTGGCCGATCTGCCTTCGCTGCAGCCGATGTTACATCCCGGAACACGTCAGCCTATTCAACCTTCAGACCTGGAGCCCCTTTTTGCCAAAGGTCTTATTGAACAGGAATTTTCCAAAGAGCGATGGATCGAGATTCCGGAAGAAGTACGTACGTTGTATAAAATATACCGCCCTTCTCCACTTGTCAGGGCCAGCGGACTGGAAAAAGCCCTGGACACACCTGCCCGCATCTATTTCAAAAACGAAAGTGTTTCCCCGGTAGGTTCCCACAAACTCAACTCGGCATTGCCCCAGGCGTATTACAACAAAGTGGAAGGCGTCCGCCGCCTGACAACGGAAACAGGAGCGGGGCAGTGGGGTTCGGCCATCAGCATAGCCGCACGGCATTTTGGTCTGGATATGGAAGTCTTTATGGTACGACTGAGTTACGACCAGAAACCTTACAGGAAAATTGTGATGCAGACTTACGGGGGAAAAGTTTACGCCTCTCCCACGAACCTGACCGAAGCCGGACGGAAATTTTTGGCAGAAAAGCCCGACACCCCGGGATCTCTGGGAATGGCCATATCTGAAGCCTGTGAAAGAGCGGCACTTGATCCGGACACAAAATACACCCTTGGAAGCGTCTTGAATATGGTCATGTTGCACCAGACCATCATTGGATTGGAAGCCGAACGCCAGTTTGAAATGGCTGACGATTATCCCGATACCATTATTGGATGTTTTGGAGGCGGCTCCAACTTCGGAGGCATAAGCCTTCCTTTTGTCCGCCACCAACTGGCCGGCAAAGCGAAATTTGATCTGATCGCCGCCGAAAGCTCCGGCTGTCCCAAGCTGACCAAGGGAACCTTCCGTTACGATTACGGAGACTCGGCCGGACTGACGCCCCTGATTCCCATGTACACGCTGGGTTGCGATTATGAACCTGCCGCCATACATGCCGGAGGGTTGCGTTACCACGGCGCCGGTGCGATTATGAGCCAATTGCTCAAAGACAAAATAATCCGTGCAGTAGCCATAGACCAGCACGAATGCTTTGAAGTAGGACAATTGTTTGCCCAGGCAGAAGGCATCATTCCCGCGCCCGAATCCACACATGCCATTGCCGCTACCATCAGGGAAGCGTTGAAAGCAAAAGAAGAAGGCCGCGAGAAAGTGATCCTGTTCAATCTTTCCGGACACGGCCTTTTGGATCTGAGTGCTTACGAAGCTTTTCTCAACGGCAAGATCTGATCAGGTAACGGAAAAGGGGTAACAAGGTGTCGTCCCCTTGTGAAACGGGGCCTTCGGGGTGAAATTGCACTCCCAATACATGGGGATTGTCTTTCATCTCGATGGCCTCTACGACACCGTCCCGGGCAAAGGCGGAAACCACAAAACCCGGAGCCACGTCTTTAACGGCCTGGTGATGGTATGAATTCACGCGGTAGGTATCGCCTTTTTCAAGGATATCTTTCAATATTCCGTATAGCGTGGTCCCGCTCTTTACCGTTATGGTATGTGTCCCGTATTCACGGGGCGCATTCTGGCGGTGTTTAACGGGTGTTTTGCTTTTGATCTGGGAAGGAATGTCCTGGTATAACGTACCCCCAAAGGCTACGTTCAG
>Ga0123328_1002520_pt1 | contig 16447 bp, 10 predicted proteins | sample BioC12SIPDNA_2_FD_89702 | JGI IMG/M metagenome (GOLD analysis project Ga0123328, IMG submission 89702) | Anaerobic biogas reactor microbial communites from Washington, USA - Biogas_R1_A C12 SIP DNA | ecosystem: Engineered > Bioreactor > Anaerobic > Unclassified | place: Washington, USA...
GACCTGCTGGTGCTCAAGACGAGCAAGTCAGACAAAGACAAGACGAAGGAGCCGCAGAGTCCGGCCGAGGCGGAGCAGGCGGCGCGGGAGAAGTTGTCCAAACGCTATCACAACTTCGCCCGCCGCATGAAGCAGTTCGACAACGACGAACTGCTGGAGATGTATCTGAGTGCGATCACGTCCAGTTACGATCCGCACACGACCTACATGTCCCCCAGCTCGCTGGAGAACTTCCGCATCGCATTGCAGCTGAATCTCGAGGGGATCGGGGCTCAGTTGCAGGACCAGGACGGGAAGACGATTGTCGCCAGGGTGGTCCCCGGCGGCGCGGCGGACAAGCAGGGCAAGCTGAAAAAAGACGACCAGATCATCAGTGTCGGCGAAGGCGCAGCGGGCGAGATGGTTGACGTAGTGGGCATGAAGCTCAACGACGTCGTCAAACTGGTGCGGGGCACTGCCGGCACGATCGTCCGGCTGGGCGTCATCCCGGCGGGATCCAATGAGTCGGTCACCTATGAGATCACCCGGGCCAAGATCGATCTGGAGGAGGAAGCGGCACACGGCGAGGTCTTCGAGGTCGGCATCAAAGCCGACGGCTCGCCGATGAAGCTGGGAGTGCTGGACCTGCCCAGTTTCTATCAGGACATGCAGGCGGCCCAGGACGGGTCCCGGAACTTCCGCAGCGCGACGGCCGATGTCCGGCGGATTCTTGAGGACTTCAAGACTCAAGGAGTCGATGCCGTCGTGCTGGACCTCCGGCGCAACGGCGGCGGCAGCCTGGTGGAAGCGGTCGATATGACGGGCCTGTTCATCGACGAAGGGCCGGTGGTGCAGGTCAAGGGGTTCAATAACCGGGTGGAAGTGCACAGTGACGAGACGCCCGGCACTGCCTGGGACGGCCCGCTGGTGGTCGTGACCAGCAAGTTGAGCGCCAGTGCCAGCGAGATCCTGGCCGGCGCCATCCAGGATTACCAGCGCGGTCTGGTGGTGGGGGACGAAGCCACGCACGGCAAGGGGACCGTGCAGAGCCTCCGGTATCTCGGCGAGATCATCGGCGGCCCCTATCCGCCCAACCTGGGCGCGCTGAAGATCACCGTCCAGCAGTTCTTCCGCCCGAGCGGCGAGAGCACCCAGAAACGAGGCGTGTTGTCCGACATCGTGCTCCCCTCGATCACGAACTACATGGATATCGGCGAGTCCGATCTGGATTACGCCATCGAGTTCCACAAGGTCCCCAAGACCGATTTCCCGCCCGTCCAGCTCGTGACCACGGACCTCATCAACCGACTCCGCACGGAATCAGAACAGCGGGTCAGCCAATCGGAGGACTTCGCAAAACTGCTCAAGCGCATTGAACTCTACCGGCAGCGCAAAGAACGCAAGACGGTGACGCTCAATGAGCAGAAGTTCCTGGAGGAGGGGAAGGAATCGGACGCCGAGCGCGAGGAACGCGAACGCCTTGAGGAAGAACTCACCGGCGACCACAAGATCAAACGCGATTTCTACCTCGATGAAGTCCTGATGATCACGCGAGACTACGTCAATGCCCTGACCCAGAACACGCTGGCTAAGGCGAACTGACCGGCAGCGGGATGCACATCCCGTCGTAGCCCAGTTCCATCGAGTGCGGCAGCCGCGCATTGACAGTCTCGTAGTCCAGATCGTGGGACATGTGCGTGAATACCGTCCGCCGCGGTCGAAGTCGCTCGGCCACCGCAATCGCCTGATCCAGATTGAAGTGGGTCGGGTGCGCGCGGGTCCGCAGCGCATCGATCACCAGCGTGTCCAGCCCCTCCAGCAGCCGCAGATTCGACGCGGAAATCCCGTTCGTGTCGGTGCAATAGGCCAGGTCGTGGATGCGGAAACCCAGCACCTGGAAATACGGCCCGTGCTGCAGCCGGATCGGCGTGACCTGCGTCCCCAGGACCTCAAACGGCGCTTCGTCAATCGTGTGGAACTCCAGCTGCGGTACTGCACCTGCGTGCGTCAGCGGACGGTCCGAAAACGCGTAACTGAACGCCTGCCGTATCACCTGCTCCACATCGCGTTCCACGTACAGCGGCACCGGATGCCCCAGGTAGAATGGAAACAAACGCAGATCGTCGAGCCCGAAAATGTGGTCCGCGTGGGCATGCGTGAACACCACACTGTGCACGATCCCAATGCCCTCGCGCAGCAGCTGGAATCGCAGGTCGGGCGGCGTGTCGATCAGCAGATTGCCGCCCGGCAGTCCGACAATCGCCGCACTGCGCGTCCGCTGGTTCCGCAGCTGCCCCCCCGTACAGACCGCACAGCCACACCCGATCGTCGGAACCCCCACCGACGTGCCGGTCCCCAACAAGATAAACTGACCGCGGATATCCTTGCTCGTGGGTACATCCACCACTAACGGCTACCTCATCAGTGCCACTATCACGATGTGCAGTGTGCAGGTTGGCAGATTCCCGGCAAAACCGCAAGGCGCTGCAGCGTCACCACGCTCCCGCACGTGTGTCTGCCCCCAGTTCGCCCCCCTGCCCCTGCTCGCGCTCGTGCCCGTGCCGGTACTGGTGCTCGTCATCCGCTGCAGGACAACAGGCGTCTGCCGGGCATCGGGCATCGAGGAGTGACGCTGAGTGGGGCCAGCAGCTACGAGCAGCGGGCGCGGGAATCGGATGATACCAGTGCCCGGGCGGGGGGCAAGAGCGACCCGGGGGCGGGCCTCGCCACAGTTGACCCCAGCCAGAAGTCGCTATAAACTACGTCAGCGGAATATGTTGCGCGCCGTCGGGGGAAACTTGGTGGAGCCGCGGGGTTTTCTGCTGTCTGCCGGATCTCGCTCGGGGTGGGGGCGAACCCCATGTATCGATGAACCCATGTATCGATGTGGGTGCGAACAGTGCGGCCGGCTGGCGACAGTGCTTGGGACCGGCGAGACAGCTTGTGTGAATTCGAGGCTTGGCACATTCGCCCATCTTTTTGCAGCGACTGAATGAGTCGCGAATTAGCCATGGAACTGCTGGAACGTATTTGGGAATTGCTCGGGCTGTTCTTCAACGGTCTGACGCGTGGCGTCGAGCGGACGATCACGTCGGTCTTCGGTTCGTCCAACGCCCGGTATATCAAGCGACTGCAGGCGAAAGTGCAGGCCATCAATCGGCTGGAGCCGAATTTCCAGGGGCTGTCGGACGAGGAGTTGCGGGCCCAGACGACCAGGTTCCGGGAGCGTCTGGCGGCCGGTGAGACGCTGGACGACATCCTGGTGGAAGCCTTTGCGGCGTGCCGCGAATCGGGTCGCCGGCATCTGAGCATGCGGCACTACGATGTGCAGCTGATTGGCGGGATGGTGTTGCACAGCGGCACGATTGCGGAAATGGTGACCGGCGAAGGCAAGACGCTGGTGGCGACGCTCGCGGCCTATCTCAACGCGTTGGAGGGCAAGGGGGTCCACGTAGTGACGGTCAACGACTACCTGGCCCGCCGCGATATGGAGTGGATGGCACCGCTCTATATGGGGCTGGGGCTGACCGTGGGAGCGATCCAGTCGGACATGGAGGTGGAGGACCGGCAGAAGGCGTATTCCTGCGACATCACATACGGGACGAACAACGAGTTCGGTTTCGACTACCTGCGCGACAACATGCGTCCCGCGCGGCGTGGCGACGAGCGGTACCCCAAGTATCGCCAGCAGTCGCAGGGGCCGCTGCATTACGCCATTATCGACGAGGTGGACAACATTCTGATCGATGAAGCCCGGACGCCGCTGATCATCTCCGGCCCGGCGCACGAGAATGTGCGGAAGTATGTGGAGGCTGATCGCATAGCGCGGCAGTTGAAGCGGGACGTGCATTTCGAAGTGAACGAGAAGGACCACAGCACGAACCTGACGGACGAGGGGGTCCGGGCGGCCGAGAAACTGGCGGGGGTGGAGAGCTTCTACACGGCGGGCAACATGGAATGGCCCCACCTGCTCGACAATGCGCTCAAGGCCCACTACCTCTACAAGCTCGACGTGAACTACGTGAACAAGGAGGGCGCGATCGTCATTGTGGACGAATTCACGGGGCGGTTGATGGAAGGGCGCCAGTGGAGTGACGGGCTGCATCAGGCGGTGGAGGCGAAGGAAGGGGTGAAGGTCAAGGAGGAGACGCAGACGCTGGCCACCATCACGCTGCAGAACTACTTCAAGCTCTACGATAAAATCGCCGGCATGACCGGTACGGCCATGACGGAAGCGGCCGAGTTCTGGAAGATCTACGAGCTGGACGTAGTGGCGATCCCGACCAACCGGCCGCTGCGCCGCGACGAGTTCCCCGACGTGATTTACTGCACGGAGACGGAGAAGTTCAACGCGGTGGCGGAGGAGATCGAGCGGCTGAACCGCTGGGACGTGGTCATCCTGAAGTCGGGCGAGGAGTTGTGGGGGGAGATTGTGCGCGACCTGGAGGACGCCATCGAGTACCGGGTGCAGGGGCGCAAACAGAAGGAGGTGATCCCGCTCAGCAAGATCGACGTCATCGAACGCAAGGGGCGGCCGGTGCTGGTCGGTACGGTCTCCATCGAGAAGAGCGAGCGGCTGTCGCACATGCTCGATCAGCGCGGCATCGAACACGAGGTGCTCAACGCGAAGCATCACAAGCGCGAGGCGGAGATCGTGGCGCAGGCGGGGCGCAGCGGTCGCGTGACGATTGCCACGAACATGGCCGGCCGCGGGACCGACATCATCCTGGGAGGCAATCCCGACACGATGGCCTGGGCCCGCCTGCAGGACAAGTACGCCACGCGACTCGACGTCCCCCGCGACGAGTGGAATGCGCTGGTCAACGAGATTGAACAGCAGGAGCAGATGAAGGAAGACGGCGAGTTGGTCAAGCAGCTCGGGGGGCTCCACGTGATCGGCACGGAACGGCACGACGCGCGGCGCATCGACTTGCAGCTGCGCGGCCGCTGCGGCCGCCAGGGGGACCCGGGAAGCAGCCGGTTCTTCCTGTCGCTGGAGGATGACCTGATGCGGATCTTCGCCGGCCCCTGGGTGAAAAGCATCCTGGAGCGGCTGGGGATGAAGGACGGCGAGAAGATTGAAAGCCGCATGGTCACGCGGCGCATCGAAGCGGCGCAGAAGAAGGTGGAAGAACGCAACTTCGAGATCCGCAAGAACCTGCTGGAATACGACGAGGTGATGGACGAGCAGCGCAAGCGGGTCTACAGCTACCGCCAGCGGATCCTGGAAGGGGTCAGCTGCCGCGCGCTGATCATCGACATGATCCACAGCCAGATCGACCGCTATGTCAGCATGTTTCTCGATCGCGACTACGGGGTCGATTCGTTCGCCAAATGGGCCGGCGCCCGGCTCTCCACTACGCTCGACCCCCGCGACTATCGCGGCATGGACTTCCCCTCCGCGGAAATGTACGCCAAGGACCAGGCCGAACGCATGGCGGAAACCCAGGTCCTGGACGCCATCGAAGAAAACCTTCCGGAGGAAGAGGAGCCCAGCGAGTGGAACTGGGAGGCGCTGGCCAAGTTCGCCGACATCCGCTGGAATCTCAACCTGCGCGACCGCGACCTGAAGAAGGTCGGCCGGGACAACGTCGCCGAACTGCTGATCGAGAAGGCCCGCGAGGCGATCCACCGCATCGAGCTGACCGAAGGAACACCATTCCTGCAGGACGACTTCGCGCTGCGCTCGGTGTTGGGCTGGGTGAGAGCCAAGTTCGGTATCGAGCTGGAGTGGGAGCAGATCAACGAACTGGAGGCCGCCCCGCTGAAAGACTACCTCTGCCAGCTCGCCGAACAGAAATACGACGAGAAGGAGGCGGAATACCCGGTGATGGCCGGCCTGTACCGCTTCGCCACCGGCGCCGGCCATGCCCGCATCGACCGCAACGCACTGGTGGACTGGGCGCGCGAACGGTTCGCGGTGGAATTCGACGTGGAGGACCTCAAGAACAAGCAGCGTGATGACATCCGGGCGACGCTGCTCGTCCACAGCCGGGACGCCCAGCAGCGGGCAGTCGAGGCGCTGGTGGTCGTCAAGCAGAAAGTTGATACGCTGTTCCGCGCCGGCGACACCTCCGTCGCCGCTGGTCTGCTGGGCGAGGGCAATGGGGAGCTGGAGTCGCTGTCGCGCTGGCTGCGGGATACCCTCCAGTGCGACCTGCCGGCCGACGCGCTGCAGAAGCTGCGCCGCGACGAACTGGAACAGACCCTCTGCAACGCGGTGGAAGAGCGCTATCGGCCCGAAATGCGGCGGATGGAACGCGCCCTGCTGCTGAGCCTCGTCGACACCGCCTGGAAAGACCATCTGCTGGCCATGGACCACCTGAAATCCGCGGTCGGCCTCAAGGGCTGGGCCCAGATGGATCCGAAGGTGGAGTACAAACGCGAAGGCATGCGGATGTTCGAACAGATGTGGAGTTCGATCGGCGAACGGACCACCGACCTGATCTTCCGGATGGAACAGCTGGACGAAGGCTTCGTCGGTTCCACCTGGGTCGAAACCTCCGCGCGGCACGACGATGCTCAGAGTGCCAGTGACATTGCCAGCCAGCAGCAGGCGGCCATCGACGCGAGCCAGGGGGACCTGCGCGTCGATCCGATCCGCAATCGCGGTCAGCGCGTCGGCCGCAACGATCCGTGTCCCTGCGGGAGCGGCAAGAAGTACAAGGTCTGCTGTATGCGCAAGGGTGGTTAGACGGTCGCCACGCGCGACTGCCCAGCGAACCAGGACGTCCGGATGCCGTATTTGCTCAACGTTGTCTACCTGATCTTGATCCTCTGCTTCTCACCTTACCTCGCCTACGCGGCGGTGCGTTACGGCAAGTACCGGGATGGCTGGGGGCCCAAGTGTTTCGGACTCGTGCCGCGGCGGGCGGGCAACCGCCCCTGCCTCTGGCTGCATGCGGTGAGCGTGGGCGAGGTGAACCTGCTGCAGCCGATCCTCAGCCAGCTCGGGCAGGAGCATCCGGCCTGGGAATGCGTGATCTCGACGACCACCCGCACCGGCCTGGCGCTGGCCCGCAAAAAATACGCCGGCTGCCAGGTGTTCTACTGCCCGTTGGATTTCACCTGGTCGGTCCGGCACGCGATACTGCGCATCCGGCCCAGCATGCTGGTGCTGGCCGAACTCGAGCTGTGGCCTAACCTGATCCGCGCCGCGCGCCAGCACGGCGCGCGCGTGGCTATTGTCAACGCCCGGTTGAGTGACAAGAGCTACCGCGGCTACCGGCGGATCCGCCCGCTGACCCGTCGTATCTTGGAACAGGTCGACCTGATCGCCGCGCAAGACGAAACGTACGCCGCGCGGTTCCGCGCCCTGGGCGCTCCTGCCGCGGCCGTGCACGTCACAGGCTCGATCAAGTTCGACGGCGCGCAGACCGAGCGGGACAATCCGGCCACGCTGCGTCTGCGCGAGGTGTGGCGCCTGCCCCCCGACGCGTTCATTCTGCTGGCCGGCAGCACGCAGGAGCCCGAGGAACGCATGGCGATCAGTGCCCTGCGCGCCATCCTTCCGCAGTACCCCGACGCACGCCTGATCGTGGTGCCACGCCATCCCGAACGGTTCGAGGAGGTCGCACGACTGCTCGACCAATCCGGTCTGGCCTGGCAGCGCCGCAGCCGCTGCGAGGAGGCGGGCGGGGAGACAACGCACATCCTGCTGGTCGACGTCGTGGGCGAACTGGGAGCGTGGTGGGGCATCGCCGACGTCGGGTTCGTCGGCGGCAGCATGGGGCGGCGCGGTGGCCAGAACATGATCGAGCCGGCCGGCTATGGCGTCGCCGTCTGCTTCGGCCCCAACACCTGGAACTTCCGTGACGTCGTGCAGCAACTGCTGCAGCGCGAGGCGGCGGTGGTGGTGCAGGACGAGCCGGAACTCATCGCGTTCGTCCGCCGCTGCCTGGACGACCCCGCCTACGCCCGAGAACTCGGTACGCGGGCGCGCTCACTGGTGCTCGAACAGCAAGGGGCCACCCGCCGCACGATCAACCTGCTCGCGCCGCTGGTCTCTCCCGAGCCGGCACCGCCGCAGCCGTAGTGCAAGGCGGGAACGGGGGGGAGCGCGACGGTTGCCCAACCGATCGCCCGAGGCCTATAATGCGCGGTTCGAGTCGGGAAAAGAGAGGGCCCCCCCTCCCGTTCACCGGGGCCACACCAGGAGATCGAGCCATGACAGCAGGCAGGTATTTGTTCACCAGCGAATCCGTCAGCGCGGGACATCCGGACAAGCTCGCAGACCAGATCTCGGACGGCGTGCTGGATGCCATCTTTGCTCAGGATCCGAACAGCCGGGTGGCGTGCGAGACGCTCGTCACGACCGGCATGGTGCTCATCTCCGGCGAGATCACCACGACGGCCACCGTGGACTATACGCAGGTCGCGCGCGACGTGATTCGCAGCGTCGGATATACCGACGACGAGTGGGGCATCTGTGCTGACACCTGCGCGGTGGTACTGGCCATCGACAAGCAGAGTCCGGACATTGCCCGGGGGGTGGACTCCAACGCCGAGGCCGGTAAGGACATCGGCGCGGGGGACCAGGGCATGATGTTCGGTTTTGCCTGCAACGAGACGCCCGAATTGATGCCGTTGCCCATCGCTCTGGCCCATCGCATCCTCGCGCGTCTGACCGAAGCCCGCCAGCAAGGTGAAGTGCCCTGGCTGCGTCCCGACAGCAAGAGCCAGGTGACGGTGGAGTATGAAGGTTTCAAGCCGGTGCGGCTCGACACGATCGTGGTATCGACGCAGCACGCGCCGGAGGCCACTCCCGAGACGATCCGCGATTTCGTCGTGCATCGGATCGTGGAGCCGCTGTTGCCGGCGAACATGGTCAACGGCGAAGTCAAGTACCACGTGAACCCGACCGGGCGGTTCGTCACCGGCGGCCCCAAAGGGGACTGCGGCCTGACCGGCCGTAAGATCATCGTGGACACCTATGGCGGTTGGGGCCGGCATGGAGGGGGAGCGTTCAGCGGCAAAGACCCGACCAAAGTGGACCGCAGCGCGTCCTACATGGCCCGGCACATCGCCAAGAACATCGTCGCCGCGCGGTTGGCCGAACGGTGTGAAGTCCAGCTCGCGTACGCCATTGGCGTCTCGGAACCGGTGAGTGTCAACGTGAACACGGACGGCACCGGAGTGATCGACGACGCGCGGATCTGCGCTGTGGTGCGGGAATTCTTCCCGCTGACTCCCAGCGGCATCATCACCCATCTCCAGCTGCGCCGCCCGATCTATCGTCTGACCGCCGCCGGCGGCCACTTCGGGCGCCACGAACCGGAGTTCGCTTGGGAGAATACGGATCGCGCCGAGGCCTTGGCGGAGGCATGTGGGGTCCAGGCCGTCAGCAAGTAGGGCAACGGATGGTTGCGCAAGCTGCCACACCGGAACGGACGCGCTGCTCTCACCGTGATCCTGTGCTGGTGAGTCTGGCTCAGGCAGCGCTGGTTTCGGCCACGCTGATGTGGCTGCTGGTGGCGACCTGGCTGTGCGGGCGGCGACTGGCTGGCGAGCTACAGCAGCCGCTCGGCGCGCCGACGCTGTTCGCCGTGGGGCTGGTTTCGGCCCTGCTGGTTTCGGGCTTGCGCTGCGGCTGGTGGCAGGCTGGTGTCGCGCCCCTGCCGGCTCCGGCTCGATCGCGTGCCGCCCTCTGGTGGCTCCTCCCCTCCCTGGCCGCACTGCTGCTGGCGGCGAGCGTCTCGATGCGCGGCACCGGCCCCGCCGGCCTGATCCTCCTGTGGCTCATCCTGCTGGCCAACGAAGCTCTGTGGGGTGCCTGCCTGTGGCGTCTGCGCACCCGGCCGGGGGCTGGTGCTCCCGAGACTGTCGCGGTGCCGGCCCCGCACGATCTGGCGGTGGCGGCCGGCGGACAGGACGACCGTCCCGTGCGGCCTGTGGAGCCATCCGATGACCACGAATTGTCACTGCCAGAAGGCGTCTGCCAGCAGCTCACACGGGCGCGGTCCCGGACCCATGGAGACACCGTGGCCGGGATGCTGCGGGCGCTGTTCCAGCCGGGTGAGCGTTCCCACAACCTGCACGTGGCGTTCTGCCCGCCGCTCCCGGCGCGACCGCTGGTGGAGGTCGTCCAGTTATCCGGTCCGCGCACGCGGGTCAAAGCCGCGGACATCCAGCCGTTTGGCATCCGTTTCGACCTGCGGCTGGCCGCGCTCAGCACACGCGAGGAGGATGTCTTGATTCACTTTGAGGCGCGCTGCAGTACAGGAGGGCTCCCGTCGTGACGCACCACCCGCTTTGGCAACAGCTTGTGGCGGCCGGCCAGCAGCACGTGCTGCGCTTCTATGAGGAGCTGGCACCTGACGCGCGCGAGCAACTGGACCGCCAACTCAGCGGAATCGACCTGCAGCTGCTTCAGCAGTTGACGAACAACACGCTCGCCACGCCGGACTGGGCGGCCATGGCGCGTCGCGCCACTCCCCCGCCCGCCATCCGGCTGGACGATCGGCAGGCGGCGTTCATTTCAGCCGCCGCCGCGCGCCGTGCCGGCGAAGAAGCACTGCGCGCCGGACGTGCGGCCGCCATCCTGGTCGCCGGCGGACAGGGCACGCGTCTGGGCTTCGACCACCCCAAGGGGATGTTCCCGCTCGGGCCCGTCTCAGGGCATGCGCTGCTCCAGATCCTGATCGAGAAAGTGGTCGCGACCGCGCGCCGCTACAATGCTTCGGTGCCGCTCTATGTGATGACCAGTCCCGCCACGCACACGGAAACGGTCGCGTACCTCACGGCGCACGACCGCTTCGGCCTCCCGGCCGATGATTTGCGGGTGTTCTGTCAGGGGACGATGCCCGCCGTCGATGCGGCCACTGGCAAGCTGATTCTCGCGGCGAAGGATTCCCTGGCTCTGGCCCCCGACGGCCATGGCGGCATGCTGGAAGCCATGAACAGGAGCGGCGTGCTGGAGCATGCGCGCGAACGGGGCATCGACCTGTTCTGTTATGGCCAGGTCGACAACCCGCTGCTGCAGCTCTGCCACCCCGAACTGATCGGCTACCACGCGCTGGCCGAATCCGAGATGACGACGCAGGTGATCCGCAAAGCCACGCCGCTGGAACGGGTCGGCAATGTGGTCATGGTCGACGGCAAGATGCACATCATCGAGTACAGCGACTTGCCCGAAGACGTGGCGCTGCAGCGCAATCCGGATGACACCCTCTATGTCTGGGCGGGCAGCATCGCGGTGCACGTATTCGACGCCGCCTTCCTCCAACGGACCTCCTGCCGGGCTGATGTCTTGCCGTTTCACCGGGCGCACAAGCAGGTCACCTATGTCGATGCGCAGGGTGTCCGGCACACGCCTACTGCGCCCAACGCGTTCAAGTTCGAGCGGTTCATTTTCGACCTCCTCCCCCAGGCGCACAACGCGATCGTGGTGGAAAGCGAGACGGCCGAGGTGTTTGCCCCCGTCAAGAACGCCGACGGTGCTGCGACCGACACCCCCACCACCGCCCGGAACGCCATGATCCGGCTCCACAGACGCTGGCTGGAGGCGGCCGGGGCGCAGATCGCCGACGGGACGCCGGTGGAAATCAGCCCCCTCTGGGCGCTGGATGCCGAACAGGTTGCCGAGCGTCTGGAGTTGCCGTGCACGATCAGTCAGCCGACATTTCTCAGTCCGTGACGCGCCGCGGACAAGTCAGGAGTGTGCGCCATGTTGCATGCCATGATCATGGCCGGTGGATCGGGAACACGGTTCTGGCCCGCCAGTCGCCATGCCACGCCGAAACAGCTGCTGCAGCTCTCGGGCGAGCAGACGTTGATCCAGAGCACGGTCCGCCGCCTGGGCAGTCTCGTCCCCGCCGCTCGCGTGCTGGTCGTCACCAGCCAGCGGCTGGTCGATTCCATCGCCGCGCAGCTTCCGGAACTGCCCCGGGGCGCGATCATCGGTGAACCCTGCCGGCGCGACACGGCGCCGGCCATCGGCCTCGCCGCGGCGATCCTCGCGCAGCAGGATCCGGCAGCGACCATGGCCGTGATGCCGGCCGATCACGTGATCGAGCCCGACCACGTGTTCCAGGACGCCCTGGCGCAGGCGGCCCGGATGGTGGCCGCTGACGAACGGCGCATCGTCACGTTCGGCGTCCGACCGACCTACCCGGCGGAATCGTTCGGCTACATCGAGCGGGGTGTGGCTCTTCCCGGACCGGCCGGCGCGCCCGCATTCCAGGTCGCGCGGTTTCGCGAGAAACCGAGCGCGGAGGTGGCCCGGCAGTACGTCGAAGCCGGCCGGTACTACTGGAATGCCGGCATCTTCGTCTGGCAGGCCCGCACGATCCTCGAGGCCCTGCAGCGGTTCGAACCGGACATGCACGCACGCGTGACCGCCATCGCCCGGGCGTACGGCAGCGAACACCTGGCCGACACGTTCCACCGCGAATTCGCTGCGATCCAGGGCAAATCGATCGACTACGCCGTCATGGAACACTACGACCACGTCGTGGTGATCGAGGCACCGTTTACGTGGGACGACGTCGGCAGCTGGCGGGCACTCGCACGGACGCACGGCGCGGATGCGGACGGCAACACGCGCGCCGGCCGCAACCTGGTCGTGCGCACCACCAACTCGATCATCCGGTCCACCGACGACCATCTCGTGGCCACGATCGGCATCGATGATCTCATCATCGTCCACACTCCCGATGCCACACTGGTCGCCCGCCAGCAGGACGAAGAGGCGGTACGGGAGATTGTCAAACTGATCGAAGAGGCCGGGTGGGACCAGTACCTGTAAGACCTGTAAGACCAGCACCTGTAATTGGTGTTCCGGTCCGCAGCAAAACCTGCTACAGACATATGCAGGTACAGGTCTCGGGGACCGGTCTGGGCACATACGCCCGTAACGCGGGGCGCGGAGGCCGGCACGTGGTGACGCCCCCACGCCGCGGGGAACCGAGGGACGGGATGGATATGAGTCGGTACAGCGCGTCAGTCTGGCCTCTGCTGCTGCTCCTGCTCGGCGTGTGGGGGTGGAGCGGCGGGAAGCTGGTCGCCGGCGAGCGGGAGGGAGCCGCGGCCGGCGCGGAGCCGGCCACGAACTGGAACCTGCTGGCCAGAACGCTCGGCGGGAAGCAGTTCTGGACGGACGAGCTGGTCCATGGCTCCTGGCGCATCCAGCGGAACGTGCTGTCCGATCACTATCGACTGCTGGACCCGAACAACACGCGGCGCGCGTGGGGCAGTTGGGAGCATTGCCACCGGGAGTGGCAGGCATTGCGCGCGGGCGCGGACATCCCGCCGCTCAAGCCCCGGGTCGTACTCGTCCTGCACGGCCTGGGACGCACGCGGTCCTCCATGGCACAGCTGGCGGAATACCTCGCACAGCATGGCGACTACGACGTTCTGAGCGTCTCGTATGCCAGCACGCGCATTCCGCTGAGTGAAGACGCCCGGAGCCTGGCGCGCGTCATCAGCCATCTGGAAGGGGTCACTGAGATCAACTTCGTCGCCCACAGCATGGGCAACCTGGTCATCCGCCACCTCCTGCACGACCAGCTGGCCGCAGCGCACGGGCGCGGCATCGATCCGCGAATCCACCGTTTCGTCATGCTGGCCCCACCCAACAACGGCGCTGCGCTGGCGCGCCGGTTCCGCTACGATCCGCTCTTCTGTGCGGTGTACGGAACGGGCGGACAGCAGTTTACCCGGCAGTGGGAGCAGGTGCAGGAGCGGCTGGCCATCCCCCCCTGCCCTTTCGGCATCATCGCCGGCGGCGACAACGACCCGGAGGGAGGCAACCCGCTGCTCGACGGCAACGACGACATGGTCGTGACGGTCGCGGAAACGCAGCTGCCCGGAGCGGCCGACTTCGTGATCGTGCCTGTGCTGCACACGTTCATCATGGACGACGCCCAGGTCCAGGAGTACACTCTGCGGTTCCTCCAACATGGTTATTTCATCGCCCCCGAGGTGCGCCGGCCGCTGGCAAACGAGCCCCTGAAACCGGACGACGACACGCCATGAGCGAGTTCCCCGCAGCCGGCCGACTGGCCGGAATCGACTACGGCCACGTGCGGATCGGCGTGGCCGTCTCGGATCCGCACCGCACACTCGCCAGCCCCTACGCCAACTACACGCGCCGCGGCGAACAGGGGGACGCCCGGTTCTTCAGGACGCTGGTGAGCGATGAGCAGATCGTGGGGTTCGTGGTCGGCCTGCCGCTCCACACCAGCGGCCACGAAAGCGAGAAATCCCGCGAAGTCCGCCGGTTCGCCGACTGGCTCACCCTGGTGACCGGCCGGCCCGTCCGCTTCTATGACGAGCGATTCACGACGCGCGAGGCAAACGACCTGCTCGAACACGCCCAGCTGACGAAGAAAAAACGCCGACAGCGACTCGACAAGGTGGCGGCACAGCTGCTGCTGGCGGCGTTTCTCGAGTCGGATGGATGCGGGACCGAGCCCGCGGCACTGGACGATGCCGAGCACCAGAGCAGCCGGGACGCACAGGGTGGTGCAGCACGCGAGTCCGGCAAGGGCCCATGAACCTCTTTCTCCTCTCTTGCACCACCCCACGGACCGGAGTCAAAGTGTCCGTTTCCGGCGACCGACGACGACGGTCTGTTCCGTGTGGCACGGCCCCTTTGTGAAACGCCTTCGGCGTATCGTGCGACAATTGGTACGGAACCCCGGGGTGCGCTGCTGCGCAGCGACCCTGGGCTTCAGCCAATTCCCGAATTCCTGAATTCCTGAATTTCTGAATTCCCCTGGTCCCTCTCCCGAGAGAGTGCGTTCCTGCACCTCTTCCCTGCCACTTGCGGCGGGAGTCCCTTCCGGCCCGCCGCGCAATCCGCTACAACTGAGACTGTTTGGTGACTTGGCCGATCCCCTCCGGTGGAGCGGACCGGGAAGCACTCGCTGTATTGCCCGAGCCGCATTGCCCACGTAAGGTCCCGGCTGGTAGTTATGCCCTGCAACATGCGACCTGCTCCTTGACGGCTTCTTCGTATCGAGAGGACTGACGACCCATGCGCAAGAATATCTACATCGGCTTGATCGTGTTGATGCTGTTAACGGTAGCGCGCATACCGGCACGTGGTGCCTGCGTGGGCGAGAGCAAGAGTTTCCACGGCCCTGTGGGCCTGCAGCTGTACAGCCTGCGTGATCAGTTCCAGGACCAGGGGGTCGTGCCGGTGCTTGATCAGGTCGCCAAGTGGGGCTTCAAGTACGTGGAGGTGGCCGGGACGTACGGATTGTCGATTGCCGAATTCAAGGCGGAGCTGGACAAGCGCGGCCTGGTGCCGATCGGCTGGCACTTCCCCTACGAACGGCTGCGTGACGACATCCAGGGGGTGATCAGCGAGGCACGGGAGATGGGTCTGCTCTATGTCGGGTGCGCGTGGATCGGCCACGAAGCGCCGTTCGACGAGAAGCAGTGCCGTGCGGCCGCCGACGTGTTCAACAAGGCGGGCAAGGCGCTGGCCGAACACGACATGAAGTTCTACTATCACAATCATGGCTACGAGTTCTATCCGCATGGGTCGGGCACGCTGTTCGACCTGCTGATGGCAGAGACGGATCCCCGTTACGTGTACTTCCAGATGGACGTGCTGTGGACGGTGTTCCCCGACCAGGATCCGGTCCAGCTGCTGGAGAAGTACCCTGACCGGTGGTTGCTGTTCCACTTGAAGGATCTCAAGAAGGGGGTCGCCACTGGGAGCTTCGCTGGCCACACGGAACTGACCAACGATGTGGCGCTGGGCACGGGGCAGGTTGAATGGCCGGCCTTGCTGCGGGCAGCTCAAAAAGTCGGCGTGAAGTACTACTTCATTGAGGACGAGTCTCCCACGGTCGTGGACCAGATCCCGCGCAGCCTGCAGTTCCTGGAACAGCTGGAATTCTGAAAGATCGTCCTTACCATGCATTGCGCCGCGATCACGCACGTCAGCGTGGGTACCCCGCAGCTTTGGATTGGTTTCACGCTGTTCGTCCTGGCGATGCTGGCGATCGACCTGGGCGTGTTCCACCGCAAGGCCCACGCGGTGGGGGTGCGGGAGGCCTTCGGCTGGAGCGTGTTCTGGATTGCCCTGTCGCTCGTGTTCAACGGGCTGGTATGGTTCTGGTTCGGGCCGGAGAAGGGGAAGGAGTTTCTCGCGGGGTACGTGACCGAGAAAGCCCTCTCGGTTGACAACATCTTCGTCTTCCTGGTCATCCTGTCGTACTTCTCGGTGCCGGACGCCTACCGGCACCGGGTGCTGTACTACGGGATCCTGGGCGCGTTGGTGCTGCGGGCCGTCTTCATCCTGGTGGGGGCCAGCCTGCTGGCCACCTTTCACTGGATGATCTACGTCTTCGGCGTCCTGCTGGTGATCACGGCCTGGAAACTGCTCACGCAACAGGAGGCCGAATTCCAGCCGGAACGCAGTCCAGCGTTCCGGCTGTTCCGGCGTTTCATTCCTTCGGTCAGCGAATACCGCGGTGCGCGGTTCGTGGTGCGGGAAGGAGGACGCTGGTTCGCC
>Ga0123328_1002524_pt1 | contig 16441 bp, 10 predicted proteins | sample BioC12SIPDNA_2_FD_89702 | JGI IMG/M metagenome (GOLD analysis project Ga0123328, IMG submission 89702) | Anaerobic biogas reactor microbial communites from Washington, USA - Biogas_R1_A C12 SIP DNA | ecosystem: Engineered > Bioreactor > Anaerobic > Unclassified | place: Washington, USA...
CAGGCTGGGGTTGTCGTGCGGGTCGTCAACCCCGCGCTGATCGCGAACGATGGTCGGCCGGGGCACGCGATGCAGCTTGTGGTCGTAGTACGAGGCCATCGCCAGGAGGTAGCGGTCTTCCGGGCCGGTGGTCCCGCCGTAGACGAAGAACGTTTTCTCGGCCTGCGGAGCGTAGACCGCCATCGGAGTCAGCGTGTGGTTGGCGCAGAAGGCCAGGCCACCGGAGTTCTTGTCGCCGTACGGGCCGGCGATTTCCCCGAGGGTATACCAGATTCCCCGGTAGCCATCGACCTTGTCGCGGAAGGTGTAGAAGCGGTGCATACACTCCGTGGACCCGCGCGTGTTCTCCGCGGTGATCTTCGCGCGGTAGAAGGTGTTTGGCGCCAGGCCTTCGAGCGTCGCCTCTCGGCTTGTCGGCGTCCCCTCGACCCGCAGGCGTTCGGTCACGTCTTCGCCGTTGAGCCAGATGCGGATCGCGCCGGTCTCGACGGGGCGATCGGCGCTGACACGGAAGCGGAAGGCCTTTCCCGGTGCAAGGATTCCTCCCGTCCTTGCCGGATCGATCAGCGTAATGGCCGGCGGGGCGGGAAGGCTGGTGACATCGCGGCGGACGGCCAGATCGTCCCCGCCTCGGGCCGCGGCCGGCGCGAGCAGCGCCAACAAGGAAAGCAGCCGGGCGGCGCTCGGCCTCATGGACAGTCTGTCGGCATCCGCGGCGCCGCGCTTTGGCGACGCGCCCGCCTTTTCGTGCATGGCGGCAGGAAACGGAGGCAGCCTGACCGGGTCCGCTGATTCAGGTCGAGACATGGGGATTTCCTTTTCTGGGAGAGTGTGCCCGCCGCGGTCGTCCCGGCGGTTGATGGAATGAGCACTGGCGTGCGTTCCCGCTGGTGGACAACGAGCCGTGATGCCAACATGTTTCGCGGCTTGCCGTGCGGATTGGATCTTGAATCATTCCAGGTTCAGCCGCGTACTGCATAACTCCGCAATCTGCGCCTTGTCAAGCCTTTCGTGGAGGATCGCGGCACGACGGTACGGTTGGGAAACCAAGGGCGGGATGACTGCCGGAACGATTCGGCCATCGGGCTCGATGCCGTGCGGGAGTGGCTCAGGCGTGAAACCGAGTTGGCCTGGCAGGATCAGTCACGAATTCTCGACGAACTTGAGCACCGCGTGAAACGGCGTCGATTCCAGCCGTCCGAACGCCGCGTGGGCGCGGAGCTTGGCCCGGGTGGTGGCCGGTGAGGAGAGGCCGCAGAGGAAGCGGGCCATTTGGCGCGGCGTTTGCAGCGCGGCGTGCCGCTCGCGGCGGAGCGCGTCGAGCACTTGCGCGTCGGACTGGTCGGGCAGGCGGTGGGTCGGCGGCGGCAACGGTTTGCCCGGCGCCCCGAGGCAGCGGGCGCAGTGTCCGCAGTCTCCGCGCTGTTCACCGAAATAGGCCAACAGATGCCTGGTCAGGCAGCCGTTCCCTTCGGCATACTCCAGCACCCGATGGGTCTGATCGATGTCGTGTTGCTCGCGGCGCTCGAACCGTTCGGCAAGCGACCGCGTCACCGCGCCGAGGTCCGGCGGCATGCCAACCCGCTTGTAGCCTTCGCGGAGACCGGCGGCCTCGACGATCAGGTCGCCCTGCTCTTCGAGGTAGTTCATGGCGGCCACGATCCGCTCGCGCGGCTCGCGCAGGGCGGCGCTCGCCTGGTCCACGTCAAGCGTGTGCCAGATTCTCCCCTTGCGAGCCTGACCGAAGACCTTGCGGAGGAATTCGGCTCGGGGTTGGTCGAAACGTGGAAAGATCTCCTCGGGTTTCCGTTGCGGCTGGAAGCGGAGCTGGGCATAGAACGGGCCGGTGGCGCGGATCGCTCCGTCGAGCTCCAGGTACGTCAGAAGGGTCTTGACGACGAGCGGCCGGACATCGTACTGGCTCGACAGGTCGTAGGCCGACAGATCGAACTGGTCGCCGCGGCCCAGCACGTCGCGGACCAGCCCGTCCACGGCTTCGGCCGTCGGCGTGTCGCCATAGGAGAAGTTCTCCAGCACAACCACGTCGTCGGCCGAGGCGAACATCTCGCAGATCGACTCCGCTCCGTCGCGCCCCGCGCGCCCGACCTCCTGAGAGTAGCTTTCCAGGCTCTTGGGCAGGTTGTAATGGTAGACATAGCGGATGTCGCGCTTGTCGATGCCCATGCCGAAAGCGATCGTGGCGGGCACGATCATCCGGTCGGAGGCCATGAAGGCGTTTTGCACGGCCTCGCGATCGGCGGCTTCCATGCCGGCATGGTACGCGCGAGCCGGGTAGCCCTCCGCGCGGAGCAGCTCGGCAAGTTCTTCGGAGGTTTTTTGCAGGGTGACGTAGACGATCGCCGGGCCGGGCGCTCGGGCCTTGAGCCTGGCCAGCAGTAGGGCGTCTCGCTGCTGGGACGAGCAGGCGGTGACGGCCAGTTTGAGATTCGGGCGGTAGAACCCCGTGTTGACCACGTCGTCCGGTGCGATGCCGAATGCGGCGGCCACGTCGCAGGCCACCGCCGGCGTGGCCGTGGCCGTCAGTGCCAAGACGCGGCCGATGCCCAGGTCTTTCGCCAGACGGGCGATTTTCAGGTAGTCCGGACGGAAATTATGCCCCCACTGGCTGATGCAGTGGGCCTCGTCCACCGCCAACAGCGCGATTTTCCAGCGCCGCAGCGATTGCAGAAACCGCTCGTTGTTGAGCCGCTCCGGCGAAATGTAAAGCAGCCGGATGCGGCCGGCGGCGAGGTTCTCGTAGACGCTCAGCGTCCGCTCGCGATCGAGGCTGGAATCGAGCCGGGCGGCGGGCAGGCCCCGCGACTGAAGAAAATCGAGCTGGTCCTTCATCAGCGCGATCAGCGGCGAGATCACAAGCGTCAACCCTTCGAACAGCAGGGAGGGGAGCTGGTAGCAGAGGCTCTTGCCTCCGCCGGTGGGGAAGATGGCCAGCGCCGACCGGCCGGCCAGCAGCCGTTCGACGACCGCCTGCTGCCCGGCAAGAAACTCGTCGAAACCGAAGACCTTCTGCAGCGATTCCTTGGCCTGCGGGAGCGAAACGGGATTTGTCTGCATGGGGCACCTCGAGTGTCGCTAGATAGCGAAAGGGGACAGTCTTAACACTCTGGACGCATGTTCACAACCGTAAACCCTCCGCGGCGCGGCTGTCAAGTCGGGGGCGATGGAAAACAGCCGGGTCGGGAAGGCCGCCGCCCGGCGGCCCCCCGGGCAAAGCGGAACCAGGACTCGCTCCCCGCGAAGGGGCGGTTAGACTATAGGGTTACGGGGACCGCCCCGCGTCGATACCGAACGCGGTTTCCACCCACACCCGGAGGGAGAGAACGCCATGTCTGCAACGCACTTGTCGGGGCCGCTTCTTGTCCTGCTGCTGGCCTCCGCGGCGGACTCCGCGGAAGCAGCGGAATCCACGCCGCCGGATGCCTATCAGGTCGGCGTCGCCAGGCTGGATATCACGCCCGACTACCCGATCCGCTTGAACGGCTTCGGGGGTCGCCGCGAGGAGTCGGAGGGGGTCACCCAGCGGATCTGGGCCAAAGCGCTGGCGATCAGTGCGGGCGGCGGCCCCCCGCTCGTCCTGCTGGCGATCGACAGTCTGGGCGTGCGGATGCCGATGGTCGACGAGGTGGCCGCGCGGCTGGAGAAGAAGCTGGGAATCCCCCGGTCGCACGTAGCGCTGACCTTCACCCATTCGCATACGGCGCCGAAAGTGAACGGGGCTTCGGACAACATCTTCAGCACGCCGATCCCGGCGGCCCATCAAGCGCACATTGACCGCTATACGGAGGACCTGGCCGACTGGCTGGAGCAGGCCGCGACCCAGGCCGTGCACGATCGCCGGCCGGCACGGCTCGAGTGGGCGGTCGGCAGATGGGACCTGGCCAAGAACCGCCGCACGCCGGGCGGGCCGGTGGATCATGACCTGCCGGTGCTTGCGGTCCGCGCGCCCGACGGTAAGATCAGGGCGATCTACGCCAGCTATGCCTGCCACTGCGTGACGCTGTCGAACAACAAGATCAGCGGCGACTGGGCCGGTTTCGCCCAGGAGGCGATCGAGCGACGGTTCCCCGGTTCGATCGCGCTGGTCTCCGTCGGCGCCGGGTCCGATTCCAACCCTGCGTCTGGAGTGATGCGAGACCGCGTCGACATCGCGTCGTTGCAGGGGACCCAGATGGCCGACGAAGTAGCCCGGCTGCTGGATGGGCCGCTGCAGCCGGTCGCCGGGCCTCCGGCCGCCCGACTGGGCCGCATCGGGCTGGCCCTGGATGATCCTCCCACGCGCGAGCAGTTGGAGGCGCTGGTCGAACAAGGCGGCCCCGCCGGCTACAACGCCCAGACGCAACTGGCGCGGCTGGAGCGGGGCGAGAGTTTGCAGCGGGTGATCGACTATCCCGTGCAGAGCTTCACGTTTGGCGAGAGCCTGCAAATGATCTTTCTGGCCGGCGAGGTCTGCGTCGACTATGCACTGCGGTTGAAACGCGAACTGGACAGCCGCCGCATCTGGGTGAACGCGTACAGCAATGATTTCGGCTGCTACATCCCTTCCGAGCGGTTGCTCCGCGAGGGCGGGTACGGGGGCGGCGCCGAGATGCCCTACTTCGCACTGCCGGCGACGCTCAGAAGCGGGCTGGAGCAGCAGATCGTCGACGAGGTGCTCCGGCAAACGCCACCCGGCTTTCGCTCCCGGCGGGGGACGTAGCCGGCGGCCGCCCGGCGGCGCTGCAAGCCAGTCTCCGCGCGTGTCGGCCATAACTCCAGAGCGTTATCGGGTGTTGGCCAGTCCGGGGGTCTCCGTTGGAATCTCCGTTGGGAATGGTCTGGTGTCCTCCTTGACGACTGCCCCGCCGGTCGCCATTCTCAAGAGAATCGATCAGGGAATCCTCTTGGCGATCTGCTAATTGGGGCAAACGTGCCCCCCCCAGAACGCGGGTCTCTTCCTTGATTGGCAATGCCGATTTCAATCCTCGCGGTATCTCATGTTCGAGTAGAAAGGTTGGTGACGGGTGGTGGACAAGTCCTACAATCCCTTCGAGGTCGCGCAAGCCCAGTTCGACCGGATTGCAGCGATTCTCGGGCTCGACGACGGGACGAAGGATCTTCTCCGCTGCAATCTGCGCGAGTACCACGTGAGCATTCCCGTCAAGATGGATGACGGCAAGTCGCGGGTCTTCCGCGGGTTCCGCGTGCAGCACAACGACGCCCGCGGGCCCGCCAAGGGGGGCATCCGGTTTCACCCGATGGAGACGATTGACACGGTTCGGGCGCTGGCGATGTGGATGACCTGGAAGACGGCGGTGGTGGATATTCCGCTCGGCGGCGGCAAGGGGGGGGTGATCTGCGATCCGCACCATCTGAGCATGCGTGAGCAGGAACAGATCTGCCGCGGCTGGGTCCGCCAGCTTTCCAACGCGATGGGGCCTTCCCAGGACGTGCCCGCGCCCGACGTGATGACCACCGGCCAACACATGCTGTGGATGCTCGACGAGTTCGAGACGCTCCGCGGCGAGCGGCAGCCCGGTTTCATCACCGGCAAGCCGGTCGGCATGGGCGGTTCCCTGGGGCGGAAGGAGGCCACCGGTTACGGGCTGGTCTACACCCTCCGCGAAGCGCTCCAGCAGCTTGGGGTCTCGATTGCGGAGACGACGGCGAGCGTTCAGGGGTTCGGCAACGTCGCCCAGCACGCGATCGAGCTCTACCAGCAGCTCGGCGGCAAGGTGACGTGCGTCTCCTGCTGGCACCAGGCGGACCAGGCCGCCTACAGCTTCGTGAAACGCGACGGGGTCGGTCTGGACGAGCTCCGCGGGATTGCCGATCGATTCGGCGGCATCGACAAGGACAAGGCCTTGGCCCTCGGTTACGAACTGCTGCCCGGGGCTGCCTGGCTGGAGCAGGACGTCGACCTGTTGATCCCCGCGGCGCTGGAGAACCAGATCACCGGGACAAACGCCGCCAGGATCAGCGATCGGGTGAAGGTGATCGTCGAGGGGGCCAACGGGCCGACCACGCCGGAGGCCGACGAGGTGATCGCCCAGCGCGGCATCTACCTGGTGCCCGACCTGCTGGCCAATGCGGGTGGAGTGACCTGTAGCTATTTCGAGCAGGTTCAATCGAACATGAACTTCTTCTGGGACCGGGACGAGGTTCTGACTCGGCTGGACGCCAAAATGACCGCGGCCTTCGGCGCGGTCAGTGCGTGCGCCAGGGAGCGGAACCTCAGCCTCCGCGACGGGGCGTACGTGATTGCCGTGGGAAGAGTCGCCCAGGCCTGCAAGGACCGCGGCTGGGTCTAGCTGGCGCGGGATGCTGGATGGTTTGGGCGCGCGTCCGGGAGCCGACATCAACATGGTGGAAAAGAAGAGCGCGGCCGACGACCTGATCGGTTTCTACCGCGAGCGGGAGAAGGAACTCGAGTGCCTCTACCGCCTCGAGGAGATTCTCGCCCAGCGCGACGCGTCGCGCGACGACGTGTTCCACAAGGTCGCCGAGACGGTTCCCTGCGGGTGGCAGCATCCGCATCTGTGTTGGGCGCGGATCACGATCGGCTCCCACACGTACCAGCTTCCGGGTTTTGTGGAGACACCCCAAGCGCTGGCCGCCGAGATCGTGATCGGGGGCAAGAAAGGGGGCGAGATCCGCGTCTGCTATACTCGGCGGCTGCCCGAGGCCGACGAGGGCCCCTTCCTGCGGCAGGAAAAACGCCTGCTTCAGACGATCGCCGACCGGCTGGGCGCGTTCATCCGCCACCAGGAGTTGATCGAGGCGGCCCAGGGGCGGCGGTTGGCGCCGCCGCAAGACGAGTCGGCGGAGTGGCGCGTGGTGCTCAATCTGCTGCACCATACGGATCGCAACCTGTTCGCCCGAATCTCGGAGAAGATGCTCAATCATCTCTGCTGGAGCGGCGTGGCGGATGCCGAGCGGCTGCGGCGGACGCTGATTCCGTCCGATTTGGAGCTGGAATGCGGTTCGGACCGCGAGGCCAACAAGCCCTGCCGGATCCAGCCGCTGGTGATCACCGACCGCCTCAGCAGCGAGATCTTCGGGATTGCGGCCGACCAGCAGACGAGCGAGCAGATTCTGGCCAACCTCCGCAAATGGATCCAGGACGACAAGCTCGGCTACCTTGCCCGCGTCAGCAACCGGAACGTCACGCTTGCCGAGGTGCTCGGCTCGTTGCGGCGGTTCCGCGAGATGTCGCCGGAGGGAACGGACCTCTCGCCGGCGACCCGCAAGGGCCTGATCGTCTCGCTGATCCGCCGCTTCCTCTCGCGCCAGCTGGATTTCATCCGCGTCGCCAAGGAATCGATCGAGATTCGCAGCTTCTTCGAGATCCTTGAGCGGATCGTCTACCCTTCCGACAGCCACGGCCAGTTGGGCGGCAAGAGCGCGGGGCTGTTTCTGGCCCAGCAGATCGTGCGGAAATGGAGCGCCGCCGACCCCCTGCTGGCGAACGTCAAGTTCCCCCGGAGCTGGTACATCACCACCGACGCGCTGCTCGCATTCCTCCGCTACAACAACCTCGACGAGGTGATGGAGCAGAAATACAGGGACCTCGGCCAGGTCCGGCGCGAATACCCGCACGTGGTGCAAACCTTCAAGAACAGCCGCTTCCCGCCGGAGATCGTCCGCGGGCTGTCGATGATTCTCGACGAGCTGGCCGGCGCGCCGCTGATCGTCCGCAGTTCGAGCCTCTTGGAAGACAGCCAGGTCGCGGCCTTTTCCGGCAAGTACAAGAGCCTGTTCCTCGCCAACCAGGGGAGCAAGCCGGAGCGGCTCGACGCGCTGCTCGACGCGATTGCCGAGGTCTATGCCTCGACCTACAGCCCCGATCCGATCGAGTACCGCGCGGAACGCGGCCTGCTCGACTTCAGCGAGGAGATGGGGATCGTGATCCAGGAGGTCGTCGGAACGCGAGTCGGAGACTATTTCCTGCCCGCCTTCGCCGGCGTCGCCTTCAGCAGCAACGAGCTGCCCTGGTCTCCCCGCATCCACCGCGAGGACGGGCTGCTCCGGATGGTGCCCGGCCTGGGCACGCGCGCCGTCGACCGCGTGAGCAACGACTATCCGATCCTCGTCGCTCCGGGGCAACCGGGCCTGCGCGTGAATGTCGCCCAGGATGAAGTGCTTTACTATGCCCCGAAGAAGATCGATGCAATCAACCTGAAGACCAACACATTCGAGACCGTCGAGGCGCTCGACCTCGTCCGCAAGCACGGCGCCGAGTTGCCGCTCATTCACCGGATGGTCTCGATTTACGACGGCGCCGGCCTGCGGAGACCAGCCGGGATGAACATCGACTTCCAGCGCGACGATCTGGTCTTCACCTTCGACGGCCTGATCCACGAGACGCCGCTGCCCAAGCAGATTCACGGCCTGCTCAGGCTGCTGGAGGGCGAAATCGGCAGGCCGGTCGACATCGAATTCGCCCACGATGGGCAAGACCTGTATCTGCTCCAGTGCCGGGCGCAGAGCAGCTCGCCGGCCAGCGCGCCGGCCCCGATCCCCAAGGACATCCCGGCGGAGAACCTCGTATTTACCGCCAACCGCTACGTATCCAGCGGTTGCCTGCCCGCGATCACGCACCTGGTCTACGTCGATCCGCTGAAGTACACCGCGCTTCCCGAGCGCGACGACCTGCTGGCCGTGGGCCGGGCCGTCAGCCGCCTCAACAAGCTGCTCCCCAAGCGGCAGTTCATTCTCATGGGCCCGGGCCGCTGGGGGAGCCGGGGCGATATCCAGCTTGGGGTCAGGGTCACCTATTCGGACATCAACAACACGGCGGCGCTGGTGGAGATTGCCCGCCGCAAGGGCGACTCGATGCCCGAGGTCTCCTTCGGCACGCACTTCTTTCAGGACCTCGTCGAATCGCGAATCTGCTACCTGCCGCTGTTTCCCGACGAGGAGGGGGCCGTCTTCAACGAGCGGTTCCTGCTCGGCGCGCCGAACCTGCTGCCCGCGGCGCTTCCCGAATTCGCCCGGCTGGCCGACGCCCTGCGGGTAATCGACGTCGGCCAGGCCAGCGGCGGCAAGGTGCTCCAGGTGCTGATGAACGCCGATCTGGGCGAGGCGGTCGGCCTGCTTGCCGAGCCGTCGTCGATCGAGCAGCTTGCCGAGCCGCGCCCGGATATCGCCTCGCGAGTTCCCGACCGGTTCTGGCTCTGGCGGTTCCGCATCGCCGAGCACATCGCTTCCCAACTCGATCCGCAGCGCTACGGCGTGGCGGGCTTCTACGTTGCCGGCAGCACGCAGAACGCCACGGCCGGCCCGGCAAGCGATATCGACATCATCATCCACTTCCGCGGGACCCCGCGGCAACGGGCCGACCTGCTGCTATGGCTCGAAGGATGGAGCTTGTGCCTCGATGAAATGAATTACCTGAGGACGGGATACCGCTCGGGCGGGCTGCTCGACGTGCACCTCGTGACGGACGAGGACATCGCCAACAAGACGAGCTTCGCGGTCAAGATCAATTCCGTCAACGACCCGGCCCAACCCCTGCCGCTGAAGAAACGCGACGCCGGGTAGGGTGGTGCAGAGCGGGCCAGCCGGTAGCGGTCTGACTGGCCGCCGCCGCCACCGGGAACCGAACAAGCTTGCGCAACCGGTCCGTCAGCGCCGTCCCACCAATGGCTGAGCTTCCGAACATGCGAGGTAGGGTGGTGCAGAGCGGGCCAGCCGGTAGCGGTCTGACCGGCCGCCGCCGCCACCGGGAACCGAACAAGCTTGCGCAACCGGTCCGTCAGCGCCGCCCCACCAATGGTTGACCACGGAGCGTATCATGCCTCCTGGTTCCCAAGCTCCTTCCTAGCCGTTTTCGTCACGCCAGGCGCCGTTTGGCGGTATGTGCGTTTCAGACGCCAGCGTTCCCAAGCTGGAGCTTGGGAACGAGGGGGAGGGCGGGGCGAGGGACTGACCTTCGAATCCTCGCCGCTTGACCTGCCTGGGTTGCATCCAGCCCCGCCGCCGCTATCCTGGAGGTTGTCAACCGCCGGGCGATGGCCCCCCGCGGGGCGGCACGCTCGCGGCCGACGGCGGCCGGCTTCTCTACCAGGAGTCCCTCGTGTGAAACTCGTCCTTGCCATCATTCAGCCGCCCAAGCTGGATGCCGTTGAAGAGGCCCTCAACAAGATCGAGGTCACGCGGATGACCGTGACCGACGTGCAGGGTTACGGCCAGCAGCGGGGCCGCAGCGCGACCTACCGCGGGCATGAATACCATCTCAAGCTGCTCCGCAAGGTGCTGCTGGAAATCGTCGTCAACGACGACTTCCTCGAGCGGACCATCGAGACGATTTGCAGCGTCGCCCGGACCGGACGGGAAGGGTCGATCGGAGATGGCAAGATTTTTGTCCTGCCGGTCGGTGAGGCGATCCAGGTGAACGACGGGGCGAGAGGGCCGGGAGCCGTCTGAGGGAGAGAGTTTTCAGTTTTCAGTTTTCAGTTTTCAAGGTTTGGCCGGTAGCTGTGAGCTGTAACGTGTGCCCTGAAGTTTGTTGATCCGCGAGGTGGGTTGATGGTTGAACGGCGAGTCTGCGGGCTGGTGTTGATCCTGTTGGCGGCGGTGCCGGCATGGTCGCAAGGGGCGGAGCGGCCGAATATCCTGTTCTGCATCGCCGACGACGCCTCCTATCCGCACATGGGGGCCTATGGCTGCTCCTGGATCGAAACGCCGGTCTTCGATCGCGTCGCGCGGGAGGGGATTCTATTCACCCGCTGCTACACGCCGAACGCCAAGTGCGCCCCCTCGCGGGCCTGCATCCTCACCGGCCGCAACTCCTGGCAGTTGGAGGAGGCCGCCAACCATGTTCCCCACTTTCCGGCCAAGTTCAAGACCTATGCCGAAACACTGGCTGAGCAGGGTTACCATGTCGGGTTCACCGGCAAGGGCTGGGCGCCGGGCGACGCGGGCACGATCGACGGCAAGCCGCGCCAGCTGGCCGGGCGGCCTTATCAGGCCAACCGCACAAAACCGCCCACCAGCGGCATCGCCAATTGCGATTACGCGGCGAATTTCAAAGCCTTCCTCCAAGCCCGACCGGACCGGCAGCCGTTTTGCTTCTGGTACGGCGGGTTCGAGCCGCACCGCGGTTACGAGTATGGCTCGGGCGCGGCCAAGGGCGGCAAAAACATCGCGCAAATCGGCGAGGTCGTCGCCTTCTGGCCCGACAACGAGACGGTCCGCAACGACCTGCTCGACTACGCCTATGAAATCGAATACTTCGATCAGCACCTGGGCCGAATGCTCGCTCTGCTGGAGGAGACCGGCGAGTTGGACAACACGCTGATCCTGGTCACGGCCGACAACGGCATGCCCTTCCCGCGAATCAAGGGGCAAGAATACGAGTACTCCAACCACCTGCCCCTGGCGATCATGTGGAAAAACGGAATCCAGCGGCCCGGGCGGACGGTCGACGATTTTGTCAGCTTCATCGATTTCGCGCCCACGCTGCTCGACCTGGCCGGCGCCGACGACGCGAAGGCCGGCATGCAGCCGATCGAGGGACGCAGTCTCAGGCGGATCTTCGCCTCCACCGCCGGCGGTGTCGTCTGCGCCGACCGCGACCACGTGCTGATCGGCAAGGAGCGCCACGATGTCGGACGGCCCCACGATTGGGGCTACCCGGTCCGCGGCATCGTCAAGGGAGAGCATCTCTATCTGAGAAATTACGAGCCCGGCCGGTGGCCGGCGGGCAATCCGGAGACGGGTTACCTGAATTGCGACGGCAGTCCCACGAAAACCGAAATCCTCAACCTCCGCCGCAGCGGCGCCGCCCCACAGTACTGGTCCTGGTCGTTCGGCAAGCGACCTGCAGAAGAGCTCTACCACGTCGTCAACGACCTCGGCTGCATGGAGAACCTGGCGGACAGGCCCGAACTCCAGCGGCTCAAGGAGGAGCTGAGGGCGCAGCTCGCCGCGGAGCTCCGCGCGCAGAACGACCCGCGGATGTTCGGCCAAGGACAGATCTTCGACAGGTATCCTTACGCCGACAAACGCACGGCCGGCTTCTACGAGCGTTTCCTCGGCGGCGAAACCATCAAGGCCGGCTGGGTCAATCCGACGGATTTCGAGCAGCAACCGATCGGCCGGTGAGCGGCGGCGCGGCCGGGCGGACCGCGATCGCGGCCATCGGCGTGCAGGCGACCTGGCACGCGCCGCATCCCGGGCAATTCGCCTCGGCGACGATCGGATAGCGCCGATCGTCTTCAAACGTCCACTCGTGCAGCGTGATCGCATCGTAGGGGCACGCGTCGATGCACATCGCGCGGCATTCGCTGCCCAAAGCCAGCAGGCAGCGGTCCATCAGCACCTCGGCAAGGCCGATCGGCTGATTCGGCTTCTCTTCCAGGCGAAGCGGCGCAAGGGCGCCCGACGGGCAGGCTTGGGTGCATGCCACGCAGTCTTCGCGGCAGTAATCGGAGTCGAAAGAGACAATCGGCGCAAGCCACGCGGCGGCCGATTCGGATCGCCAGCCGGTGGCAATGATCCCCGCCGGGCAGGACCGGATGCAGTTGCCGCAGCGCAGGCAGAGCTGGCCGAACTGCCATAAGGGGACGGCGCCCGGGGGGCGGAGTGCTCGCGGCTGCCGCTGCCGGCCCGCCGCCTGCGCGCGCATCCCGAGCGGAACGCCCAAGGCCGCGCAGGCGGCGCCGCCGGCCGCCGCCAACAGCGACCGCCGCGACACGGGGCCAACCAGGAGCCGCTCCGTCCCGTTGGCCTCCGTGGACGAATCGCCCACCGCAAGCCGCCTTGGCAGCCAGCGCCGGCCGGCGGCGACGAGCTCCTGGAAGGCGCCCAGCGGGCAGAGTTTTAAACACCAAACGCCCGGCAGCGCGGCCGAGAGGAGCAGGACCAAGGCCACTGCCGCCGCCGCGGCAGTGGCCGCCGGACTGGTTGGCCGGTGCGCCAGGCCGACGGCGCCGGTAAACATCGCCAGGGGATCGAGCCAGAGGAAGAGCGGGTAGCCGGCCGCCGCCGCCCCGATGGAAACGAGCACGAGCCAGCGGCCGATCCGCGGCACCGGCCCGCATCGCGACGCCGAGACCGGGGAGAGCCGGCCGGCGCACTCGGTCAGCAGCCCCACCGGGCAGGCCCAGCGGCAGAACCAGCGCCGCCTGGCGATGACCACGAGGAGCACCGGCAGGCCGAACAGGGCGGCCCCGCCGGCGGCCCGCGTGGCGATCGTCGAGGCGAGCATGACAAACGGGCTCAGCGCCGGAACGGCCTTGGCGGCGGCCGACCACGGGAAGAGCGGCAGCACGAGAACCGCGGCGGCCGCCAGCGCCCCGCAGCGGACGAGCGTGCGAACAAGCCGGCGAGACTTCAGCTTCTCGTTCACGTCAGGGGTCCGCCGTGCCGGGTTATCCGAGGTAGGCCTCTTGCTGGAGGAGCAGCTTCTGCACCTTGGGTACTTCCACGTCGCGCACGAGGCAGCCGTCCTTGACGGCCACGGCCGCGGCGGCGCCGGCCGCGTGGCCGGTGATGAAGCAGTTGGGGATCACCCGGATCAGGTCCGACATCAGCGGCTCGCCCGAAATGCACCGCCCGGCGGCCAGCAGGTTGTCGACGTTCTTGGGAACGAGCGCCCCGTAGGGAATCTGCCACTCCTGGTGATCGCCGTTCCACGCGCCGCCGACGGCGACGACGTCGGGGAACCTGACGCCGCCGAGGACGTCGCTCATCTTGAGCCAGTGCAGCCCGTTGAGCACCCGGGTGATCCGCACGCCGAGCTGGGGCGCGGTCTCCATCAGGTAGACCTTCTCGTAGCCGGGCGTCTGGCGGAGCTTTTCCACATTCCGCCAGATCAACCGCCGGGCATTCAGTTCGAGTTTCGTCAGCTCGGCGACGTCGAGCGCATCGATGTCAGGGCCTTGCATGTTGACCCAGCGGACGCCCGCAACGGGCGTGATGCTGCCGAGGAGCCGCGCCTCGGGTTTGGCGGCGTCCTTGGCCACCTGGTCGAGGTTGCCGATGCGGTGGACCAGTCCGGCGTGGTACTTGCGGCGTTCGTGGTCCGCGCCGGCGGCGCCGAACACGTCGCCGTCGCCGCTGGCGTCGACAACCACCTTGGCGAGGATCGCCTGGCGGCCCGACTTGCTCTCGAAGACCGCCCCGCGGACCGTGTTGCCCTCCATGATCGCATCGACGCCCCAGCAGTGGAGGAAGACGTCGAGCTCTTCCTCCATGACCATCTCGACCATCACGTACTTCAGCGCCTCGGCGTCGACGGTCGGATTTCTGCCGGGCTGGCGGTTGCAGATGCCCCGGTCGAGCTTCTCCAGCCGCCGCATCATTTCTTCGCCGATCCCCTGGCAGACCTGCTTCTTGCCGGTCACGATATGGCCGATGACGATCAGCACGAGCCCGCCGGTCCAGAGGCCGCCGAGATGCCCGTAACGCTCGACCAGGGTCGCCCTGACGCCGGCTCGCTTTGCCGCCAGCGCGGCGACGACGCCCGCCGGCCCCCCGCCGACGACCAGCACATCGGTCTCGTGAAGCAGCGCCAGTTGCCGCTCGGGCTGGATCACCTTGCCGTCGCGGAGGATCGCCGGCGGATGGTCCGGCCCGGCCACCCGGACGCCCCTGGGGGCGTCCTTCCGCTGCGCCGGATCGGCGCAGGCCGGTCCGCTTCCGGCCAGCGCGCCCGCGCCCGTCGCCAGGCCCGTTGCACCCAACACACGCATCCAGTCGCGCCGCGTCATTCGTTTTGGATCCATTGCCGTCTCCCAACCACGATTGTTGTCGATCGAGTACGAACGCTCGGCCAGGCCGCCGCCGGGCGAGGCGCTGCCGACCCTGAGGAACTGAAAGTCTAAATCCAGACGCGGCGCAACGCAACCGCCGGCCGGAAAGAGCCTCCTGCCAGCTTGACCGCGCGAGGCATTCGGGCTATGGTGCCCAGAGCCCCTATCCACGCGGTGGCGGCCCCCTGAAATCGCGTTAAGGAGAATGCCCGTGATGTCAGCCAAGCACCGAGTCCCCACGTTCAGCCTGGCCGCGCCCGAGCCGCTTGACGAACGGATGGCGAACGGCGCCCAGGTCTACGTCTACCCCGACGCGGAGCAGATGGGCCTGGCGACTGCCGTGAATATCGCTGCGCACCAGATGCGGCTGTTCCAGGAGCGGGGCGCGAGCAGCATGATGGTGATGGCCGCGCCGTCGGCCTTCGCGTTCTACCGGGCATATCAGAACCTGGTTTTTTCTTCGCCGGCGCTCCAACGCGCGCTCTACGAGACGCAGATTTTCCAGTTCGACGACTACGCGCTGCCGGTGCATCACCCGGTCTCGTTCCGCTTCCTGTTGATGGAGCGTTTTCTCTCTCCGATCGCGCGGTTCTGCGACCCGCGCAAAGTCCACCTGTTCCAGGCCGACGCCCCGGACGCGGACAGGGCCTGCCGCGAGTACGGCGAGGCGATCCTCAGCGCGGGTCCGGACTTGCAGGTCAAGGGCGTCGGCGAGGATGGGCATTGGGGGTTCCACCAGCCGGGCATCCCGCTTGACGAGGCGCCCAAGTTCATCCGCGTGAAGCTCTCGGAGGCGAACATCGCGCAGCAAATGCGCGATCACCCGAACCTCTTCCCCGCGCCGGACCGGGTGCCGCAATACGCCTACACGGCGAACGTGCCGCTGTTCCTGCGGACACGCGTGCTGATTGAAGACAACGTGCCGCAGCCGAGCAAGGCCTTCGCCGTGCTCGCCGCCTACGGCAACGACGTGGTGAAAGACCGTGTTCCCTCCAGCGCGCTGAAGGGCCACCCGGGCGCGGTCGTCCGCCTCACGTCGGCCTCGGCGTGGGCGCTGCTGGAATACCGCGCCCGCGGCGTCGTCAGCAGCGACATGCTCCGCCGCCTCGACGCATCGCTGAGCGGCTTCGAGACCCACCGGATCGGCCAGTCCATCGAGATGATCCGCAAGACGCTGGCGGAGATGGAGATTCCGGTCGAGGGCTAGTGCGGCCAGCCCAGCCAGAGAATGGGCGGCGGCGCAGCCGATCGAGATAACGGGGCCGGGACTTCTTGTTTTCACCGGCGCCCCGTCGCGGTGTGTTGAAAACAAAGACTCCCGACTCGTTTATTCGTCGCTTCTCTGGTTCATGAGAAACAACAGTGCCACAAACTCGACTGCCGACAGGGCGGTCAGGCTCATCGCGCTTTGGGCCGCCTTGCACGATACGATCATCGGCGCCCTGGAAGATGGATTGGGCCAGCGCTGACTCCGCGATATCCTCTACCGGCCCCTGTTCGAAGCTGGCCGAAAGGCCGGCGGCCTAGGGTTTGTAACTTCTCAACAATCCCGTGAAATTGGACTTTACTTGGAGGGCGGTTTTGGTGTTTCTTGTGGTACATGGATGGAGCCAAGCCGATCACAATTGCCGGAATCGAGGTGCCGCCGGAGCAACGGACGCCTCTGGTGGAGGCCCTGTTGCGGG
>Ga0123328_1002526_pt1 | contig 16434 bp, 15 predicted proteins | sample BioC12SIPDNA_2_FD_89702 | JGI IMG/M metagenome (GOLD analysis project Ga0123328, IMG submission 89702) | Anaerobic biogas reactor microbial communites from Washington, USA - Biogas_R1_A C12 SIP DNA | ecosystem: Engineered > Bioreactor > Anaerobic > Unclassified | place: Washington, USA...
CGAGGTGCTGCGCCGGGCCAAGGGCCGCCGGGGCCTCGACATCCTCAAGGACCTCCAGGACCCCAAGTCCATGGTGGCCGTGGTGATCATTGAGGAGGATCCGGTGGACGTGCGCGAGGTGGACGGCAAGCTGGTGAAGCTGGCCAAGCAGCTCGGCGCCAGGGTGCTGACCAACGACTTCAACCTGAACAAGGTGGCCCAGATCGAGGGCGTGTCGGTGCTCAACATCAACGATCTGGCCAACGCGCTCAAGCCCGCCGTGCTTCCCGACGAGCAGATCGAGGTGAAGCTGATCAAGGAGGGCAAGGAGCCGAACCAGGGCGTGGGCTACCTTGACGACGGCACCATGATCGTCGTGGACGGCGGCCGGCACTACATGGGCAGGAATGTGGCGGCGGTGGTGACCAGCGTGCTCCAGACCGCCGCGGGCCGCATGATCTTCGCGCGCTACACCGGCGTCATCCAATGAAGTCGGCGCTCCTGGTTCCGGCCGCGGGCCTGGGCCTGCGGCTGGGATGGGACGGGCCGAAGGCCCTGGTGGACCTGGGGGGCGCGCCCATGCTGGCGGTGACCCTTTCTCGTTTCGCGGCGGCGGACCTCACGCCGCCCGCCGTGGTGACGGTGCCCCCCGGCCAGGCCGCCGGTTTCGACCGGGCGGTGTCGGCCCTTTCCCCCTTTCCCTGCGCCTTCGTGGAGGGCGGGGCGGAGCGGCAGGACTCCGTGCTGGCCGGGCTGGAGGCCCTGCCCGACTTCACGGACCTCGTGGTGATCCACGACGCGGCCCGGCCGCTGGTTTCTCCGGAGATGGTGCAGGCGGTCATGGACGCCGCGCGCGAGCACGGCGCCGCCACGGCGGCGCTGCCCGTCACCGACACCATCCTGCAGGCGGACGCGGAGGCCTTTCTGGCGGACACGCCGGACCGATCCCTGCTGTGGGCCTGCCAGACCCCGCAGGCGTTCCGGCTGGACCTCATCCTGGAGGCGCACCGGCGCGCCCGCCGCGAGGGCTGGCGGACGACCGACGACGCGACCCTTGCCCGGCGGGCGGGGCACCCTGTCAAACTGGTGCGGGGCGCCCAGGAAAACCTCAAAGTGACAACGCCGTTTGACCTGCGGCTGGCGCTGCGGCTTCGGCGGGAGGAAAAGGCATGATCCGCGTGGGCATCGGCTATGACCTGCACCGGCTGGAAGAGGGGGCTCCCCATCTGGTTTTGGGCGGGGTGCGTGTGCCCTTCACCAAGGGGGCGGTGGCCCATTCCGACGGCGATGTCGTTGTGCACGCCCTTATTGACGCGCTGCTCGGGGCGGCCGGGCTGGGCAACATCGGCCAGCGCTTTCCCGACACGGACCCCACCCTGAGGGGGATAGACAGCATGGCGCTGCTGGAGCGCACCGTGCGCCTGCTGGGCAGCTCCGGCTTCACGGTGGTCAACGCCGACATGGTGGTCGTGCTGGAGCAGCCGAAACTGGCGCCCCATCTGGACGCCATGCGCCAGCGGATGGCGGAATGCCTGAAGATCGAGCGGCACCGTGTCTCCGTCAAACCCAAGACCAACGAGGGCGTCGGCCCCGAGGGCCGCGGCGAGGCCGTCAGCGCCCAGGCGGTTGTGCTGGTCCAGCAGCAGTAGCCCCGCCTTTTCAGCCGGCCGTCTTCCAGGTGAAGCGCACGGTGGCCAGCCCGCCCGCGGGCACGGCGACCGAAACGGCCCCCTCCCGCACCGGCAGCTCCGCGCCGGGCTCCTCGTTCAGAGTGCACAGGAACGCCGCCGCCAGCGGGGCGGCGGTCCGGAACCCGTCCACCACATTCTCATTGGTCGGGTTCCAGAAGCGGACCACGCCGCCGCCGCCGTTGTCGGCGGGCTTCAGCGCGGTGATCACGGCGGTGCCGCCGGTCTGCTCCAGGAGCGACCGCCGTTCGGGGGCTGCCGGGGCCGCCGCGTGGGTGAAGACGCCTGTGGCGAGCAGGTCCGCCTGCCGCAGGGCCGCGCGCGGGTCGAAGGCGCCCTCGAAGGGGTAGAGGGCGTAGGAGAACTCCAGGCGGCCCTGCAACTGCCCGTCGGGCTCCGCCGGGCGCCCGACCGTCTTGCGGAAGCTTCGGAAAAGGGTCAGGGCGAGGCAGGCCTCCGGGGTTTCCAGCGCCGCATACTCATGGAGTCCGCCCCCCGACACGACGGCCAGGCCGCCGTCGGCGTTCTTCACGCCGAAGAACGAGGTGAAGGCCGTCTCCGGGTTCACCCGCTCCTGCCAGCGGGCCGTCTCCGGGGGAACGGCAATGTCCCGCTCCACCACGGCGAAGGGGGTGTCGGCGAAGGAGGTGTCCGTCTCCATGAGGGTCGGGAAAAGCACCCGCAGCCGGTGGTCGCGGATTGTGTTGTCCACGACCGTCCGCACCTTGAGGACCGGGCAGTCCTTCTCCACGGAGATGAAGTCGGTGACGGGGAGCGGGGTTCTCCGGTCGGCGCGCGCGCCGGTGTGCTGGTCCATCTCGTCCGGCAGCAGGAGGGTGCGCTCCACCCGGAAGACCGTCCGGAGGGGGCCGTCCTCGTCCACAGCGGCCATCACCTGGGCGCCCGGCCCGCGGTACACGATGTCATTGAGAAGCTGTCCGCGCGTCCAGCCGTCGCCGCGCTCGCCGCAGTCCTCGTAGAGGAAGAGGTTGGGGAATATCTCGCCGTCGGCCTTTCGCGTGAGCGCGCCGGTGCCGTCGGGGAACAGCTCAAAGGCGAGGTGCGCGTTTTCGGCGCGCAGGGGTCCGGTGAGGAGCGACCCGAAGGTCCGCGTGGCCTCCGGGGTGGTTTCGATGCGGAACGCGGCGTGGCCGCAGGGCGGCAGGTCCAGCTCCGCGGCGATGTGGTAGAGGTCCCCCATGACGGTCTGCTCGCGTCCGAGGGAGTCCAGCCTCCGGCACTCGATGTTCCGCTCCACGCGCACATGCTGGTAGGGGATGCGGGTCCCGTCCGGGGCCACGAGGTCAAACTTGTTGTAGCGCTCGCCCCAGGCCAGGCCGTCGTGGTAGGCGTTGCCCGTCTTCTCCGCGTAGTCCGCCGGGAAATACAGGGCCAGGTCGAAGACGCCCCGGCGCGCGAAGGGCAGGGGGTTGTGCGCGGCCAGCCGGGTCCAATCCTCCGGCGCGGCGGAGGCCCCGCCGAGACGGGCGCAGGCGCGCCGGAGGATGCCGCCGGCCAGCAGGGCGGCCTGGTCGAAGCGGTAGTGCATGTCGCGGTGGACCTGGTCAATGCTGCACCCGCAGATGGAGTCGTGCGGGTGGTTGCGCAGGAGGTACTGCCAGGCCTTGTCGAGGAACCCCGGCACGGGCCTTCCGCCGTCCAGGGTCTCCATCAGCAGCAGGGGCTCGGCCCACTTTTCCAGCAGGGCCTGGCCCAGGTCGTTCTTCCGCTTGAGGTCGTAGCGCGAGCTGAGGGTGTGGACGATGAGGTACTGCCCCACCCGTTTGCTGTCGCGCGCCGGTTCGCGCAGCTCCCCGCGCCGTTCCGGCAGCTCGTCGAGGTGCGCGGCCAGGGCGCGTCCGTAGTCCTCCAGCGTTCCCCATTCGAAGGTGATCTCCGGGTGCTTCTCCCGGAGCCGCGCCAGCAGCCAGGGCATGTTGGGGTCGGGCCGCTGGTGGTCTATGGCGTCGAGCATGAGCACCAGCGGGACCGCCGAGCGGGCCGCCTCCTCCCCGAAGTAGGGGACGAAGTGGGTGTCCACGTCCTCGTCGCGGTTCCCCGCCTCCTTCACGGGGCGGCGCACGGCGAACTCGAAGGGGCTGTAGCTGCCCTTGTCGCAGAGCTTGTGGTAGGCCATCTTGCCGCCGTCGGGGCCGACCCAGGCGAAGTGGGCCGGGAAGGTCTCGTCCTGCGTGCCGCGCCAGCAGATGCCCGCGCTGAGCCCGAACCCGCGCATGATCATGGGCAGGGCGGCGACATGGCCGAACTGGTCCGGGGTGTAGGCGAAGTCGAGGGGCTCCACGCCCAGTTCGCGGCAGACGCGCAGGCCGCGCGCCAGGTTGCGGATGAAGGACTCGCCCGAGACGAGCCACTCATCGGGCAGGTTGTACCACGGCCCGGCGAGGAGGCGCCGTTCGCGGAGGAGGCGCAGCAGCTCCTCCCGCCGCTCCGGCCGGATTTCCAGATAGTCCTCCAGCACGACAGCCTGCCCGTCCAGATGGAAGCACCGGTACTCCGGGTCCTTCTCCATCAGGTCCATCAGCTCGTCCACCAGCTCCACCAGCCAGCGCCTGAACTCCTGGAAGGGTTCGTACCATTCCCGGTCCCAGTGGGTGCCCACGCAGTAATACGCCTTCATCTGTTTCCTTTCGTGGCGGGGAAAGAGAAAAAGGGGACCCGGTGGGCCCCCTTTTCCTGCTATCATACCCCGCGCGGGCTGCCGTTCCAAAACGGACGCCCCCCCGGACGGCAGGCAGAACTTTGGCGGAGGACAACGGATGGACGGCTCCCGCAGGCGGGTGATCAACGCGACGGCCCCGGTGCGCATCTGCGACCTGGGCGGATGGACGGACACATGGTTCGCGGGGCACGGGGCGGTCTTTAATCTGGGCGTGTACCCCTACGCGGAGGTGCAGCTCTACGTGTCGCGCGCGGCCGGCGCGTCCGCGCCGCGGGTGGTCATTCACGCGGAAAACTTTGGGGACCGCTACGAGGTGCGGAGCGCGCCGCCGGAGTACGACAAGCACCCCCTGCTTGAGGCTTGCCTCGACATCATGGACCTTCCCCCCGACCTGTCCTTCGAGGTGAACCTGTACTCCAACGCGCCCGCCGGATGCTCCACGGGCACCTCGGCGGCGGTGAGCGTCGCGCTGCTGGGGGCGCTGGACCTGCTGACGCCGGGGCGCATGACCCCCCACGAGGTGGCGGCCATGGCGCACCGGGTGGAGACGGAAAAACTCGGGCTCCAGTGCGGCATCCAGGACCAGTTGTGCTCGGCCTACGGGGGGGCCTGCTTCATCGAGATGCACGCCTACCCCCACGCGAGCGTGTCGCAGGTGCAGGTGTCCAACAGCGCCTGGTGGGAGCTGGAACGGCGGCTGGCGCTGGTGTTTCTGGGCCGGTCCCACGCGTCCAGCGAGGTGCACGGGCGGGTCATCGCCGGGTTTGAGCGGGAAAACGCCGACACCTCGGCGCTGGCGCCCCTGCGGCAGGCGGCCCACGACGCCAAGAACGCCCTGTACGAGGGGGATTTCGCCGCTTTCGGAAAAGCCATGCTCCTGAACACCGAGGCGCAGCGCGCGCTGCACCCCGCGCTGGTTTCGGCGGAGGCGGAGGCCGTTTTCGCCCTTGCCCGCGAGCACGGCGCCATCGGGTGGAAGGTGAACGGCGCGGGTGGGGAGGGCGGTTCCGTCACCCTGCTCTTCGGCCCCGAGAGCGAAAAGAAGCGGGCTTTCCGAAAGGCGCTCCCCGCACTGAACCCGGATTTCGCCTACATCCCCATCTATCTGTCCCGTTTTGGTCTGCGCCAATGGGAGAGTGCCTGAACGGTTTCAGGGGACATCACAGTTGTTTTCTCCCTCCGGGAAGAGTATACTTTTGGCGGGTGTTAGGGGAACGGTGGAGACAAATGAGAAGTCCCGGCGCGAGACGTGTATTTCCCGGGTGGAACCTTTTTGAGCGTAACAGGATAGAGTCGTTTGACAGGCCCGCCTGCGGTGCGTTTCGGGGGCTTTGTCAGGAGCCGGTGATGATCGCAGCCCGTGTCCGCCTGTGTGGGGCGCGCCGCGGGGTGCTTGTGGACCCAATGAGCAAAGCTGGACAAGCGGAGGTTTGACGATGGACAAGAAGCGTGTGTGGACAATTCTGACCGTGGTGCTGTGCATGGTGATGGTGCTGGGCGTGGCCGGCTGCAAGAAGAACAAGCCGCCGCTGACGACGGACGTGACCCCGAGCACCACGAATGAGACGACGAGCGGCGACGGCCTGCCCGGCGTGAACCAGGAAGACCTGCTGTTCGAGCCGGGCAGCAAGTACGGCCTGCAGACGGTGCAGTTCGACTACAACAGCTCTTCGCTGCGCGCTGACTCCATGGACACCCTGCGCGGGAACGCCGAGAAGATCAAGCAGTTCCCGAACGCCTACATCCAGATCGCCGGCCACTGCGACGAGCGCGGCACCCAGGAATACAACCTGGCCCTCGGCGAGCGCCGCGCCCTCGCGGTCCGCAACTATCTCATCCAGCTCGGCGTCTCCGGCGACCGTCTCGTGACCATCAGCTACGGCAAGGAATTCCCTGTCGTCGCCGGGAGCAACGAGGAAGCCTGGGCGCAGAACCGCCGCGCCGAGTTCAACAAGGCGAAGTAAGCGGCCCCCCTGTCCGTTTGGGTGATCTTCGGAAAGAAAACAGCAAGGGAACCGGGCCATGCGTTTCACGCACATGACAGTGCTGGCGGCGATAGCCGGCGCCGCGCTCCTCACGGGGTGCGAGACAACCGGCGGCCAGACCAAGACCACGATCTATGACATGCACCGCCGGGTGGTGAAGCTCGACAAGGATCTGGGCGAGTCCATCAACCAGCTCAACACCACGTCGGCCACGCTCAACCAGCGCGTGGACGACATGGACGGGCAGACGCGGGAACTGCGGTCGCTCCTGGAGGAGAACCAGCGCAAGCTGGACGAGATCAAGGGCGACATGACGCGGCTGTTCCGGGCGATGAACCTGTCGCAGGGCGTCACAGCCCCCACCGGAACCGTCACCCCCTCCGTGAACCCGAATGTGCAGGCGGGCACGCCGCAAATTGTGCCGCCTGCGCAGACGCCGGGCGCCGCTCCGGTGCCGGGCGCGCTGCCCACGCCGTCCGCGCAGAACGAGCTGCTGGACTCCGCGCCGGTTCCGGCCGGTGTCGGCGCCGCGGCGCCCGCCGCGGCTCCGGCCGCGCCCGCCGCGGTCGGCGACCCGAACGTGCTGTACAACCAGGCGCAGAACAGCTACAGCAGCGGGGACTACAAGACCGCGATGCAGCGGTTTGACGAGTTCCTGGGGCAGTTTCCGACCAGCGAGAACGCGCACAACGCGCTCTTCTGGAAGGCCAAGTGCCAGCTGAACCTGGGCAGCTTCGCCGACTCCGTGCAGTCGTTCGAGGGCGTGCGGTCGAGGTTCCCCAACAGCACCAAGGTGCCCTTTGCCATGCACAACCAGGCGGTGGCGCATTCGCGTCTCGGCCAGACCGACGAGGCGATCCGGCTCATGCAGGCCGTGGTGGACCAGTTCCCCATGTCCCCTGTGGCGGAGCAGGCCAAGTCCGACCTGAAGCGGCTGAAGGGCGAGCAGTAGGCCCGGAACGTCCCGTAATTGACTCTTGGAACCGGCGCGGGGTACGATGCCCGCGCCGGTTTTTTCTCTGGGCGGGCCGGTTTTCGGGCCCCCGCAACCACACATCACCGAAGGAAGGACACGCATGCGGCATTACCTGGGACTGGACGTCGGGGCCACCAAGACTTTCTGCCTGGCAGGCGACGAGACAGGGCGGGTGCTCGGGTTCGGGCGCGCGGCCACGGGCAACTACGAGTGCTTCGGCGTGGACCCGGCGCGCGCGGAGATCACCAAGGCGGTCAACGGCGCGCTGGAGACGGCGGGCCTGACGCTGAAAGACATTGCGGGTGTGGGCATGGGCGTCGCCGGGGCCGACCTGCCGGACGACTACGTGATGCTTGACCGGGAGATTTTCACGCCCCTGTTCGGGGAGATCCCGAGGGTGTTCCGCAACGACAGCATGGGCGGCCTGCGCGGCGGCACGCGCGACCCCTTCGGCATCGTCATTGCCTGCGGCACCGCCTGCGTGTGCGCCGGGATCAACCGCGCCGGGAAAGAGGGCCGTGTGGGCGGCATCAGCGAGGACTTCGGCGACGTGGTCAGCGGGTCCAGCATCGGGACCGAGGGGGTGAAGGCCGTCTTCCGGTACCGCGACGGCATCATCCCGAAGACGCTTCTCGCCGACAAGTTTCTGGAGCGCTCTGGCTGCGCCTCGCTCGACGACCTGTTCATGAAAATGTACACCCGCGAGCTGTGGTACGGGGACCTTGAGCCCATGGCGAAGCTCGTGTTCGACGCCGCCCACGAGGGCGACGCGGCGGCCTGCGACATCCTGGAGTGGGGCGGCAGCTACCTGGGCGACATGGTGAACGCCATGGCGCGCCAGCTCGACATGTGCCGCGACACCTTCGACGTGGTCATGACGGGCAGCGTCTTCAAGGGGGTTTCCCCCGTGCTCGCGGACGCCCTGCGCACTCGCGTCCACCGGGTGTGCCCCAACGCGCGGACTGTGCGCGCGGAGTTTGAGCCGGTCGTCGGCGCGCTGCTGCTGGGCGTAGAGCTGCACCAGCAGATGGACGGCGGCCGCTATGACGCGCTGAGCGCCTCCCTGGAGGAGGCGGAGCGCCGTTTCGGGGTCTGTTTCAAGCCGGAGTGAGCCACATGCGTCTGCGCGCGGGACACGTTGTCTTTGCCCTCATTGCGCTGGTCACGGCCTTCATGGTCGTGGTCACCACGCGCGTGCCCTCCGGGGACCCCGCCTCCGACGCGGGGGTGGACGCCACCCTGCCCCCGGCGGGCAGCGCCCCGGACGAGAGGGCCGTGCTGGAGATTGACCGCGAGATGGACTTCGGCATCATCTCCCGCGCGGAGCCCGCGCACCGCACCCTGCCCGTCTGCAACCGCGGGAAGCGCCCCCTTGTGATCCGGGACATCCAGACGAGCTGCGCCTGCACCCGCGGCGAGCTGCCGCCCGGGAAGAACATCATCCCCCCCGGCGGGTGCGCCGACGTGCGGGTGACCGTCTTCCCCAACCGGATTTTCGGCTTCAAGTCCGTGAAGACCCTCACCTTCATGAGCAACGACCCCGTCAACCCCTCTGTCACCGTCGACGTCGCCGCCACGGTGGACCCCGAGTTCTCGCTGGAGCCTGAAACCCTCGACTTCGGGACCGTGGAGAAGGGGACGGAAACCCGCCGCACCCTGCGGCTGGCCACGCTCACCGAGGAGCCCGTGACGGTCACCGCCGCGGGCGACCGCATGCCCGACGCCGCCGAAACGGCCCCGCCGGGCCCCTGGCGCCACGAGATCGAGAAAGTTCCCGAGGCCGACTGGAAGGTTCCCGGCAAACCGGAATGGCTCATCCATGTCACCCTGGAGGACTGGGCCGCCCCCGGTTCCCTCGAAAGCGCGGTTTTCCTCTCCACCGACGTCAAGCGGTTCCCCCACTTCCGCGTCCCCGTGACGGGCGAGGTGCGGGCTCCCTACACCCTCACCCCGGACATCCCCGGGGGCGTGCTGCTGCTGCCGGCGGGACAGTTTGCCGTGCTGGCGGTGCGCGCGGAGGCCCCGCTGTCCTGCGCGGGAACCGGGGAGGTGGCGGGGCTCACCGCGGCGGTGCAGCCGGACGGGGACGGGCGGGGTTTCCAGCTGACCGTGTCAGGGTCCCCGGATTCCCCGCCGGGCCGCCACGAGGAGACGTTGCGGGTGGACATCCAGACCGGCGAAAAGACCTTTCAGGAACGGCTGCGCGTGCGGTGGTTCGGCGCGGCCAGGCCGCCGGGAGACACCCCGGAGCCCGGCCCTCCCGGGCCCGCCACGGGAGAATGATTCATGGGCCTTTTTGGACGCCAGGACCCCAAGCCGGACGCGGCGGGGGAGAGGGGCGAGTTTCCCCTCCCGCCCAGAAGAGCGTGGTGCGGCGCCTGCTCCAAGGAGCAGGCCCTCACCAAGGTGTGGCGCAGGAACGGCATGATGCGCCGCTGTCCCTGCTGCGGTCTGGAGTTCGAGAAGCCCGCCGAACTGTACGCCCGCGTGCAGGCGGTGTGCCCCAGGTGCGACGAGCCGCTGGAGCAGCCGGGCTTTGACTACGGCTTCTGCGACGGGTGCGGCTCGAAGTACGAGCTGTCCGAAGGGGCCAAGCCCGGCCTCATGCCCAATCTCGCCCAGCGGCGGGAACGGGACAAACACGGAAAATCAAGGAGTGTGCTGTAGGATGGAGATGGAGAAGACGCTGAGGGGGCGCTGCGAGGCGCATGGACAGGGGCATGTGTTCCGGTTCTGGGGGACGTTGAACGCGGAGGAGCGCGGCCGCCTGCTGGAACAGCTCGCGCAGGTGGAGTTTCCGCTCATGGAGCGCCTTGCGCGGGAGTGGATCCTCGAGACGCCGCCGCCCGCCCGGTTTGAGCGCATCGAGCCTGTGCCCGTGCTGCCCGCCGCAGTCCACCGCGGCGAGGGCGCCCCGGAGGCGTGGGACGCGGGCGAGGCCGCCCTGCGCGCGGGGAAGGTTGGCCTGTTCCTGGTGGCGGGCGGCCAGGGCACGCGCCTCGGCTTTCCCGGGCCGAAAGGCTGCTACCCCATCGGGCCGCTGACGGGGAAGACGCTCTTCCAGTACCATGCGGAGAAGCTGTTGAACCTGCGCCGCCGCTTCGGCTGCGCGCTGCCATGGTACATCATGGTGAGCGCGGCCAACGAGGCCGCCACGCGCGCCTACTTCGCGGAGAACGGCCATTTCGGCCTCGGCGCGGAGAACGTGGTGTTCCTGCGCCAGCGCATGGTGCCCTGCATGGACGGCGCGGGCCGTTTCATGCTGGAGGCCCCCGGCTCGCTGGCCATGAACCCCAACGGCCACGGCGGCTGCATCCCCGCAATGGTGGAGAACGGCGTGCTCGACGACGCGCGGGCGCGCGGCGTGGAGATGCTCAGCTACTTCCAGGTGGACAACTGGGCGGTCAAGGTGGCCGACCCGTACTTCATCGGGTGGCACGCCCTCAAGGGCGCCGAGATGTCCTCCAAGGTCCACCGCAAGAACACGGCCCGCGAGGCCGTCGGCGTCCACTGCCTGTGCGACGGGGTGTACCAGGTCATCGAGTATAGCGAGCTGGACATTTACCCGCAGCTGCTGGAGACCGACGCGGCGGGCAATGTCCGCTATTTCGCCGGCAACCCCGCCATGCACATCCTGTCCGTCGAGTTCGTGCAGGGCGTCTTCAACCGCTTCGACCGGTTCCCCTGGCATCTGGCCCGCAAGAAAATCCCCTTCGTGAACGACGCCGGCGAGCTGGTGAAGCCCGACACCCCCAACGGCTGCAAGTTCGAGACCTTCGTGTTCGACGCCCTCCAGCTTGTGCGCCACGCCCCGGTGGCGGTCGAGATCGGCCGCCTCGGCGAGTACACGCCCACCAAGCAGTTCGAGGGCGACAACAGCGTGGTCGCGTCGCGCCAGTCCATGGCCGAGTGGTGGGGCGGCTGGTTCAACGCTGCGGGGGCCGCCGTGCCCCGGGACGCCGGGGGCCGTGTGGCGGTTCCCCTGGAGGTGAGCCCCCTGTTCGCGCTTACGCGCGACGAGTTTGTGGAGAAGGCCGCAGGCAGGGTCTGGGACCTGTCGCGCGGCCTCTCGGTGGACGCCGACGGCAACACCGAAACGCCCGCCGCGCCGTCCGCCTAGTCCGACGGGTCGGACAGGTCGGACCTGTCTGACCCTGACCGGCGCGGGCAGAAACCTTGCATTTGGGCACAAGAATAAGGTAAGATTTCGCCGCTTTGAGGGGTTCGCCCCGCAGTGCGGAGACGTAGTTCAGTTGGTTAGAACGCCGGCCTGTCACGCCGGAGGTCGCGAGTTCGAGTCTCGTCGTCTCCGCCATTTTTGTTTAAGCGCGCCCGCCATCCCCTCCGGGGACGGCGGGCTTCTGTTTTCGGTGGCGGCGCGCGCCCCGCAGCGGGTAGAATGGGCCCATGAACACTTGGCAGCTTGACGCGAAAGAGACACTGGCCAAAGGCTTCGCGCGGTTGATGCGCGCGGCCGTGGAGAACGCGGCGCGGGAGTTTTCCCGCACGGGCGAGGAGCTGGACGCGGGCGTCCACGAGGGGCGCAAGTGGCTGAAAAAGGCCCGCGCCCTGCTCAAACTGTGCCGCGCCGCCCTGGAGAAGGAGCAGTACCGCGCCTGGAACCGCAAACTCCGCGATGCGGGGCGCGCGGTTTCCGCTGTCCGCGACGACGCGGCGCTGTGCGAGACGGCGGAACGGCTGCTGGCGCGGGACGACCTGTCCCCGGCGGCGCGGCGGACGCTGGAGGCCCTGCGCGACGGCATCGCCGCGGACGACCGGGACGAGGCGCGCAAGTGCGCGGCCCTGGCGGTCCGGCGGCTGAAACGTCTGCTCGCCGAGACGGATTTCTCCCTGCGCATTCCCTCCAGTAAGGAAGAGGGGGTGTTGAAGCGCGGGCTGAAGAGGTCGTTGAAGGGCGCGCAGGAGGCCTGCCGTGCCAGCTGGCCGCAGGACGACACGGCGGGGCTGCATGAATCGCGCAAGCGTGTCAAGGATTTGCGCTACCAGGCGGAACTGCTGGCCGGATGCTGGCCGGGCCCCGTCACCGCACTGGCGGAGGAACTTCACCGCCTGACGGACATGCTGGGGTGCGTGCTTGAGCTCTCGGCGCTTCGCGGCATGATCTCGGGACGCGCTCTCTCCCGCAAGATCGCATCGGAGGCGCTCACATCCAAGATTGATGCGCTGTTTCTGCGCACCCGGATTCAAATGATTGAACCGGGGCCGACGGCGTCGCGGTTTGCGATGTGCTGGGCGCTATGGCGCGCCGAGGCGCGGGCGGGAAGGGCCGCCGATCATGGGTGACCTGGGCCGCGTCATGGCGCTGGACGTGGGCGACGCGCGCATTGGCGTCGCGTTCAGCGACCCGTTGCGGGTCATTGCCAGCCCCCACGGCGTGGTGAAAGCCGCGCCGCGCGCGGTGGCGCTCGCGGAGCTGAAACGGATGGCGGCGGAGCGCGAGGCGGTGCTGGTGGTGGCGGGGCTGCCGCTGGAGTCCAGCGGGGACGAGGGGCCCCAGGCGGCCAAGGTGCGCGCCTTCATGGAGGAGTTTTCCCGCGAAATCCCCCTGCCGGTGGTCCTGCAGGACGAGCGGCTCACCACGGTGTCGGCGGAGCGCGTGCTTATCTCGGCGAACATGCGCCGCGAAAACCGCCGCGGCGTGGTGGACAAGGTTGCCGCCGCGCACATCCTCCAGGCCTGGCTCGACCGCGCCGCGTCCCGGCGCGCGGCGGCGGAGTAGGCCATGGGGGGCGGAGACCTTTCCGGCGGCGGGAAGAAACGGCGCTCTTTCGCGCGCCTCCTGCTCACCCTGCTGTCCATCGCGTTCGCGGCGTTGCTGGTCGCCGGGGGGATGGCTGGGCTGCTGGCCTTCGCGGTGTACGACCATGTCACCCAGCCGGGCGTGCCCGGCGCGGAGCTTGCGGTGGCCGTGCCCGAGGGGACCACGGGCCGCGACGTGGGGCGGATTCTGGCCGACCACGGCCTGATCGAGCATGAGCTGTTCTTCTGGCTGGCCCTCAAGCTGGACCCGGCGCCCAAGGGCATCCGCCACGGCGAATACACCCTGCGGCGCGGCTGGTCGGCGCGGCAGCTCCTGGAAAAACTCCAGTCCGGCCCCGACCGCATGATCCTCGAAAACCAGTTCAAGGTGACCATTCCCGAGGGGCTGGGCATCGCGCAGGCGGCGGCCCTGACCCCGGACCCGGAGGGGTTTGCACAGGCGGCGCGCGACCCGGAGCTGGTCGCGCGCGCGGGCGTGAACGCGCCGAGCCTCGAGGGATTCCTCATGCCCAACACCTACTATTTCGACCAGGCCCCCACGGGCCGCGAGCTGGTGGAGCGCATGCTTTCCCAGTTCGAGCGGGAGTACCGGAAATGCCTGGCCGAGGTGCCGGGGGCGGAGAAACTCGACAAGCTGCGCGTGGTCACGGTGGCCTCCATCGTGGAGGAGGAGACCCGCGCCGACGAGGAGCGCCCGAAGGTCGCCCGCGTCCTCTACAACCGCCTCGACAGGGGCATGCGCCTCCAGATGGACTCGACCCTCCAGTACGCCCTCCAGAAATACGGCCAGCGCATCCTGGAGACGGACCTCCAGACCGACTCGCCCTACAACACCTACCTCAACACGGGCCTGCCCCCCGGCCCGATCTGCAGCCCCGGCACCGCCAGCCTGCGTGCGGCCCTCCGCCCGGAAACGGGCAAATGGGTTTTCTTCGTGTCCAACGCCGACGGCCGCACCCACACCTTCAGCGTCACCGAGGAGGAGCACCTCAAGGCCGTGGCCCGGTTCCGCCGCGAGATCGCCCCCCAGCGCCGCGCCCTGCGCGAGCAGCAGGGGACCTCACCATGACCGGCTCCGGCGGACAGACGCGCCCGGCTTTCGCCGCGCTGGCCGCGGCGTGGGGCGTCCACTTCTTCACCGCCTCCGGCGCCCTGCTCGGCCTGCTGGCCGCGGCCGCCGCCACGCGCGGCGACGCCCTTGCCGCGTTCTGGTGGATGGCCGCCACCGTCGCCGTGGACTCCGTGGACGGGTTTCTCGCCCGCAGCCTCCGCGTCAAGAAGGTCCTCCCCGGCGTGGACGGCGCGCTGCTCGACAACATCGTGGACTTCTTCACCTACACCGTCGTGCCCGCCTGGTTTCTCCTTCAAATCCCCCTGGTGCCCGCCGGATGGGCCTGGCCCGCCGTGGCGGGCATCCTCTACGCCTCCGCCTACCAGTTCAGCCGCAGCGACGCCAAAACCGACGACCACACCTTCAGCGGGTTCCCCTCCTACTGGAACATCCTCGTCTTCTACCTCTATATGACCGGTATGCCCCCCGTGCTCAACCTCGCGGTCATCCTCGTCTGCTGCGTCGCGTCCTTTCTGCCCCTGCGCTGCCTCTACCCCAGCCGCACGCAACCCCTGCGCCCACTGACCGTCGCGCTCGGCCTCCTGTGGGCCGCGTGCCTTCTGGCCGTCATGCTCCTTTACCCCGAAGGCCGCCACCATCCCTTCCTTGCCGCCTCCTGGGTCTACATCGCCTACTACTGCGCCTTCAGCGGCTGGCTCACCGTTCGCGGTTGGCGTGGAGAAGGGAAAACGCCGGGCCCTTGACCCCAGACGGGCCGCGCGCGCAGCGCGCCTTGGAGTGCGGCAGCCTGCTGCCGCCTTCCAGACCAGGGCCCGCGAGGAATTTGGAACGACGTCCCGCCCCGGTTTGAAACGTCCCCGCGCGCGGGCAAGCCCGCGCGAAGAAAGGCGGCGGCACGCCACCGCACTCCAAGGGGCTCCGCCCGTGCCACTTCGGGGTTGCCGGGAAATCCGGAGGCCGTTCCGCGTGCCCTGGCCCCTCCGTTTTTTGCGCGTTTCCGGTTTGCATGTTGCGGGGCGCTTTCCGCATGATAGGCGGGGTTTTGCGGGTGACAACCGGGACGATGGGAGACGGGACGATGCAGGAGAATTTAGAGGTGATTGCGAGGATCAGGAAGGATATCCGGGATGGTATCCTCCAGGGGCGCTATCCCGTGGACGGGGTGGTGCCTTCGGAGCTGCAGCTGGCGGCCTCGTACCAAGTGGGCCGGGCGACGGCGCGGCAGGCGCTGCGCGACTTGGAGTCGGAGGGGTTCATCACGCGGTCGCGGGGGAGCCGGTCGCGGGTGGCGCCGCGCGAGGCCTGGGCCAGGAACGTGCTGCACTGCTCGGGCGAGGGGCTGCTGGCCGTCGCCGTGCCGACGTACCAGTCGCTGTACTGCCGCCGGATCGTCGAGGCGTTCAATGCGGGGGCGAGCGCGGCGGCATTCCAGTCCATCACCTACGCGGTGAGTTTCACGACGGCCCACGAGGTGGAGTTTCTCCACCATGTGGGCGAGATCGGGGTGAAGGGGCTGGCGCTGTGGCTCCAGCATGACACGCCGGAGACGGCGTCCATCCTGGCCTCCCTGCGGGACCGGGGCTGCGCGGTGGTGATGGTTGACCACGGCGAGGCGGCGCCGGGCGTGGACTGCGTGACGACGGACAATTTCGCGCTGGGCTGCGGGCTGACGGAGGCGCTGATCCAGCGCGGCCACACCCAGGTCGCCTTTGTGCGGGACACGAACATGATCTCCAGCACGCGGAACCGCCGGGAGGGCTGGCGCGCGGCCCTGGCGGCGGCGGGACTGGAAGCCCCCCCGGAGCTGGAGGGCCCCATTGACCCCGCCACCCCGGAGATGGAGACGGTGCTTCTGCGGATTATGGCGCGCCGGTGCAAGCCCACGGCCCTCTACTGCTCCCACGACAGCCTGGCCATTGCGGTGGCGGACTGCCTGGCCTCCCTGGGATACCGGATTCCCGAGGATGTGGAGATCGCCACTTCGGACGACGATGAGTTCGCCGCGCGGCGCGGCATTCCCATGCTGCTGGCCGCGCAGCCGGGCGAGGAAATCGGCCGGGCCGCCGTCGGCCTGCTCATGAAGCGCATCGAAACCCCCGCAAGGCCGCCGGAATCCATCGTGCTGCCCCCCGTGGGCGGGGTGAAGGCCTATCAGCCCCGCTGACCGGGGACCGTCCCCCCCCAGTGTCTCCAGAAAGACCCCCGCCGCGCGGGAAAGCGGGGTGTCGCGGCGCCAAAGCGCGCCGATGACGATCTCTTGCAGGTCCGGCATC
>Ga0123328_1002531_pt1 | contig 16423 bp, 11 predicted proteins | sample BioC12SIPDNA_2_FD_89702 | JGI IMG/M metagenome (GOLD analysis project Ga0123328, IMG submission 89702) | Anaerobic biogas reactor microbial communites from Washington, USA - Biogas_R1_A C12 SIP DNA | ecosystem: Engineered > Bioreactor > Anaerobic > Unclassified | place: Washington, USA...
CTTGTATGACTCGCGGGACAGAAACAGGGTCAGACGCCAATTGACGGTGGACCCGGGCGAGGGTAAGGGCGAAGGACGGAATGAGTCTAAGGATTGACGTATGGCGGCGTCTCTGACAGCCTGCGGCCGTGCTTCGAGCGGATCGAATCGTACGGGGCGGCGCCTGGACGCTCGAAGGATTCGTGGCGATCGGATAAATCCAGACATCGATGGCGAGCGTCTATCGAGACGAGACATGGGACGCACCACATCGCCTGCCGCTGCGAACCGGCGGGATGGATCCGGCGTGCCTGATGGTGACGCCCAATGTGGCCTGGTTGTTCACCATGGAGTCCGGCGAGAGGCCGCGCCGGCAGTTGAAGGCGGTCCGCGTCGAGCTTCCCTGACAGGCGTACGATGTGAGGAGTAGCCATGAACGGACATCTTGCTGCTTTCGCATTCCTGCCCATGATGTTGCTCATCTGGGGATGTGAGGACAACGATCAGGCAGACACGCGCAAAACGGCTCTTCTAACGCGTAATCCGGATGGCTCTTCGGCTCTTGGTGAGGGAGTTGCACAGAGCGTATGCCTTTCTCCGGATGGAATGAGAGTGTGCTATCTGATGGAACACCGTGAAGTGAACCCTTTTACCGCGCGCATAACGTCTAGAGTGCGTGTCCTGCATTGGGGCAGCACGTCCGATCCGACGGTAATGTCATCAGTCCAGATCGAGACGCTGGGGGCGGAATACGGGGGGTATGTCCAGGTCGACGCCGAGGTGAGGTGGTCGCCCAACAGCTCTCGAATTGGTGTGCGGACTCCCCACAGATTGGTGATTGTGGAAGCCAATTCAGGGAAGCACGCCGAACTGAAAGACGGAACCATCACCAGCTTCGCCTGGCTGTCCGACTCCGAGGTCGCGTACGGTGCTCGTCGTATCGGGCGCAGGACACAGGAACGCGTTGTCTGCCGTCTGAACGTTGACACCCAGCAGAAAACTGATGTTTTGATCTTCCCCAAACAGGATGCAACCATCCACGAGGGGGTGGAAGAATGGTCGCCATCGGGCAGGTTCGTCATTATCGAGGAACCCTACGGCCTCGTTCAGCTTTATTGTGTCACTGTGTTCGACGGGACGAAGTTGCCATTCGGCCAGGCAGGCTTGGATCGTGGACGTGTTGCGTGGTCGCCGGACTCAAGTCGCGTGTTCTGCGTGCTTCACAAGGCTCCGATTGGCACCTACGAGGCGGTCCTGCTCGATCCCGAAACGGGGACTACGTTGGATTGCAGCGGCCCGTTCCAACAGGTATTCGCGAACCAGTCGCCGGAACTTGCCCCCGTCTGGACGGTGGATGGGCAGTACGTCCTGGTGAATACATTGAGCACCAACGGGTATCTTGTCCGCCCGCAGCCATGGGAAGCCATTCCGCTGGGTCAGAGGGTAGCGCCCGCCGTTAGAGGGCGCAGGGGTTCAAGTCTTAACCCGCGGTTGTTCAGCCTGCCCGTGGCCGGCTGGGTCGGCGTGTTACCAACAGGAAACGAGGGCGATTCCCCCGTGAAGTACGCTTGCGATTACGCAGCCCAGCGCACGCTGCCATTGCTGTCAGGCTATCCGTATGATGTTTCACAGAATGGTACCATGGCTGCAGCAATCGGAGACGATGGGCATATCAAGATTCACAGGCTGGGGAAGTGGTGGTTAGGTCCCAATAGCACTCAACCATCACGCCCCGCGAGGAATCCTGGGCAGGCTGAATAGGGGGTCTGGATGGGACATACAAGCGAGTAAAAGGGGCAGGAGTAAAGGGGCTTGCGCCAAGCAACCTGGTAAAGGGGGATGTGAATGAGCTGAGTCACTGAAACCTTTCGATGAGACCCTGTGGACCCTTGACAGGCCGCATCTCGCGGCGGGAGATTCCGAGCGAGCTTCGCTTGCGGCGGCGAGTCAAGGGTGGACTGAGCCCACCCAGGAGAGCGTAGCCTGCCCGTCGAGAGCTGCTGGGTCGAACGACGCCTGGAAGCGAGTCTTGGAAGAGTTGGGAACCGCAGATCCGGTTCCGCCTTGCTACGTCGAGACGAGTAAACGCGGATGAACGCGGATGAATGCGGATGCGAGGTGGACCGCCCGGCTGGCGCTATTGAGGGCACCACGGAGTCAGTAGAAGGCACAGAGGCACAAAGGCGGAAGGGGCATGGGGACGTGGGATCTGCACGCCGGTCGCCGCAGGGGGCGACCGCTACGTTTGGCGGGCGCGGCGGCTGAGGGGGCGACCGCTATGGGCGGCGCCGATCAGAGCCGCGAATGTTAGGGAGCGGTCATCTGTGCGGCGGTCAATGGGGGGGCGGGGCTGCGAATGCGATGCAGACGGGCGTGGGCACGTTGGCGATGATGCCGGTAGGTGACAGCCTGCCGGTGGCGGGGTCAATCTTCAGGACCACGAGGGTGTCGGATGCCTGATTGGCTGCGACGAGCCATCGGCCTGTCGGGTCGATGTGGAAGTTGCGGGGTGTGCGCCCGCCGGAGGATTGGTGCCCGATGGCGGTCAGCCGGCCGGTCTGTGGCTCGATGGTGAAGGTGGCTATGCTGTCGTGTCCGCGGTTGGAGCCGTAGAGGAATCTGCCAGTTGGATGGACGCGGATTTCGGCGGTCGTATTGGGCTCGGCGAACCCGGTGGGCAGAGTGGAAAGGGTGTGCAGGTTTTGCAGGGTGCCGCTCTCGGCGTGATAGGCAAAGGCGGTGACGGTGGAATCCAACTCGTTGATCACGTAGGCGAGCCGGCCGTTAGGGTGAAACGCGAGGTGGCGTGGGCCGGCCCCGGGCGCCAGCTTGGCCGCGGGCGGTTCGTTCGGCGTGATCGTGCCGGTGTCGCGGCCGAAGCGGTACACGAGGATTTTGTCGAGGCCGAGGTCGGCGACGAAAGCGAATCGGCCGGCCTGATCGAGTTGGACGGCATGGGCATGCGGTCCTTGCTGCCTTTGAGGGTGAGGGCCGGTGCCCTCGTGCTGCACGACGGCGGTTGGCTCGCCGAGTTGCCCGTCCGGTCGAATCGGGAGGACGGCGGCACTTCCGCTGGAGTAGTTGGCGACGAGGACATGTTGGCTGTCAGGGTGGATGACCACATGGCATGGCCCGTACCCGCCGGAGGGTTGCTGGTTCAGCAGCTTCAGGTCGCCGTTCTGCGGGGTGATGGCGAACGCACTGACCGCTCCGCTCTTGCGTCCCTGGGAGTCGCCCAGTTCGCCGACGGCGTACATGAACTTGCCGTTCGGGTGAAGGGCGAGGAAAGAGGGGTTGGCCGTCTCAGCCGCAAGCTTGACGGGCCCAAGACGTCCGGTCGCGACGTCCATCTCGAGCGTATAGATGCCCTTGCTCGCCGCCGAGGTGTAGGTGCCGATGTAGAGACGCAAGGTATCGGGCTGCTTGGCGGTCTCGTTTGGCGGGGAGTCGGCAAGGGCCCTGGATGCCGATACGTGCAAGACGAGCGCACTTGCCAGAAGCCCAAGGGTAGTCCGCATGCCGATGTTGTGTAGTTGTCTGCGCATCACGCAAGAACCTCTTCCAAGTATAACAGCCGGACCCGATCGCCGGACGTGCTGATGGCCGGTTGCCTGACACCGGATCATACGTCCAGCCGCACGGTTTCGCCAAATTCCGCGATCTCGGGCGGTCGTCGGTATGCTGAGCCCTGAGTTGCCCACGTCCCCGGCCTGGATGCCGCCGCGCGGAGCACCCCCGCCTGCCCACCGTGGCCATGGGGCGGGCAAGACGGGGTGTCATCTGGGTGGCGTCCTACTTAAACAGGTTGAAGGTCGTGGCGACGTAGAAGAAATCGCTGTCGTCGGCCGGGCCGGTGTTTCGCACAAAAGCGCCGGGCATGAAGTGCGAGTACCCGACCTCGAGCTCGACTCGCGGATCGATCTTATAGCGCATGCGAACATCCATCTCGTGCCCGACGAAGCTGCCGCTCTGACCGGTGCGATCGCGTCGGCCGGGAACCACCCACGAGTCGCTGTCGCTGGCCAGCCAGTAGCCACCGTAGGCGGTGTCAAATCGCAGGTTGTCCAGCGGAGCAAACTCCAGCCGTACCTTGGGGCAGATCACGTTCTGCCAACTGAAGTAGTCCGCCATCGACCAAGGGTGGCCGGCGCCAAACATTCGGTCGAATCGCTGTGACGCTCCGTCGTTAGGGTCACGGTCGCCGCTGCTGTAGCAGGTCGAGAAGCTCAGACGCGGCTTCCATTCGTGGGCAAAGGTGTAGCCCACCTCGCCGTACATGGCATAGGCGCAGTGGCGGCGCTCGCCGTCGTCGCCGAACTGGAAGGTGTTGTTCAAGTCGTAATCGAAGCCGGTGTTGCCGATCGGGCCAAATATGTGCAAGCCCATCGTATGGATGGTGCGGTCGGCGGAGGTGGGCAGCTTGCGGTTTTCGTCGAGGATGAACCAGTACGGTTCAAGGGTGATGTAGCGATGCCAACGTCGCCAGGCCCCGACGAGCCCGAAGAGCCAGCGTTCGTCGTCGCCATGGTTGAACTGCCGCATGAATCGCTCGACGGGCTGAACGGCCAGGAAGTCGAGTTGCCAGTCGGCGGTTGGCTTACCTAACTGCAGACGGAAGCCGTCGTAAGCATTGGTCGTGTTGCCCCATCGCTGGCGGCTGATGAGTCGCCGATCCACGTAGTCAAAAGACATGCGGCCGAACTGGAACCGCAGCGGGTAGCCCTTGCCTAGTGCGTCCTCGAAGTAGAGTTCGAGGAACATCTGCACGATCTCCGCCTCGTCGATGTCGCGGCCATTGTCGGGATAGCGACTGTGGAACTGCCGCGAATCCTGGAATTCGAGCCCGAAACGGAGAGGATCGATGATCTCGCGAATGCCCAGATAGGTCCGCGAGCGAAGCAGGAACTGGTTGTCGCTATCGAGTCGCGGCCTGCGGTAGTCGTCGTCACGGCGTTCGAATCGCGTGCGGTGCTGGAGGCCGAACTCGAGCCAGTTCAGGTCTTCAAGTCCCGGTAGGCCCAGCTTGTCGAGAGTTTTGACGTATCCCGGGGGCTCAGTCTCGGGCCGCGTTCCCCACGCCTTACTCACATAGGGCTTGGCGGGTGCGGGACTGGGTTTGACCTGCTCTTCGGCGGGCTGGCTTGCCGGCGCCGACGCGGGCTCGGCCGCTATGGATGCTTGCCGAATGGCGCACAACATCACGAACGCGGTGGACAGGGCGACCAACCCGTAACGAGGGCATCTGGTTGGAAACACGGTTGTGATTACCTCCATGACAGCGTGACGCAACGATCCTTCGAACACTATGCACTTGTGAAGACACGAATGTGTCGGGGGCGAACGTAAACATTGCTCCCGACTTGGAGATTCATGGTGCCGAAACGTTCCTGGGACAACTCGGCCGCCAATGCTTGCCCAGTCGCGGTGCGCAATTCGAGTCGCACCACGGGCCCCGCGGAGTGGATTCGAATCACCTCGGCGGTGACCGAGGGCAGGCCATTGGTCTTGGTGTCAATGGTGACATCGTACGGCCTGATGAACACCCGCGCGTCGCCTTCGATCTGTTGCCGTTCCTGGGGGAAGGGCAACTCCAGCGCGTCGAACTGTACCCGGCCCGAGTCAACTCGGCAATGGAAAGCGTTCACCTCGCCGAGAAACTTCATGACGAACTCGGTCTGGGGGTGGTGGAATACCTCGTCGGGGGTGCCGATCTGCTCGATTCGCCCCTCGTTCATGACGACGATGCGGTCGGCGACCTCCAGAGCCTCGTCCTGGTCGTGAGTAACGAACACGCTGGTGACGTGGAGTTCGTCGTGCAGCCGGCGCAGCCAAGCCCGCAGTTCTTTGCGGACCTTGGCGTCGAGGGCCCCAAAGGGCTCATCGAGAAGCAGGACTTTGGGTTCGACCGCCAAAGCCCGGGCGAGGGCGACGCGCTGGCGCTGCCCGCCGGAAAGCTGGCTGGGATAACGCCCCGCCATGCCATCGAGTTGGACCAGAGCAAGGAGCCGGTGAACGCGATCGCGGATATCCCGTTTGGTCGGGCGGGCTCGGCGCGGTCGGACCCGAAGCCCAAAGGCGACGTTCTCGAAGACGCTCATGTGGCGGAACAGGGCGTAATGTTGAAACACGAAGCCGACCTGGCGACGCCGTACGGGTTGCGTGGCCACGTCCTCATCATGAAAGTAGATGGAGCCACTGCCTTCGTCGGCCTGCTCCAGCCCGGCAATGATCCGCAGGAGGGTGGTCTTGCCCGATCCCGACGGACCCAGCAGGGCCACGAGTTGGCCCGTAGGAACGTTGAGGCTGACACTGCTCAGTGCCTTGAATGTGCCAAAAGTCTTGCTGATGTTCTGGACTTCGATGCTCATGAGCTGCCTCCTCCCTGCGATTCGCGTTCAACCGCCGCATGGGTACGAGCGCTCTTCCACTCGACGAACGATTTGACCACCAGGGTTATCACGGCCAGGAACGCCAGCAGCGACGCCACCGCGAATGCCGCGGCGAACTGATAATCGTTGTAGAGGATCTCGATGTGCAGAGGCATGGTGTTGGTCTGCCCCCGGATATGGCCGGAGACGACCGACACCGCTCCGAACTCGCCCATGGCCCGGGCGTTGCACAGAATCACGCCATAGATCAGCCCCCATTTGATATTGGGCAAGGTCACTCGCCAGAAGGTTTGCCATCCGGTGGCTCCGAGGGTCAGAGCCGACTGTTCTTCCTCTGTTCCCTGTGCCTGCATCAGCGGAATCAGCTCGCGGGCCACAAAGGGGAAGGTCACGAACAGCGTCGCCAGAACGATGCCCGGCGTGGCAAAGATGATGCGGATATCATGGGCATGGAGCCACGGGCCGAACCAGCCGCGAGCGCCGAACAACAGCACGAAGATCAGACCGGCAATGACCGGCGAGACGGCAAAGGGAAGATCGACGAGGGTGATCAGCAGGTTCTTGCCTTTGAACTCGAACTTGGCGATAGCCCAAGCGGCAGCGACGCCGAAGGCCGTGTTGACCGGCACGGCGATGGCGGCGGTGATCAGGGTCAAACGGATGGCGGTGCGGGCGTCTGGCTCGGCGAACGCGGCCAGGTAGGCGCTGATGCCCTGCCCAAAGGCGTAGACGAACACCAGTACCAGCGGCAGGAAGAGGAAAACCGCCAGGAAACCCAACGCCGTCCCGATCAACAACCAGCGAGTCAGGGGGGACTCCGTCGTTGCGGCGGTGGCCTGCTCCGATCGGGCTCTCATGCGTAATGCGATACCGGCGGCCACTGGCAGTCTCCTCACGCCTGATAGCGTCGACTCCACCACTGCAACAGGTTGATCACCAACAACAGCACGAAGGCGGCCACGAGCATGACCACGCCGATGCCCGTCGCCCCGACGTAGTCGAACTGCTCAAGCTTGATGATGATGAGCAGCGGGGCGATTTCGGTCTTCATCGGCATATTGCCGGCAATAAAATAGACGGACCCGAACTCGCCGATCGCCCGGGCGAAAGCCATGGCAAACCCGGTCAGCAGGGCAGGAAACACAGTAGGAAGAATCACACGCCGGAAAGTCTGCCATCGCGTTGCCCCGAGGCTCGCGGAAGCCTCCTCGATTTCGTGGTCCAGGTCCTCCAGTGCCGGTTGCACCGTCCGAACCACGAAGGGCAGCCCGATCAGCGTCAGGGCAATGACGATGCCCGGCCAAGCGTAGGCTACCTGGATTCCCAGCGGGTCGAGCCAGCGCCCGACCCAGCCAGTGCGAGCATATAGCGTCGTCAAGGCGATGCCGGAAACCGCCGTCGGCAGAGCGAAGGGCAGATCGACGATCGCGTCGATGAACCGCTTGCCCGGGAAGCGATACCGCACCAGCACCCAGGCCACGATCAGGCCGAACACGCCATTCAGACTGGCCGCGATCAGCGATGCCCCGAAGCTCAAGCGGTACGAGGCCAGCACGCGAGGGTCAGCCACGGCCTTGTCCCAAAACTCCGCGAGAGTTATCCACGTGCCGGTGAAAAGCACCAGTCCAGCCAGCGGTATGAGTACCAGCAGGGCCAGATAGAGCAGGGTGAGACCCATGCTCAGCCCAAACCCGGGTAAGACGGATCGCTGTTTCCAGGCGATGCCGTGGCTCACCGGGCAGCTCCATAGATCTGATCAAACGTGCCGCCGTCGGCAAAGTGTACCCGATTGGCCTCGGCCCAGCCGCCGAAGACCTCGTCGATGGTGAACAGCTCCAGATCGGGGAATTGGTGGGCATACTTGGCTTGAGCTTCCGGCGATACGGGCCGGTAGAAGTTCTTGCCAGCCAAGTCCTGACCCACCGGCGAGTAGAGATACTCCAGATACGCCTGCGCGACCTGTCGTGTTCCCTTGTGGTCGACGTTCTTGTCGACCAGGGCCACTGTGGGCTCGGCCTTGATGGCCAGGGGAGGGACGACCAGTTCCACACCCGCTTGGTCGAGTTCTTTGCTGCCCAGCAGGGCTTCATTCTCCCAGTTGATCAGCACGTCGCCGATTTGCCGCTGGATGAAGGTGTTGGTCGATGCGCGGGCCCCGCGATCCAGCACGGGGACGTTACCGAAAACCTGCGCGACGAACTGTTGGGCTTTGGCTTGGGCGGCGGTCACTTCGTCGGCGTGCTGCCCGTCTTTCAGCTTGGCCGCGAAGTCCCGCCCCAGCTCCTGACGCAGCACGAAGCCCCACATGGCCAGGTAGTTCCAGCGAGCCACGCCGGAGGTCTTGGGATTGGGAGTGATGACCTGCACGTCCTCCCGGGCCAAGTCGGACCAGTCCTTGATGTTCTTGGGGTTGCCCTTGCGGACCAGGAAAGCCAGTGTGGAGGAATAGGGAGCGCTGTTGTGCGGCAAGCGACCTTGCCAGTTTTGGGGCAGGAGTCCGCCGTGATCGACCAAGGCGTCAATGTCGAACGCGAGGGCCAGAGTGACCACGTCGGCCTCGAGACCGTCGATCACCGCTCGGGCTTGGCTTCCCGAGCCGCCGTGTGATTGCTGGATGGTTACGGTTTGGCCGGTCTTCTCCTTCCAGTATGCCGCGAAGGCAGCGTTGAATTCGCGGTAGAGTTCCCTTGTCGGGTCGTAGGAAACGTTGAGGAGAGTGATCCCCTGCCCGTTGGTATCGGCGGAGTTCTTCCCGCAGCCGGTTGTCATTCCGAGAATGCCCGTGAGGATCCCACAAGCGACGACGATGCCGATTCTGGTGGTGGACGACACGATGATTGTTCCTTTCAAAGCGGAAGGGGCCGTCGATCCTCCTGGTGCCCCTCGTACGGGGCCGCGGTCCCGATGGCGGCCACAACCCACAGGGCGCGGTGTCTCCCTGAGTTCCATGCTCCCGGGCTGCCTGCAAGGCCTGTGCCGTGGCCGGCGAATGGCCTGTGAGGTGCCGGAATGCGGTGCGGATGCCCCGATGGGGGGGGAGTTCTGGAAATTCCGTGGACTGTGGTTGATTGCCGGCAGTATGTTGCTAGAATAACCGTTAAATATGATGGAGACTGTTGGGATGCCCAAGCATTTGCGGCTCATCGTAGAGGTGTGGCGAGAAGCCTGCCGGCATATCGAGATCGACCGGTCGACCGCGGCGATTGCTGAGCGTTTGGTTACGGCGTTGCCGGTGGGGCGGCTGATGGTGCGGCGGGTGGATCTGGAGCATCTATGCATCGATACGGTGGCGGTGGGTGCGGTGGCGTCTGCGGCGACGGCGGCGGTGTGTCCACGGACTGCCTGTTCGGCGGGGGAGATCAAGGAGCTGACGGCGTGGGAGGCGGAGGGGGTGATCATCAGGCCTGGTGATCGGACGTGGAAAGCCGTTCGCGAGTTACTGCTGCCCGGTGAGATTGAAGAGGACTACTTGATTGGTCCACTGAGGGCGGCCGAGGGTTACGGCGGCGGAGCGCTGATTGTGTTGGCGTCGCCAGCCAGGCGGTTTGAGTCGGCACATGTGGAGCTCTGTGAGGCGCTGCTTGAGCCGTTTTCCGTGGCGTTGGAGAACGATCGACGACTTCATGAGATGGCGGCTTTGCGTGAGGCCGCGGAAGCCGAGGCCCGGGCATTGCTTACCCGCATGGGGCGGAAGCAGTTGCAGGAGGTCGTGGTTGGTGCGGAAGCGGGTTTGCGGGCTGTACTGGAGCGAGTCGAGGTGGTCTGCGCCTCGGATGTTCCGGTGCTGTTGCTCGGCGAGACGGGCACAGGCAAAGAGGTGGTTGCTCGTGCGATTCACTCGCGTTCGCCGCGAAGAGACAAGCCTTTTATTCGGGTGAACTGCGGGGCCATTCCCGGCGAGTTGATCGATTCCCAGCTCTTCGGTCACGAACGCGGCAGTTTCACGGGCGCGGTGGACACGCATCGAGGGTGGTTCGAGCGAGCGGACAAGGGAACGCTGCTTCTGGATGAGATCGGCGAGCTTCCGCCAGCGGCACAGGTTCGGCTTTTGCGTGTCGTCCAGGATGGCTATGTGGAGCGTGTAGGAGGTAAGCAGTCGATCCATGTCGATGTGCGTATCGTGGCGGCAACGCACCGGGATCTGGCGGGCATGGTCCGGCAGGGCGGTTTCCGCGAGGATCTTTGGTATCGGCTGGCGGTGTTCCCGATCGCGATCCCGCCGCTGCGGGAAAGGCCCGAGGATATTGACCCGTTGGCATGCCATTTTGCGGAGAAGGCTGCGACGCGTTTTGGGCTCCCGCTGGTGATGCCCGCGCCTGATGATTTGCGTCTTCTGCGTGAGTACGCCTGGCCGGGCAATGTGCGGGAACTCGGGACGGTCATTGATCGGGCCGCCTTGCTCGGCAATGGGGTACGGTTGGAGGTTGCCAAGGCCCTAGGAGCCGTACCGTCGATCATGGATGCGGGGCCGGTGACCGCACCAGCGGGTTGGGCGGGGGCGACGACCGGGGGGCAGGCATCATCGCCGCCATCCGTGGCCGATGTGGGGCCATCGGTCGGCGGCGAGGACGGCGCGTCGCTCAACGAAGTGACTCGCCAGCATATCGAGCAGGTGCTGATGAAAACCCACGGGCGCATCGAAGGCCCGTTCGGTGCGGCCCGCCGGCTCGGGATCAACCCGCACACGCTTCGCTATCGCATGAGAAAGCTGGGCATCGCCTGGAAGCGGTTCAGGCCGGCAGCCCCGCGACCGTAGCGGCCGACGTGTGTTTCGCCCCACACAAACGAGCCCGGCCCGTTGTCCCGGCGATCTGCACATGGTTGCAGCCAAGATGAACCACGGATGAAGACGGTCGCCGATCCTGAGGCCGCAGGCGCTTTCGCGCAGGTGCTCCGACCATGAGCCCATCACTGAACACAGTTGTTATTGACCTTCCTTATTCACCGTCTCGCCATACTTGGTGCGATACGTGTCGTGCATGGCGGCGATATGGCCGGCCATCGTGGCGCGTTCGGCGACATAGCGCCCGGGAAAAGCCCTTTCCAGCCGCCGGGCCACGTCTTCGACATAGCCAAGGTAAAGCCGGGGCAAGTGCCGCGCGTGCTGCATGGCCATGAGCGCTTGCATGCGGTCCAGGACGGGATTCCAGGCCACGCCTTTGTCGTACAGCAACATACCCGGATACAGTTCGACGAGGTCGCGCAGGACGGCGCGCTGTTCGGCGGTTTGGCTGACGCGCAGAATCGCCTGACCGATGGATCGGGCCGGATCGTAATCCAGAGGATTCCAGGCATAGTCGGCGCAGGTGAGCAGGGGAATGCGATTCGCCTGGATTTCCGTGCACATCGGATTGGACATGTAGCCGTAACACACCTCACCCAGATCGGGATCGCGTCCCGTCAGGGGGCCCAGGTGCATGGTCGGCCGGGCGTCGTTGACGGGGTAATTGTCCCAGATGATGAGGCGATGGCGAATGCGGTTCTTGTAAGATTCGGCACCGCGCCGGCTGATGCTGGCCTTGACGGCGGAGTCGCCCGTCCAGAAGGCGAAGACGTCGGGATGGAGTTGTTCGGCCAGGATGTCGAGGTAAGCAGCGGCGGCGGGGTCCTGCCCGTCGCCCCAATAAAAACAGGGGCAGATGATGAGGTTGGCCTTCGGGTCGCGTGCCCGCAACCGTTCCAGGAACGCATTGGCGAGCCGCGCCTGGCCGGCCGCGTCGATACCCGTGGTGATGTCGTCGAACGTCAGGCCGAACCAGCGCACCCCCAGGGACTGCATCCAGTCGTAATGCTGCCAGAGCGCGTTCTGGTCGTCCGCGTTGGTGTAATCGATCGGCCGTTCGGAGCCGAGGATGGGATTAACGCTCAGACAGAACTCGATCCCGTTCTCCTGGCACGCGCGTACGACCTGCTCGTACGCTTTTTTCTTCTCTTCGGGCAGCGGCTCCCACCAGCGGTTGCGCCCCGGCGCATCCCAGTGGACATTCTCGATGTCGCACATGGATCCTGGGCAGATCATGAGGAAGTTCATCCTGCCCTGAACCAGCGTATCGATCGTCGCCAGGTACCGGTCCGCCGTCCAGTTCCAGCCTTTCGTGCCGCGCAAGGTGAAGCCCGGCGATTCGCCTTCGGGCAAAGGCTCGGGGAAGGGTATTTCCTCGTCCGGAATAGAAACAGAGAACTCATCGAGAAGTGAAGGCGCGTCCGGAAGCTCGTGGCGAGAGCGGGAGACGCCGCACTGCACGAGGGTGAACCACGGCGGCATGCCGATGGGGCCCTCCGGAGCCAGATTGGCGATACGAATGCGGTTCTCGCCGACGCGCACTGCCTCGGCTGGTATCTCGTAGACGCGCCACGCGAAGCCATCGTTGGGAAACCCGTTGGGTCCGGCGAAGAACACTACGTCGTTGAGGGCTATCTCGATCGGACAGGGCGAAGGCATCAGGTCGTGATCGCGACCGAGAAGATGGAGGAAGAGCGGCTGACCGACTTCGTGCCCAATGCGAAACTGGGCCGTCATGACTGACACATCGCCGGCCGCGCTGTCGCTTCCGGGTTGTCGCGCGTAGATGTAGTTCAGATCGGAGCGGCCATAGTTCGTGCTGCCGAAGAGGTGCCGTCCTCCGCCGTCGAAGTCCGTGCCGGCCATCCGGGCAATAGGCCTTGCCGCTGCGGCGGCGCGGCCGCGGGGGAGGAGAGGTTTCAGGAAGATATCCTTGAACTGTACCGTCATGGGTTCGCCCGATCGCAGTTGCAGTCCAAGCATTCCCCGAAGGTCGAAGTGTCCTGCCTCCCGATCGATTAGCTCGGAACACTTCACCCCGTTTATCCGCAGGATGACATGCTGCCCTCTGGCCGTGATGTGATAGTCGTTCCATTCCCCGGCCGGTTTCATGGTGCAGGTGTCGCCGAGATCGGTGGCCTCGCGGTGTCCAGAGGCATCGATGACCGTCTTTGTGCCGTTGGCGGTGAGCAACTCGGGACCCTGGCGCGTGTGCAGTTCGTCGCAGACGCCGCCGAGATAGGAACCGCTCTGATAGATATCCGCCTGGTAGCCGATCGCCAGGCCATCCGGCCGGATCACGCTGCGGAACTGAACGCCCGAGTTGCAGCCATTCCCGGTGACGCGGAATTTGAGCTTCAGTTCAAAGTCCGCCACGTCGCCTCCCTGCCATACGATGAACTGGTTCGACCGGCAGGGATGTTCGGCGGTCGACTGCCCGGTGATGGCTTTGTCGCGCACCGACCAGTAGCTCATGTCCAGTGCGTTCCAGCCCTCCAGCGACGTGCCGTCAAAAAGCGAACGGAACTCGGCGGCGTTCGCGCTGCCGGCCAGCAACACGACGAGGGCAATGACCAGACGATGACGCTTCATGGGAACTCCTTCACTTACGCAGCCCCGGGCGGCCTGGTGCCTGTCTCGCGCCCGATGCGGCACACGGGGTGGTCTCGCATTGCCCGTATCGGCCGGTTCTCGCCATGGTCAATCTACCGCTCAGCCGGCCGCGGCGGCAAGCCCACCAGGCAAATGCTACGCCCGATCAGGATCAGGATAACGACCAGACGAGGCGGGGGAACGGCGGCGGGGGCAGGGTTTTCGAGCCTGAAAGGCTCGTTCCATCAGCCCAGGCCGAAGGCATGGGAACCCGATCGCGCCACCGTCGTCGGCCCTGAAAGGGCCGTTCAGCCTGTCCAGCAACGACGAAATGGCGTCTGATCCCATTCCTGGTTCGCGTTCGATATGTCTCCGCGCGCTCGAAATCGCTTACGTCGCTTGCGGGGACGGTTTGCGGCGGTGGTAGATGATGCGATGGGCGTGCCGGCCGAGGATGGCGGAGATCAGGTCCGTGCCCCGGGCGTCGATCAGGCCGAACAACACGCCGACCATGGCGATGCTGGCCCCAACAATGAAGCCGCCCAGATGCGCCCAATGGGCCACGCCGTCCGCGGCATCGAGCAGCGTGGCCAGCACGTCGAAAGCGATATAGAACAGCACCACCAGCCAACCGGGCCAGGCGAAGAGCTTCTGGTGCAGGCGGAAGCCCCATAACAGCCCGAGCCGAAGCCAGACCACCATGTGCGTCTTGTGGATGGGGAAGAGCACGAGGTACATCCCCGCCAGGCCCATGATCGCGCCGGAGGCCCCCAGGTTGGGGTGCAATGGTTCATCAGCGCTGGCGGCCATCTGAAACGCGGCGGCCCCGATGCCCAGGATGGGATAGATGATCCCGGTGGCAATGTTGCCAATCAGGCCGTTGACCCGCGAGCCCAGCACGATGAGAAACAGCAGATTCCCCGCCAGATGGATCAAGCCACCGTGCAGCAGGACGTGCGTCAGGAGCTGATAAGGATGAAACCGGGCCAGGCCGATCTCCTCCGGCGTGAGGTTCGCGACGAGTGCGGCCGCTTCCTCCTCCGTCAATTCGGGTTCCTCCGGGGAAGCGTTCTCCGCCAGCGGCTCAGCCGGCCGGTCGGCGTACTCGTACTCGTCGGTGAAGTCGAGGACGTACTCCGAGGGATTGAACTGGCCCGCCCAGAGCATGAGCTTGACCGAACTGTCCGGATTGAACCAGCCCAGGTAGATCACCGAGAAGAACCAGAAGCTCACCACCGTGGTGAGAATGGCGATCGCCCGGATGGTGTACGGCTTGGCGGTCCCGAAGGCTTCGGAGGCCACGGGATAGATGCCAAAACGGATGATCCAGCTCACCGCGCTGACCAAGCGTTCGGCGGTGGCGGCGACCTCGTCCAGGTTGTGGTCCATGGTGGTCAGCAAGGCCCGCCCCGTCTTCAGGTCTATGCCGCACGCGACGCAGATCCGCACCCGCGAGGGATACTGCTTGCCGCAGGAGGGGCAGACGGGGCCGTCGGCCTTGTCGTCCGCGCCCGCTTCCACGGCCCGGCCGGAGACCATATCTCTTTCACTGGGCAGCTCCACCGTCTCGCCGTCGGCCAGGTCGGCCAGTCTGAGCAGACCGTCATCGAACGCTTCGGCGGCGAAGGCCTCGGGGACCTCGGGGGCGGCCGAAGCGACGGAGGCGGACGCCGCGGGCGAGGAGGCACGCCCCGCGAAACTCGAGGGGCGGTGCGATGCCGCGGCCGTGTTGGTGACGTCGAAGGCGTCGACGAACTTGAACTCGCAATCGCCGATGCGTACGAAATCGCCGTCGGTCAGCAGCCGGGCGTCCTCGATCCGCTCGTCGTTCACGTGGATGCCGTTACTGCTGCCGGCGTCCTCGATCCGCCAGCCGTCGTCGTCGTGCAGGAGGCGGCCATGCCGGCGGGAGACGCGCGGATCGAGCAGGCGCAGATCCTGATCCTCCATCTTGCCGACGTTGATGGGGCCGGGGCCGGCCAGAAAATACTGTGTGCCGGGCGCCAGGGGCCCGCCGATGAGTCGCAGGCAGACGGACTGATGGGCCTGCGTGGCCGGCGTCCCCGGCGCGACCACGCGAATGCGCCCCTTGCAACGCGGACAGCGGCCTTTGCCCCCCGCCTGGGCGGCCGGTACTTCCAGACGCTTACCGCAAGAGCATCGAATGGCGATCATGGCACTCCTGGCCTGCAAGGGGTCCCGAATCAGCCGCACCTTGGTCGGCCCCGATCGGCGTTTCCAGGGTCGGCGCTTCCAGGGACCAGTGTACTACATGCGGCCACGGTTGGCGATGGGAAATCCCGGCAGGGTGCCCACGGGGGGAGCATCCGCCGAACCGTGGCGGACGGGTGGCATGGGTCGGTACCCCGACCCGTGGCTGGGCCGGGAGGGGCCACGGGTCGGGGTACCGACCCATGCCACCCAGCCGTGCCCACCGCACCCGGCGCTCAACAATTGGACGCATCCCCGAATGGTACTGCCGTGCGGAAGTTGCGTTCCGCGGGGCGGTTACGTTTTTCCGATTTCTTGGCGCAGCTCTTGTCGGGGCTTTTTCATAAGCGGATAGCGGTGACGCCGTCGCTTGATCACGCGGGGTTCGATCCGGCCCGGCCGATTGGCGACCTCGTTGGCGGCAATCCGCTCGAGGGCCAGGCGCCACAGTTCCTGCTCATCCCGGCAC
>Ga0123328_1002534_pt1 | contig 16411 bp, 11 predicted proteins | sample BioC12SIPDNA_2_FD_89702 | JGI IMG/M metagenome (GOLD analysis project Ga0123328, IMG submission 89702) | Anaerobic biogas reactor microbial communites from Washington, USA - Biogas_R1_A C12 SIP DNA | ecosystem: Engineered > Bioreactor > Anaerobic > Unclassified | place: Washington, USA...
GGCGCTAAGTTCAGTAACAAGACCGGCGCCATCGAGAACCTGTCGCAGAAGGTGGACGTGCTGCTGATCGGCGGCGCGATGAGCTACACGTTCATGCGCGCCCTGGGCCAGAGCACCGGCAACAGCAAGGTCGAGGCCGTCAAGGAGAACAAGGACGGGTCGAAGACCGACGTGATCGCGCTGGCCAAGGACCTGCTGAAGAAGCTCGAAGGCGCCAGGGCCGAACTGGTGCTGCCGGTGGACCACCTGGTGGTCGAGGCGTTCGACGAGTCGTCGCCGACGGCGGTGCAGGGGCCCGAGATTGACGAGGGCTGGATGGGCGTGGACATCGGTCCGAAGACGGTTGAGCTCTACAAGAGCAAGCTGGCCGGCGCCAAGACGGTGGTCTGGAACGGTCCGATGGGCGTTTTCGAGAAAGAGCCCTGGGCCAAGGGCACCAGGACGATCTGTGCCGCCCTGGCCGACCTGAAGGGGGCCACGACGGTGATCGGCGGCGGCGACAGCGCTGCGGCCGTGACCCAGTTCGGCTACGACGACAAGATGAGCCATATCTCGACCGGCGGCGGCGCGAGCCTGGAGTTCCTCGAAGGCAAGGGCTTCGCGTGCCTGGACGTGATTGACGAGGCCTGACGGCCGAAGGAAATGCCGACGTTGTCGCAACGCACTGCTCGCACGTTTCCCGTGCCGGCGATCGCGCCGAGCCTGTTGGCCGCCGATCCCGGGCGGCTCGCCGAGGAAGTGGCCCGCGTCGAGGAGGCCGGGGCCGACTTGCTCCATTTCGACGTCATGGACGGCCATTTCGTGCCCAACCTGACGTTCGGTCCAGGCATCTGCGAGGCCGTGCGCCGCACGACGAAGCTGTACATCGACGTGCACCTGATGCTCGACAACCCGGACGTGTTCATCAAGCCGTTTGCCGAGGCCGGAGCCGACAACATCACGTTCCACGCCGAGGTGACCGACGCGGCGCCGGAGCTGATCGGGCGGATTCACGACCTGGGTTGCGACGCCGGCATCACGGTCAACCCGGACGTGTCGGTCGAGTTGCTGCGACCGGCGATCGGCGACGTGGAAATGGTGCTGATCATGAGCGTCTTCGCCGGGTTCGGCGGTCAGAAGTTCATCCCGGCGGCGCTGGAGCGAGTCCTCACGGTCCGGCCGTGGCTGCGGGAGGGCCAGCGGCTGGAGGTGGACGGCGGCATCACGTCCGAGACCGCCGCCGAGGCCGCCCGGGCCGGGGCCGACGTGCTGGTGGCCGGGACCTCGATCTTCCGGTCGCCCGATGCTCGCCGGGCGATTGCCGCAATCAGAGCCGCCTCCGAGCGGCAAGGATAGCCATATGGCCAAGACCACTCAACCGATCTCGACCGCCGACAAGCGCGTGCCCGAGGGCCTCTGGATGCGGTGCCCCGGGTGCGAGAACCTGATCTATCGCAAACAGGTCGAGGAGGGGTTCGGTCTCTGCCCCGACTGCAAGTACCATTTCCGCCTGTCGGCGCGGCAGCGGATCAAGCTGTTGGCCGACGAGGGGTCTTTCGAAGAGCATCTGGCCGACATCCGTACCACCGATCCGCTGGAGTTCTTCGACCGCAAGCCGTACGCCGACCGCCTGGCGGCCGAGCAGGCCAAGACGGGCGAACTGGATGCCGCCGTGGTCGGCCGCGCGTTCATCAAGGGCCGACCCATCATGCTGGCGTGCCTCAACCCCGACTTCATCATGGGCTCGATGGGATCGGTCGTCGGCGAGAAGGTGACCCACACGATCGAGAAGGCCACCGAGCTGAATCTGCCCCTGGTCATCGTCTCGACCAGCGGCGGCGCCCGCATGCAGGAAGGCATCCTCAGCCTCATGCAGATGGCCAAGACCAGCGCCGCCCTGGCCCGCTACGACGACGCCGGCGGCCTGTATATCTCGGTCCTGGTCAACCCGTGTACGGCCGGCGTGGCCGCCAGCTTCGCCTTCCTCGGCGACATCACCATCGCTGAACCGAAAGCCCTGATCGGCTTCACGGGGCCGCGTGTCATTTTCCAGACCATCAAGCGCGAGCTCCCCGAAGGGTTCCAGACGTCCGAGTTCCTCCTGGAACACGGCTTCGTGGACATGATTGTCGATCGGACCAACCTCCGCAGCGAAATCGCCGCCATTATCGACTACTGCGGCAAGTAATCCCCCACCGCCGCTTATCGCAATACCTTGTGCCCCGCCGGCGTTTAAGTGAAAAGCCGGGCCGGCCGGCGCCCAACGGCATTTCTCGCCGCGACATCATGGCCAGTCGGACCCGCACGTCGCCTGCAAAGGGATCGAACCGATGAGCAGACTTGTCGCCGTGGCGGCATTGGGGTATGTTCTCTCGGTCGGCGCGGCCGCCGCGCAAGAGGCCGACTCGGTCTCCCTCTTCGAGGCCCCCGGCGAACCGTCCGCAACCTCTCCCATCGACCAGGCCGTCTTCGCCCGGCTCGACCGGGAGGGCATCCAGCCCTCGCGCCTCTGCTCCGACTCCGTCTTCGTCCGCCGCGCTTTCCTCGACCTGCTCGGCACCCTGCCGACGCCCGAGGAGGTCGAGGCCTTCCTGGCCGATGCCTCGCCCGATAAGCGTTCCCGCCTGATCGACCGGCTGCTGGATCGCGAGGAATTCGCCGACTACTGGGCCCTGCGCTGGTGCGACGTCCTGCGCGTGAAGTCCGAGTTTCCCATCAATCTCTGGCCCAACGCCGTGCAGGCCTACCACCAATGGATCCGCGCCGCCGTGCGGCAGAACATGCCCTACGACCAGTTCGTCCGGCTGATCCTGACCTCCAGCGGTAGCAACTTCCGCGTGCCGCAGGTCAACTTCTACCGCGCCGTCCAGGGGCGCGAACCATCGGCCCTGGCCAAGGCCGTGGCCCTGACGTTCATGGGCGACCGCATGGAATCCTGGCCCAAGGACCGCCGCGACGGCATGGCCGTCTTCTTCAGCCGCATCGGCTACAAGGGCACCATCGAGTGGAAAGAGGAGATTGTCCTGTTCGACCGCGCCACGACGCCGACAGCCAGGGCCGTGCTGCCCGACGGCACGACGACCGCCCTGGACCCCGAGGCCGATCCTCGCGACGTGTTCGCCGACTGGCTCATCGCAGCCGAGAACCCGTGGTTCGCCCGCTGCGCGGTCAACCGGCTGTGGTTCTGGCTCATGGGGCGAGGCCTCATTCACGAGCCCGACGACGTGCGGCCCGACAATCCGCCCAGCCACCCCGACGTCCTGCGCTACCTGGAGAAGGAATTCATCGCAGCGCGGTACGACGTGCGGCACGTCCTGCGGCTGATCATGAATTCCAGCACGTACCAGTTGTCCGCGGTGCCTCGGTCGGACTCGCTGCGGGCCGCCGAGCTGTTTGGCTGCTGCAACGTGGCGCGGCTCGATGCGGAAGTGCTGATCGACGCCCTGTGCCGCGTGACGGGCACCACCGAGGAGTACTCCAGCCCGATTCCCGAGCCGTTCACCTGGGTGCCGAAGGACAAGCGGTCCATTGAGCTGCCCGACGGCAGCATCACGAGCGCGTTTCTGGAGGTGTTCGGACGCCCGACGCGCGACAGCGGCATGGTCGGCGAACGTAACAACGCCCCGACGGCCGCCCAGCAGCTCCACTTGCTCAACTCCGGCCACGTCCGCACGAAGATCGAGCGCGGCGAAACGCTGCGACGGTTGCAGGGCATAGCCAGGACCGATCCCGAGAAGGCCGCCGCGACGCTCTATCTGACTGTCCTGTCGCGGCGACCGACGGCCGAGGAACTGGGCATCCTGAAGTCCTACACCGGCGACAAGCGCAGCAAGAAAGACGTCTATCCGCTCGTGGACATGATGTGGGCGCTGATCAACAGCACGGAGTTTCAGTATCGGCATTGACGTGCGCTGCATTCATTGTGGCAGACCGCTCATCGCCAACGGATGCACCGGCAAGCGAGGTGACTCATGGCGGACAATCGCAAGACAGGGCGATTATCGGGGTCGCGGCCTTCGGGCATCAGCCGGCGGGCGTTTCTGAAGGCGAGCGCCGCGGCGGCGGCCTCGTCGCTGCTCGTGCCGCGAGGGCTCGCCTCCGTGCTGTCGGCCGCACCGGCTGCCGCGCCTGCTGCGGCCAAGGCCGGCAAGGCCCGGGCCGTCATTCAGATCTGGATGTGGGGCGGGCCGGCCCACATGGACACGTTCGATCCCAAGCCCGGCACCGGCAACGACTACACCGGCCCCTTCGATGCGCCCATTCCCACGAACGTCGATGGCATTATGGTCGGGCAGATGCTGCCTCTGCTGGCCAAACAGGCCGACAAGTACGCCATCCTCCGCAGCATGACCCACGGCATCAACGGGCACGAGACCGCCGCCTACATGGTCCAGACGGGCCGCCGCCCGGGCGGGCGGATCGTCTATCCGGGCGTCGGGGCTGTGGTGTCCTACTTCAAGGGCTACAACGCCGGTTACACGGGGCTCATCCCGCCGTACATCGTCCTGACGACGCTCCAGGGTCGGTTCTCCGAAGCCGGGTTCCTCGGGGCCAGGTACAAGCCGTTCGCCACGGGCGGCGACCCCAACCGGACGCCCTTTGCCGTCGAGGGCGTCGTGGCCGCTGGCATTACCCAGGAGCGGCAGCAGAGCCGCCGCGAACTGCTCGGCAAGCTGGACTCCTTCGCGCGGGCCATGAGCGGCAGCAACCGCTTCGAGCCGCTCCAGAAGGCGCGCGACCAGGCGTATGACCTCATTCTCGGCGACGCCGGCAAGGTGTTCGACCTGTCGGGCGAGCCGAGCGAGCTTCGCGACAAGTACGGCCGCCACACCTTCGGGCAATCGTGCCTGATGGCCCGGCGACTGGTCGAGGCCGGCGTGCCTTACGTGACGATCAACTACACCGGCTGGGACTCGCACAAGCAGCACTTCCAGGAGATGCGGCGCAAGCTGCCGCAGATGGACTCGGGCATGGCCACACTGTTGGAGGACCTGTCGTCCCGTGGCCTGCTCGACAGCACCATTGTGTGGTGGGGCGGCGAATTCGGCCGCACGCCCAAGGTCCAGTGGGAAGCCCCGTGGAACGGTGGCCGCGGCCACTACGGCACGGTGTTCTCGACCGTGCTGGCCGGCGGTGGGTTCCAGGGCGGCCGCGTGGTCGGCGCCTCCGACGAACGCGCCGAGACGGTCAAGGAGCGTCCGATCTATCCCTGCGATGTGATCGCGAGCATCTACACGCAACTGGGCATCGACGTCGACGCGCGATTGCCGCACCCTATGGGCGAGGACGTGCGCGTGATGGAGCCCGACGCCGCCCGCGACGGCAAGATCGAACTGCTGAAGGAAATCATGTAGGCCCGAGGGAAGGGGAGGTGGCCATGATGGCACGACGATGGTGGGCGACGTGGTTGCCGGCGGCGGCGGTCATCGTGGCGGCGGCCGGCGGCGAGGTCCGTGCCCAGCCCAAGCCGCCCCACGTCGGTTACGTCTGGCCGGCCGGCGCGCAGCAGGGCGAGACCGTCGAGGCGGCGATCGGCGGGCAGTATTTCAAGGACGCTCGGGAAGTGCTGGTCTCGGGCGACGGGGTGCGCGTCGAGATTGTCGAGCACCTGGCGCCGCCCACGGGCAAGGAGATGCAGCAGCTTCGCGACGCCTTCGACCAGGCCCGCAAGAAGCGGGACGAGGAGGCCAAGGCCGGCCGCCGCGCCGGGCCGCTGGTGCTCCAGCGCCTGTTCTCCGACATCGCCCACGAAGCCGGCCTTACCGACAAGCAGATAGAGTCGTTCCGCCTCTACCGGGCACAGCGCGACGACCCCAAGCGGCAGCTCAATCCGCAACTGTCCGAACTGCTCAAGATTCGCGTGACCGTGGCTCCCGACGCCGCGCCGGGCCTGCGCCAGGTGCGCGTGACGACCAGGCTCGGCGTGAGTGAGCCGTTGCGGTTTCAAATCGGGTACCTGGCCGAGATGCGCGAGTCCGAGCCGAACGACCTGCCCGCCGAGGCTACGGCGGTGCCGTCGCTGCCGGTGGTCCTGAACGGTCAGATCATGCCCGGCGACGTCGACCGTTTCCGCTTCACCGCCGAGCACGGGCAACGCCTCGTCGTCCAGGTGGCCGCCAGGAGTCTCGTTCCCTACCTGGCCGACGCCGTGCCCGGCTGGTTCCAGGCCACGGTGACGCTCTACGACGCCAACGGCCGCGAGGTGGCCTTCGCCGACGACTACCGGTTCGATCCGGACCCCGTGCTGTTGTTCGAGGTGCCGGCCGACGGCCAGTACGTGCTGGAGGTACGCGACTCGATCTATCGCGGTCGCGAGGATTTCGTCTACCGCGTGAGTATTGGCGAACTTCCGTTCATCGCGTCGGTGTTCCCGCTCGGTGGCCGCCGGGGCGAGTCCCTGGCGGTGGAGATTGACGGCTGGAACGTTCCCGCCGATCAGCACCGGGCCACGCTGACGCCCGAGGCCGTGGGCGTGCGGCCCTTGAGCGTCCGGGGCGCCTTGGGCGACTCCAACGCCGTGCCGCTGGCCATCGACGATCTGCCGGAGTGCCGCGAGCGGGAATCCAACGACGATGCCGCCGCAGCGATGCCGCTGACGTTGCCCATCATCGTCAACGGGCGCATCAACCGGCCCGGAGACCGCGACGTGTTCCGATTCCGCGCCGACAAGGGGGACCGTCTTGCGGTCGAGGTCATGGCCCGGAGGCTAGGCTCACCGCTGGATTCGCTGTTGACGCTCTGCGACGCCCAGGGCCGCACGGTTGCCGTCTGCGACGACTGCGACGACCCGGGCTCGGGCCTGCTGACGCACCACGCCGATTCCCACATCGTCTTGACGATTCCCGAAACGGGCGACTATGTCCTTTCCCTGAGCGACGCCCAGGGCGCCGGGGGCGCGGCCCATGCGTACCGGCTGCGCATCGGCCCGGCGCGTCCCGATTTCCAGTTGCGCGTGGTGCCGTCGGCCCTGAACATTCGCGGCGGCACGGCCGCGCCCGTCACCGTTCACGCCCTGCGGCGGGACGGATTCGCCGGTGATATTCAACTGCGGCTCAAGAACGCGCCGCCGGGGTTCGCCCTTGTCGGTGCCGTGGTGCCCGAGGGGCAGAACCGGGTGCGAGTCACCCTGACCTCGCCGGCGAAGACCGAGCAGCCCCTGACGCAACTCGACCTCGAGGGCGTCGCACAGATCGACGGGCACGAGGTCTGTCGCGAGGCGGTCGCCGCCGACGACATGATGCAGGCCTTCATCTACCGGCACCTCGTCCCCGCCGACCAATGGTTCGTGGCCGTGGCTCCGGGCTGGCGGACGGTGTCGTGGGAGATTGAGGGCGGCACGCCCGTGCGCCTGAAACCCGCCGGAACGACCGAAATCCGGGCGAAGTGGCAAGGCCGCCCACCGCCGGGCAGGATCGAGATGGTTCTGAACGAACCTCCCGACGGCATTGCCGTCAAGGAGACGGCCCCGACGCCCGTCGGCGCCACGCTCGTGATCGAGGCCGATCCGGCCAAGGTCAAGCCGGGGCTGAAGGGCAACCTGATCGTGGACCTGTTTGTCCACCGCGAGGTGCCGGCCAAGGAAGGTCAGCCGCCCACCGGCAAGACCCAGCGCGTCCTCGTCGGGACGCTGCCGGCCGTGGCCTTCGAGGTGACCGGCGGATAGTCCCACAACGCTACGAAGCCTTTTGGCCGTGGCACGGGCATCTTGCCCGTGAGTCGCAGGGCCATCCTGGCCCTGCCGGACGCGGTTCGTCCACGGGCTTTCCTGCCCGTGGGACGCATGGGCAAGATGCCCATGCCACGATGCAGCGCTGTAGTGTTAGCCGCTCAGCATGTGCGCCGCGACGCGCCGCACTGCGTGTACGCCATGAGCTTGTACGCCAGCCGCGCCGCGGCGAACTCCGTGCAATGGTTCGGCGGAATCGGCCGCACCTCGACGATGTCGGCCGCCACCACCTGGCGCTCGGCACACACCCGTCGCAGCAACTCCAATCCCTCGTGCCACAGGAGGCCGCCCGGCTCCGGCGTGCCGGTGCCCGGGGCGACCGACGGGTCGAACCCGTCGATGTCCACGGTCACGTACACCCGCTCGCCTAGCAGCGCCAGGGCCCGGTCCACCCACTGGGGATCGGTCCGGACGATGCGCGGCGTGATGAAGTTGGCCACCTCGCGCGGGCAGGCGTCGAACTCCTCCTGCGAGTAGTTGCGGATGCCCACCTGGCAGATGCCGGCGGCGATGTCCCGCACGCGGCGCATCACCGAGGCGTGTGAATGCTTCGTGCCGCCGTAGCTGTCGCGCAAGTCCGCATGGGCGTCGATCTGGAGCACGCTCAGCGGCCCGTACCTGGCTGCCACCTCCGCCACCAGTGGTGCGGTGATGCTGTGCTCGCCGCCGAGAGTCAGCAGGAACTTGCCCGAGCCGACCACGGGCCGCGCGGCCTCGGCCACGCGGCGCATCGTCTCGCCCGGGTCGTCCGTCGGCTCCACGGCCGGGCACGTGACCGCCCCGGCCTCGTAGAACTCCGCCTGGAGCTCGTCGTCGAACCACTCCACCTGTTGCGAGGCGTTGAGGATGGCCGCCGGGCCGCCGGCGGTGCCCTTGGCGTAGCTCACAGTGCCTTCGTACGGCACCGGCAGAACGGCGTACCGGGCCGACCGCGGATTGCAGAACTGCGGCGGCAGTCCGAGGAAGTTGTCGGGCGCGGGCGTCATGACGGCGGCCTCCAGAGACAGAGAACGGGCATGGCCGCGCCGTGGCGCGACCATGCCGGATCATCGTTACGCGGAGCCTGGCGGCTCCGATGGGTGCGGTTTCGCTACAGAAGGAACACGGCGGCCGACACCACGGTCGTCCAGAGGCCGTTCTTGTCGCCCTCGGCCGTCTGCACGCACGCCTGCGACCGGACGATCTTGCCGGACATGCGGTAGACTTCCTTGCGGCTGTCGTAGTCGCTCTCCGGATCGAACTCGATGCCCAGCGTTGTCGCCAGCATCGTGGCGGCCATGTCCTCGACGTAGTCGGCCAGCACCTTCTCCCGCATGCCGTAGCCGTGGTGCTCGCTGATGTAGCCGTACTGGTGGCCCTCGCCCGGCTGAGCCAGGCCGATGCCCGCGCCGACCATGCGCGACGGCTCGTTCGTGGACGCCTCGGCCAGCACGACGAACGTCACCTGGCCGGGATAGATCATGTCCACCCCCTTGGCCGGCGTGATGATCTTGCAGTGCGGCGGCAGGATGCTCGACACGCGAACGAGGTTGCACTGTTCGATGCCTGCCTTGCGCAGGGCCAGCTCGAAGCTCTGCAACTTGTTGCGGTGCTTGCCGACGCCCTTGGTGAAGAACACCTTGGTGGGAACAAGTGCGGGTCGATCTACCAATTCGGACTCCTCTCCTGATGCCCGGTCGTGCCGACACAAAGCGGCGCTCGTGGCTTGCCGAAAAACGGCGGACACCTGGACACTCACCAGACATGGAAGCGACCCTGCCAGGTCAACAGGCCGCCACACAGCGCGCAAAGATAGCGTGCCGAGGCCCATTCATCAATACTTTTGCCGGCGTCGGTGATGATTTTTCCTTGCCGCCGCGTCCGCGGAGGATTCCCGTCGAGTTGCCCCGCCGCCGGAAAACCGTGGCACGCCGCTCGGGGCCGTGGTACAACGTGCCGAACCGTTTCATGATCCGGAGAACGTGCGATGACTCAGACACGCAACCAGGAGCGGCAACTGAAGTTGCAGCGAGTTCGGGCCTACATGCGACAGAAGGGGCTGGACGTTGTCCTGCTGACGTCGCGGGCCAACTTCTCGTGGCTCACCGCCGGCGGGCTGAACCATGTGGCCATGGCCACCGGCGAGGGCGTGACGACCCTGGCCGTGACGCGCCGGGGCGCCTGGATTCTGGCCAGCGCGATCGAGGCCCCGCGCATGATGGCCGAGGAACTGGATGCCGACGAGTTCCACCTGGTCAGTTTCCCGTGGCACGATGACGCCGCCCGGCGCGAGGCCGTCATGGACCTGGCCGGCGGCCGGGCCAAGGCGGCCGCCGACACGGACCTCTACGGATTGCCGCGGCTGGATGCCGATTTCGCCGCCCTGCGCTACAGCATGACCGAAGGGGAGGTCGCCCGCTACAAGCGCCTCGGCCGAGACGTGGCGGAAATCCTCGAAACTGTCTGCCTCGAAATCCAGCCCGGCGAGACCGAATGGCAGGTCGATGGCCTGCTGGCCGAGTTGTCGCTGGCGCGCGGCATCCGGCCGTTCGTTCGTCTCGTGGCCGCCGACCGGCGCATCGACCGGTTCCGCCATCCGATCAGCACGCCCACGCCCGTCCGTCGTCGGGCGATGGTTGTCACGTGCGGCGAGCGGCACGGCCTGGTGGCCGCGGCGTCGCGTCTGGTCAGCTTCGGCCCGCTGCGGAAGGCCCTGCGACGCAAGCACCAGGCCGTCTGCAACATCGACGCCACGTTGATCCTGGCCACCCAGCCCGGCCGCTGCGTCGGAGACGTCCTGAAGATGGGCATCCAGGCCTACAAGGCCGAAGGGTTCGCCGGCGAGTGGCAGCTTCATCACCAGGGCGGGCCGACCGGCTACCTCGGCCGCGAGTACGTCGCCACCCCCGGCGAAACGCGCCGCGTGCAGCCCGATCAGCCGTTCGCCTGGAACCCGAGCATCACCGGCACCAAGAGCGAGGACACGATCCTGGCCACCGAGAAGGGGCCGCTGCTGATCACCTCTCCGGTGGACTGGCCGACTCTTGAGGGCCGCTGTGACGACGGAACCGTGGTCCGGGCCGATATCCTTGTCCGCTGACCGATTGAGCCGATCCGGAGGTCATCTTCGCGGCGGTTTGCCGTGTCGCGGAGGTTTGCCCGGGCCCCGGCCCTTGGGCGTCGTCGGGGGCGAGGGCGGCTGAGGGCCCCGACGGAACCTGCTCTCGGCAGCTCGTTTTGGCGCCGATCGCGATGCCGGCGGCGGGGAGGCCGGTTTCGAGGGGGCCTGAGGCGGGCGAGACGGTTTCCGCGGCGGCAGATGATGCCCGCCCGGGGGCGGGGTCATCGATTTCTGTGTGGCCGTGGTCTGCGCCGGTTTGCCCGTCTGGGGCCGCACGGTCTCATCCTCCTTCTTCATGATCAGCAGATAATTGAACCCGCGAAGGAAGAAGTTGCCCTCGACGGCCGCCTTGTGCCAGTGGCCGCGCTTCAGGTTGGCGTTGTGCCGCACGACGGCCACGATGTCCACCGGCTTGAAGTACTTGCGGAGGATGGCGAACAGCTCGAACCCGATGGGGCAGAAGGGTTTGCCCTTGCGGTACGAGTCGCTGACATAGAGGGCCATGTACCGGCGGTCCTTCAGCACGCGATGAATCTCGCGGGCGACCTGCTCCATCGCGTCGTAGTACGCCCGCTCGGCCGAGTCCAGCTTGCCGATGCAGCGCGGATCGTCGCTGTAGTCGATGTGGGTGGAGTAGGGCGGATCGACGAAGACGAAGTCCACCTTGGCGTCCTTCAGCGGCAACTTGCGGGCATCGACGTTGAAAATGTCCTCGCGCGTCGGGTTGACATCGTAGCCCAGGGCCCGCCGGCCCATCTCGCGGGCCACGTCCAGCGTCGTCCCACTGCCGGCCATGGGGTCCACCACCAGGTCGTCGGGCCGCGTGTACCGTTCCAGCAGGTTCCAGATCACATACGACGGCGTCGCGCCGCGGTAGTCGCGGTCGCCCTGCATTCCCGGACCGTAGTGCTGCGACGGGTATTCCCATAGGGTCGTGGTCTGAAGTCGCAACGGGGGCTTGGCAGGCATAAGTGTTTTCCAAGTAACAGGTTCGGAGACCGTCAGGGGGCATCCCGGCCGGGTGGGGGGGCTTCGCGGGGCCTCCTCCCCGTGGCACGGGCATCTTGCCCGTGAGTCGCAGGGCCATCCTGGCCCTGCCACCTGAAGCAGCGGCACAGACCTCGTCGGGCTGTGTCAGGGGGCCTTCGGCAGGATACGCACGCGGTCGCCCTCGATCCGCAGCCGCCCTTCGGCGAACAGTTGAATGGCCTCAGGGTACGCATCGCATTCCTGCACGAACACGCGGCGGGCCACGTCGTCGGGCGTGTCCTCGTAGGCGACCGGCACGGCTTTCTGCACGATGATCGGCCCGGCGTCGTACTCGTTGTTGACGAAGTGGACCGTGCAGCCACTCAGCTTCACGCCCTTGGCCACCACCGCCTCATGCACCAAATGGCCGTACATGCTCTGGCCGCAGAAGCTCGGGATCAGGGCGGGGTGGATGTTCATTGTGCGGCCGAGGTACCGTTCGGGAACGTGCCACATGACCATGAATCCGGCCAGGCAGACCAGGTCCACGCCGGCTGCGTCGAGCTGGGCGCTGACGGCGTCACTGAACGCCTCGGTTGAGGCGAAGTCCTTCCGGCGAACGACGTGAGTCGGGATGCCGTGCCGTTCGGCGTGCTCGCGCCCCCTGGCCGTCGAGAGGCTCGACACCACCACGACCACCTCGGCGTCAAGCGTGCCGCGGTCGATCCGGTCCAGAAGGTTCAGCAGCGTCGTCCCGCCGCCGGAGAGCATCACGCCCAGACGCAGCTTCTTCGCCATCGTGCGACTCTCCAAGGAAATCCATGTCCCGACGCCGGGTGCCGCTTGACGCAGTTCCCGAGCACCGTCGAGGGGCGGCCATGCCCCCTGTTGGGTGCCATGCCTGCCCCGTCAGGCATGGGAGACGCCTCCGGCTTCCCGCGTGGCTGCGGAGCAGCCACCCGACGGGGTTGCTTGCTGTTACCGGCCGGTCGGGTGCCATGGCCGCTTGACGCAGTTCCCGAGCCCCGTCGAGGGGCGGCCATGAGCAATGTGCCTCGCCCGTGCCGGGGTGGCGGGCGGCTCGCGAGCCGCCCCTACTCCGTTACCGGCCGGCCATGGCCGCGGCGCAGCGGCCGCACAGGTCGGGGTGTTCGGCCACGGCCCCGACCGAGTTGCGCAGGTTCCAGCACCGGGCGCACTTGGGCGATCCGCTGCGTGCCACCTCGACGCCCAGTGGCAGGCCCCCGGCCGCCGGGTCGGCCGCGCCACCCAGGTTTGGCTCCACGCTCACGGAAGCCACGATCATCATGCGGGCCAGTTCCTCGTCGCCGGTCTCGGCCAGCAGGGCCGCCAATTTCTCGTCGGTCGGGCGCAACGTGACGGCCGCCTCCATGTTGCTCTGGATCGTGCCGGCGCTTCGCAGGCCCTCAAGCTTGTTCAGAGCGGCCGAACGGACGGCCAGCAGCGTCTGCCACCGGTCGAGCACGCTCTGGTCGAGCCACTCGGCCTCGGGCCACGCGGCCAGGTGAACGCTGGGCGTTTCGGCCGCGGCGCCGGGAATGTGCTCCCAGATTTCGTCGGCCGTGTGGGCCAGTACCGGGGCCAGCAGCCGCACCAGCCGATGAGCCACCAGGTACATGGCCGTCTGCCCGCTGCGACGCAGGGGACTGTCGGGCGACTCGCAGTACATGCGGTCCTTCTGCACGTCCAGGTAGATGCTCGACAGCTCGTTGTTGCAGAATCCGTGCACGAGCTGATACATGCGGTGGAACTCGAAGTTCTCGAAGGCCGCCGTGACGTCGCGGACCACCTCGGCACACTGGGCGAGAACCCAACGGTCCACCGGCTGCATGTCGGCCACCGGGACGCTGTGGGCGGCCGGATCGAAGTCGGCCAGGTTGCCCAGCAGGAAGCGGAACGTGTTGCGGATCTTGCGATAGGCGTCCTGGAGCTGGTTGATGAGCTGTTCGCTGGTGCGGATGTCGTACTGGTAATCCACCGAACTGACCCACAGGCGCAGGACATCGGCCCCGAGCTTGGCCACTTCGTCCTGAACGTTGACGGCGTTGCCGAGGGACTTGGACATCTTGTAGCCCTCGGCCGTGACGACGAATCCGTGCGTCAGGACCGTCTTGAACGGGGCCTGGTTCGAGGCGGCGACGCCGATCAGAAGGCTGGACTGGAACCACCCGCGGTGCTGGTCGCTGCCTTCGAGGTAGAGCTCGACGGGAGCCTCCAGGCCGTCGCGTCCGACGGCCGCGGCGTACCACGACGAGCCGGACTCGAACCAGACGTCGAGGATGTCGGATTCCTGCTTCAGGGCCGCCGAGCCGCACTTCGGGCACCGCGCATCGGCCCCGAGGATGTCGGCGGCGCTGCTGCGGAACCAACTGTTGGCGCCGTGGGCGGCGAAATGGTCGCGGACCTTGCGGACGCTGTCGGGCGTCAGCAGGTTCTCGCCGCAGTCCTCGCAGCGGAAGGCCGGCACGGGCACGCCCCAGGACCGTTGCCGGCTGATGCACCAGTCGGGCCGCGATTCGAGCATGCCCATGATGCGGTTCTCGCCCCAGGCGGGAATCCACCGGACCTTCTTCACCGCGTCCATGGCGGCCTCACGCAGCGTCGGGCCCTTGCCGTCCATCGGCTTATCGACGGCGATGAACCACTGCTCCGTGGCCCGGAAGATGACCGGCGTCTTCGACCGCCAGCAGTGCGGGTAGCTGTGTACCTGGACGCCCTGGTGGAACATCAGGCCGAGTTGTTCCAGCCGCTCGCAGATCGTCGGGTTGGCATCGAAAACGAACTGGCCGCGCAGCCACTCGGGGGCCGTGTCGTCGAAACGGGCGTCTTCGTCGACCGGCGAGTAGGGCTCCAGCCCGTGGCGAAGGCCGACGACGTAGTCTTCCTGGCCGTGGCCCGGGGCGCTGTGGACCAGGCCCGTGCCGTCTTCCAGCGTCACGAATTCGCTCTCGACGACGATGCCCACACGGTCCACGAACGGGTGATTGTAATGCTTGCCGACCAACTCGCGGCCCTTGACCTCAGCCACGACCTGATACTTCTCGATGCCGCGGACGGCCATGACCTTCTTGACCAGGTCGGCGGCGATGAAACTGATCTGCGTCTCGCCGTCGAACTCGTAGCGGACGGCCTGGTAAGTGAACGTCGGATCGACCATGACGCCGAGGTTCGCCGGCAACGTCCAGGGCGTGGTGGTCCAGATCATCAGGTGCAGCGGCTCGCCGGGCTTGCGCTCGGGCACCAGCGGCTCCAGGTCGCGCGTGGCCGGGAAGTTCACGTAGATGCTCGGCCCTTCGACGTCCTTATACTCCAGCTCGGCCTCGGCCAGGGCGGTCTTGCAGCCATAGGACCAGTGGATCGGCTTCTTCTGGCGGTAGACCAGCCCGCGATCGACAAAACGAGCGAAGCACTCGATGATGCCCGTCTCGTACTCGTGGGTCATCGTCAGGTACGGGTTGTCGAAATCGCCGAAGACGCCGAGTCGCTGGAACTGGCTGCTCTGGGTCTTGACCCACTTCGTGGCGTATTTCTCGCACTCGCGGCGGATTTCGTTCTGGGTCAGGCTCTCGACCTTCTTGCCCGTGTTCTGGAGGAACGTCTGCTCGATGGGCAGGCCGTGGCAATCCCAGCCGGGAACGTACGGCGACTGGAACCCCGCCATCGTCCGGTACTTGACGACGATGTCCTTGAGCACCTTGTTGATGAGGTGGCCCATGTGGATGTCGCCGTTGGCGTAGGGCGGGCCGTCGTGGAGGAAGTATCGCCCGCGCGGCGACGGCCTCGCCGCAATCTGCCCATACAGGTCTGCCGCGGCCCACTGCTTCTGTCGTTCGGGTTCCCGCTGAACCAGGTTGGCTTTCATGGCCAGGCTGGTCTGGGGGAGGTTCAACGTCTCTTTGTAGGATTTCTTGTCAGCCATCGCATCCTTCTCGTATGGTCTAATGGGGCAGTGCATTGCACCGGCCCCGGGTTTCGTTTCGCCAAGACAAACGCCCCGCCGGTCGTCGTCGGACCGCCGGGGCAGAGAGAGCGTTTCGGCACAGGTTCGCCGCCCCGAGCTAGGGCTGCAGGATAATGCCTCGGCGCAGGGCCACGGCGGCGCCGCTGGGATCGACAACCCCCGAGAAACGGTCTCCGCTGCGAACCATGCGCCAGGAATCCTCCACGGACGAGCCGATTCGGCGGCAACAGGCCGTCGAAGGGCTACGAAGACGCGATTCTATGGGCAGCCGCAAGGCCGGTCAAGGGAAAACGCACTGAGGCGGCGGGCGCGACATTATGACTTTGACAACCGCCTGCTGCTCATTAGAATACATTCGGGGGCGATACGTTGCCCCGCACCCGCCGCGCCGTGGGCATTGCGTCACAACGGTCGTTCCATGTGGAGGTTACGACGGTTGACACCCGTAGTCGTCTCCTGTCCGAATTGTTCCCGCAGCTACAAGATTCCGGCGGACCGCCTGGGTCATCACCTGAAGTGCAAGTGCGGTCACATCTGGAAGGCTGAAGCTGCCGCTGCGTCGCCGGCGCCGGTGGCCTCTCCGCCGGTCGCTCCAGCCGCAGCGCATCCCGAGGCCGTGAAGCCGTTGCCGGTGAAGCCCGAGCCCGTGGCCCCC
>Ga0123328_1002539_pt1 | contig 16401 bp, 13 predicted proteins | sample BioC12SIPDNA_2_FD_89702 | JGI IMG/M metagenome (GOLD analysis project Ga0123328, IMG submission 89702) | Anaerobic biogas reactor microbial communites from Washington, USA - Biogas_R1_A C12 SIP DNA | ecosystem: Engineered > Bioreactor > Anaerobic > Unclassified | place: Washington, USA...
AGGCGAGCGGCAGCCCATACATTTGTCATTCTGAAGCGAGCGGCAGCGAGCTGAAGAATCTGGTTGTACCAGAGACGGAGATGTTTCGCTTCTATGGAACTGACGCCGCGGACAGAGGCGAGATGCTTCGCTACGCTCAGCATGACAAGTGGCGCGAGGGCATGGCCGCGGCCAGTTTCTTACCGATTCTGCGTCGTAGGACGTACTTCGCTCAGCATGACAGGAGGCGCGGGCGGCGAGGGCGTTAACAGGGCAAACAGCTTCAACGTATCTTCCATGAAGGATCTTCTACGAAAGGGAGGAATCAGATGCAAGACAGAATCAGTCGTCGCGGGTTTCTGAAGAGCGCGGGCATGGTCGTCGGGGCCGGTCTGTTGGCCGGCTGTGTGCCGGCGGCTCCTGCGCCTGCTGCGCAAGAGGGCGCCGCGCCCGCAGGGGAAGTCACCAATCTGCGCTTCACCATCGTCGCCGGCATGGATGAAATGCCGGGCTGGGAAGGCATTACCAACGCCTGGAACGAGGACAACGCCGGCGTCCAGGTTACGCTGGAGCAGCTTCCCGGCAGTTGGGACGAGTACATCCAGAAGATGACGGCGCAACTGGCCGCGGGCGATCCGCCGGACATTGGGCGCATGGGCGTGGCCTACATGCCCGCCTTCATCCAGAACGGGCAGTTGACCGACCTCGGCCCCATGGCGGAGCGCGATGCGTTCCCGTATGAGGACTACTACGAGAATGCGTTCGAGCCGTACAAGATGGACAGCAGCCTGTGGGGCATGCCCATCGGCATCTACACGATGGTCAACTATGTGAACAAGACCCTCTTCGAGGAAGCCGGGGTCGAGCTGCCGCCGCTGGACTGGAACAACACCTGGGAGTGGGCGGAGTTCCGCGAGAAGGCCGCCCAGATCGCCAGCGGCGAAGGGCCCGACAAGCGCTTCGGCCTGAACATCAACTTCTTCATCGAGCGCTCGATCCAGTACATCTGGCAGAACGGCGGCGACTTCTTGAGCGCAGACAAGACGCGCTGCACGATAGACGAACCGGCGGCCATCGAGGCGATGGAACTGCTGCAGGCCATCATTTGGGAGGACGGCGCCGCGCCGCAGCCCGCCCAACTGCAGACCTTGCCGGCGGATGAGATGTTCCGCACCGGTCGCGTGGCGATGATGCAAGAAGGCCAGTGGATGATGGGCTTCATGCGCAACATCGAGGGCTATGAGTGGGGCGTGACGCCCTTCCCGACCAAGGTAGGCCCGGCGACCGAGATTTACGTCGACGGCTACGTGGTCTTCAAGGGGGCAGCCCACCCGGACGAGTCCTGGGCCGTCGTCAAGTCCTTCGTGGGCGAAAAGGCGGAGAACATCCTCGTCGACACGGCGCTGGCCGGCATTCCGGTGCTGCGCAGCGTGGCCGAAGCGCGCACGCCGGATATGTTCGACCCGCTGCCGCCGGAGGAGAAGCAGGTGATGTTCGACAGCATCGCCGTCTCGAAGAGCGTGCCGTTCACGCCCAACTGGCGTGAGCTGATGGAGGCGGCGACGGCTGAACTGGACCTCGTAGCCCTCAACGACAAGCCCGCAGCCGACGCCTGCGTGACGATCGCCGAGAAGGTGAACGCGCTGTTGGGCGCGTAGCCGGGGCGCGGCTGCAACACCGCGACTCTGCCGGATAGCATTCGCCGAGTTGACATAAAGAAACGGAGTTTCTCCGGAGAAACTCCGTTTCTAGCCTGCGAGATGAGCAGCGGAGCAAAGCGTATGGCGCGGCGACTGTCGCCCCATCGTGCGTAGCGCCGCCCCTCAAATCGCGGCGGGCGGGTGGTCACGAGTCACGGGTCACGAGTCAGAAATGACGCATGACCCGTGACTCGTAACATGTAGGCGTCGCCCAAACCGACCTATTACGAGACCAATACGAAGGACGGGAGGAGCCCTATGTTATCGACGCTTCAGCAGCAGGCGTTAGGCGTGCCGCCATCACAGGTGCAGACCCGCCAACTGAGCACCTTTGACCTGGAGAAGCGCAGCAAGACGGTCCTGATCCCGCACGGGGGCAAGGCGACCATCGGCGAGGTGGAGGGATGCGGCGTCATCAGCAGCGTGTGGATCACCTTCCCCGGCTGGTTCTGGCGACACTGGGACCCGTCCTGCCCGGTCTCGCCCACGATTCTCAAGACGCTGATCGTGCGCTTCTACTGGGACGGGGCGAGCGCGCCCGCCGTCGAGGCGCCCGCCGGCGACTTCTTCGGCGTCGGCCTGTGCGAGACGGCCAACTTCGCCTCGGCCTACATGGGCATTTCGAGCGGCGGCTTCTTCTGCAAGTTCCTCATGCCCTTTGCGCGCGGCTTCCGCCTCGAGGTGGAGAACGTCGACGCGTCCCTGGACACGGAGGTGTTCGTGAACGTCCTCTACCAACTGGTCGAGCCGCCGCATGCGGCCCCGGCGTACTTCCACGCCCAGTTCCACAGCGGGCGGCGGGCCGGGCCGGAGCCGGCGCTGATCGCGGACCTGCGCGGGCAGGGGGCGTATGTGGGGTGCAGCCTGGCGATGCAGGGCGAGGACAGGAATTACCTCAGCTATTTGGAGGCGCCGGAGTATGTCTATGTGGACGACGACTGGGAGTCGCCGCGCTTCACCGGCACGGGGCTGGAGGACTACTTCCTGGGCGGGTGGTACTTCCGCGACGGCTGCTTTACCGGCCCTCTGCACGGCGTGCCCGTGAAGGACGCGCTCAACGCCGGCACGGCGATGTACCGCATCCACGACGCCGACGCCGTCTATTTCCGCAAGCGTATGCGCCTATTGTTCGTCAACCCGTGGTCGCCCGAACGATTGCGCCCCTATGCGTACTCGTCGGTGGCGTATGCGTATCTGGCGGAGCCGGAAGGGCAAGGGCCGGGGCTGCCGGGGCGCGACGACCTGCTGTGCTGGTACAGGATACGCGACCGCGACCACCAAAGCATTCCCTGAGCGGCCAATGTCATGCTGAGCAAAGAAACGGAGTTTCTGCGCAGAAACTCCGTTTCTAGCCCGTGTCATGAGAAGCTGTGTCGCCCACCAAGCGAGGAGAAGAAGCGTGAACGATCTGCATCTGGCTCCGCCTTTCCTGCGGCCTCTGCCGCTGGGGCGGGTGAAGCCGCAAGGCTGGCTCAAGGCCCAATTGCAGCTCCAGGCCAACAGCCTGAGCGGCGCGCTGGACGAGTTCTGGCCCGACGTCAAGGACAGCGCCTGGTTCGGCGGCGACGCCGAAGCCTGGGAGCGGGCCCCCTATTGGCTGGACGGGGTGATCCCCCTGGCGTTTGTGCTGGACGACGCCCGCCTGAAGGAGAAGGCGGCGCGCTATGTGGACTACATCCTGACGCATCAACACGACGACGGTTTCCTCGGCCCCAAGCCGGAGGAGGACGCCGAGGCCTATCGCTTCGACGTTTGGCCGCAGTACCTGGCGGTGAAGATGCTGATCCAGTACCACGAGGCCACGGGCGACGAGCGCGTGGTCGAGGCGGTGGCGCGCAATCTGCGCTGGCTCGACGGCTCGCTGGACCGGCGCCCGCTGGAGCGGTGGGCGCTGTACCGCTGGTTCGAGGCGCTGATCGGCATCTTCTGGCTCTACGAAAAGGTGCAGGAAGCGTGGCTGCTCGAGCTGGCGGTGAAGATGCACGCCCAGGGCTTCAACTGGGCGGCCTTCTTCGAGAACTACCCGCTGACCGGGCGGACGCCCACCGGGCGCTGGAACTACATGGGGCATGTCGTCAACAACGCCATGGCGGTGAAGGCGCACGGCCTGTGGCAGCGGCTGAGCGGGGACGAGCGCGACTGCGCCGCGGTCTACGACATGCTCGACAAGCACGCCCGCTATCACGGCACGGTGACGGGCGTGATAGCGGGCGACGAGTGCATCGCCGGCCTCAGCCCCATCCAGGGCACGGAACTGTGCGCGGTGGTCGAGTATATGTATTCGCTGGAACTGCTCATCTCGGCCCTGGGCGACCCGGCGTGGGGCGACCAGTTGGAGCGCATCGCCTTCAACGCCCTGCCCGCCACCTTCTCGCCCGATATGTGGGCGCACCAGTATGACCAACAGATCAACCAGGTGGAGTGCAGCATCCTGGAGGGGCGCTGTTGGACGACCAACGACCCCGACGCCAACATCTTCGGGCTGGAGCCGCACTTCGGCTGCTGCCTCGCCAACCTGAGCCAGGGCTGGCCCAAATTCGCGGCGCATACGTGGATGCAGACGGCGGACGGCGGCCTGGCTGCGGTCGCCTACGCGCCCAGCACGGCGACGTGCCGCATCGACGGCACGGACGTGCGCGTCGACCTGGAGACGGATTACCCCTTCCGGCAGACGCTGCGCTTCCGCGTGTCCGCGGCCGCGCCGGTCGAATTCCCGCTGCTGCTGCGCATTCCGGCATGGGCGGCCAACGCCGCCATCCAAATGCCGGACGGCTCCGTCGCCATGCCGCAGCCGGGCGAGTTTCACAGCATTCGCCGCACCTGGCGCGAGGGCGATGAGGTCGTGTTGACGCTGCCCATGACGCCGCGCCTGGAGCCGCGTCCGGGCCAGACGGCGGCGGTGGTGCGCGGGCCGCTGGTCTACGCCCTGAAGATCGGCGAGGCGTGGCGGCGCGTACATGAGGACCATCCGCTGCGCCAGTTGCCGCACGCCGACTGGGAGGTCTATCCCACGACGCCGTGGAACTATGCGCTGCTGCTGCGGCGGGATGCGCCGGCGCTCGACGCGGTCTTCAGCGAGCACCCGGTCGGCGAGTTGCCGTTTTCGCCCCAGGGCGCGCCGGTGACGGCGACGGCGCCGGGTGTGCGCCTGCCGCGCTGGGAGATGTGCTGCGGCTCCGCCGGCGAAGTGACGCCCGATGTGCTGGCGGTGCGCGGCGAAAGCGAGGTGTTGACCTTGATCCCATACGGCTGCTCGAACCTGCGCCTGACGGAGTTTCCCGTCGTGCCGCAGGCGTAGGGGCAACCATTGAGGAATCTCGTTGTACCTCCGCACCGGAAAGGTGAGACCATGTTCCCCACTTACCATCAACTGCGCGTGTGGCTGCAACACGTCATCGACGACAAGGCCGCGCAAGGCCATGTCGTGAGCGGGTTGGCGGCTGAACTGGCGCAACTGCCCGATTCCTATGATGCCCTGGCCGAATTCGCCGAGCGACTGGCGCATCTGCCGCTGCGGGCGGACTGGCCCTATGTGGAGCCGAACGACCTGCCCGGCATCCTGGCGGAGTGCGACCCGGCGCGGCCGCAAGATGCGCCGCCGGCGCTCGACGCGCAGGAGGCCGCGGCGCGCATGGAGACGGCCTTCCTCGGCGCGGTGTGCGGCTGCATCTTGGGCAAGCCGCTGGAGTTCAACGCCGACCTGGCGACGATCCGCGCCGGGCTGGAGGCGCTGGGCGAATGGCCGCTCTCCGACTACATCCCCGAGCGGGCGGAGCGCCAGTTCGGGCGGGAGATGCCCTACTGGAACCGCACCTATCGGGAGCGCATCCGCTATGTGATGCCCGACGACGACATCAACTACATCGTGCTGGGCATGCTGCTGCTGGAGGCGCATGGGGCGGACCTGCGCACGGCGCATGTACGGGATGCGTGGCTGAAGCATCTGCCCCTGGCCTCGACCTTCGGGCCGGAGCGCATGACGCTGGTCAAGGCCGGGATCGCCTTCCTGGGCGACGTTGCCGGCGCGGATGAGGAGGATGACGGGGACGAGGGCGGCATGGCGCGCTGGCCCGCGCTGCTGAACCCGCGCGCGGAGATGTGCGGCGCGCAGATCCGGTCGCACGCCTACGGCTACGCCTGCCCAGGCCGGCCTGGGCAGGCGGCGCAACTCGCCTGGCAGGACGCCAGCCTAACGCACCGGCGCACCGGCGTCTACGCCACGATGTTCACGGCCGCGGCCATCGCCGCGGCGGCGGCGGCGCGCGAGCCGCTGCAGGCCGTGGAGACGGCGCTGCGCTTTGTGCCGCAGCGCAGCCGCTTCCACGCGGCGACGTCCGCCTGTCTGCACGAGGTGCGCCAGGCGACGGACTTCCTGGACGGGTACGAGCGCATCCACCGCCGCTATGGGGAGTATACGCACTGCCGCATCTACCAGGAGGTCGGCACGGTGATCAACAGCCTGCGCTTCGCCGAGAGCGTGGGGGACGGGATCTGCAAGCAGGTGATGCAGGGCAATGACACGGACTCGTACGGCGCGATCACGGGGTCGATCCTGGGGGCGTATTTCGGGCCGGACGGCTTGACGCCGCGCTGGACGGCGCGCTTCGACGACGATCTGCGCACGACGCTGGCCTGGTTCCACGAGCGTTCGTTGGCGGCTGTGGCGCGGCGCATGGGCGGCCTGGCCGCGCGCCTGCGTGAGGGGTGACGGGCCGCCAGGGATGGCGGCGTTCCTGGCGACGAGTGTCAGGCGTCAGGCGTCACGAGTCAGAAATGACGGATGACGGGCAGGCACAAGGCCTGCCCCTACGGGTGATGCCACGTGAAGGCGCGGTCGGGCGCGTCGCCCGCGGTCCACGCAGCCTGGCGCGGTTGTAGGGAGCGGGCGGCGAGCGCCGCATCGACGGCGACGGTGCGCGCCTGCACCTCGCGGCCCGTCCACTCGACGATTGCGGCGGCGCAGGGGTATTCGACCAGGGAGGGGAGCGTCCAGTGAAAGCCGTGGGCGAAGCGCTGGAAGTGGGCGAAGTGCTGGTGTCCGCAGATGACGCCCAGCAGGTTGCCGGGCGCGTGCAGGCGGGCGGCTAGGGGAGCGGCGTGCGCCGCGGCCCCGCCGATCTTGCGCCCCGGCGCGCGCAGCGCAGGATCGGGCGCGGTCATGGGGACATGGCCGAACGCCAGCCAGGGGGTCTGGGGATGCGCGTCAAGCAGGCGCAAGGCGGCGGCGATGTCCTCGGGCCGGTAGTCCATGCGCTCTGTCGCGGCCGGGTCGATGCGCTTGTGATATAAGCCGGCGGCGTCCTGGGCGAAGAGGTCGAGATAGAGGATGCCCAGCCCGTCCGCGATCTCGTGGCGCAGGCCAGTGGCGAAGTCGCCGGGCGCGAGCGCGTCCTGGACGCGGCAGCCGTCCTCGTCCAGATAGATGTCGTGGTTGCCGGTCACCAAGCGCACGGGGCAGGGCAGGGCGGCGATGCGCCGGGCCGCGGCGGCTACGTTGCGCGTCCAGTTTACGTTGACGAGGTCGCCGAGCAGGATGAGCAAGTCGGGCTGCTCCTGGTCGACCAGCCGGGCCAGCCCGTCGCACAGCCGCTCGCCCTCCTCGACGAGCATGAGGTTATGCCAATAGAGCTTGCCGTCCGCCATGTGGTCGTAGGTGTCGGCGGGCAGCCGCGCCCCGGCGGCTCCCAGGTTGGCCGCGACTTCGGCGGCTAGATCGGCGCTGTAGTGCAGGTCTGTGGCAAGAAGCAGCCTCATGCCGCCTCCGTGCGCAGCGCTTTGAAGATCACGATCGTGATAGCCATGTTGACCAGGCCGAGGAAGAGCGACATGGCCGCGGCGTAGCCCATGCGCATGTCGCCGTGGATGAAGGCGATGCGGTACAGATAGACGCCGGTGGTGAGGGCGGCTTCGGCGGGGCCGCCGGTGGTGCCGCCGAAGAGGATCATCGACTCCTCGGTGGCGCTGACGACGCCGGAGCCGAGGACCAGCACCAGTACGAAGACCGGCTTGAGCAGCGGTATGGTGATGTGCAGGAACTGGCGCCAGCCGTTGGCCCCGTCGACGCGGGCCGCTTCGTAGACCTCGCGGTTGATGGTGTAGATGCCGATCAGGAAGAGCATCGTCCAACTGCCGAAGCGCGCCCACACGGTGGGCATGACCATGGCGTAGAGCGCGGTCTTGGAGGAGCCGAGCCAGTTGGGCGGGTTGTCGATCCCCACTCCCTGGAGTATGACGTTGAGATAGCCGAAGCGGAAGTCGAAGAGCTTGGCCCAGACGAGCATAGCCACGGAGATGGGCAGGATCACCGGCAGATAGGCGATGACGCGGTAGAAGCCGGCGGCGAAGTGGTTGCGCACTTGCGAGATGAGCACAGCCGTGCCCAGAGAGAGGATGAGGGTGATGGGCATGACCATGAGGCTGAAGCGCACGGCGATGCCGAAGCTGCGCCAGAAAGTCTTGTCCTGCACCATCTCAACCCAGTTGTCGAGGCCGTTGAAGCCGGCCAAGCCGTGGGTGGCGGGGACCATCCAGCGGTAGTCGGAGAAGGCCATGTAGAGGCCGCGCAAGATGGGCCAGGCCTGAAAAACGAGATAGAGGATGATGGCGGGCGCGATAAAGACGTAGCCCCACGGGTTGCCCCATTCCTGGCGGCGGAGCGAGAAGAGCTCGCGCAGGAACTGGGTGGCGACGGCGGCGGCGCCCTGGGCGCGCACATCGTCTACACTGGGCGCGTCGGGACGCGTATCCAAGGCGGGTCGGTTCGGGGCCTTACGGCGGGCCATACGGTTTACTTCCCACGTATGAGAAGAAGGCGGGCGGCGGATGGGGCCGCGCCGTCTAGAGTTTGATGATGCCTTCGCTTAAGCCCTGGACAAACCAGCGCTGGAGGAAGATGAAGACCAGGATCACGGGCACCATAGCGGTGACGTAGGCGGCGGATTCGACGCCGTAGCCGGCTAGGATGCTGGAGGTGAAGTGCGCGCCCCAGCCCTGGAGCTTGGTCACGGCTAGCGAGAGCGTCTCCAGTTCGGGGAAGTCGATCATGGTCAGGGTGATGAGGTATTCGCCCCAGACGTAGATGAACTCCCAGATGGCGACGACGGCGATGCCGCCGCGCACCATGGGCGCGTCCACCTTCCAGAAGACGTGCCAGGTGTTGGCGCCGTCGATGATGGCGGCCTCTTCCAGCTCGCGCGGCACGCCCAGGAAGTTCTGGCGCATGACGAAGAGGGCAACACTGATGGCGCTGGGGAAGAGCAGCATCAGGCCCAGGTGCGAGTTGCGCAGGTTGAGGAAGTCCATCAGCTCGTAGAGGGCCATGAGGCCGCCGGCGCGCGGGACGAACATCATGAGGATGAGCATGTAGAAGAGCAGGTCGCGCCCGCGAAAGCGCAGACGCGCAAAGGCGAAGCCGGCCATAGTCGCCACGACGGATTGGATGATCACGGCGCCCACGGTCACCTTGATGCTGTTCCACATATTGAGGGGCAGGCGACTCATATCGGACTGGGCGAACATCCAGGTGTAGTTGGCGAAGGTGGGGTTGCGCGGCAGCAGCGTGGGCGTCGCCAAGTAGAGCTCGTTGCGATCCTTGAGCGAGGCGGAGACGGTCCAGACGATGGGCAGCAGGCAGACGGCGACGATCGCCACGAGGGCGAGGTTGACGGCAATGTTGCCGGGGCGCAGGCTGCGCCTGAGCCGGCGAGAGAGTGGAGGCATAGCGCATTCCTCTATGGAAGCAGTTTTGAGCGAAGGCGCCGGGCGGCGCACAGCTTGCCGCCCGACGCCGTTCTGTATGTGGGGCTAGACTTGTTGCTTGCTGATCTCTTCCTGGCTGGCTTCCAGGATGGCCTTGGCGCATTCTTCCGGCGTCATCGTCGAGCCGGGTTCTACCAACTGCACGATGTAGTTGCGGTAGTGGGTGTCCTGGATGGCGAAGTAGTTGTTGAAGGGGCGGATGACCGAGCGCTCGACCTGGTCGCGCATGTCGTTCATCCAGCCATAGGTGCGGAACTGCGGGTCGCCGTTGATGATGTTGTCATAGGCGGACTGGTAGACAGGGGTCTTGCCGGTGCGGATCACCGTCTTTTGGAAGGTGTCGTTTTGCGGCCCCATGGTGTAGACGAAGTAGTCGGCGGCCTCTTGCGGGTAAGGGGCCCCGGTCAACAGCCCGACGCAGTTGCCCCAGAAGGGCGTGCCGGAGTTCTCAGCCGCACGGACGGGCACGGGCGAGGTGGTGACGGCTTCGGTGCCGAAGGCCAGTTGGCCCCAGACGCCGCGCGAGCTTTGCGCCTGGACCGAGGCGACCTTGCCGGCGTAGTAGGCGTCGAGCCAGCCGTCGAAGCCGTGCGGCGGGGTCAGTTCCTCTTCCAGCACCATCTGCCGGTAGAAGGCGAGGGCGTAGATGGCCTCATCCGATTCCCACTTGAGGAGCATATCATCGCCGAAAGGCTCGGTGGTGGATCCGTAGATCATGGAGCCGACCGAGGCGTCCAGGTCGGGGATGAAGGAGGTGGGGTAGATCTGCTCATCGGCGCCCCAGGCCTTCAACTCGCGCGCGACTTCGAGCCATTCGTCCAGCGTGGCGGGGGGTGCGTCGGCGCCGACGGCGGCGAAGTAGTCGGTGCGCCAGTTGAAGCTGATGTTCTCGAAGCTGTAGGGCAGGCCGTAGAACTTGCCCTCATGCGTGGATGCGGTGCGCAGCACGGGCAGCAAGTCGTCCAACAACTGGTCGGCGCCTTCTACCGAGGAGGCGGCAAACAGATCGTCCATCGGCTGAACCATGCCGGTCAGGATCCAGCGCGGCAGGCTGGAGGAGGCGGAGGAGGCGATGCCTGCGCCGCACCATTCCAGCGAGCCGTCCGCAATCTGGCTCATGACCTTGGTCTCCCAGCCTTCGCTCGTGGTCTGAATTTGGACGACGGTGCCGGGGTTGATCTCGTTGAACTCGCGGGCTGTGGTGTCATAGGGGATCTCGGCCGTAGCCCAAGAGGGCATGAGGATGCGCACCAGCTTTTCTTGGCTGCCGGGCGCGGCCTCACCGCCCGGCGCGACGGCGACGGGCGCACAGGCGGCCAAGGCGCCGCCGACGCCGGCGGCTGCGGCCATCTTCAGGAATGATCGACGGGAATAGGCGTTGGACATCTTGTTTCTCCTTTTGAGCGCTGCTGACGGTTGAGAGTTATCCTTCACCGGACGGCCCGGTGAAAGTCCCGCTATTTGGGCGCAGACGCAAGCGTCTGTACGCGACTCAATGGGAGGCAGCTTGTACGGCCCGTTCTTCGGCGGCTAGTTCTTCGGCGGCGTCGAGGATGGCGTTGACCAAGGGGCGAGCCGCGCCCGGTGAAAGCTGGCCGACCATCGCTTCAAATCCGCCCCAGCGGTAGGCGTTGGGGTGGGCGATGTAGTCGAGGCTGTCGGTGCTTTGGTAAAGTATGTAGGTGCGTTTGAAGGGCGAGAACCACTTGAGGACGCTGCCCAGCTCGGCGACGAGTTCGCCGGGTACGCCGATGAAGAGAACCGGCCCCACGGCCAAGAGCGCATACTCCACATCCGTCACCGCGCCGGGCTGTTCCACACGGCAGAAGTTGTAGCGGATGGACGCCTCGTCGGCGCCGTGTATCTGGGTGAATTCCTCGTAGGTGCGCTGGCGCAGGGGGATGGTGCGCGTCAGGCAGCGGATGCGCAGCGGTTCGTTGGCCTTGCGGGCGTCGTAGAGACGCTTGACGGCTTCGGTGGCGAGGGCTTGGCCGGCGCGCTGCATTTCGGCATAGCCCGCTTCGGGGGACTTGGGGTGGTTGTCGCCGGCGGCGCCGGTGGTGTAGCAGATGGGGCAGTGCAGGCTCTCGTGCATGAGCGTGCGCACGACGCCGGGTATGTCGGCGCTGATGAACGGGGCCAGATGCCCGGCAACCAGCGGATGGACGCCGTAGTTGACGATCACGCCGCAGGGGTAGCGCGTCCCCTGCGGGCAGAAGGCGAGGATGCCCAGTTCTTTGTCGGCGTGTTCGGTGGTGATGGGGCTAAGGTGCTTGTTGCCCGGCACGCCCAGGTAGGTTTCGTCGCTGAGGAAGAAGCGCCGGTTCATGTTTTCGTCGACGTAGGCGCGGTTGAGGAGCAGATCGACGGGCTGGGCCGCGGCCTGGGCCGCCTGCACCGCTTCGACGGTGCGCGCGCCGAGGAAGTCGAGATAGGGGTCGAGGTAGTCGGGCCGCTCCTCGCCATACCAGCGGTCGCGGAACTTGCGCTCACGCACTTCCGGCCCTTCGTGGGTGTGGGTGCAGGAGAAGATGACGTTTGCGGGCGGCAGGCCGCAGGCCTGACGGATGCGCTGCTTGAGGCGGGCGATCAGCTCTTTTTCCATGGCCAGCAGGTCAAAGCTGACGAGCGCGGCTTGGGTCAACCCGTCGTCGAAAAAGACGGCGCTGGCGTAGAGGTCGTCATGGACGCCGGCAGCCGGGCGCAAGGCATAGCCGGCGAGCAGGCAGGTATGGTTCGGGGGGGTGATAACGGCATTACCGAACCCGGTTTTCATGGATAGTTCCGTGCTAGATCGGTCAGATCGCGGTGGGGAAAGGGTGCATAGCGGAGAGGGATGGACCACCGTTTCGTTTTATAGTATGCCAGCAGGGGAAAATGGGCAAGAGCGGTGCAGGGAGAATGCGGGGCGTCAGGAGTCATGCGTCACGAGTCAGAAATGACGGATGACGCGTGACGTGGGGCGGGCAACCACAAGGGTTGCCCATACGGGCGACTTGCGACGGGCGTTTGACCAGTAGGGAAGGAGGAAAATGAACCGGGCGACGAAGGCGAATGCGACCGCGGTGGGGGTCGTGTTCGGCATTGGCGGGATAGCGCACGGCTTGGGCGAGGCGCTGCAGGGCAATACGCCCACGGACGGGCTGGTGGTCAATGCGATTGCGGCGGGCAGCAGTTGGACGCGCTGGAGCGAGGGCGGCGAACCAGCCTTTACGCTTGTGCCCAATTTCCTGGTTACGGGCATCCTCGCCACGCTCGTGGGGCTGGCCGTCATCGTGTGGTCGGCGGGCTTCTTGCACAGGCGGCGCGGCGCGCTCGTCTATCTGCTGCTGTTTATCCTGCTGTTTCTGGTGGGCGGGGGCATCGGGCAAGTGCTGTTCTTCGTGCCCGCCTGGGCGGTCGCCACGCGCATCCACAAGCCGCTGACATGGTGGCGGCGTACGCTGCCGGGCGGGCTGCGCCGAGGGCTGGCGCGGCTATGGCCGCCGCTGCCGGTTGCGGCGTCGCTCTCGGCGTTGACGGCGCTGGCGATCGTCGTGTTCGGTTATCTGCCCGGCGTGGCGGACCCGGAGCGGATATTCGCCACCGGCATTGCGCTGATCAGCGCGGCGTGGGTGATTTACCTGGCGGCGTATGTGGCGGGCTTCGCCTATGACGTGGAACGGGCGGAGGGGTGAGGGGTCACGAGTCATCTGCGCGTAGGGGCGCTATCCTTAGCGCCCGCCCTTCTGTCACCCTGAGCGTAGCGAAGGGTCTCGTAGCGAAGGGTCTCGGCCTGACGGGCGGCGAGATTCTTCAGCTCGCTGCACTCGCTTCAGAATGACAGAATGGCGGATGACGGGTGACGTGGGGCGGGCAACCACGAGGGTTGCCCCTACCGGCCAAGCGACAAAGTTGACAGATGCGCTTGCCGGTGGCACACTATTGACAACGTTGCCGACAACGTTGTCAACCAAATCCCTCTTTTGTCTATACAGACGAGCGTCGAAGATCCTCATGCGTGTAACCCTGCGTGATGTCGCCCGGCAGGCGGGCGTCTCCATCAAAACTGTTTCCCGTGTCGTTAACGGGCAGGCCGACGTTGCGGAGGAGACCCAACGCCGCGTCGAAGCTGCCATCGACCAGTTGGGCTATCACCCGAACCGCATTGCCCAGGGGCTGGTCACCAACCGCACGCGCACGATTGGCTTGATCCTGGCGGATATTACCAACCCGTACTTCGCCGAGGTTGCTTTAAGCATCCAGGAGCATGTGCGTCCCCAGGATTACAACATGTTTCTGTACAACAGCCGAGACGATCCCCAGGAAGAGATGAACGCCCTGCGCTCTTTGGCGATGCACGGCGTTGACGGCATTATCCTCTTCCCGACCCATCAATCAGTGCAGAATTTGGCCCAATTTGCGCCGACCTATCAGACGTTGGTGTTGATTGATCATGAACACCCCGGCGCTTCCTCGGTGCTGGTCGAGCTCTACCGCGGCGCGTGCTTAGCCGCCGAACACTTGATCGAACAGGGACACCGCACCATTGGCATGCTGTCGGAGCCCATCTACTCATCACAAAGAGGCAGACGACTGCGAGGATTCAGCGAGACGTTAAGAGCGCATGGCTTGCCCGCGCAGGCGGATCAGGTAGTGTACGCGTCCCCCACGACCGAGGGCGGGCGAGAAGGCGCGCTGCGCCTGTTGCAACAGACGCCCTCGATCACGGCCATTTTCGCCCAGAATGACCTGATGGCCCTGGGCGCAATCAATGCATGCCGGCAAATGGGGCTGAAGACGCCTGAGGAATGTGCGGTAGTCGGCTTTGACGACATCCAATTCGCATCCGTCATCTCTCCAGCCCTGACGACGGTTCGCATCGACCGGCGCGCCCTGGGGCAGATGGCCGTGGATCGGTTAATGGCGATGATGAAGGAGCCGGGGCGAGTATGGCCGCCGCTGAGGCTGGATGTGGAGTTGATGGTGCGCCAATCGGCATGAGTTGCTGCGCCCATCAAGCCGGCAGTTCAGGAATCGGCAACCGGAACAGCAAGGAAAAAGCGTCATGGCAAACGCTGCAAGCACACTACAGACCCGCCCTCGGCCGGATTGGCTCAAGCCGTGGCTGAGGGGAGAGACCTGGGCGGCCTTTCTTTTCATTCTGCCCAGCCTGATCGGCTTCACGCTTTTCTATGCTGTGCCGGCTGTGCGCGGCCTGCTGATCAGCTTCACCGATTGGGATCTGCTGACGCCGGCGGAGCCGGTAGGCTTGGGCAATTACCAGAGGCTGATACGGGACAGAGATTTTTGGCATGCGCTTTGGGTGACCTTGGTCTACGTCGTCATCAACGTCTCGACGCAGACGGTCTTCGGCCTGACCATTGCCGTGTTCATGGACCGTTTGACCCGTTCCGTGCTCGTGCGCGGCATCATGATTCTGCCTTTCTTGTTCTCCAACGTGGTGGTCGGCCTGATCTGGCTGTGGATACTCGACCCGTCGCTGGGCATCGCCAACGAACTGCTGAAGGCGGTGGGGCTGCCGCGCCAGCCCTTCTTAGGGTCGCCGGACCAGGCGATCGCCACCATCGCCGGGATCAACATCTGGCGGCACATGGGCTATATGGCGCTGCTCTTCCTGGCGGGGCTGCAATCTATCCCGAAGGATGTCTACGAGGCGGCGGCCATCGACGGCGCCGGGGAAGTGCGCAGCTTCTGGCACATCACGCTGCCGCTGCTGCGCCCGGTCTTGGTCTTTGTGCTGGTGACGACCATCATCGGCGCCTTCCAGATCTTCGACACGATCGCCATTACGACCGAAGGCGGGCCCATCGACTCCACGCGCGTGATCATGTGGCACATCTATGAGTACGCCTTCCAGCGCTTCAACATGGGGTATGCGACGACGATCTCGATGGCGCTGTTTGTCCTGTTGATCTTTCTCACTCTTTTGCAGTTGCGTTGGTTCCGGGCGGGCGAATCGGACCTGTAGATCGTCCTGGCTAGGGCTGCGCATAAAGGAGACCATGACCGCATGTCGGTACAGACTGGGAGTATGGGCCGGATCAGATTTCGCCGGCCAAGCGCGGGTCGAATCGTTGCCTGGATCGTCCTGGGGCTGCTGATCATCATCACGCTCTTCCCCTTCTGGTGGATCGTGCGCACCAGTCTATCCAATCCCAGGCAGTTGTTTGTCGATACGACATCGATGCTTCCGGCCCGCTTCACCTTGAACAACTACGCCCGCGTGTTGGGCATGATGAGCACGAGCGAGGCGGTGGCGGCGGGCGGCTCCGGTCAGACGATCAACTTCCTGCTCTACCTGCGCAATTCGCTGATCGTGACCACGTCGCTGGTCATCGGCCAGATCTCGTTCAGCGCCTTGGCTGCGTACGCCTTCGCCCGCCTCAACTTTCCGCTGCGGGACAAGATCTTCACGCTCTACATCGCGGCTCTGATGATCCCGGCTGTGGTGATGTTGATCCCCAACTTCGTGCTGATCCGCACGCTGGGCTGGCTCAACACCTTCCAGGGCATCATCGCGCCGGCGTTTCTGATGACGCCGTTCTCGGTCTTTTTCTTCCGGCAGTTTTTCCTGGGCATCAACCGTGAGATTGAGGAATCGGCCAAGCTCGACGGCGCCAGTCTGTTTGGCATTTTCATCAAGATCGTCGTGCCGATGAGCGTGCCGCCCATCACGACGCTGGCCATTCTGGCCTTCCTGTCCCATTGGAACGACTACTTGTGGCCGCTGTTGATTGGCAAAGACGAAAGCGTGCGCGTGCTGACCGTTGCGCTGGGCATTTTCCGTACGCAGACGCCGCAGGGCGCGCCCGATTTCGCCGGGTTGATGGCCGGCGCGGTGGTGAGCATGGTTCCGACCTTGCTGCTCTACTTCCTTGCCGGTCGCAAGGCCATCGACTCGATCCAGTTCAGCGGCATCAAGTAAGCACAAGAACGCGCTGGGTCCTAGGGCCGTGCGGAC
>Ga0123328_1002542_pt1 | contig 16393 bp, 11 predicted proteins | sample BioC12SIPDNA_2_FD_89702 | JGI IMG/M metagenome (GOLD analysis project Ga0123328, IMG submission 89702) | Anaerobic biogas reactor microbial communites from Washington, USA - Biogas_R1_A C12 SIP DNA | ecosystem: Engineered > Bioreactor > Anaerobic > Unclassified | place: Washington, USA...
CTGCCCCGCGGCAAAGGCCAGCCCGACGGACTCGGAGCCGACGCGCCGGCGCACGAAGGCGTCGAGCCTCCCCGGCGTAGCGCGCCGCGCTCCTGAGGCCGGCGCTTGCACCCTCTGGCCCCTTGGCGTCGGGCGCCCGTCAACAGGGCGCTCGACGCTGTGCTTGGCGGCTCGACGGTGCGCCTGGGGCGCAGCGCATGATCTTGCCCGGCCACATCGCCGCCTCGTACCTCTGTCATCGTCATCTGAGCGCCGAGCTGACACCGGCGCTCCTCGCCGGCGTGGCGCCCGACGTCATCGACAAGGCCGCCCACTACCTGCTGCGCGCCAGCCCCTCGTCGCGCCTGCCGATGCACACGTTGCTGGGCTGGTTTGCCTCGACGCTGCTGGTGGCCCTCATCGCCTGGCTGTTGGCGCGTGCCCGCGGTCACCATGGGCTGTCGCGGCGTTGGGCCTGGGCCTGGTTCGCGGGCTATGGCGCCCATCTGCTGTGCGATTCGCCGCTGGTGGGCCAAGATCTGCCACTGCTCTGGCCCTGGCGTGCCTACGCCTACAGCAGCACAGGCGTGCCCCTGGGCTATCTCTTTGACGGCGGGCCGCTGCCCTGGTGGACACTGCTCGCCGAGACGCTGCTGGTGCTCTACACCCTCACCGCCGCGCCGCCCGTCAAGGCCTGGCTGCTGCGCCGCCGTGCGCGGGCATAGAGAACCCCGCCAGGCCTGCGCCTGACGGGGTGGGGGGAAGAGAAGAGCGCTCGGGCCGCTCGGTTCAGCGTCCTGGGATCGCCAGCACCCAGCCGATCTCGATCAGGTCGGGGTTGACGATGGTCGCAAAGCTTCCGCCCGAGCTGTTGGTCAGCTCGACGATCTCCATGTAGCGCCGGCCCTCGCCCAGCAGCCGCTGCGCGATCTCGAACAGTGTGTCGCCGGCCACCACGGTGTATTGCCGCGTAGGCGCCGCCATCACGGGGTCGCCCGGCAGCAAGATGCCATCGACTATGTGCACCAGGCCGCGCGTGGCCAGCTGGCCGCTGGGCGGCTGCACATCGGCACGCACGATGGGCAGGCCGTTGATGCTCACCTGCTCGCCCGAGCGCGCCACGGCCAGTTGGCCGCCGTCTTTCGCTGTGAGCAGGGCGCCGTCGGTCAGGTCAGCCGCGGCCACGCGCCCCGAGACCACATGGTGCTGCCACACCTGGGTGCGCACCGCCCCGTCGCTGGCCAGGGTGTGCAACTGCGCGTCTGTCAGCCGCGCCCAGGCATCGCCCGTGGGCATGAACAGGGTGTAGGCGCTTTCGCCCTTGAGGGTGTCCACCATCATCTGATACATGGCCGGCAGCTGCGCGGCGATCAGGTCGATGGTCTCTTGCGGGCGCCCCGCCAGGGCCGCCTCGCTGGGCACCACCAGGTCGACCAGCCCCAGCGTGGCCAGGTTGTCCAGCTGTTTGACTGCTGGGTCTACCGCCGCGCCCTGGTCTACCAGCGCCGACGTCTGCCCGCCAGGGATGGCCAGCTTCCAGCCGATGTGGATCAGGTCAGGGTTGTCGATAAAGGCAAAGGTCGGGTCGGTGGCATGGCGGGCGTTGGTGGCCTCGACGATGTGCATGTACGAGGGCACGCCCAGCGCGCGGGCGATGGCCCCCAGCGTATCGCCGCGCTGCACCACATGGGTGCCCGTATCGGCCGCCAGGGTGATGGGCCCCGCCAGCACGGCCAGCAGCGCCAGGATGACAAATAGCGTTTGGGTGCGTTTCACGGCGTCAAACCTCCACAGCTTAGACTCCCACCTCTCTAGAGTCTAGCAGGGGCCTCTTACGAAACTCGCACGAAAACGCCCTTTCTTTATGCCCCCTACAGTGTAGCGTGTGCGGCCGCGATGCAGCCAGCCGCCACGGCTGGCGCCATGATGGCTGCTAGCGTCGTCGGCGCACCTCGATCTCTTCGAGCGCCTGCTCGCGTGTCTCGTGCGGGCTGAACAGCAGCACGATGGCGATGGGCAGCAGCCCCACGGCCGCCGTCACCAGCCAGAACAGCTGCATGTCAGGCGAGCGGTTCAGCAGCACCGCCGCCAGCGCCGGCCCCGCCACATAAGACACGCGCGCCAGCGTCGTGGTCCAGCCCATGCAGGCCCCGCGCCGCTCGGTGGGAAAGATCTCGGGCACAAACACCACGATCCATGTATAGCTGAACGATGTGAAAAAGCCGCTCACCGCCGCCGCCAGTGGCAGCCAGATGCCCTCGGCGTAGGCCAGCGCGCCCACAAACAGTGCCAGCCCCAGGCACCCCAAGATCAGCGCGCGGTTGCGCCCGATGCGGTCCATCAGCCAGCCGCCCGCGGCGCCGCCCAGCATGGCCATCACCAGCGTGCCCAGCAGCACCAGCGACCATTGCGACAGGCTGTAGCCCTTGAGCGTCATAAAGTAATAGCCCGCCCAGTAGTAGAGCACCTGATAGGTCAGCCAGGCCAGCCACACCCCCGCCGAGATGAGGATATAGCGCAGGTCGTGCCGGTCGATGACGCCCAGCCCAAACAGGTGTCGGCGACGTCGACCCGCCGTGCGCTCGTCGCTGACGCGGTTGTAGCGGTGCGTCTCGCGCATGAACAGCCACATCACCAGCAGGGGGATCATCAGCACGAACATGGCGCCGTACATCCAGCGCCAGTCCAACCCCCAGCGCTCGATCAACAGCGGCGGCAGCAGCGCCTGTAGCGGCAGCAGCCCGATCACGTAGACGATGGAGACATTGCGCGCGCGGCTCTCGGTGGGCGATTCTTCACTGATGGGGATGGTCCACATGTTCGATACGGTGGCATAGATGGCCAGCGCATAGAACAGCATGAACAGGTGCAGCGAGGGCGTGAACACCAGGATGCCCAGCGATGCCAGCCCCATCAGCAGCACCAGCACCAAGATGGCCCACTTGCGCCCGATGATGTCGTTCAGGCCGTTGAGCGCAAAGATGAAAAAGCTCGAGATCAGATAGAGCGCTTCGAGCCACGAAAAGCGCGCCGCGCTGATGCCGTACTCTTTGAGCACATAGGGGATGGCCGTGGTCTTGACGGTAGACAGGTACTGATCCATGATGGCCACCAGCCCCATATAGGCCATCAGATAGACCAGATAGCCCTTGCCGCGGTGCAGCGTGGGGCTGGGCGCGCTCTGCTCGTTGGTGCTCATAGGTACTCCTATCGCTGGTTTGCGTGGCGGGCAGCATAGCACAAGGCCCTGCGCCGCGCGATATGGCATTGCCCCGATAACCCCGCCGCCGCTCTTGCGATGCGCTCGTTGTAGCGCAGGGCATTGCGGGTTACCATAGCCCCAGCCCGTGGTACGAGGAGACCATGACCGCAGCGCCACCCGCACCCGCCCCTGGCAACGACCTGCGCGACGAACTGCGCAGCCGTGTGTTGACGCTGCTGCAGGTGGCACTGGCGGCCGCCGGCACCCTGACCATCATCATCGGCGAGGCCACGGCCGCCTCGCTGCCGCAGGCGCTGCTGGGCTTTGGGCTGATTGTGCTGGGGCTGCTGAGCTGGGCGGTGCAGGCGCGTGCGCCGCGCGTGGCGGCGGGCCTGCTGGCTTTCGGCCTGACGGGGCTGGGTTGGGGCGCCGCTGCCCGCGTCGACCCGCGCCTGGGCCTGCTGCTGCTGACGCTGCCAGCGCCGCTGGTGCTGCTCACGCTGGGCAACCGCTGTGGCCTGGCCGCGACTGTGGGCTGCACCGCCCTGGCCGTGGGCATGAGCCTCTCTACGCCGATGTTGGCCGGCGCCTGGCCCTTGCTGGCGCTGCTGGCCATCTGGGCCCTCGCTGGCCTCACCTGGACGGCCTCAAATGCCGCCAGCGAGGCCGTACACTGGTGGTCGCACACCTATGCTCAGATGCGCGACCTGCTCGAAGAGGCCCGCACCCAGCGCGTGTACCTGGTACAGACCCAGCAAGACCTCGTTCAGGCCAACCAGGAGCTCGCACGCGTCTCTGAGCGCCTCGCTTCGATGCGCCGCGTGGCCGAAGACGCCCGCCGCGCCAAAGAGCAGTTTGTCGCCAACGTCAGCCACGAGCTGCGCACCCCCCTCAACATGATCGTTGGCTTTAGCGACATGATCGCCCGCGCACCCCATATCTATGGCGCCGACCTGCCCGAGCAGCTCCTGGCCGATATCGAGGTCATCCTCAGCTCGAGCAAGCACCTCTCGAGCCTGGTCGACGACGTGCTAGACCTCAGCCAGGTCGACAGTGGCCGCATGGCCCTCAGCAAAGAGTGGGCCGATCTGGCCGAGATCGCCCATGCCGCCGCCCTGGCCGTCACGCCGCTGTTCGAGCACAAGGGCCTGCGGCTCGACGTGCGCCTGCCTGCCGATCTGCCGATGATCTACTGCGACCCGGTGCGCGTGCGCCAGGTGATGCTCAACCTGCTCAGCAACGCCGGCCGCTTTACCGAGCAGGGTGGCGCCACCATGACCATCGCCATCGAGGGGCGCGAGGTGCACGTCACCGTCGTCGATACGGGCCCCGGCATCGCCCCCGAGAGCCAGGCGCTGATTTTCGAGCCCTTTTCACAGGCCGATGGCTCCATTCGGCGGCGCTATGGCGGCTCGGGCCTGGGCCTGGCCATCAGCCATCGCTTTGTCGAGCTGCACAACGGCCGCATGTGGTTCGAATCGGCTCAGGGGCAGGGCAGCACCTTTCACTTTACGCTGCCCGTGGCCGAGCCAGCGCCGCTGGATGAGGCCGGCCCGCGCCGCTGGTTCGCCACCGACGCCGAGTATGCCCGCCAGCCGCGCCCCTTTAGGGCGCCACGGCCCCTCGTTACGCCGCGCTTTGTGGTGGTAGAGCAGGGCGATACGCTGCAGCGGCTGCTCAGCCGCTATGAAGAGGGTGTCGAGATCGTGGCCGTGCGCACCCTCGAAGAGGCCATCGCCGAGATCGGCCGCCTGCCGGCGCACGCCCTCGTGCTCAACGACCGCCGCTTTGAGCATGCCTCGTTGCCCGCGCAAGACCTCATGGCCCTGGCCTATGGCACGCCCGTGGTGGCCTGCTGGGTGCCCGGCCAAACCGAGGCAGCCGACCGGCTCGGCCTGGTGCGCTACCTGCTCAAGCCCGTCAGCCGCGAGGCGTTGCTGGCTGCCCTCGAGGCCCTGCCCAGGCCCGTGCGCACCGTGCTGGTGGTCGACGATGAGCCCGAGGCGCTGCAGCTCTTTGCGCGCATGCTCACCTCAGCCGAGCGGGGCTATCGCGTCTTGCGCGCCCCCGACGGCCGGCGCGCCCTGACCCTGTTGCGCCAACGCCGCCCCGACGCCATGCTGCTCGACCTGGTGATGCCCGGTATGGACGGCTATAGCCTGCTGCGTGCCAAAAGTCTCGACGAGACCATCCGCCACATCCCCACCATCGCCATCTCAGCGCAAGACCCCTCTGCCGGCCCCATCGCCAGCGGGGCGCTCACCATCTCACGCAGCGGCGGCCTGCAGGTGCAAGACTTGCTCAGCGCGATCAGGTTGACGGCCCAGACGCTGGCCCCGCCCGATCGCCTCGACGTGGCCCCAGATCAGGCTCGCCCGGAGACAACTGATCCAGCGCCGCAAGAAACGCCTCGCGGGTAAACGGCTTGCGCAGATAGCCACTGGCCCCGAGCGAGAGCGCCAGCTCCTGCTCGTAGAGGATGGTGCAGATGATCACGGGGACGTGCTGTGTCAGCGGGTGCTGGCGAAGGCGGCCCAGAGCCTCCCAGCCGTCCATGTCGGGCATCATCACGTCGAGCACGATCAGCTTTGGCGCCACGTCGGGCGCCAGTGCCAGCGCCTCGGGCAACGTCTGGCAGCCCACCACGCGGTAGCGCGTGCCTGAGGCGTAGCGGCGCAGCAGGTCGAGCGTGGCAGGGTTGTCATCGATCACCAGCACCGGCGCCTGAACCACCGCCGGCAGCCGCACCCGCGCGCCAAAGGCCGCGCCTGCCTCGTCGACCTCCACCTCGCCGCCACAGGCCTGCACCAGATCGCGCCACACCTGCAGGCCGCCGTTGTGCGGCGCCGCCGTCGGTGCGCCCTCAGGCGGTTGGCCAGGTGTGCAGCGCACCGCCAGCCAGGCCGTGGCCCCCTCGACGCCGGCGCTCAAGCGCACCGTGCCCCCTGGAGCCCTGCGGATGGCCGCGCTCAACAGTCCGACCAGAATCTGCCGCAGCGCCACCTGATGTACGGCCAGCGGCGTCAGCCGGCCGGCCCCTGGCTCCAGACGCAATGTCACCCCGTGTTGCGCGGCCAGCGGCCTCACCAGCTGCCGCACACCCTGCAGAGCCAGTCCCAGGTCTACCCGCTGGGCGCCCTCGCTGGCGCCCAGCCAGGCCACCTCTTGATCGAGCGAGATGGTGGCGTCATAGCCTCCGCCGGTGCCTGGCACCTCGCGCTCGCGCAGTGGCAGGCGCGCTGCCAGCTCTTGCAGGGCGTCGTGCTCGATGCGCGACAGGTGCCGCACGCTCAGCCCCAGCTGATCGCTCACCTCAACCTGCGTGGCGCGTTGTACATAGCGGTAGAGCAGCACCTCGTACACCCGCCACAACTGGGTGTCGGCCGGCGTATCAGAGCGCGGGCGCAGCTCTTGCACCGCGGCGATCAGCGCTTGCCGCAGCGCCGCCGCGGCGTCGTCTGCATCGCTCAGCCCTAACGCCGCGATGAGCGGGCTCTGGCGCAGCGCCGACGGGTCATACAGGTTGCGCAGAGCGCTGCGTAACAGCCCCGCCAACGGCTCGTTGGGCGTGTCCTGTCCGGTTGAGGTCATGGTCGTGTCCATCTTGTGGCGTGCATGGCGTAGGCAACTGGTTACAATCATAGTGTAGCGTGGCGCCGTAGCCAACTTGCTGCTGGTCCATGCCTGTCGGCTGCCGAATCCGTGCCAACGAAGGGCACCACCCAAAGGAGAAACGATGGCGTTCACCCTATCACGACCGCGCAGCGCGCCGCTCACGCGCACCGACCGTCGCGAGATGACCGTCGGGCTGATCCTCGTGTCTCCCTGGCTGCTTGGCTTTATCCTGTGGACCGTCTACCCCCTGGCGGCCTCGATCTACTACTCTCTCACCCGCTACGACCTGTTGACGCCGCCCGTGTTCATCGGCCTGGGCAACTACCGCGAGGTATTCACGAGCGTCGACGTGGCCCTGGTGGCCAAGAACACCCTCTGGTGGGTGGCCCTCAGCGCGCCGCTGGGCGTGGTCTCGGCCTTTTTGATGGCCAGCCTGCTCAACACACGCATCATGGGGCGCTCGGTCTTTCGCGCCATCTTTTTCTTTCCATCCATCGTGCCCGCCGTGGTCACTGCCATGGTGTGGCAGTTCTTGCTCAATGCCCAGTATGGCGCTATCAACGCTACCCTGAGCGCCCTGGGCCTCTCGACCATCCCGTTTCTGTCGAGCCCTACCGTGGTCAAGCCCACGCTGGTGCTGATCCACATGTGGGCCCAGGGCAGCGCCATGGTCATCTTCTTGGCCACGCTGCAAGACGTGCCCAAGTCGCTCTATGACGCTGCCATGATCGATGGCGCCAACGCCTTTCGCCGCTTCTGGCACGTCACCGTGCCCATGTGCAGCCCGGTGGTGCTGTTCAACCTGGTGATGGGCTTTATCGCCGGCTTTCAGTATTTCACCATGCCCTGGCTGCTCACGCAGGGCGGCCCCAACCGCGCCACCGAATTCTATGCCCTCTATCTCTACCGCAACGCCTTTTTGTTCTTGCGCATGGGCAAGGCCGCCGCGCTGGCGTGGCTGCTCTTTATCGTCGTCGTCACCTTTACCGTCATCCTGTTCAGAACCTCGGGCCGCTGGGTCTATTACAGCGGCGAGGCCGACTGACAGCGCTATACCTCGAGAGGAGAGGAAGTCTAGCGATGAATGCAACTGCCAAGGCGAGCATGGGCCTCAAGCGTCGCGCCTCTGACGATGGCTACTGGAGGCGGTTGGGCCCAGTGGGCTGGCTGTTTGAGGTCCTCAAGTACGCGCTGCTGCTGGTGCTGGCCGTCAGCTACATGCTGCCCTTTTACTGGATGTTCACCTCGGCGCTCAAAGACGACCCGCAGGTATTCACCGTGCCGCCCCGCTGGATACCCAGCCCGGCGCACTGGAACCATTTCTACGACGCCTGGGTCAGCCAGGATTTCAACCTCTACTTTGTCAACACGGTGGTCAAGTATGCCGTGCCCGTCACCATCGGCGCGGTGGTGTCTTGCGCCATCGTAGCGTACGGCTTTGCGCGGCCGCGCTGGCCCGGCCGCAACCTGCTTTTTGCCCTGTGCCTGGCCACCATGATGGTGCCCGGCCAGGTGACAATGGTGCCGCTCTTTATCACCTTCCGCAAGCTGGGGTGGGTGGGCACCTATCTGCCCCTGATCGTGCCGGCCTTTTTCGGCGATGCCTACTTTATCTTTTTGCTGCGGCAGTTCTTTCGCACCATTCCGGCCGAGTTGTCTGACGCCGCACGCATCGATGGCGCCAGCGAGTGGGTCATCCTCAGCCGCATCATCTTGCCGCTGGCCAAGCCGGCCCTCACCGTGGTGGCCCTGTTCCGCTTTATGAACGCCTGGAACGACTATTTCGGGCCGCTGATCTATGTCAACAAAAAGGCCCAGTGGCCCATGGCGTTGGCCATCGAGAACATGCGCGGCCGCCTGTATGAGGTGGGCACCAAGCCGCTGCACTATCCCTACCTCATGGCCGTAAGCGCCATGGCTGCGCTGCCCATTCTGATCGCCTTCTTTTTCGCGCAGCGCACCTTTATCGAGGGCATCACCCTCACGGGCATCAAGGGGTAGCCCCATGCCCTGCAACCCGCAACGCATACCGGTGCTGAAAGGAGGCAACCAGCATGACCGTTGCCCGAGGCCCCTGCAGGGCCAGGGCCCGACAACGTAACGCCTACTCACCCACAGATTCGTCGCTGAGCTAGTATCGGGAGGAAGAGATCATGTCTGTGCTCAACAAACTGTCCCGTCGCGCCTTTTTGGCCGCCACCGGCACGCTGGCCGCTGCCGGCGCCCTGGCCGCCTGTGCGCCCAAGGCCACGCCCGCGCCTGCCGCACCGGCTGAACAGCCGGCGGCCGAGCAGCCCAAGCCTGCCGAGCAGCCCGCTGCACCGGCCGGCGAGGGCGTCAACTTTTCGTACTGGGTGGGCTGGCCCAACCATGGCGACATCTTTGGTGGCTTTATGGAGACCGAAGAGTTCAAGACCATGCTGGGCAACAACACCATCGACTTTCAAGATGGCATCAAGTCCGATGTGCTCTTGAGCAACATCGCCGCTGGCACGCCGCCTTCTGCCTGGTGCGGCTCGACCTACGTGGCCATCATGGCGCGCGGCGTGGCCATGCCCATCAGCGATCTGGTCGAGACCAGCGAGCTGATCAACCCCGAGGATTTCATCCCCTCGGCCTGGGAGCGCTGCTCGTACCAGGGTGTGCAGTATGGCGTGCCCGCCAACGAGTGCTTTCTCGAGTTCGGCCTCAACTATAACAGCAATCTGGTGGGCGAGGCCGGCCTCGACCCCGACAGCCCGCCAGCCACCTGGGACGAGCTGCTCGAGTGGCACCGCACCCTCACCAAGTTCGACGCCTCGGGCAACCTGCAGCAGATCGGCATCGACCCCTACGACGCCGTGGCCGGTGGTTTCAGCTTTTCCATCGGCTTTATGATGGGCGCTTCCTTTGGCGTCAAGGGCTTTGACAACGACACCCGCACCTTTAACCTCAACGCCCCCGAGATCGCCGAGGGCCTCGAAAAGCTGGGCGAGTTCGTCAAGATCATCGGCCCCGACAACCTGGTGGGTATGCGCTCGGTCGAGGGGCAGGGCACCTGGGGCGGCGCCTACAGCGCCGGCGTCCAGGCCATGATCATCGAGGGCTACTGGCACCCCGGCGAGACCGCCAAGGACAAGCCCGAGGTGAGCGAGTTCAACCGCGCTTCGTGGCTGCCCGTGCCAGAGTCGCGCCGCGGCCAGCAGGTGCAGTGCGCCAGCGGCCACATGGTGGTGCTCTTCAAAGAGGGCGAGAACGCCGACGTGGCCTTTATGGTGCCCGAATACCTGCAGACCAAGGCCGCGCTAGACGTGCTGTTCAACACCAACGGCTGGCTGCCTTCGCGCCCCGGCTACCTCGAGACGGTCGATCCGTCGGTATACCCTGGGCTCGACTTTTACTTCCGTTCGTACGAAGAGGCGAACGACTGGCACATCCCGCCCAAATGCGAGATCGAGTCGTTCGTCAGCACAAAGTATCAGGAGCTGCGCGAGAACGTCTTCCGCGGCAGCATGACGGGCGCCGAAGCCGCCGATGCGTGGCAAAAGGCCGCCGAAGAGGAATGGGTCAACGCTGGCTGGGCCTGATGCCCGGCCGCCACTGAATGCAAGGCCGCAGCCTGTCCGTCGGGCTGCGGCCTTGGCACTAGAGGCCGCCCCGCCACCAGCGCGGGTGCCTTATAAAGGAGGTCAACATGAAGGACAATAGGGTCGGCGTCGGCATCGTCGGCGCAGGGTCCATCGGCATCCGCGGTGCGCTCAACCATCTGGTGCTGCCCGACGCGCAAGAACGCGTGCGCATCGCCGCCATCTGCGACCCGGTGATCGGACGCGCCGAGGCGGCCGCTGAAAAGTACGGCGCCAGCGCCGGCTACCTCACCTACGAAGAGCTACTGGCCGACGACGGCGTCGACGTGGTGACCCTTTGCTCGCCCATCGGCCTGCACCATGATCAGGGTATGGCCGCCATCGCGGCGGGCAAGCACGTGCACTTTAACAAGACCATGTGCACCACCCTCGACGAAGCGAACGACCTCATCGACGCCGCCCAGGCGCGCGGCGTCAAACTGGTGGCCTCGCCCGGCGTGATGGCGCACCCCCATGCCCAGCGCATGCGCCGCGCCGTGCTCGAAGAGCGCCTGGGCCAGCTCATCTGGGCCATGGCCGGCTCTTCGGGCGTGGCCGCCTACCACCTCAACGAGAAACTCCGCCAGGGCGATGACATCCTCAGTAACATCGATCCGTCCTGGTACTATAAGCGGCCCGGCGGCGGCCCCCTGTTCGATTCGACCGTCTATTCCATGCACTATCTCACCGGCATCGTTGGCCCCGCCAAGGCAGTCACCGCCATGAGCGGCCTGGCCATCCCCGTGCGCGAGTTCCGCGGGCGGCAGATCGAGTGCGAGATGGACGACAACACCTTTATGCTGCTCGATTTCGGCCAGGCCTTTTATGCCGTTGGCTTTGGCACCCCTCATGGTGTGCTGCAGCGTGGCGCCGAACCCTACATCTATGGCACGCAGGGCGCCATTCTACAGGCCGCCCTGGGCGAGCAGAGCCTGCGCCGCGATGACGATGTCGCGCCCTTTGTCACGCCCGAACACCGCGCCCTGGGCGAGTCGCACGTCTATTCAGACCTGATGCAGCTGGTCGACTGGGCCTCGGGCGGCCCGCGCCCCTTTGGCACCGCCGAGCACGCCCGCCACGTCATCGAGATCTTTGACGCCGCCTACCGCTCGTCTGCCAGCGGCCAGACGCAGACGCTGCAGTCGACCTTTGAGCCCGTGCCCCTCGAGCGGCTGGCCGCGCTCGACTAGAGCCCACACCCAACGTTTGGAGGCGAGATGAACACCCTCTCGATCATGTCCTTTAGCTTTTACCAGCAGGTGATGGCCGGCACCATCGACCTCTTTGGCTACCTGGAGACGGTGCGGCATCGCTACGGACTGTGCACCGCCGACATCTGGAACCGCATGCTGGTGCCAGACCCGCGCGGCGACATCTGGGCCCGCATCCTCACCGAGCCTGACGAGGCCTACCTCGCCAAGGTGCGCCAGGCCCTGGCCGAGCGCGGCATGACCATCGCCAACATTGCCGTCGATGGCGCCAACCTGTGGGATGACGACCCCGCCGTGCGCGCTGCCAACCGCGAGGCGGCCCTGCTGCACCTCAAGGTGGCCGCCATGCTGGGCGCGCCCACCGTGCGCATCGACACGGGGGGCACCCGCGGCAGCCTCGAGTGGACCGCCGAGCAGTTCGACTGGATCGTCGGCCTCTATCGCGAATATTGCGCCATCGCGGCCGACCTGGGCCTGCGCGTCGGCCCCGAGAACCATACCGACGCCGCCACCGTGCCCGCCAACATGGTGCGCCTGTGCCAGGCCGTCGATCACCCCGCCTTTGGCGTGCTGTTGCACTTGCGCCGCTGGAAGGGCGAGCAGGCCGACCAGGGCGATGCCCTCATGGCCCCTTATGCCATGCACACCCACGTCACCAAGGCGATTCGCCTGGGCGAGGTGGCCACGGCCATGACCGATCTGCATAGCCTGGGCTATAACGGCTGCTGGAGCGTCGAGCTGCCCACACAGCGCCCCACCGAGCTGGGCGTTTGGGTAGCCCTGATGCGCGACACCCTGGCCTGCTGGCAGGCCGAGGCCTAGCCACCAGAGAGGAGGCCGATATGAAGTTCACCGATGGCTATTGGGGCGTGCGCGCCGATGTGACGGCGCACTATCCCGCTCACGTGCACGAGGTGCGCCTGGGCGAGCGCGAGCTCATGTTCTATGGGCCCACAGTGCCCTTTGTGACGCGCTTTGACACCGTCAACACTCCTGTGGTGACGGTGCAGCTCTCATCGCCTATGGAGAATGTGGTGCGCGTCAGGCTCTACCACTTTAAGGGCGGTGTGCCGCGTACCCCCGCCTTTGAGGTGCACGCCAGCGCCGAGCACCCCGTCTCCGTGGCCGAGGATGACGACGCAGCCACCCTCACCACCGGTCGCCTCACCGCCCGCGTGGTCAAGCAGGGCGGCTGGCGCCTCGAGTTCCTCGATGGCGACCGTGAGATCACCCACTCGGGCAAGAACGCCATGGGCGTGGTCGATGCCCCCGAGGGCCGCTACATCCACGAGCAGCTCGCCCTGGCCGTGGGCGAGTGCATCTATGGGCTGGGCGAGCGCTTTACGCCCTTTGTCAAGAACGGCCAGGTGGTCGATCTCTGGCACGAGGACGGCGGCACCAGCTCTGAGCAAGCCTACAAGAACGTGCCCTTTTACCTGAGCAACCGCGGCTATGGCGTGTTTGTGGCCCACCCCGAACGCGTCTCGTACGAGGTCGCCTCTGAAAAGGTCGAGCGCGTCCAGTTCAGCGTGCCCGGCGAGGTGCTCGAGTATTACATCATCTACGGCCCCGACCCCAAAGACGTCGTCTCGCGCTACACCGCCCTCACGGGGCGGCCCGCGCTGCCGCCGGCCTGGTCGTTTGGCCTGTGGCTGACCACCTCGTTCACCACCGACTATGACGAAGACACCGTCAACAGCTTTGTGCAGGGCATGGCCGACCGCGACATCCCCCTGCACGTCTTTCACTTTGACTGCTTTTGGATGAAGGAATACCACTGGGTCGACTTTACCTGGGACGACCGCATGTTCCCCGACCCTGCCGCCATGCTGCAGCGCCTCAAGGCCCGTGGCCTGCGCATCTGTGTCTGGCTCAACCCCTACATCGCTCAGCTCTCGACGCTGTTCGACGAGGGCATGGCCGGCGGCTATCTCGTCAAGCGGCCCAATGGTGACGTGTGGCAGTGGAACAAGTGGCAGGCCGGCATGGGCCTGGTTGACTTTACCAACCCCGCCGCCTGCGAGTGGTATGCCAGCAAGCTGCGCGCCCTGATCGACATGGGCGTCGACTGCTTCAAAACCGACTTTGGCGAGCGCATCCCCACCGAGGTGGTGTGGCACGACGGCTCTGACCCGCAGCGCATGCACAACTACTATACGCTGCTCTATAACCGCGTCGTCTTCCAGACCCTCGAGGAAAAGCTCGGCCGCGGCAATGCGGCGGTGTTTGCACGCTCGGCCACCACCGGAGGCCAGCAGTACCCCGTGCACTGGGGCGGCGATTCGACCGCCACCTTCCCGTCGATGGCCGAGAGCCTGCGCGGCGGCCTCTCGCTCTCGCTCTGCGGCTTTGGCTTTTGGAGCCACGACATGGGCGGTTTTGAGCAGACCGCCTCGGCCGACGTCTACAAGCGCTGGTGCGCCTTTGGCCTGCTCTCGTCGCACAGCCGCCTGCATGGCTCAACCTCTTATCGCGTGCCCTGGCTGTTCGATGACGAGGCGGTCGACGTGCTGCGGCACTTTACGCGCCTCAAGTGCCGCCTGATGCCCTATCTCTATCAGGTCGGCGTCGAGGCCCACACCACCGGCGTGCCCAGCATGCGCGCCATGGTGCTCGAGTTCTGTGGCGACCCCGCCGTTGACGCCCTCGACCGGCAGTATATGCTGGGGCCTGCGCTGTTGGTGGCGCCCGTGTTCACCGCCGACGGCTCGGTCGACGTCTATCTGCCGGCCGGCCGCTGGACGCACCTGCTTACCGGCGAGGTGGCCGAGGGCGGCCGCTGGCAGCGCGAGCAGCACGGCTACATGAGCTTGCCGCTCTATGTGCGCCCCAACACACTGTTGGCCCTGGGCGCCAACGACCAGCAGCCCGACTATGCCTATGCCGACGGCGTGACGCTGCACCTGTTCGAGCTAGGCGAGGGCGCCACCGCCCAGGCCATCGTGCCTGCGCTCGACGGCTCGCCGGCGTTGACGGTGCAGGCAACGCGCAGCGGCGGGCAGATCACCCTGCGCGCCAGTGGCAATACGGCCAGCTGGAGCGTGCTGCTGCGCGGCATCGCTGCGGTGCGCGCGGTGCAGGGTGGGGCGGCCAGTAGCGATCCGCTGGGCACGCTCATCAGCGCGGCGCCCAACGCCGGCGAGGTGCGCATCGCGCTCTAGCCAGCGCCCCGCAACAGGCTGGGCCGTGCTGTTCCTTCGTATGTCAGGCGCCCGCAGAATGCGTTCTGCGGGCGCCTGCACGATTGCGCGCCGCGGGTGCGAAGATCGTATCTAGAGCACCATAAATGTGCTACAATAGTCGCGAGCCACTCCGGCTCGCCCGGCAGGCCGCCCCCTCTGGCGTCCTCCTGGCTGAGTGATGCTTCACTTGGGGGGAGGTGCGTCATGCAGATTCGCAGGTTGGTCGTCTTTGCGCTGCTCGTCTCGCTGTTGGTGGCGGCCCTGGCGCCTGTGCTGGCGCTGGCCGCGCCGCCCGAGCCCGCACCCGCGGGAGCGTACGTCAGCGGGCGCCTGCTGGTGGGCTTTAGGCCCGGCGCCACTGCAGCGCAGCGCGCGGCGGCCCACAGCGCCGCTGCCGCTCGGGTGGTGGGGGCCATCGAGCCCCTCGGCGTCGACATCGTCGCGGTGCCCGCAGGCCGCGAGGCTGCCCTCATGCGCACCTATGCCCTGCGCCCGCAGGTCAGCTATGCCGAGCTCGACTATATCTACCAGGCCGTCGAGCTGCCCACCGATCCCGCTTTCGGCAAGCAGTGGGGCCTGCACAACACCGGCCAGGTTTACAACCCGGACTATAGCGTTGGCACGCCCGACGCCGACGTGGACGCCCCCGAGGCCTGGGACGCCGTCCAGGGCAATGGCGTGTACGTGGCCATCCTCGACACCGGCATCGACCAGGATCACCCCGAGTTGGCCAGCAAGATCGTGGCCAACAAGAACATGACCGACAGCGCCTCGGTCGACGACATGTACGGCCATGGCACCCATGTGGCCGGCATCGTGGCCGCCACAGCCAACAACGGGCTGGGCGGCAGCGGCGTCGCGCCGCAGGCCAGCCTCATGAACGTCAAGGTGCTCAGCGACTCTGGTTCGGGCGCCACCACCTGGATCGCCAACGGCATGATCTGGGCGGCCGACAACGGCGCGCAGGTCATCAACATGAGCCTGGGCAGCACGCTGCCCTCGACCACCCTGCAGAACGCCGTCAACTATGCCTGGGGCAAGGGCGTGGTGGTGGTGGCCGCGGCCGGCAACAACGGCCGCAACATACGCTTCTACCCCGCCTACTATGGCAACTGCCTCGCCGTGGCCGCCACCGACGCCAAGGATGCGCGCGCCAGCTTTTCTAACTATGGCACCTGGGTCGACATCGCCGCGCCCGGCAGCATCATCTACTCGACGCTGCCCAACCATCCCGCCGAGATGGGCGCCAGCCTCAGCTATGGCTGGGCCAGTGGCACCTCGATGGCCACGCCCTTTGTGGCCGGCGCCGCCGCCCTGGTCTGGTCGAGCCCCTACGGCACCAGCGCAACGGCCGTGCGCGCGCGCCTGCAGTCGACCGCCGATGCCATCGCGGGCACCGGCACCTACTGGATGAACGGGCGCCTGAACGCCGGCTCGGCCGTGGCCGCGAGCGTGCCACCGACGCCCACGCCGGTGGTGCCCACACCGACACCTGTGGTGCCCACACCGACACCCGTGGTGCCCACACCGACACCCGTGGTGCCCACACCGACACCCGTGGTGCCCACACCGACGCCCGTGGTGCCCACACCGACGCCC
>Ga0123328_1002543_pt1 | contig 16390 bp, 11 predicted proteins | sample BioC12SIPDNA_2_FD_89702 | JGI IMG/M metagenome (GOLD analysis project Ga0123328, IMG submission 89702) | Anaerobic biogas reactor microbial communites from Washington, USA - Biogas_R1_A C12 SIP DNA | ecosystem: Engineered > Bioreactor > Anaerobic > Unclassified | place: Washington, USA...
ATCCGGTGCGGAAGGAGGACCTCGCCCCGAGCATCGCCGGGGTGCGCGCCATGATCGGCCCGACCACGGAGATCGACCTGTTCGGGATCGCACAGCCACAGGACACCACCGCGTGGCGCTCGGTCACCGTCGGCCCAGGTTGGCAGTGCCCGGCCTCGGATGAGGTGGATCTGGATAATCCGACTGTCGCCGCGGAGTGCCTGAGCAGTCAGCGGCATGACTGGGTGTCGGCCCCGTCGCCGGCGGCCCTGTCCGGTGTGATCATCGCCGGTCCTGAGATCCTCGAGCTGTTCGACCTCGGCGAGGCCACCCGGGCCGCGGCGGCCGACGCGCTTGCCGGCGAGGCGGTCCTCAGCAGCTCCGCGGCGCCGCCGTCGATCACCGCCGGCGGTGAGGCGGAGGTATGGATCAGCGACGGCGAGTTCGAGGGCCGGCCGGTGACCATGCGGGTCCACCCGATCCTGCCGGAGCTGTTCCCGCTCCATGTCCTCAGCCGCCCCGCCGCGGCCCGCCTGGGCATCGAGCCGGACTACCTCGGCACCGCGCTCCTGCCTGACGAGCCGGTCTCCCCCGCCACCCGGCACACGGTCACCGAGATGGTCACCGACGCCAGCCTCGGCCTCCACGTCGGTTTCTCCCGTCAGGCACCGGCCTCTCCCCGGTGGGTTCCGGGTATCCTCGCCCTCGGCGTCATCGTCGTGGTCACCCTCATCCTGGCTCTGTCCACCCAGACCACGCGCCGGTACTTCGCGCTTATCGACGCCGTCGGCTCCTCACCGTCGCTTCCCTCCCGCACCACCGCCATGTTCGCGGGACTGCTCGCATTCGTGGGTGCCGGGGTGGGCACCCTCACCGCCTACCTGTTCACCTGGGCGACGGCCTCCCGCACGACCACCGACGTCAACGGACGGGTCCTGGAGACCGGTGCGGTCGGCTTCCTCCACGTCGACTGGTGGCTGGTCCTCCTCCTGCTCGTGGGGACCCCGGTCCTGGCGGCGAAGGTCGGTTCACTTTTCCACCGTCGACACCGGGAGGTGGAGTACCGGGAGACCCGAGCGGGGGTACCCCAGAAATCTATTTTCATCCCTCCAGTCACACCAGTAACATGCCCGTGGCCTGCACTTATGCGTGATCCCTGATTGAAATAGCCCGCCCACCTGCACTTTCTCGCGTTGCCTCGAGCCCTAGTCCCCGGTACTTTTGACTCGATCCCGAACACGAGAAGGTAGACACATGCAGAAGCACACCGGAGGCAAGGCACTTCTTGCAACCGTCGTCCTCGCCACCGGTTTCTCCTCCGCCGTGGCAGCCCCCGCCGCCAGCGCCCAGGAAGCCTCTTTCCAGGTCACCGACGAGGGTGTGTCCGGCATTGAGGCCGATGACATCCTCACCATCCTCACCGCCGTCACCCGACTCGCCGACACCGTCAACCAGTCCCAGGCGACCGCCACCACCGACCCCGCCGCGGTCAGTGGCGGCAGCTCCGAGGCCGATGTCATCCTCGACCCGCTCATGCTGCTGCTGGAGAGCTCCTCCATCCAGTCCGCGGACGTCGAGAGCCTCGAGGAGCTGGAGAGCCTCACGGATCTCGAGGACCTCATCTCCGTGACCACCATGCGTCCCGAGCGTGGCCAGACCGCCGACGGCCGCACCGTCGTGTTCCCCACCTCCGGCCGCTTCACCTCCGGTTACGGCGCCCGCTGGGGTGCCACGCACGAGGGCATCGACATCGCCAACCCGATCGGCACCCCCGTCCTCGCGGTCATGGACGGCGAGGTCATCAGCGCCGGCAACGCCAGCGGCTTCGGCAAGTGGGTCCGCGTGCGTCACGACGACGGCGCCATCTCCGTCTACGGCCACGTCGCCACCATCGACGTCACCGTCGGCGAGCGCGTCACCGCCGGACAGCGCATCGCCGGCATGGGCAACGAGGGCCGCTCCACCGGCCCGCACCTGCACTTCGAGATCCGCCCCGACGGCAACCGTCCCGTCGACCCCGTCGACTGGTTCGCCGAGCAGGGCATCGACGTGCGCTAGCTACAGCTTCTCCATCGGCACCCCGCCGATGAGCATGAGACGGACCTTTCCCGAGGACCCGAAGTCGATGGTCACCGTCGCCCGGGCACCCGAGCCGTCGGAGGCGATGACCGTCCCCAGCCCGTACTTGTCGTGGTTGACTCGGTCCCCCACGGCCAGCTGCAGGTTCGTGTTGTTGCGGGACTTCGGCGCGGTGGGCAGGGTCTTCTTCTTCGGGATCGACCGGGGCTGCTGACCCCAGGTGTCCCCCCACGAACCGCCGCCGCCCCAGGAGTCCGCGAAGGAGTGCTCCGGTTCCTCCCGACGCCAGTCGATCAGCTCGTCCGGGATCTCCCCGAGGAACCGGCTCGGCGGGTTGGTCACCGCGTTACCCCACGAGGACCGCAGCATCGCCCGGGTGACATAGAGCTGCTCCCGGGCACGGGTGATGCCCACGTACGCCAGCCGCCGCTCCTCCGCGAGCTCCTTCGGGTCACCCAGCGCACGCAGATGGGGGAACTGACCGTCTTCCCAGCCGGTGAGGAACACCACCGGGAACTCCAGGCCCTTCGCCGTGTGCAGCGTCATGAGTGTGACCACGCCCTGCTCGTTGTCCGGGATCTGATCGGCGTCCGCCACCAGGGACACCTTCTCCAGAAACGCCTGCAGCGAGCCTGGCAGGGCCTCCCCCTCCTCCGGTTCGAACTCCCCGCCGTCCATCTCCGCGTAGGCGATCTGGTTCGCCGCCTCCGAGGAGAACTCGCGGGCCACCGACACCAGCTCGTTCAGGTTGTCCAGGCGGGCACCGTCCTGCGGGTCATTGCTCGCCTCCAGCTCCGCGCGGTAACCGGTGACGTCGAGGATCCGGCTGATGAGCTCACCCAGGTCTGGCATCCCCGTCGCCTCGTTGACCATGGTCGGCATCCCCGCCCGCAGCGTGTCCATGATTTCGTTGAACTTGATCACCGCATTGCGCCCCCGCGCGCCGAGGAGGGAGACCTTGTCCTCCGCGGCGTCGACAAGCGCCTTACCGAAGCTGACCCCGAGATTCTCCGCGTGCAGGGCGATGAAACCCTGCGCCTTGTCGCCGATGCCACGCCGCGGCGTGTTGATGATCCGGCGCAGGCTCACCGTGTCATCCGGATTGTCCAGCACCCGCAGGTAGGCGACGATGTCCCGGATCTCCCGGCGCTCGTAGAACCGGGTGCCCCCGACCACCTTGTAGGGGATGCCCGCCCGGATGAAGATGTCCTCCACCGCTCGCGAGGCGTTGTTCGTCCGGTACATCACCGCGATCTCCGAGTACGACCGGCCCCGGTCCACCGCGGCATCGATCTCACCGGCGATGAAACGGGCCTCATCGTGCTCGTTGTCCGAGACATAGCCGACGATCTCCTGCCCCTGCCCCAGCGCCGTCCACAGCTTCTTCTCCCGCCGGCCGTCATTGCGCGAGATCACCGCATTCGCCGCATTGAGAATCGTCTGCGTCGACCGGTAGTTCTGCTCCAGCAGGATCGTCCGCGCCTGCGGATAATCGCGCTCGAACTCCTCGATGTTGCGGATCGTCGCCCCACGGAACGCGTAGATCGACTGATCCGAATCACCCACCACGCACAACTCCGGCGCATCCGGCCCGTCGCCGACCAGCGTGGAGATGAGCTTGTACTGCGCATGGTTGGTGTCCTGGTACTCGTCAATGAGCACATGGCGGAACCGGCGCCGGTAGTAGTCGGTCACCTGGGGATGATCGGTGAAGATCCGCACCACCTCACCGATGAGATCGTCGAAGTCCACCGCGTTCGCCGCACGCAGGCGCCGCTGATAGTCCGCGTACACCTCCCCCACCGTCATCTCGAAGGGATTCCGCGTCGCCGCCGCCTCCGCGGCAGCCGCGTCCGGGTCAATGAGCTCGTTCTTGAGATTCGAGATCGCGTTCGCCAGCACCCGGGCCGTGAACTTCTTCATGTCCAGACCCTGATCCTTCGCGATCATGCTCAGCAGCCGCCGCGAGTCATCCGAGTCGTAGATGGTGAAGTTCGTGTTCAGCCCCGGCACCAGCTGTGCCTGCTGCCGCAGAATCCGCACACACACCGAGTGGAACGTGGCCACCCACATCCGCTCCGCCACCGGACCCACCAGCGACGACACCCGCTCCTTCATCTCCGCCGCCGCCTTGTTGGTGAACGTGATCGCCAGGATCTGCCACGGCGCCACCCCCCGATGGCTCATCAGGTACGCGATCCGGCGGGTGAGCACCGCCGTCTTACCCGAACCGGCGCCGGCGACGATGAGCAGCGGCGATCCCGCATGCTCCACGGCGGCACGCTGCTGCTCGTTGAGGCCGAGCGTGAGATCGGCGGACTGGGACGACTGGGGCGACGATTGGGCGGCGGGAGAAAACGGCGAATTCATGATGCCTAACAACCTACTAGTACGACCCGACACGACCCCCGTGGCACAATGTTGACCATGACAGACGCTGCTGAGAACCAGTTTGAGATCCGCATGCCCTCGGGCACCGACGACCCGTTGTCCGACGCGGAGATCCAGCAGTACCGGCAGGAGATCGACCGGCTCGACCGCGTCATCCTCGACGCCGTCCAGCGCCGCACGCAGGTGTCCAAGGCCATCGGCAAGACCCGCATGGGATCCGGCGGGACCCGCCTGGTCCACACCCGCGAGGTGGCGATCATCAACCAGTTCCGCGAGGAACTCGGCGACGAGGGCCCCGCACTCGCCAGCATCCTGCTCCGCCTCGGGCGCGGCCGCCTCGGCTGACTTGCGCACGGAGCTGGCCACGCGCTCCCTCGCTTGTCCTCGACCTCGTGGCATGAACCGTTGTGGGGCCGTGGGCGTTGTGGAAGAGGTCGTTGCTTCCCGGGTATTTTCGTTTTCTTCGTTTTGCCCCCATCACCGCTGGTAGCGCTACCAGCGGTGATGAGCCCAATTCGAGAACAACGAAAAAGCGCCGGAAACAGCACCTACCCCGCCAGCTCTACAGCGGCAGCGAGATGAACTTCGGCTCGAGGAACTCGTGGATGCCCTCGAAGCCGCCTTCGCGTCCGAGGCCGGACTCCTTGACGCCGCCGAAGGGGGCGGCCGGATCAGACAGCGCGCCCTTGTTCACGGCGACCATCCCGGCCTCGATCCGCTCCGCCAGGTCGAGGGCGTGGGTGAGGTTCTCGGTGAACAGGTAGGACGCCAGGCCGAAGGGGGTGTTGTTGGCCATGGCGATGGCCTCGTCGTCGGTGTCGAAGGTGCTCACCGCGAGGACGGGGCCGAAGATCTCCTCGGTGAGGATCTCGGAACCCTCGGCGATGTCGGTGAGGACGGTCGCCGGGTAGTAGTAGCCGTCCGGGTGCAGCCCGTCGGGCAGCTCGCCGCCGAGGGGGCGGTTCGCGCCGCGTTCCATGGCGTCGTCGACGAGGCCGCTGACCTTCTCCAGCTGGTCGGCACCGGACAACGGGCCGTAGGTGACTCCGTCCTCGGTGCCGGGGCCGATGCGGAAGGACTTCATCACCTCGGTGGCCTTGGCGACGAACTCGTCCTTGACGGAGGAGTGGACGAGGAAGCGGTTGGCGGCGATGCAGACCTGGCCGGCGCCGCGCATCTTGGCCACGGCGACGGCCTCGGCGGCGACGTCGAGGTCGGCGTCGGCGCAGACGATGTAGGGGGCGTTGCCGCCGAGTTCGAGGGAGACCTTCATGGAGTGTTCGGCGGCTTTGGCGCCGAGCTTCTGGCCCACTTCGGTCGAGCCGGTGAAGGTGAACTTGCGCAGTCGGGCGTCGTCAAGGAGGGCGGAGACGTTGGCGCTGTGGCCGGTGGGCAGGACGGCGAGGACGCCGTCGGGTAGTCCCGATTCCTTGAGCGCCTTGGCCAGGAAGAGCATGGTCAGCGGGGTCTTGGAGGCGGGTTTGATGATCATGGTGCAGCCAGCGGCGAGTGCGGGGGCGATTTTGCGAGCACCCATGGCGAGCGGGAAGTTCCACGGGGTGATGGCCAGGGACGGGCCGACGGGTTGTTCGTGGACGATGATGCGGCCGGCACCGTTGGGGGCGTGGCGGTAGTCGCCGCGGACGCGGACGGCCTCTTCGGCGAACCAGCGGAAGAACTCGGCGCCGTAGGTGACCTCGGCCTCGGAGTCGGGCAGGGCGCGGCCGAGTTCGGCGGACTGGAGGTAGGCCAGTTCCTCGGTGTGGTCGATGAGGTACTCGTAGGTGCGGCGGAGGATCTCGGCGCGTTCGCGGGCGGGGGTGGTGCCCCAGGTGGTCTGGGCGTCGGCGATGACGTCGAGGGCGCGGCGGGCGTCTGCCTCGGAGGCGGAGGCGACGGTGGTGAGGACGGAGCCGTCGGAGGGGTTGATCACCTCGAAGGTGTCGCCGTTGTCGGCGTCGGTGAACTCGCCGCCGATGAACAGGCCGGTGGGGGTGGTGTCGATGAGCTGCTGGAGGTCGGTGGAATTCATACCTCCACCTCTACTCCTTATTTTTCGGCGGAGTCGCCTTTGGTGTCATCAGTGGAGTCGAGGACGATCTCGAACTCGAGGAGTTCGGCGCCGACGGCGACGGGGCGCTGCCCACCGTGTCCACCGTGCGCGACGCGGGCGTCACCGTCGCGCCAGGCCTGGTAGGAGGCCTCGTCTGCCCAGCGGGTGACCACGAAGTACCGGTCGTCGCCGGCGACGGGGCGCAGGAGCTGGAATCCCTCGAATCCGGGGGAGGAGTCGACGGCGTGTTTGCGGGCGGCGAAGCGGGCCTCGAGTTCGGGGCCGGCGCCCTCGGGGACAGTGATGGCGTTGATCTTGACGATGCTCATGCCGCCCATTGTGCCCGGTTCTTCATTACATTCGGTAGAGAATGCTTCGTACGTCCTTCGCACGTCCACTTTCAAGGAGTCAGACATGGCCGACATCACCACCACCGCGGAATGGCGCAACCTGGAGTCCGTCTTCGAGCGCACGCAATCCACCACGCTGCGGGATCTGTTCGCTGCGGATGAGCGGCGCGCGGAGAGGTACACGTTCGATGCCGCGGGTCTGCATGTGGATCTGTCCAAGAATCTGCTGGACGACACCGTCGTGGAGGCCCTCGTCGCCCTGGCCAAGGAGGCGGAGCTCACTGACGCGATCGAGGCGATGTTCCGCGGCGATCACCTCAACAACACCGAGGACCGTGCGGTGCTGCACACGGCGCTGCGGCTGCCGGCCGAGGAGGATCTGGAGGTCGACGGGCAGGACGTGGCCGCGGACGTCCACGAGGTGCTCGGCCGGATGCGGGACTTCGCCTCGGCGCTGCGTTCGGGTAACTGGCAGGGGCACACGGGCCGGACGATCAAGAAGGTGGTCAACATCGGCATCGGCGGTTCGGACCTGGGCCCGAAGATGGCGACCCTGGCGTTGCGGGCCTACGCCACGGCCGGCATCACCGCGGAGTTCGTCTCCAATGTCGATCCGGCGGACATGTCGGCCGTCCTCGACGACCTCGATCCCGAGTCGACGCTGTTCATCATCGCCTCCAAGACCTTCACCACCCAGGAGACCCTGGCCAACGCGCACGCCGCCAAGCGTTGGCTGCTGGACAAGTTCGACGGTGACGAGTCCGCGGTGGCCAGGCACTTCGTCGCGGTGTCGACGAACGCGGAGAAGGTCGCCGAGTTCGGCATCGACACGAAGAACATGTTCGGTTTCTGGGACTGGGTCGGCGGCCGCTACTCCGTCGACTCGGCGATCGGGCTGTCGCTCATGGCGGTCATCGGCCCGATGGACTTCATGCGTTTCCTCGAGGGCTTCCGGGCGATGGACGAGCACTTCCGTTCCAGCCCCTTCGAGAGGAACGTCCCCGTCCTCATGGCGCTGCTGGGGGTCTGGTACTCCAACTTCCACGGCGCCGACACCCACGCGGTGCTCCCCTACTCGCAGGACCTGTCCCGCTTCCCGGCCTACCTGCAGCAGCTGACCATGGAGTCCAACGGCAAGTCCGTGCGCCGGGGTGGCGAGGCCGTCACCTACTCCACCGGTGAGATCTACTGGGGTGAGCCGGGCACCAACGGCCAGCACGCGTTCTACCAGCTCATGCACCAGGGCACCCGCATCGTGCCGGCGGACTTCATCGGTTTCGCCCGCCCGAAGGAGGATCTGCCCACCGCCTCCGGTGAGGGGTCCATGCATGACCTGCTCATGGGCAACCTCTTCGCACAGACGAAGGTGCTGGCCTTCGGTAAGACGGTCGAGGAGATCGTCGCCGAGGGAGTCGCCGAGGACCTGGCGGTGCACAAGGTCATGCCGGGCAACCGCCCGACGACGACGATCCTCGCGGAGGAGCTGACCCCGGCTGTGCTCGGTGCGCTCATCGCCCTCTACGAGCACATCACCTTCGTCCAGGGTGTGATCTGGGACATCAACTCCTTCGACCAGTGGGGCGTGGAGCTGGGCAAGGCCCAGGCCAACCAGCTGGCCGCGGCGGTGTCCGGCGAGGAGAAGGCCGATTCCGGCGACTCCTCCACGGACGCGCTCATCGGGTGGTACCGCTCGCATAAATAACCCCCGCAACCCATGAATCTGTGGTTATCTCAGATCCATGGGTGAAGCCGTATCCTCCGAGAAGTACACGCCGCAGCAGCGGACCCGTTACCGGCAGCGGCTGGGTGATGATCTGGAGATCTTCGACCGTCATCTCCAGACGGCCGAGTTCGTCGATCACGGCACGATCGGGCTCGAGCTCGAGCTCAACCTCGTCGACGAGAACATGCAGCCCGTCCGCTACAACCGGGAGGTGCTCTCCCACCTGGATGAGGAGTACCAGTCGGAGATCGGTTCCTACAACGTCGAGCTCAACCACCCGCCGCTGAGTGTGGAGGGTGACGGCCTGCGGAAGATGTTCGAGGGGGTGTCGGCGAGGCTGCAGGCGGTGCGGGACGCGGCGTCGACAAGCGGGGCACAGGTGGCGATGATCGGCACCCTGCCCACGCTGACCGAGGAGTTCCTCTCCGACCCGGCGTGGATGACCCCGGAGAACCGTTACCGGGCGCTGAGCAACGCCGTCATGGAGAGCCGTGGTGAGCTGGTGCGCATCGACATCTCCGACACCGAGCATCTCGAGGTCGACTTCGAGGACATCGCACCGGAGTCCTCCTGCACCTCGATGCAGCTGCACCTGCAGGTCGCACCGAACCGTTTCCCCGACGCGTGGAACGCCTCACAGGCGATCGCCGGTGTGCAGGCGGCGCTCGGGGCGAACTCGCCGCTGTTCCTCGGCCGTCGCCTGTGGCACGAGAGCCGGGTGCCGGTGTTCCAGCAGTCCATTGACACCCGCACCCCGGAGCTGGTCAACCAGGGTGTCCGGCCGCGCGTGTGGTTCGGCGAACGGTGGATCACCAGCGTCTTCGACCTGTTCGAGGAGAACGTCCGCTACTTCTCCCCGCTCATCCCCGAGGCCCGGGAGGAGGCCGGCGCCCCGATCATGGAGGGCCGTTCGCCGCGCCTGCATTACCTCAACCTGCACAACGGCACGGTGTGGCGCTGGAACCGCCCCATCTACGCCCCCGGCCAGGAACTCGCCCACCTGCGGGTGGAGAACCGGCTCCTGCCCGCCGGCCCGACGGTCACCGACATCGTCGCCGACGCCGCCTTCTACTACGGCATGGTCAAGCACCTCGCCGAGGAGACCCGCCCGGTGTGGTCGCGCCTGACGTTCCCCGACGCCGAGGCGAACTTCCTCGCCGGCGCCCGCTCCGGCATGTTCGCCCGCATGAGCTGGCCCACGCTGGGGCGTATCGACGTCGGCGATCTCGTGGGCAACCATCTCCTGCGGGAGGCCCGCAACGGCCTCGAGCTTCTCGACGTCGACGCCGACCTCATCGACCACTACCTCGGCGTCATCGCCGAACGCGCCCGCACCCGCCAGAACGGCGCGACCTGGCAGCTGCGGACCATGCAGTCGATCACCCCCCGCGGCACGGTCCCGGGCTCCCCCGAGCGGCAGGAGGCCCTCGCCGAGATGCTGCGCGCCTACCTGCGCAACCAGGCTACCGGCGAGCCGGTGCACACCTGGACGATCGGGGTGTAGCGGGCGGCTACAGCTTCACCATCGACTCGTAACCGTACGGGATCCGGTCGGAGGCGACGATCTCCTTGCCGAAGGGGAAGCAGGTCACCGGGATCATCTTGATGTTGGCCACCGCCAGCGGGATGCCGATGATGGTGACGGCCTGGGCGGCGGCGGTGGTGATGTGGCCGATGGCCAGCCACAGCCCGGCGATGAGGAACCAGATGCCGTTGGTGACGGCGGAGAGCCCGCCGGAGCCGCCGACGGGCTGGACGACGGAGCGGCCGAAGGGCGCGACGGCGTAGGAGGCCATGCGGAAGGACGCCACCCCGGCGGGGATGGTGATGATGAGCAGACAGGCGAGGATGCCGAAGATGACGTAGCCGGCGGCGAGCAGGAAGCCACCGAAGATGAACCAGACGATGTTGAGCAGGAGATTCATGCCCCCAGCCTACTGCGCTGCGGCGACGTAGACTGAGTGCCATGAATGACGAGCTGCGCTTGTCCGACAATGACCGCATCAACGCGCTCCAGGCGCTGGCCAGCCACTACGCCGAGGGCGCCTCGACCACGTGGAGTTCGACGAGCGCACGGAGGCGGTGACGCAGGCCCGCACCAACGGGGACCTGCGCCCGTTGTTCGCGGACCTGCCGGGCGGACTGCAGGAGGCATTGACGCCGACGCGGATGAGCGGGGTCGTCGACACGCAGACGGACGCCGAGCTGGAGCGGGTGCGCACCGTGGGCAAGAAGATCGAGACCTATGACGGGGTGGTGTTCTCCGTCACGCTGGCGTCATTCTTCATCCTCATGTTCGTCTTCAGCATCTCGTGGGCGTGGGTGGTGTGGCCGGTCATGGCCGCCGTCATGGCGATTCCGCGGGTCATCGGCAGTTTCTCCGAATCGGACGAGAAGACCTACCAGGAGCTGAAGAAGGCCGAGGAGGCGGAGCGGGTGGAGCGGCTGAGACAGGCAACTGCCAGGTTGCGTGAACTGGAGTAGGACCGACCCAGGAGTACGGTGTCAGGCATGCTCACTTCTGTCGTCGACTGGGTCGTCAATCTCATGGAGGTCCTGGGGGCCCCGGGCGTGGGAATCGCGATCCTCCTGGAGAACCTCTTCCCGCCGATCCCCTCCGAGGTCGTGCTCCCGCTGGCCGGATTCACCGCCGCACGCGGCGACCTCAACGTCATCGCCACGTTCGTCTGGGCGACCGCCGGCTCGGTCATCGGCGCGTACCTGCTCTACTGGGTCGGCGCGGCCATCGGAGCGAATCGTCTGCGCCGCATCGCGGACTGGATGTGGCTGGTTGAGCCGGAAGATGTGGACAAGTCGCTGGAGTGGTTCGACAACCACGGGCAGTGGTCGATCTTCTTCGGCCGGTTCATCCCCGGCATCCGCTCACTCATCTCCATCCCGGCGGGCATCGACCGGATGAATCTCGTCTCCTTCGGCCTGATGACCACGGCCGGTTCCGCGATCTGGAACGCCGCCCTCATCGCCGCCGGCTGGTGGCTGGGTGACCGCTACCACCTCGTCGAGGAGTACATCGGCCGCTACTCCAACATCATCTACATCGTCATCGCCCTGGTCATCGTCGGCGTGATCATCGTCCTGCTGCGCCGGCAGCGGAACCGGAAGAAGGCGGGGCCTCAGTCTGATCACCCGTCGGATCACCAGGCTGACACCTCGGACACCACCAGATGACCCTCTCCCCCAGCCAGGCCTTGCGGATCGGTGAGCCGCAGCGTCGGCAGGGGCGGCCGTTGCGGCCGAACACGTAGGAGTTTTCCCCCGCCCGCTTCACGCCGGTGGTCACCCGGACCGGGGAGTTCCGGTTGGCCCACATGATCCGGCGGGTGACGTCGAGAACCTGGTCAACATCCACCTCAGCGACAGGCGTCGCCGGGTGGATCCCGCAGAGGAAGCACACCTCGGCACGGTACTCGTTGCCCACGCCCGCGAGGTTGTGCTGGTCCAGCAGCGCCTCACCGATGCTGCGGCGGGGGTCAGCGAGCAGTCTGCGCCGCGCCTCCGACCGGTCCCAGTCCTCGTCGAGCACGTCGGGGCCCAGGTAGGACATCCGTTCGTGGTACTCGTCGGTCCGGAACACCTCGACCAGGCCGAGGGAATGGCCGACGATCTCGATGGGTCGCGGGTGCGGGGCGCCGGTCAGCTGGAGCACGACCCGGGCGGTGTGGCCGGGTTTGCGCCACCGGTCACCGACCAGGTGCATCGCCCATGTCCCCTCCATCTTGAGGTGGGTGTGCAGGATCCGCTCGCCGAACTGCATGAACAGGTGTTTGCCGTAGGGCCACACCCGGTCGACGGTCTCCCCGGTGAAGTCGACGAGCGCGACCGACGGCACGCGCAGTGATGTGGCCAGGACCTCCCGGCCGGTCATGAACTGCAGTCGCCGGGACAGCTGGAGGACGGAATCACCTTCGGGCACGGTCCCAACCTACCCCCGGCCGCCACGGGGCACGCCCACCGCCGTCGTCCCCCCGAGGTGTCCCTTGGTGACGATGGTCGGCGTTGCTCCGTGGCCTGCCGCCAATATCAACACAAGTTGACCCGTGGCGCTCGTTGAGCACTGCCCACTGGAGTGGGCGGGCCTCAATCGTCGAAGCTCAGCTCCCCGAGGGCCTGGCTCATGCTCCGCCCCCGGGTGGGGGTCCGCGGGGGTGCGGACCGCCCGCCGATGCGCGCCCCCTTCGGGCTTATCGACGCCCCCGCCTCCCTCACCGCCGCCAGCAGCGGCGAGGAGAACACGGGCTCACCATTGAGTTTCTCCACCGTCAGCGGCTGGCTCACCGACTCCGCCAGTGCCCGGACGATCATCGCGGTGTGGGCCTGGTCGACGATCGTCAGCGTCCGCCCGCCCCGGGTGAGGTGCGCGAGCAGCAGGCCGTCGGCGATGACCACCATCGCCCCGGCGGCCCGGTTGGGCCCGGTCTCCGGCCACGGCAGCGCCGCGCCGTAGGGGTTCGCCGGGTCGGCGGCGGCGAGGACGTGGACGTCCGGGTCGGTCGTGCCCGACGGCCAGCCCTCGATGTCCGGGGTGTCGTTGCGCCCCCGCAGCCGGTCGATGACGGCCGGGGTGGAGAACTGCGAGGCACCGAGCCCGTCGACGAGGTAACCGCGCATGGCCTTGCCCGACTCCTCAAAACCGCTGAGCACCTTGTACGCCAGGGCGAAACCACCGAGGACGTCCTCGGCGACGACACTGCCCCGGGTGACCACCCCGTAGCGGTCGAGCCACGTCTCACCGAGCACGACCGACCGCGCGGTGGCGTCCGCGCTCGGCGTGACGCTCAGTGCCCAGCGCCCACCCATGTCCAGAGGTGGTCCGTGCCGGCGCCGCGACCGGTTCGGCCGCCGCCGCGCCCGGTGGGCGGTGGTCCCGCCGGTGGTGGCCAGCCGGGCCCGTAACGGGGCGAAGCCGTCGGGGCTGACCAGGCCGGCGTCGACGAGTCCCCACATCGCCTCCCGCAGCTGCTCGTGCGTGACCATGTCCGACAGTTCCGCGGCCAGGTCGGTGAACAGGAATCCGCCGCCCCGGCGCAGGATGGCCATGACCTGCTCCTGGATGAAGGTCAGCCCTTCCGGTTCGGTCTGCGGGACCAGTTCGGTGGCGTAGTCGGCGGGCAGGAGCATGATCCACGGGTCCCGGGCGGCGGCGGTGCCGGCGCCGTGGATGAGCACCTCGCCGGAGGCGGTGAGTTCGTCGAGCATGAGCGGCGAGTAGTCCCCCACCCGGCCGGGCAAGACGAGGGATTCCCAGGCGCTGGCCGGCAGGCGCACCCCGGCGAGCTGCTCGACGGCGGTGTACACCCCGTCCGCCCCGCGCAGGGCCGGCCGCTTCCCCACGGGGGCGACCTGCTGCCAGTCGAGCAGGAAGCGCGCGTAGGCCGACTGCGACACGGGGCTGGTGGCGGCGCGGGCGGCGGCCAGCGAGCGGCGGCGGAGGACGCCGAGGACCTCGGCCGAGCAGTACTCCTGTTCCTCGACGCCCTGCCGGAAGCGGCCGTCGATGACGCGGCCGTCGGCAAGCAGGGGCTGCAGGGCCGAGTGGGCGGCACCGACGCCGAGCCCGAAGGCGTGGGCGAGGTCGCGGAGGATGAACGGGCCGCGGGTGCGCACCCAGCGGGAGACGAGCTGATCGAGCGCGTCGACGATGGTCTCCACCTGGGCGGGCACCCCGGGTGGGACGGGGATGCCCAGGCCGTCGCGCAGCAGCGGGGCGTCGAGAACCTGCGCCAGATGCGGCACACCGCCGATACGGACCTCCATGACCCGACCGGCCAGATGCCGGCGGGCGACACTGAGCGGGTCGTCGAAGGAGCAGCGGTCGGGCAACCCGGCGACGGGGACCGGCCCGAGGATGCGGAGGATGTCCGCCAGCTCCTCCGGGGAACGGGCACGGCGGTCGCCGAGGCGTTGGAGCTGCTCGTGGACCTCCGTGATGATCTCCGGGTCGAGCAGTTCCCGCAGCTCCACGGCGCCCAGGAGCTTGGCCAGCAGGGCAGGGTCGAGGGCGAGGGCGGCGGCCCGTTTCTCCGCCAGGGGGCTGTCGCCCTCGTACATGAACGCGCCGGTGTAGTTGAACAGCAGCGAGGAGGCGAAGGGGCTGGGCTGCTCCGTGGTCACCTCGGTGATGCGGATCCGGCGGGTGCCCAGGTCGCGGCACACCTCCGTGAGGGCCGGCAGATCGTAGACGTCCTGGAGGCATTCCCGGACGGTCTCGAGGATGATGGGGAAACTGGGGTACTTCCGGGCGACGTCGAGCAGCTGGGCGGCGCGCTGGCGCTGCTGCCACAGGGGTGCCCGCTTGCCCGGGTTGCGGCGCGGGAGGAGCAGGGCGCGGGCGGCGCACTCGCGGAAGCGGGCGGCGAACAGCGCCGAATTGCCCACCTGTTCGGTGACCAGGTCGCCGATGTCGTCGGCGTCGACGAGGAACAGGGACGCCTCCGGGTCCGCCTCCCCCTCGGGCAGCCGCAGGACGATGCCGTCATCACCGGCCACGGCCTGGGCGTCCATGCCGGTGCGTTCCGCCACCTGCGCGCCCACCGCCAGCGCCCACGCCGCGTTGACGCCCCGGCCGAAGGGGGTGTGCAGGACGACGCGCCAGTCCCCCAGCTCATCCTTGAACCGCTCGAGCACCAGGGTCTTCTCGTCGGGGATGACCCCGGTCGCCTCCTGCTGTTCGTCGAGGTAGGCCACCAGGTTGTTCCGGGCGTTGAGGTCGAGGTCGAGCCCGTCGGCCAGCGCAGGGTCGGTGTGGACCTCCCGGCGGAACCGGCCGAGGGCCAGGCCCAGCTCGTAGGGGCGGCCGGCGGCGTCACCGGTCCAGAACGGCAGCCGGCCGGTGTGGCCCGGGGCCGGGGTGACCAGGACCTGGTCACGGGTGATGTCCTCGATCCGCCAGCTGGAGGCGCCGAGGGTGAACACGTCGCCGACGCGGGACTCGTAGACCATCTCCTCGTCGAGCTCACCGACCCGCCGTGGGGCGCCCTCGCCGCCGAGGAGGAACACCCCGAACATGCCGCGGTCGGGGATGGTGCCGCCGGAGGTGACGGCCACCCGCTGGGCACCGGGGCGGGCCTGCAGCTGGCCGCTCACCCGGTCGAAGACGACCCGGGGACGCAGCTCCGCGAAATCCGTCGACGGGTACACCCCGCTGACCAGGTCGATGACCGAGTCGAAGACGTCACGCGCCAGCTCCCGGTAGGGCCAGGCCCGGCGGACGACGGCGTACCACTCGTCGACGTCCCAGTCCTCGACCGAGACCGCGGCGACGGTGTGCTGCGCCAGCACGTCGAGCGGGTTGGTGGGCACATGGAGCTCCTCGATGAGCCCGGCGCGCATCCGCTGCACCGTCACCGCGGACTGGACGAGGTCGGAACGGTGCTTGGGGTAGAAGGATCCGGCGGACACCGCACCGACGGAGTGCCCGGCGCGCCCCACCCGCTGCAGGCCGGAGGCCACACTCGGCGGGGATTCGACCTGGATGACCAGGTCGACCGCACCCATGTCGATGCCCAGTTCCAGCGAGCTGGTGGACACCACCGCCTTGAGGGCACCCTCCTTGAGCATCGTCTCCGTCAGGGCCCGTTCGTCCTTGGACACCGATCCGTGGTGGGCCCGGGCGATGACCGGTGGTGCGGCACCGGCGGTGTCGCTGGCGACCATGATCTGGGCGGGTGGTCGCCGCAGCTGCGGGGACAGGGACTCCGGATCGTGGATCTCGGCGTGGATCTCATTGAGCCGGCTGGTCAGCCGCTCGGCGGTGCGGCGGGAGTTGACGAACACCAGCGTCGACCGGTGCGCAAT